>Ga0255125_1000211_pt1 | contig 19325 bp, 20 predicted proteins | sample Law_Cont_RepC_8d_FD_188557 | JGI IMG/M metagenome (GOLD analysis project Ga0255125, IMG submission 188557) | Freshwater microbial communities from St. Lawrence River, New York, United States - Law_Cont_RepC_8d | ecosystem: Environmental > Aquatic > Freshwater > River | place: USA: New York...
ATGTATGGCCAATTGGCCGACTTGATCGGATCGGGCGTACCCATGCTGCGGGCGCTGGATTCGCTCATCCGTTCCACGGTCCATAGTCAGCTCAAGGCCATCCTCAAGGAGGTTCGGACTGCGGTTGCGGATGGCCAGACTCTCACCGACGCCTTGCGCAAGTTCCCGGAGGTGTTTCCGCCACTCCATACCTCGATGGTCCAGGCCGGCGAGCGAGCCTCTTTTTTGGAGGACGTCTTGCGCAGTCTTTCTGAGTTCCTCGAACGCCTCGACGAACTCCGGGCCAAGGTCTTGGGAGCCATGATCTACCCGGCCCTGCTCTCGGCACTCGGTGCCACGGTCATGGCCGGCGCCCTCATCTTCTTCGTTCCAAAATTCGAACCTCTGCTGGCCGGCGCACAAAAGCCCCTGCCCACCGTGCTGTTGTTCGGAGCCAGCACCATACTTCGGAGCTACTGGTACATCGTGGCCTTAGTGCTCGCCGGATTGGTCGGCGGCCTCATTTCGGCCATGAGTAAAGAGTCCTCCCGACGCACTTTGGAAATCTGGCAACACCGGGTCCCCGTGGTGGGCTCTGCCCTCAAGATGCTCGCGATCACCCGCTTCTGCCGTATTCTTGGAACCATGCTCGCCAATGGTGTCCCCATGTTGGGTGCGCTCAAGATTGCCAAAGATGCCACCGGTTCGCGGCTGCTCGGTGAAAAAATCGCCATCGCTGCGGAGAGCATCCGCGATGGTAAATCTCTCTCCGGCCCGTTGTCGCAGGGCGGTCTCTTTCCCGATCAAATTATGGCCATGATCACCGTGGCCGAAGAATCGAACAAACTCGATAAAGTGCTGCTCCAAATCGCCAACACGGTCGAACGACGCACCAACCAGCAGGTAGACCAATCCGTGCGCCTCATTGAGCCGGTCATTCTCTGCCTCGTTGCAGCAGGTATCGGTTTCTTGGCCCTAGGGCTGCTGTTGCCCATCTTCACCCTGGCGGGCTCACTCGGAAAACACTGAGCGCCTCGACAACGGTTCCGGGATTTGGCCACTCTTCACACACACCCTTTCGGAGAACTTCGGCCCCCATGAACAACACCTCGCCATGGCATCGATCGACCGGCACCGCGCCGCTCACGCGCCGTGAATTTCTCTGGCGTTCCGGGGGCGGACTCGGCGGTGTCGCGCTGGCCTCTCTCCTCAATCAGGACGCCCTGTTAGCCGCCGCGGCGACGCCCAGTTCCAAGGCTCCCCCCACACGCCCACGGGCCAAGCGGGTGATCCAACTCTTCATGGCCGGAGCCGCAAGCCATGTCGATCTCTGGGACCACAAACCCTTCCTCGAAAAACACCACGGAGAGAAATGGGATCCCGGCGAAGCCGTGGAACTTTTCCAAGACGGACTGGGCTCCACCTTCGCCTCCCCCTGGAAATTTAAACCCTACGGCCAAAGCGGTAAGCACCTCAGCGAGGTCGTGTCCCCACTCGGTCGCTGTGTTGATGACATGGCCTTCATCCACAACCTGGTGGGCAAGAGCGGTGTCCATTCGCAGGCGACCTTGCTCCAGGCCACCGGATTCCTGACCCCTGGATTCCCGGGCATGGGCTGCTGGACGAGCTACGGATTGGGCTCGCTCAACGAAAACCTGCCCACCTTCGTGGTAATGCCCGACCTGCGTGGAATGCCCTCGAATGGCGCCAAGAATTGGGACTCGGCCTTCCTGCCTGCCGAGCATCAGGGAACCCTAATCCGGGTGGGTTCTGAAACACCCATCGAGGCGCTCTTTCCGCCGTCCGACAGCGGCTACATTACCCCCCGGTCTGAGGTCGATGGGTTAGCTGCTCTCGAGCGGTTGAACCGAATTCATGCCGCAACACGCCCTGGGGACCAACGTCTAGAGGCTCGCATCCGCACCTACGAACTGGCCGCCCGCATGCAATTGGCGGCACCTGAGGCGCTGGACCTCTCGAAGGAACCCGCCTGGATCCAGGAAAACTACGGCATCGATAACACCACCAAAAAGTGGCCCTCCGAAATCAATGCACGCGAGGAAACCGACATCATGGGGCGGAAGTGTCTGACCGCTCGCCGTCTCATTGAGCGAGGGGTGCGCTTCGTCCAAATTTGGTCGGGCAACGACAACAGCTTCCCCCGTCGCAATTGGGATTCTCACGAGAACATCGCCCAAGACCACGGTCCGCTCGCCATGGGCATGGCCAAACCCATCGCGGCCCTGATCGAGGACCTCAAGCAACGAGGCTTGTTGGAAGACACGATTATCTTGTGGACCACCGAGTTTGGTCGCATGCCCTGCGCTCAGGGTGGTAAGGGCCGCGATCATAATCCCTTCGTGTTTACCAACTGGCTGTGCGGCGGCGGCATCCGCGGCGGGGTTACACACGGTGAGAGCGATCAGTGGGGCTACAAGCCCGCAGACCGTGCCAACGTCACCGAGGTATACGACATCCATGCGACCCTCTTGCACCTCCTCGGGATCGACCACACCCGACTGACCTTCCGTCACAACGGTGTGGACCGCCGCCTGACAGACGTCCACGGAGAGGTGATTCGCCCCATCTTGGCCTGATGTAATAAGCCGCGGGCCTGAGTTCACCGCCCTGGGATCGGATGGCCGGTTGACCCGATCCATCCACCCCCCATAACCTCTGGATTGGTTCCCAATTACTCACCATGTTTTCTTCACTGCTTGCTGCGGTTGACCCCTGGATTGTCTCCCTCAGTGCCCTGACGGTCTTGGTAACTGTGGGCATGGGATTTTGGGCGGCGGGTCGTGCTAAGAGCGCTTCCGACTTCTTCGTGGCCGGTCGAGGCGTGTCCGTGGGTTGGAACGCTTCAGCCATTTCAGGAGAATACCTTTCGGCCGCCTCCTTCATGGGCGTGGCCGGTATGGTGATGTCCAGCGGTTATGATGCGCTGTGGTACCCGGTGTGCTATGCCTGTGGGTACCTGTTCTTGTTGCTGTTCATCGCCGGACCGCTGCGGCGTTTCGGAGCGTACACGATCCCCGACTTTGCCGAAGGCCGATACGACTCCCCGCTCTTCCGAAAGATCGCTGTCGTGTTCGTCCTCTTCATCGGGTTCTTCTACACGATGCCCCAAATGAAAGGGGCAGGTACAACCCTGGCCTACGTCTTCCAAGAGGTCGATTTTCGTGGAACCTTCCTCGAGCTCTTGGCTCCTCACGGCGCCGACGGATCCGCCCTGAAGGGATTTCCTTACTGGGCCGGGGTCGTGGTGGTTGGGGCTGTGATCACCCTGAACGTGGCCCTCGGGGGCATGAAGGGCATCACCCTTGTGCAGGCCTTCCAGTACTGGGCCAAGATGTTTGCCATCTCGGTGCCCGTCTTTGTCCTGATGGCAGTCCAGGGACACTACGGCCAGCATCTCCAGGCCAACCAGCTTCAGCCCCCTCTTACCCAGAGCGTTTCAGCGGAGGCTCAACACAGCACCGAGGTGGCGACCGCTTTGAAACGAGCTCCGCTGTCTGCCAAAGCTCCGGCCGACTCCAACTGGCTCAATCCCTTCGGCCCCCTGACCAGCAAGGCCGCCAAGGCCGCCAAACTGGGTGCTGAAGAGTCCAAACCGTATGCACTGCTCTATACGTACTCATTGATCATTGCATTGGTCTGCGGCACGGCCGGGTTGCCTCACATCTTGGTCCGCTTCTACACCAACCCCGACGGAGCCGCCGCCAAACGAACCACGATGTGGGTGATGATCCTCATTGGCATCTTCTATGTCTTCCCACCGGTCTTTGGTGTGATGGGGCGTAATTTGTTGCCCGAGCTCTACGAGGGCAGCGGATCCAAAGGAACAGACAAGATCGTGCTCGAATTACCCAAGGTGCTCAATGCAGCCATCGGCAATTCCGGAGCGGTTCCCTGGGGATCCATCCTCTCGGGCATGACTTGCGCAGGCGCCTTCGCCGCCTTCATGAGCACCTTCAGTGGCCTCCTAGTCTCTATGACCGGAGCACTGGCTCATGATGTGTACGGACGTATTCTGCGACCGCAGTCGACCGCTCAGGAGCGCATGCAAATGTTCAAATGGTGCGCGGTCCTCTTAGGCGCTGTCTCGACGCTGCTGGGCTGTTTCGTGGAGCAACTTCAAATCAACTTCATGGTCGGACAAGCCTTCGCCATCGCCGCTGCCAGTTACTTTCCCCTGCTCTTCATGAGCGTCTGGTGGCGCGGTATGACCATGACCGGAGCAGCCACCGGCATGCTCACCGGCGGTGTATGCGCCCTCCTCACAGTGGCATTGACCAATTTTTCTGATCTCAAGTGGCTGCCTCTCGGCGACTTTTGGGTCACTCATCCGCTGCTGCGAATCCTGTGCGAACAGCCGGCCATCTGGTGCGTGCCAATGGCCATTGGTCTTATGGTCGTCGTTTCAAAACTCACCTCGGCCACGGTGCCCGCGGACATTCGCATGAAAATGCTCGTGCTCCACGCCCCGGAAGCCCTCGGACTGCGGCAGGAATACATCCGGGATCAAGAGGGGCATTGAAGCCCTCGAAGCCAATCCTTCCCAGATCCCGCGAAGCCCCTCACGGCGTCACGGTGGAAAACCAAAACTCAGTTTGACCACCGAATACTCCGGGTGAATCGAACCGTCGGCGCAGCGAATCACCAACGGAGGCTCGGTCCAGGTACGGCTCCGTAGGCCCTCGGGCAAATCGTCGGCCCGGTTCATCAGAAACAGTCCCAGCAGCGGGGCGTCCCCTTCCCGCAAGACCACCGAGCGCATTCGAAGAATGGTCAACCCCGCCGCCTGTGCCCCGTCACGGACCCGCTGATGCTGGTCGTCCGGGCGTATCGGAAACACACAGGCAAAGACCCCTCCCGGAGCCAGGTGACGAACGGCAGTCCGACAGTAATCAGCCACCGTTCCGCGCACCTCAAAGCGACAAGCCAGCTTTTGTGGATGAGTGCTTTCCACCCCGGTACCGAGTGGAAAATAGGGAGGACTGCCCAGAATTAAATCGAAGCGCTCGTCCTCACGCAGCACCGATGGATCGCGCAGGTCGCCACAGCGGATGTCATAGCGATCCTCCAACCCATTCCAAGCGGCCGATTTACGCGCGAGACGAACGCTCTCCGTTTGGGCTTCCACGGTAACAAACCGTGCATGCGGCAGTCTCCACGCGGCGATCATTCCGACCGTACCAATACCACTGCCCAGATCGAGAATCGACGCAGCCGATGGGCATCCTTGAGTGCCGTACCAGGCCGTCAGCACATCATCGGAAGAAAACCGATGACCATCGATGGCTTGAAATAGGCGGAAATGCCCACTAATGGCATCGAGACTTTCCCCCGGCTCTACCGCAGGCCCCGCTCCCAAGGCTCCCGGTGGAATCGGCCCCGGTTTGGTCCAACCCTTAAATTGTCCGGCCACACTCATTGCCATGTGCCTTTGAGTCTCAGACTGGGCACTTCCCGGCTCAATGTTTCATTACAGTCCTCTTGAGTAGACCATTGCCGCACAACGGCCGGACACCAAGAGTTGGTCCATGAATCGCACCACGTTGAGACAAGCCCGGATGGAGGACGTGGATCTCATCCTGGAACTTATCCGAGGGCTGGCCGAATTCGAGAAACTAAGCCATCAGGTTCAGGTTACCCGGGAACAGCTTCAATCCACCTTGTTCGGAGCGAGACCGGCCGCTGAAGTCGTTCTGGCCTTTGATGGGGAAAACGTCGTGGGCTTCGCAGTGTTTTTTGCCAATTTTTCGACGTTTCTCGGCAAACCCGGGCTTTACCTCGAAGACCTCTACGTCCGCCCAGAATTCCGGGGTCGTGGTCACGGTCGAGCCCTGCTGAGACATCTAGCAACCTTGGCTTTGGAACGCGGTTGCGGTCGCTTTGAGTGGACCGTCCTGGACTGGAACGAATCAGCGATCGAATTCTACCGCCGACAGGGGGCCGAAGTCCTTCCTCAGTGGCGCATTTGCCGGGTGACTGGTGAGGCCTTGGCACAAATGGCGTCGTCGTCCTGAAGCACTCAGCAGGTCGTCGCGGGGCCGCCTAATCCAAAGGCCAGACATCCGGCTCTTGTAAACAGCAAAACGGCGGACCGGAGTCCGCCGTTTGTCTGAATCGGATCAGGAAGAAGTCTCTCTCAAGACCTTCCCTGCCCATCCATTGAACTGTTACTTAGAGTCACCACCGGAGCGGGGGCCGCCACGGAAGGAGCGCTTCTCAGTCTTCGAGACCTCAACCGCAGGAGCCGCCACGGGCTCGGGCAACGGGTTGGCGCTCTTAACGATCAACTTGAAGGTGGAATGCACCTCAGAATGCAAGCGCAGCTCGATCTCATACTCACCCAAGGCCTGGATGGGCTTCTCGAGGTTAATCTTGCGCTTGTCGAGAGAGACTTCCAGTTGAGTCTTGAGCGCGTCGGCGATGGACCCGGTGGTCACACTGCCGAACATCTTGCCATCATCACCGGTCTTCACGGAGATGGTGAGGGTCACCTTGCTGAGGCTCTTGCCCAACTCAGACATGGAGCTGAGTTCCTTGGCTTCGCGGTCTGTACGACGCTGGCGCAAGGCCTCGACGCGACGCTTGTTACCCAAGGAAACCGGCACAGCCAGTCCCTGGGGGATCAGATAGTTGCGTGCGTAGCCGGTGGAGATCTTGACCAGATCGGACTCGCCGCCCAGACCGATCACGTTATGAATAAGGAGGACTTCTGTCTTTGGCATGTGAAATAGGGATTAAATTATTAGTTGAAAAGGATATGTTGAGCGTCAGAACGGAACATCGTCATCGTCAGGAGGTCCGCCCTCTGTATCCGCAGGGGCGGAAGGAGCGGACGGTGCAGGACGATTGCCCGTCACCCGTCCTGGCACGGAGCCAGAGGCAGGAGGAGGCATTGCACCCATACCACTGCCACCCGCACCACTGCCACCCGATCCATCTGGGCGGCCACCAATGAAGGTGAAGCTTTCAAGGACAACACCCAAGCGGGAACGCTTCTGACCGGTCTGCTTATCGTCCCATTGATCGAGTTTCAGTCGCCCCTCGGCCAGCAACCCTCCACCCTTTCTGAGGTACTGGGAAATCACTTCGGCCTGCTTGCCAAAGGCGTCGATGTCGACGTAGGTGACCTCTTCGCGGGTCTGACCATCTTCGCCGGTCCACTTGCGGTTCATCGCCATAGAAAGCTTGGCGATAGCCGTGCCTTTAGGGGTGTAACGCAACTCCGGGTCCCGGGTGAGGTTCCCGGCCAGAATGACCTTGTTGAAGCTGGCCATAAACGGTTGAAGTCTGGAGTAAGCCGAGCGGAATGGGCCGTATTAGCCGTATATTTAGGCCTTGGCGACCACCGGAGCCGGAGCTTCGGTGAACAACACACGGATCACGTCGGAAGCGAGCTTGAAGCGGGCGCGCAACTCGGCGACCGCCTTGCCCTGGGCCTCAAAAATGATGTTCACGAAATGGCCGGCGCTTTCGCCACTGCGGGCATTCCGTGCAAAGGTCTTCTTTTCGAGCTTTTGGACGGTCTCGATCTTGCCACCCACGGAGGCGATCTCCGCCGACAACTTGTCGACGACTTCCTTGATGCCTTCTTCCTTGCCGGAGAGATCTAAAATAAACAGTCCTTCGTAGCGTTTCATGGTCTTTGAATTGGTTCTAATTCGCTGGTTTAAAATTGATTCCTCCGTGGCCGGTTTCCGTCATCGAAAACCTGCCGGGAGGCTACTTGCCGCCATTCTTACGTTCAGTTACCCGTCTGATTCAAAATTGTTTTCTCACCTCGCGGAACCCATCTGCGATGAATTTGCGCCGGTTAACTATTGCTGATTTCACTCTCGGATGACCTGGACCCACCAGATCGTCACTCGATTAATCGATCACTCGATCAACTTCTTCGCCCGCTTCTTGTTCGCTTTTTGTTCGCTTTTTGTTCGCTTTTTGTTTGTTCGTTTCCTTACAAACTCAGCGTCGTTTCCTTACAAATTTAGCGCCACGGCTGATTGCGCCCTCTAACCATACTCTTCGAACCGTTGAACCCAATCCTTTCAAAGATTTTGGTTTTTTTTCAACTGTTTCCAGAACACAGGTTTCGAGAACACGGGTTCTAAAAACGCCGGGTCCAAAAACGCGGTTTTGGAAACTTCTGAAGCCGAGCCACAATCGCCTGAAAACTCGGGTTCATCAGTTGCTATTCCACCATTGACTTCGGCCACCATTGACTTCGGCCACCGTTGGCTTCGGCCATTATTGGCTTCGGTTGTAGAGACTCATTGCTTTTCCAATGTTTTCTTCGATCCAGCTCAAAATTTGTTGGTCAGCCAATTTCAGAACCTCGTTCAAGCGCACCTGCTCATCGGGAGAAAAAACTCCCAACACATGCGATGCTATGTCTCGAACTGCCTGAACCGGCCGAGCCACACCAATTCGTTGCCTCGGAAATTCCTGAGTCCCCAAATGCTGGATAACCGATGCCAGTCCGTTGTGCCCCCCTGCCCCACCCGATGGCCGCATGCGAATCGCACCCAAAGGGAGATCGGCATCGTCGGCTACCACCAAAATTTGATCTGGCGTGATGCGGTAGAAACGGCTTACTGCCGCCACTGCCTCACCACTCAAATTCATGTAGGTCAGGGGTTTCACGCAGACCACCTTTCGGCCGCCGCAGTCACCCGTCGCCAATTCTGAAAAGAACTTCCGCTCCTTCCGCCAACCGGAGTTCCGGCTGGCGGCGAAGCGATCTACCACCATGGCACCCGCGTTGTGTCGGGTACCTCGATACTCGTCTCCTGGGTTTCCAAGACCCACAATCATTACAGGAGGGGTCATTGCAAAAGCCCGTAGGGCGACGATGCGTCAGATCACTTCTTCTTAGCCGGCGCAGGAGCTTCTTCTTTCTTCTCCTTGATCATCTCCGGCTGCTTGGATTCGGTAGCGGCGGCAGGAGCTGCTTCAACCTCAGTGGTCGGCGCGGCAACAGCGAATACGCGAAGATGCTTGTCTCCAAGGATCGTCACGCCAGCCGGGGCTTGGATCTGGCCGATTTGGATCGCTTGACCCACCGCCAAACCGGAGACATCGACCAAAATCTGCTCAGGCAAATCCTTGGGAAGTGCCGTCACACGAACCTTCTGGATGACGTGCTCGAGGGTTCCACCGCTGCTCCTCACACCTTCAGCCTCGCCCGAGGCCTCCACGGGGATGCGGATGGTGATCATCTCATCTTCCTTCACCTCATGAAAGTCAACGTGGAGCACTTCGCCGCTCAGCGGGTGGTGCTGAACATCCTGAACCAGAGCCAGTCGGGTCTTGGAATCACCAGAAACCTCGAGGTCCACAAGAACGATCTCGGAGTGAGCAGAATTAATCAGATCGATGAACGCATCGGAATCGATCTCAACATTCTGGGAGGCAATGGACTTGCCGTAAATATTGGCAGGAATGAGTCCGGCAGAGCGGAGCGCCTTGGATCCCTTGCGCCGTGTCTGGGTGCGAGGGGCCACTTTCAACTTCAATGATTTCATGAATTAGTCGTATCTGCCGAGCCGCACTTGCAAACGGCTTCAGCCCTTAAACTCAAATAGGGAAGTAACCGACGAATTCGTGTAAATTCGCTTGATCGCTTCTCCCAGCAAACCAGCCACCGAAAGGGTCGTAATTTTGACCCCTTCAATAGACGGGCGGATTACACTATCGGTGGTGATCAGTTCGTCAATCTCCGATTTGCGAAGGCGATCAATTCCCAGATCATTGATCAAGGCGTGCGAGACGCAGGCCTGGATTCGGCAGGCACCCCGCTGCTTGAGCAGATGCGCGGCATTGACCAGGGTTCCCGCGGTCTCGGTCAGATCGTCCACCAAAAGAACATTCTTACCATCGATATCACCGATGACCGAAATGGCCTCGGTTTCGGTGGGACTCTTGCGGCGCTTGGCAACGATGGCCAACTCGGCGCCCAGTGTCTGAGAATAGGCGGCCGCCATCTTCAAGCCCCCCAGATCCGGGCTGACCACTACGAGGTTTGGGGTCTGCTGACGAGCGATGTACTCGAGCAGCACGGGTGCGGCGTAGAGGTGGTCGACCGGGATGTCGAAGAATCCCTGAATCTGCTGAGCGTGCAAATCCATCGTGAGAACCCGGTTAACTCCGGCTGCCACCAGCAAATTAGCAACCAGCTTGGCAGTGATCGGAACGCGCGGCTGATCCTTGCGATCCTGGCGGGCATAACCGTAGAAAGGCAGCACCGCGGTGATCCGCGATGCGCTCGCCCGCCGCAACGCATCGATCATGATGAACATTTCCATCAGATGCTGGTTGGCTGGCTGGCTGGTGGACTGGATCACAAAGACGTCCGTGCCGCGGACGTTCTCGTCGATCTTGACGAAGGTCTCCCCGTTGGGAAACGGCTTCACCGTGGAGCAACCCAAGGGGATTCCGATGGAATCGCAGATCGCCTTGGCTAAATTTGGATTGGAGTTACCGGTGAAAACTTTCACAGAATTGTCAGACAGATCCGAAATCAGCCGCTACCGACGGCAGGTTGGGCAAGTGGATGCTCACGGAGTCCGAGTCAGCATCGCAAGCGCATTTTCAACCCATGCCGTTTCGCTCTTCTCAGGATTGGCGCCGGAGCAGGTAGTCTGAAATGGCTTCCAAGGCGACCGCCTTGCCCCGGAAGGATTGGAGCGCTACCTCAGCCTTGGCGGTCAACTCCGCTGCGATGACGCGGGATTTTTCAAGTCCAACGATCGACGGGTAGGTCGCTTTCTGAGCCTTCACGTCCTTACCCGCGGTCTTGCCCAACTGCTCGGAGGTTTGTGTAACATCTAGGATGTCGTCGATCACCTGGAAGGCCAAGCCGACATGGTAACCAAAGTCTGTCAACGCATCGAGTTGCGCCGGTGTGCAATTGGCGCTCATTCCTCCCAACCGCACGGAGCAGGCCAGCAGAGCACTGGTCTTGCGTTCATGGATGTATTTAAGCTGGGCACGGGAGATTTTTTTACCCTCGCCCTCCAGGTCGGCCACCTGACCGGCAATGAGTTGCAGCGATCCAGAAGCTTTCGCGATTTCCAAGACGACATCCTTGATGCTGTAACGCTTCCATCCGGTGCAGGAGGCGGCGATTTCAAAGGCCTGAGTTAGCAGGCCATCTCCAGCAAGAATCGCAATGCCCTCACCGAAAACCTTGTGGTTCGTCGGCTTCCCGCGCCGCAAATCGTCATTGTCCATGCCGGGCAAGTCGTCATGGATCAAGGAGTAGGTGTGGATGCACTCGACGGCACACGCCAGAGGCATAGCCGCCTCATGAGTACCTCCACAGGCCTCAGCCGCGGCAAGGACCAACGCCGGTCGCATTCGCTTACCTCCGGCAAAGAGGGAGTAACGCATGGCCTTATGGATCGTGGCGGGCTTGGCGGCGGCCTTGGGAAGGAATCGGTCCAAGGCTCGATCAACCTCGCGGGTTTGCGTGGCGATCCAGGAAGCAAGGTCGAAGTGAGACATCCAGCCCGGTAAGTAACGCGGCGACACCCCAGCTTTCAAGGCAATTGCCCGAGAGAGGCTCAACGATTTAACCGCATCCCGATTTGACGGCCCGGAGCCAGAGCACGAACCTCTTGTCGTCTCCCGATGCCCAGTCCGACCAATAAATTTTCCCGCTCCGCCCGGTTCTGGGAGCGCCTTGCTACTCCTGAATTCCCGAATCTGGGGCCGGGCCCGAGAAGCGTAGTCCTCTCAGAAGTGACCCTTGAAATCCGCCTTCTAGAGCTCACTGCTGAGTTTAAGCTGTCGGTTCCCACGACAGAACTACTCACCGCCACCGCCCTCCTTTATCACGACAACCATGACCCGGCTCACAATCTGGTCGAAGATCGCGGCGATCGGGACGCTTGCTTGATCCATGCCCTGCTGCATCGCCGCGAACCGGACTACTGGAATGCCGCCTACTGGTTCCGCAGAGTTTCCGGACACCCCATCTACGCAACAGCCACCCCCGCGGTGATCCGAGCGGCGCAAACCCCCGAGGCCCGATCTGTACTGGAGCGATTAACCCTGTCCGGAAATCTCGACCCCCTGGCCTTGGTTCAAGAATGTGAACGCATGGCCGAACGCCCCGATACCCAAGCCATTGCCTACCTTCGTCAGGTGCAACATCTGGAATTCGCGGCATTGGTCGAGCACCTGCTCGCCTGATCTCCGGCTTCGAATCCCATGATGCCCCTGAGCGACGTGCTGTCGGCGGTACTGCCGGTTTTTTGCCTAGCCCTGGTTGGCATCGGGCTACGTCGCGTCCGCTGGCTCACCGAGGAGGCCGACGCGACACTGCTGCGATTGGTCGTCAACGTTCTGACCCCGTGCCTCATCTTCGACAAGGTGCTCGGTAATCGGGCTCTACAGCGGGCCGAAAACCTCTTCATCCCCCCTCTCATTGGCTTCGGGGGCATCGTCTTGGGAATCGGTACCTGCTGGCTCTTCCGTCGACGGGTGGGGCTCAAGACCGATCCTGAGCAACGAACCTTCGCCCTAGTCGCCGGACTTCAAAATTTCGCGTATGTGCCCTTCCCCTTGGTCCTCATGCTGTTTGCAAACCATCCGGACACTCCGGGTGTTCTTTTCCTCCACAATCTAGGCGTAGATATTGCCATGTGGACCTTGGGGTTGATCACTCTAGGTCATGCCACCGGACCCGGTGAATGGCGCAAGCTCATCAACGCCCCCCTCCTAGCCATCGTCCTCTCCCTGCTCCTTAACTCCTGCGATGGGGCACACTGGGTGCCCCGACCTCTGAGCATCACGGCCTCCATGCTGGGAGCCTGTGCCTTTCCGTTGGGCATCCTGCTGACCGGGGCGATGATGGCCGACCAAGTCCGCCAACTGCATCCCGCGCGGGCCACGGGCACCCTCATCTGGTCTGCGATTTTTCGCCTGGGAGTCATCCCCGCACTGATGCTGGGAATCGCACGCATTCTGCCCTGCTCGGTGGAAATCAAGCGAGTCATCCTCGTCCAGGCGGCCATGCCCGCCGGGATTTTTCCAATTGTTCTTTCCCGACTCTATGGAGGAGATCCTGCCACCGCCGTGCGCATCGTGGCGGGCACGACCATCCTTAGCCTGATCACCATTCCGCTGTGGATTCAGTGGGGCATTGCCTGGCTCCATCTGGCTCCTTGAATCCTGCCTCCTTGAATCCGACGGAGGGGCCTCGCTCCTAAAACTCCAAAGCTCCGGAGTCTGCACACGCAGACAGCCTCTTCCCGGTTGCGGTCGCCGCCCTATCGACTCAACTTCCTGCCAACTGATGTATGGACTCTCAGAACTCCCCGGCGGTCTGCGCGTAGTGACAGCCACCATGCCGCACCTGGCCAGCGTGTCGGTGGGCATTTGGGTCAACACCGGCGGGCGACACGAGACTGCCCGCGAAAATGGGGCCGCCCATTTCATCGAGCACATGCTCTTCAAGGGAACGCGACGACGGTCGGCCGCGCGGATTTCGCAAGATGTCGAGGGGATCGGTGGCTATCTCAATGCCTTCACCGATGAGGAACACACCTGCTTCTATAGCCGAGCGGTGGCATCCCGGTTGCCCGAGCTGCTCGACGTGCTCTGCGACATGTTTCTCGAATCCAAGTTTGCCCCGACGGAGATTTCCAAGGAACGGGATGTGATCCTGGAAGAACAGGCCATGTACCGCGACCAACCGGCCGAACTGGTGCATGACCTCCTCAATCAAGTCCAGTTTGCCGAGCACCCACTGGGACGCCCGGTGATCGGTTCGGCAAGCTCGGTTCGAGGACTCCGTCGGAAAAACTTGTTGGGGTTCTTCGAGCGTCGATACATCAGCGGATCCATCGTCATCGCTGCCGCCGGCAACCTGACCCACGCAAACCTGCTCACCGAGGTGAATCGATGGATCCGACGATTCCGCCAGGGCTCCCACCCTCCGGCAGAGCCCGCTCCGGCCACCCCTGAAAAACCCCGCTGGCTGCTGCACTCCAAAAAAACCGAGCAAACCCACATCGCCCTGGGATTTCGGACCGCCTCCCGGCAGGACGAGCGCCGCTTCGCGCTGCGACTGCTCAACGTCCTGCTCGGTGAGAACATGAGTTCGCGGCTGTTCCAGACGATTCGCGAAGAGCACGGCCTGGCCTACAACATCCAGAGCACAGGAACCTGCTGGAGCGACTGCGGTGATTTGGTGATCTCAGCGGGTTTAGAGGACACCCAATTGGAAAAGGCTCTGAAGCTCATTCTCAAAGAAGTGCAGCGACTTGTGGATCGGGCTCCCGGACGGGCGGAACTGTCGCGAGCGCGGGATTACGCACTGGGCCAGGCAGACCTATCACTCGAAGGGTCCGAGCAAATGATGATGTGGCTCGGCGAACAGGTACTGGGATTCGGAAGGGTCGTTCCGCCCGAGGAGACCCGAGCTCGGATCGCGGCCGTCGAACCGGCCGACATCCGTCGGGTGGCCCGAGATTTCCTGAATCCTTCCCGACTTTCGCTGGCGCTGGTCAGCCCACGCGCTTCCGACCGGGGACTCGGAGCCTTGCTCGAATCTTGGTCTGGACGGTGAACAGGCCCTGGTGGGGGTGCCACTGTTCTGGCTATGGGTTCTTTAACGACTGCGAATTAGAGCCTCTTTGGCCCAAAAGAGTCTAACGACTGCCCGTTTCGATCACTAGGCGCACACCCTCGCCCATGGCCCGCTCCAACTTTGCTCGGGCGACGGTGTAGTCGCGCAGCGCTTGGCTGTACTGAGTGCGAGACAGCTTGAGTGCCGTCTGTGCCGACAACACCTCCAACTGTGTGCTGCTTCCCGCGTCGGCCCGAGCCGTCACCAATCGCACCGCCTCCTCGGCCTGCTCAATAACCCGGGTCTGGGACACCAGCACCTCTTTGGATTCCGTGAACAGTGAAAATGCCGTGCGAACCTCGAGTTCGATGCGCCGACGCACATCCTCAACTTCCAACCGAGCCCGTTCTTCGCGAGCTCTGGCCATGTTGACCTTGGCTTGAGTTTGACCAAAGTCGAAGAGCATCCAATTGGCCTGCACGCCCACGGTCCAACCGTCTAGTGTCCGGTCGATGTCCCGGACGAAGTTGCGGTTCTGTACCCCGTAGCCCGCAGTACCCGAGACCGAGGGAAGCAAGTCGGCGCGGGTCTGGAGAACTTCTTCGTGACGCAATTGGGAGGCACTTTGAGCCACTTTAATCTCGGGCCGGCGAACCCAGGCAGCATTGAGGGCAGCTCCCACCGAAACATCGAAGGGCTCGGCCTTAAGGCTGTCAGCGGTCCGCAGCGGAATGTCTACCCCAGACTCGGCAGGGATGTCGCAGCCCAGCAGGAGAGCGAGCGTATTGCGGAAAATCCGTTCCTGATTGCGGGCCCGAATGAGCGGCGGAAGTGCATTGGCCAGTTCAACCTCGGCCCGCAGCACATTGAACTTCGGAACGGTCCCGGCCTCGAGGCTCCGGCGCGCCGTCTCCAATTCCCGCTCGAGCAATTTTTTCGAAGCTTCTTGAACGACGATTTGCTCCACCGCCAAGAGCACGTCGCTGTAGGCGGTCCGCACCTCGAGAAGGGTGTTGGCCACCAGCGCCTGGTAGGAGGCCAGCGCCGCTTCCCGGGTCAACCGCGAGGAACGAGCCATCGAATTATATTTGCCGCCCGCATAAATGGGCTGCGTCACCACCAGATTCGCGTTCCAGCTCTGGTTGTTGAGAAAGGGGGTCGCCGGTTGGGCTGCAGAGAACTGAACACGCTCGATCCGCCCCTCATCCAATTGCTGGTACGCACCCGTGGTGGCCAGACGGGGTAACCGGGCCGCGCGTTGCTGGATGGCAAGGCCCTGGGCCTCCTCCAAATCCTGCCTGCCCTTCCGTAACGTCACGTTATGCGCCAGTGCGAACTCAAGAGCTTGATCGAGGGTCAGCGGCCCAGACGGCAAAGGCACCGCATTGGTGACGGCGGCTGTGATCGGAAGCCCGAGGGCCAACAACAGCGAAACGAGGACAAGGGATCTCATGAAAACTCAAGGAGTAGACTGAGCCGCAGTCTGGGGACGTTGAATGAACACATCGACCTGCTGACCCACGTAGACCGGAAAGGCCGGGCGATCGAAGGCATAGACGATTTGCAACACTCGGGTATCCACACGCTCGAGACTGTCACCGGTCAGACTGCGCTTGGGCACAACATAGGGTTCGATACGAACGAACTTCAACGGTGTCTTCATCTCCGAATGCCCCTTCAATGAAGCGACAGCCGGATAGTCGGCTCGGATGAGCACGGAATCCTGCTCATCGACCTCGGCCCTGACCTGATAGGAGTCCACATCGCCCAGGAGCATCAACGGTTCGGAGGGGGATTTCACGGAGGCAAATTCCCCCTCGCGCAAATTCACCTGAAGCAAACGACCATCCCGGGGTGCGCGGACGGTGAGAATCTCTAGATCGGTGTTGGCCTGACGCACTGCCTCCTCAGATGCGGCAGCCACAGCGCGCGCGGACTCAGTTCTGGCCCGAGCCGTGCCCAGGGAAAACTCACGCCGCTTGACCTCATCCTCAGTCGCCACTTGATCTCGCCCCAACTGGGCGAACCGCTTCAACTGATCGGCCAAATCAGCAACCTGAGCCTCTTCGACGGCAATCTGAGAGCGGAGCGAACGCGCCTGCGCCTCCAGCACCCGAACACGGGCCCGAACCTCGCGCTCGTCCAACTGGAAGAGTGGCGCTCCCTCTTTGACCGAATCGCCTACCTTCACAAAGACCCTCGCCACCAACGCCTCACGGGGCGCGGCTATCTTCACGTTCTCACGCGAGGCTTCGATCAAACCGGTCGATGCCACCGTGCGCAAATAAGGGGAGCGGGGCGGCTCGGAAACCGGCCCCGGATTGGCAACCTTGACGTTCTGCCCCCGGAGGAGAAAAACCATGAGACCCACGCCCAAGAGCGCCAGCCAGAATGAGAGACGTTTCAAGAGGATCATGAGCAATTAAGAACGGTTTTCCGAATGGATGAAGGAGGTAAGTGATGCCCCGGCGTGGACGTGGGTGACTCGGCCGTCCTCCATCACACTAATGCGATCGGCATAGCCGTAGATTCGAGGATCATGCGTGACAATCAAAACACAGCGTCCCGGAGCCTTCGCCGCAGTGCTAAGAAGTTCCATAATCTGGTGTCCTGTCACCGAGTCCAGCGCACTGGTGGGTTCGTCGCAAATCACCAATCGAGGTTCATGGACGAGGGCTCGAGCTATGGCCACCCGCTGTTGTTGCCCACCCGAAAGCTGGGTCGGCAACTGGCGCTCCCGCCCTGCTAACCCCACCTGCCGCAACCTCTCCGCGGCCTTGGCCTCGGCCTCGCGGCGACCGGTCCTATTGAGCAGCAATGGAACGCTCACATTCTCAACCAAGGACAAAGTTGGGATCAGGTTGAACTGCTGAAAGATGAACCCAATGTTCCGGCATCGAAACCGGGTGACCTCCGAGGCCGACAGGCCGGTCAGGCGCGTACCAAAGAGATTCACCTCACCCTGATCGCTCGACAGCGTTCCAGCCAACACGCTCAAAAGAGTGGTCTTACCACAGCCGGAAGGACCGACAATGAGGTGCAACTCCCCCTCGCTCGCCTCAAAATCAGCCCCCTTCAAGGCCTGAGTGCGGGCATCTCCCACACCAAACACCTTGACGATGCCTCGGGCGCCGACGGCCAAACTGCCCGACGGGTTGAAGACGACCGGGGCGGCGGTCGGTAAGGCTGGGTTCACAGAGCGAAGCGGAGTGGTCATGAGCGAAGGTCAACCACGGAACACGATCGCCGGCTCCAGCTTGGCCACGCGCCGGATGCCGAACAAAGCCGCGAGCGCACAAATGACAAGAACAGCAGCCATCGACTGGAACACGAATGACGCGTCCAACTTGAACGGCGGCTGTCCGCTTTTAGCGATCGTTAAGCCAAAGAGCGCCGTCAGTCCGATGCCCATGCCGAATCCAATCAGGCCTACAATCATGGACTGAAACAGAAGCATTCCGGCCAAAAGGCCGTTACTAGCCCCCATGGCCTTGAGGGCACCGAGGTTTCGCAGGTTCTCCAGAACAAAGGAATAGAACGTCTGGCCACAGACAGCCACACCCACCACGAAGCCCAAAACAATGGTGGTCAAAAAGGAGATAGGGATGCCCGTGTTGTTCCAGACCCATTGAATCGTAGAAGCCTCGAATTGTGGAATGGTGAAGGCACGAAGACCGGTCTCGCTCTTGATTCGCTGAGCGACCTCCGCCGTGTCGAACCCGGGTTTTGGCTCTGCCAAGATCATCGAAAGCATCTTTCGCTGACGCGGTGAATACTGGAGGGCTTGATCGTAACTGGAGAAAACATACGGGTACCCGAAGAAGTGTCGTTCCGTTTGGCAGATGCCGACGACCCTGGCCTCCCGGTCGTTGATCTCAAACACGTCACCTACCTTCAACGGCCTGCCCATCCCCGATCCGAGACGCGTGCTCTCCATCGCCAGCGTGTCGATGACGACGCTGTTGGGCAGACGCAATTGGGCAATATCGCCCTCGATCATGCGAGGGGGGCGCCCGTAGAGGGTTCCGGAGTGCAGTCCGATCATCTGAATCATTTTGTCGGAACCATCGGCAGTCCGGGCCTTGAGGACTCCCTGAAACAGCGGTACTGCAAAATCGACCCCTTCGACCGAGCGAACCCGATTCAAGTCGGTATCCCGCATGGCCTTGGATTCATTCACCTGCTCGACGCGAGATTCGACGACCCAGATCGAAGCCCGCATGTTGCGCATGTGGCTCGTCGTCCAAGACATCAATCCCTGAAAAACAGAGTACTGCTGGGTCATCAGCAGGGATGAAAACGCCAATCCTCCGACCAGCATCCAATACTTGGCGCGGTCACCGAGCAGCATTTTCAGGGCGAGCAGAAACATAATTTAAACCAACAACCAGCGGGAAGGGCCCGAATCCAAACATTCAAACTTCCAAGTGATCCCTCAGAGCCTCTGGTTGAGTTCCTAGAGCGGATGAAATCGAGTTTCTGTTGACGCCTTCAATCCAAATCTCTCGCCGAGGAAGGGGTCTACGTCAAACTACCTTTACCAAAAATCGCATCGAGGGAAGGGCGTCAGAATGGATGCTGCGCTTTTTTCGAGAGTGGCGATTGCTCACTCGAAATCCATTATCTACGGTAAGGTACGTTCATGATCGGAGATTTGTTTCACAAAGCCTACGTGGTGCTCGCGGTGATTGTATTCTTCGGCGCCTCCGTGTTCGTCCATGAATATGGGCATTTTTGGATGGCCCGTTTGCGCCGCATG
>Ga0255125_1000215_pt1 | contig 19136 bp, 19 predicted proteins | sample Law_Cont_RepC_8d_FD_188557 | JGI IMG/M metagenome (GOLD analysis project Ga0255125, IMG submission 188557) | Freshwater microbial communities from St. Lawrence River, New York, United States - Law_Cont_RepC_8d | ecosystem: Environmental > Aquatic > Freshwater > River | place: USA: New York...
CTCACTGCGCGCATTAAAAGAAAATAGTCCAAACAAAATAATTGCTACGTGAACTGCAGTGATCAGCAATGTGATGACTGCATGAGCTTGATTGGCTTTACTGAATATCAAAGACATGATGTTGGTCAGTTTGTGTAAGAGCACCTTAGATCTGATGGAATCAACAAATCTTTTCTTCCAGGTCGAGTAAATCTTTCGAACTTCATGCCATACAACATCTCCAGCTCCCTATGTGGAGTAGGATGGGCTGGTAGGTCTGCGATGATCTTGCCCTCTTTGATCAAGATCAGCCGTTCAAAATGTTCGATGGCTTGTTGGATGTCATGCAAGATAGCAACGAGGGTCAGAGATCTGCCTTCGCAAAATTTCAAAATAGCCAAGAGCAATTCGATCTGTAATCCAGGATCCAAAGCTGCCAGCGGTTCATCAATCAGCAGGATACCGTTGCTCTGATCCCATAATTGGGCAAATATTCTGGCTAAGTGAACTCTGGATTTTTCTCCGCCGGAGAGTGTTTGATATGAGCGATTCAAAAGATGCTCTACTCGTGCGGCTTTTGCTGATTCTTTGATGATCTTGATGAGTTCAGGGTCATGGTCCCTCGCCACCCTGCCTAAACTGATGATTAGCTCACTGCTTAAATTAAATGCAGTCTCATGCTGCTGAGGTAAAAATGCCCTCTTATAAGAAAGCTCTTGAAAACTCATTTGCCTGATTGGTTTTGATAAAAACTCTATGCTCCCAAGATGATCATGCAATCCCGACATAATTTGCAATAAAGTCGATTTACCAGCTCCGCTTGGGCCCAGTATCGCGATACGCTCCTTGCTTTTGATATCGATTGAAAATGGTCCAAGAGTATTGTTAAGAGCATGGATGCCAATACTTTTATAACTGGTATTTTTTAAACCAGTATCTTTTAAAGATAAGAGAAGTTTTGTTTGGGGCATCAGATCAAGACCCTTCTTTGTTTTGCTAATAGGCTCAAGAAAAAAGGCGCGCCCAACAGGGCTGTGAATATACCCACAGGTATCTCTGCAGGGATGGCCACTGTTCTGGCCAAGGTGTCTGCTAATAGCAGCAGTAAACCGCCGAATAACATGGACAGTGGCAATACCTGGCGATGATCAGGGCCTGCAATGCTCCTAGCTATGTGGGGCGCAATCAAGCTGATGAATCCAATCATCCCGCACCAAGCTACCGCACAAGCACTCAAGATAGCCACCATCACAATGATGCGTTGACGCAATTGCTTCAGATTGATACCGACCTGAGCTGCTACAGCCTCACCCAATGACAAGGCATTAATTTGTAGCGTCAATTTTTGTGAGCATAAAAATGCGACGGCCAGTACAAATATCATCAATGAAAGAACCATCCAATTGACACCTGCTAATGAACCCATGGTCCAAAAAGATAGATTTCTTAATTGTTGATCATTGGCAAGGTAAGTAGATAAGCCAATGAAAGCTGCGACCAAGGCATTGATAGCAATACCAGTGAGTAACAGTCCCATCACAGAACCTGGCGTTAACCACCTTGCAAGACGGTCTAATAGAAAGCAAATACTCAGAGCTCCGCAGAAGGCTGCAAGAGGCAACACCCATATACGCAGGCCTTCAGGGATTGCCCAAGCCCAACTTCCAGAAAATACAATCGCTCCGGCTGCCGCAGCGGCAGCTCCACTGCTCACCCCCAATAAGCCAGGATCTGCTAGAGGATTACGAAACAATCCTTGTGTCAAAGCCCCTGCCAAACCAAGGCTTGCACCAATCGTAATGGCAAACAAAATTCTGGGTAAGCGCACTTGCCACAAAATATAGTTTTGTACGGGCTCAGCATGGGCCGATAAGCTATTTAAATAATTGATTTCGACTGGGCCAAGGATGACAGCTATCAAAGCAATCGTCATCAGCACAATCAAACCAATCGCATATATCAGGGCAGTTTGATTGTTCATCAATTTTAAATACCGCTGCAAGAGTGAGCTCTGATGTATCACTTGATGCCGTGGATTTCTCTAGCGAGTGAATAAAGCATGCTGGGCAGACGAGGACCAAAGCCCAAAAGATGATTGGCCTCACGAGAATAAATCTGTCGATATCTGGCAGCCGGAGTTTTCATTACTCCTGGTAGGCGCAAGATCTCCTTCATACCACCTTGAGCCTGAAGACCTTGATCCGTCAATAGAATGATGTCTGCTTGTGAAGCAATGACACTCTCGGGGGTGAGTGGCTTGTAGCCATCGACCATCTTGAATGCATTATCAAGATGCAGGTAGTTCATGATGGCATGAGCACTCGTGCTATCTCCTGCAACCATGATTTGTTGTGGACTGTGCGCCATGATGAACATGGCTTTTGGTTTTTTACTAGCAAGGACTTCATTTTTACCAATCACGCTGTGATTGATATCGTGTTGGTATCGCTGCCATTCATGATTAATTTCTTTGATCAGCTTCTCTGCTCGAGCTTCCGCCCCCAATAAGAAACCAATGGCCCTGATTCTGTCAATCAAGCCTTCATAGCGATGATCTGCTTTTAATGCCTTGACTTGAACTCCTGCATGACTGATTTGACGCAATACTTGTGGAGGTCCTGCATCTTCTGTGACCAACAGGAGTTGTGGTCGCATGCTCAATACGCCTTCTAAAGAAAGAGTTCTGGCATACCCCACATTGGGTAGCTTTTTGGTCGCCATGGGGTATGTCGATGTGGTGTCAATCGCGATCAAATGCTCTTGAAGATCCAAGGCATAAATGATTTCCGTCAAAGATCCACCCACACAGACCAAACGCTTCAAAGCAGTTGCTGTTGGTTTAGACCAACTTGGGTTGGCAAATAGCCAACTACTGATAGTAGTGGCAGCAGCCGCCTTGGCAGCAGGAGAAAAAATGTTTTTTAGCAATTGTCGACGTTCAAGAATCACTGGATGCATAGCTCTTCCTTATCCAGAAACTCTTGAATCATCTTGCGCCAAGTATCTAACTCAGGATTACCGGGTTTCCTTTCGCCAAAAAATATAGCAATTGCTTGACCCTCACAATTAAACAATTCTAATGATGTGACAATGCCATCATCGGTAGGCTTTCTGACGACCCATGAGTCGTAAATATTATCTTCACGTAAATGAAGATTGAAGTTTTTATCCAAGATATTGAGCCAGGGATCCATCATCACCACCCTTGATATTGGGCCTGTGTGTATTTGTATGACCCCTCGATTAGCCACAAACACCATGATAGAGATGCACTTGATGGCCACCTTTCTTAATAGTTTTCTTGTGAAATGAAGTGGAACTCTTTGCGCATAGCCCTCAGGAGCAAAGCGCAAAGCTTGAATTCTACTGAGCTTGTATTTTTTGATCAGGTCATAAAACTGATGGGTATCAGACATACCCAACCAATCTTTCTGGAAACTCAAAAGATCAATATCGATATCAACTAACGGATGTTTGTTGATTTCAGGTGCCCGTATCTCAATTTTCGGACTTTGATCCTTAGATTGATATTTTTCTATGATATTTTCATAAGCATAGATATTGCTATTCTCTCTGATAATGATCTTATGCAGTGCGTTCCCGCGATCATCAAAAAACTGTAGGCTGCGCCGACAATCAAAGAGCTGGTTTTCAATGACGGCAAAGCCATGAGCCCATTCTTTGAAAAAAATTCTTAAATCAATTTCTTTACCTAAAAACAAGTCAAGGTTTTTACCAGTGGGTTGAGCGTACTGCCCCACCTTCTCGTGCACACATGACTCATTTCTTGTCAGTGCCATGACCTCGCCCAAGGAATGAGCCTCAGCAATGATCGATGCCCAGCAGGGATCTAAGCGGATCACTCTCAACTTGATGTCTTTGTTATCGGGATCAGCGTCTAAGTGGGCTGCCAGCAATTCAGCTTCTGAGATGCCCATGGAATCAGCCACGTCTCTGTGCCTTACTTTATTTTTAAAACGCTGATTGATAAGTCCCTGCTGAATTTCTTGAATAGATAAAGTCATATATTTCCATGATTTAAATTACCGGCTGGCTAGATCTATTTTGAAAATCTTGGCTTGCTACGACTATTAATTCTTTCTTATTACTTTTTACTTTTAAATTTTTTATTTACTGAAACTCATAGTTCATGCTGACAAAGAAGTTTCGGCCCGATGAGGTGTGATAGTCACTCACAGCAGTACTGCCAGTTTGAGTTAAACCTGATGATGAGATATTGGCCCAATCAATGTACTTTTTATCAAATAGGTTGTTGATACCAGCATAGAGATTGAGTTGTTTGTTGGCTTTGTAATGGCCGCGGGCATTGATGATGGCGTATGAGCCTGGAGCATAGGTATTGGTGTTTGCACCAGCAATGTCTTCTTGTTTTTTAGCTCCAACGTATTTGATTGTGGTGGCTGCACCCCAAGCGCCTTGGTGATAGTCCGCTGAAAGAATGATTTTTTCTGGTTGCACCGTGTTAATTGGTTGATTCAAACCGGCAAGGGTTGTTTCTGAACCACTAGAACGAACATACCCAGCCTTGAACAACCATTGAGTATTGTGACGGTACTCAAGTCTCAAATCCATTCCTTGAATATTTGCTTTGGGCGCATTTTGGTACTGATAGCACTGTGGAAGTCCACATACAGCCATACCATTCGGACTGGTTCCAGAGTTAAAGGTGTATTGGCTGATGAAATCATCATAAGAATTATCAAAGTAACTGACGGCGTATTTGATCTGCTGTATGGATCCTTTGATACCCACCTCTTTGGCCAGCACTCTTTCAGGATCGAGGTTTGGATTGGGTATGTAGGCATAACCATGGGCTTGATTGGTGAATGAGGCAGATATTTCCTCTGCCGCAGGAGCTCTGAATCCCTTACCAATGTTAATGAATGGCATAGCTGCTGGCTCTTGAGACCAAATAGCGCCCAATGAAGGTGACCAAGCTTGATCATTTTTATTGATGGCTGATGAACTGGTGCTCCAGCGATCAAAGCGCATGGCAGGGATTAGATTGAGGTGACCGATACTCAAGTCATCTTGTAAATAAACCCCCACCATGTCTTGCTTGGTTTTGGGTATGTAACTTTCAGGGGTGCTGACATCCCCACTTCTGTTGAGCTCTTGCTTGACCCAAGATTCTGATAGATCCAGACCATATTTGAACTGATGAGCAATCTGAGTATCAGAATATTTGCTTGGGGAGATGCTTTTAGCTCCTTGCAAGACAAAGCCATAAGCATCATTCAGAACTTTGTTGTTGCGGGTCCTGTTGTAGGTACTCGGTAAATAACGATTCGTTTGAGATGTGCCGGTTTGCCATACGGCTTGATGGACATTGGTTTTTTGGTACCAAAGCTTGCTGTTGATCACATCTGCTAATTGACTATTCAAATGATGTTGATGATCGATAGATAATCTGGTTCTATCGATGTGGTCTTGCCCGTTATCACTGTAGATACCTGCACCAATGGCATTGAGATTATTGGTATCGATTCTTTTTTTAGAGTTTTCCAAGGTGAATTTAAGTTCATCACCCCCTTTAAGTTCTTTGACATATTTACCCAACACATAGGTGTTGTGGGTATCCATGGGGTTGGCTTTGGTTCTACTGCTGCCCGCACTGTCATTCACACCTTGGGTTTCTGTTTCATGACCAAGACTCAATGAACCCAACATGACCGCAGACCAATCATCACCCTGCTGAGCATGTGTCAAAACCCCTTTGGATGATTGTGATGCATCGAAATACGATGCAGTGACTGAAGTTGCAGAATTTTCAGGATGATCATGAAGAATGTCCTTAGGATCAACGGTATTGAAGAGGACTGTGCCAGCAACACCATCACTGCCATAGAGGGCTGAAGATGCCCCGCGCAGCACTTGCACACTGCTCACTCCATCCACATCTAAGTAATCACCTCTTGCAGCAGAGTGGCTTCCAAAGCCGAAGGAGTATGGCAGCTTGATGCCGTCCACCATGAGGTTCAGTCGATTACCTTCTAAACCTCTGATGTTGATACTTTCGTTAGAACCTTTTCGATTACTCGCCCCACTGACACTGTTACCGGTGCGGATGGTTTGCTTAACATCAACATCCAATTCTTCAGAAAATAAATCTTTGATATTTTTAACACCACGACGATCCATGTCATCTTTGGTGATGGTGGAGATGGTGGCAGGTGTTTCTAGGTTGGACTTTTCACCACGCGTTGCCAAGACATTGATGGTGCCCAAAGTACCTTGTTGTGAGTTTTTTCGTTCGATATTTGGTGGCTGCGCACTGGTTTGATGAGCATAGAGACTGCACAGCAAGCTAGCAAAAGTAGCAATCCTATAAATAGGTTTGCGCGCTGTTGAATTTTGAGGTTTTGGTCGTGAGAGTTTTTGTAGCAACATAAGATAGCCCTTTTAAGTGATTCTTTAGCTAATAAATTAGCTATTAACTTAGCTGGCTATATCAATAGATTTGCTTGCTACTTGGAATAAGAACTATATCATAAATGATAACCATTCTCATTAATAAACTATTAATTGAAGGGGTTTTTGTGACTCGTTGCCACTTCTATCAATTAAAACGCTTTGAATTTAAATTGAACTGAAAGAGATCCCGCAACTTTCTCTGGAATCGATGGGACCAACAATAAGTTAACGCCAAAGCGATCACCCTCATAGGTCAAGGCTGGAATGAGTGCTGGAAACCAGCCACCATCATTGGTTTTTGAGTAGCCATTAAAGACCCCTGCTACCGCACCAAATTTAAACACTCCCAACTGAATCGGTTGCCAATAGGCACCCATGTAGTTGCTGGACTCATGATAACTGTTGCGGTAGGTGCCCAAGGTTAAAGATGCAACTGAGGAATAACGATACTCAGCACCAAAACCCATGTTGCGAGAGTTAAAACTTCGGTCACGATCAAAGTGATAAGAAAACATGCCTGGATTGAGCCATAGCTCGCTTTGAGCTTCATGCTTGGCGATGCTAAAAAAATCACTGGCTTGCGTCTTGGCTGGTGCACTGAGCGCGCAGAAAGTGACGGCAAGAAACATCCATTTGAGGCATTTGATCATTGTTAGATGATGCCATAAAGGAAAAGCCCAGCAATCAAATGATCACTGGGCTTTTTATAAAGCTAGCTGAATAAGGTCAGCTGTCTTTTGAACCTCCCCGCTCTTTTGGACTGAATGGGAATGAAGTGCTAGAAGCGCCTTTCCTTGCTGGAATTTTCAATGACAGAATCATGGTGATAGCCAAGGTTAGAACGGTGAAGCCCAATGACCATGTGATAGGAATCTTGTACAGGTCAATCAGCATCATTTTTGTACCGATAAATACCAAGATGATGGCCAATCCATAGGACAACAAGTGAAAACGTTCATGCATGCTTGCCAATAGGAAGTACATGGCACGCAAACCAAGGATCGCAAACACGTTCGATGTCAACACAATGAACGGATCAGTGGTGATCGCAAAAATAGCTGGAATTGAATCCACCGCGAACACAATGTCCACAATACCAATCAACATGATCACCACAAACAAAGGTGTGGCCATCTTGACACCGTTGTGCACGGTGAAGAATTTTTCCCCGTCAAATGTTGGAGATATTTTCATGTGACGATTGATCCACTTGAGTGCTGGGTTGTTATCTAGGTCAGGTTCTTGACCAGCCGCCCACCACATCTTGACACCTGTGAACAGCAAGAATGCGCCGAACACGTACATCACCCAGTGGAACTGAGTGATCAACCAAGCACCAATCAAGATCATCACTGCGCGCAAAACCAAGGCACCCAAAATACCAATCATCAAGACGCGCTTTTGGAATTCTGCTGGCACAGCGAAGTAAGTGAAGAGCATCAAGAAGACGAAGATGTTATCGACTGCCAACGCTTTTTCAACCAAGTAACCGGTGATGAATTCCAAGGCTTTGGCATCGGCCATTTCTCTTGTCACGGGATCTTGTCCTGTACCACCCAAGAACCACCATAGCCAAGCAACGAAGAAGAAAGATACCGCTACCCAAATCAGCGACCAGATGGAAGCTTCTTTAATACTGACAGCGTGAGAGCCTTGACGGCTCATAGCGAAGAAGTCAACAATCAGAGCAACAACCACAAATGCTGCAAATAGTGACCATAACAAGGGAGTACCGATGGATATCATCGTTCATTACCTCTCATCCCAAACCGGCATCGCCTGGGCAATAAATTAATTAGGGGTCTCTGTTAGTCTTGCCGCCCGGAAATCATACTACCGAGTTAAGGCACCGAACACAGATGTTTGCCACTTCACCTATGTCGTAATGACGGCACCAAAATACAAAATTCATGCACTGAGGCACTCAAGCATTTGTATCAGCTACTCCCTTTGAGAGATACCCAAATCTTAAATGAAGAGTTGAACTTCGTCAAACGACCTCAAAAATCGATCAATTAAGATTTACTTTAATTAATCAAAAATATCGCTGAGCCATGATTTTGGCTTGCGATAGTGATCGGAACGGTTATCGCCGCGATAATCTGAACGATGCTCATTACGGTAGGCTGGTTGTGACGGTGGAGCTGACACGGGTTGATCGGCTGCCGATCTTTCAATGAGTTTATCTAACTCACCTCGATCAAGCCACACTCCTCGACATGAAGGGCAATAATCAATTTCAATTTTTTGCCGCTCAGAAATGACTAGTTGAGAATCTTTGCAAACTGGACACTGCATAAAGAACTCCTATAAAAGTTATTGAACCAAACAAAATTGATTTCTTTCAACACATCATGGATGTGCGAAAAAAATTATAGGAGTGAGTTTGAAATACTGTTGAGTGCTTAGATTCCCCAAAGAAAAAAGGGCTTTTCAGCCCTTTGTATCTTTGAGTTTTAAAGATGAATGGTTTTACTTAATAAGACCGCAAGCAATTCTTGGTCCAGAGTTGCCAGCTGGCTGAGACTTATAGTCATCTGGATCACGGTGGATCACCACAGACCTTCCAACAATTCCATTTTTGCCAGTGTCAACAGTTAAGCCGCTGATTTTTGCTGAATACACTGCATTACCATTTGCATCAGATTTGATGTTCGGCATATCCCCAGAGTGATGTGCCCCATGACCTGGCATTCCGTGAGATTTTCCATCGGGATTAAAGTGACCACCTGCACTTGTAGCATCTGGTGCAGAGCAATCACCTTTTTCATGAACATGAAAACCGTGCTCAGCATTAGGTCTTAATCCAGAGATATTTCCAGTAACCATAATGTGATGACCATGTGATTCAAAGTTAACGGTACCCTTCGTGCTTGATCCTGATCGCGACTCTAAAGTTGCAGATGCTTTTTCACCAGAGCCGTGATGCATAGAATGACAACCGACCAAAGGGATCATTACCACCAAACCTATTAATAAAGAACTTTTTTTCATGATGATTTCCTTTTCAGCATTGACCAATAAAGTGCTATTGAATCCATTCTCCCACCTTTGAGTGATTAAAAGTCATTCTCGAGGGTTTGTACCAGCAAAGATTGGTGCTGAAATATTGCTCTTTGCAATCAAAGGCTTTGATTGCAAAGAGCAATTTGATTTTAGAAAAGAAAAAGGGCTTTTCAGCCCTTTGTATCTTTGATATTGGCGGAGACGAGAAGATTCGAACTTCCGATCCAGGTTTTGCCCAGATGCTCCCTTAGCAGGGGAGTGCCTTCGACCACTCGGCCACGTCTCCGTATCACTTCACTGAATTAAATCAGTGAAGACGATGATTTTAAATTACTTTTGGTCTAATTCGAATGCTTTATGCAAAGCACGTACTGCTAATTCCATGTATTTCTCGTCAATCAAGACAGAAATCTTGATTTCACTGGTAGAAATCATCTGAATGTTGATGCCCTCTTCTGAGAGAGTGCGGAACATTTTGCTGGCAATGCCCACGTGTGAACGCATGCCAACACCCACAACTGACACCTTAGATACTTTTGGATCGCCCAAAATTTCTTTGGCTTGAATGTGTGCCTGAACTTTGCTCTTGAGTAGATCAAGGGCTTTTTGGTAGTCGCCACGTGGCACTGTGAAAGTAAAGTCAGTCTTACCATCCACAGATTGGTTTTGAATGATCATGTCGACATCAATGTTGGCGTCCGCAATCGGGCCCAAAATTTGATATGCGATACCTGGCTTATCAGGCACACCTAATACGGTGATTTTTGCTTCGTCACGGGCGAAAGCAATACCCGAAATAACAGCAGCTTCCATGGTTTCTTCTTCCTCGAAAGTAATCAAAGTGCCTGAGTTCATTTCTTGCTCAAGCGACATCAATGGGTCAGTTAATGATGAGAGTACGCGTGTTTTAACGCGGTATTTACCAGCAAATTCTACTGAACGTATTTGTAATACTTTTGAACCCAAGCTAGCCATTTCTAGCATTTCTTCAAAAGTGATTTTGTCTAAGCGTCGTGCATCTTCACAGACACGTGGATCAGTTGTGTAAACACCATCCACATCGGTGTAGATCAAACACTCATCGGCATTCAATGCAGCAGCCACTGCCACAGCAGAAGTATCAGAACCACCACGACCCAAGGTTGTGATGTTGCCGATTTCATCAACGCCTTGGAAACCAGTGATCACCACTGCTTTACCAGCTTTGAGGTCACCTAAAACTTTTTCACCATCAATGCCCTGAATACGAGCTTTGGTGTATGACGAATCAGTTTTAATCACAACTTGCCAGCCGGCATAACTCACCGCACCAACACCTTGAGCTTGAAGTGCCAAAGCCAACAAACCAGAACTGACTTGCTCACCGGTCGAGGCAATTTGGTCCAACTCGCGCGGGTCTGGATTTGGATTGATTTCTTTAGCCAAACCTAGAAGACGATTCGTTTCACCAGACATGGCTGAAGGAACGACGACCACTTGATGGCCTGCCTTCATCCATTTGGCAACTCGTTTGGCCACGTTTTGAATGCGCTCAACTGAGCCCATCGACGTGCCACCATATTTATGAACTATTAGAGCCATGAGTTAAAAATCGTAAAAATCGCACCACTGGGGTGCGTTAAGTAGCAAAAGTGTGATTTTACACGTTTAGGGGCGGTTTAATCAGAATTTCCGCAGAACCAAAGCTCAAGTGAATTTTATATAACCAAGTTTCAGTGCACTTAAGTAAATAAAGTGAGGCCAATGGTAGTTGTGTATCTAAATTTAGGGTGGTTAGCATCTATTGAAGACGACCTTCTTTTGGCATTTAAATTATTTATGTCACTTCTATTTCCCTATTAACAAAATAGGTGTAATATATACGCAACTTGCGTATAATTTTGGGATGTATGCAACCCTGATTGAACTCCCAAATTTTAGTAAGTACCGTGAGGATTACCTTAATGACTACGAATACAGCAAGCTCCAAGTGCTTCTTGTTAACAACCCCACCTCTGGCGACTTGATACAAGGAACCGGTGGACTAAGAAAGCTGCGCTACGGTGATTCAAGTAGAGGAAAAGGTAAAAGAGGTGGGCTGAGAATTATTTATTACTGGTGGGTCAATGCGTATCAAATATTCCTGTTCACGATATACAACAAAAATGAAATGACTGACCTAAATCAAGAGCAGAAAAAGAAGCTGAAAGAACTACTTGAAGATGAAATCAAAGCAAGGAGTAAACATGAAAAAACGTGATTTGTTTTCTGAGCTCACTGAAGGAGTGGATGCCCTCAAAAAAGAGAGGGCAGGAAAGTTAACGCTTAAGAAATACAAGGTGACAATCAAGCCATCTCCAATGGTGACGGTAAATGAGCTCACCACCCTTCGCGAAAAACTGGGTCTCTCAAGGCCAGTTTTTGCTAGCTTCATTCGCACCAACCCAAGAACAGTTGAAAACTGGGAGCAAGGTCGAGCCAAACCAAATGCCCAAGCGGCCCTCATCATCAAATTAGTTTCTAAATATCCTCAAACATTTGAGATGCTGGCAAGTATCTAAGCCGCCTGCCACTCCAGAGTGAATCTCGGACCATCAGTGGTCTGCCAATCTGCGCTGATGCCAATACCGGCCACAGCCACAAGCTCTTCGCCGATATACAGCAGTGGCACATCACGTTGCCATGGTGGAATGGCAGCTTCTTGGTAGAGATTTTTTAGACTTTTTCTAGGTCTTTTTGAATCAACCTTGAATTTTTCGCCACCCTCTCTTGCCATGGTGTTGATCAGGCCTTTTTGTTTGGCTTTTTCAAAACGATCTTTGGCAATGCCTGGCTTCTTGCTATTGGCGGGCACTTTCTTAAAAGTCCACTCGCCCTCATTTGTTACTTTTTCTTTTTCTTTTCCTTTTGATTTCGCTTGAGCATTCAAGTCTTGAGTGATGCTCAGGTGGCCACGCCACAAACGAATCACGCGTTGATCATGATCCCATTGCAACTTAGCATCTAGTCTTGCTTGCGTCAGTTCAGACCACCAAGCAGTTAATCTTTCTTCACTTGGATAGGCCAAGCCGTTCTTAGATAACCAACGGCGCAATGCATTGGTGGCTCTTGCCTGACTGGTTTTATACAGTCTGATGAGATTGGTTTTTGAAAGACCTTCTTTTGTTTCAATCAAACCCAAATCAATATCAGCCAATTGGTTTAACAATCCTTGAGCTTCACCAAGGTGCTTGGCACTTCTTGCTAAATTTTCAATGGCGCCCTTTTGAAATTTCTCCAAAGTTGGCAAGATTGATTTTCTGACGGCATTGCGACGATAGGTTTCATCTTCATTGCTGGGGTCTTCAATCCATGTCAGTTGATGCTCTTTGGCATAGATCTCTAGATCTTTACGACGCATGTTTAAAAACGGACGCCACAAATGAATCAGTTCATTTGATTTAACTTGCGGCATGGCTGAGAGGCCTGGCAAACCAGCGCCACGCATCAGCTGAATCAAAACAGTTTCTGCTTGATCATCCAAATGGTGAGCCAGCAATAAGTCTTGGATCTTGTGCGCTTCGCACATCTGCGTTAATGCCTCGTAGCGCAAGTTTCTGGCTTGAGATTCAATATTGGATTGTTTGTTGAGTTTGACGTTTCTGGTGTCAAAGTGACAGCCGAATTTCTTGGCCACTGCTTTGCAGTGAGCTTGCCATTGATCTGCTTCTTTTTGAATGCCGTGATGCACATGAAAGGCATGAACATTTTTCTTGCCATGCGCTTTGATGGTGGCATGAAGTAATACAGTTGAATCAAGCCCCCCACTGAAAGCCACCGCCAATTGTGTCGACGGTGTTTTCTTTTGGGTAGGTTTACTTGTCTTTGGTGCTGTCTTTGAACTTGCCATAGCTCATCAAGCGCTCGTGACGACGTTCAAGCAACTCATCCACACCCATGGTTTGGAATTGGCGCAAAGAATCAGCCAAAGCACGCTTGAGCAATGCAGCCATACCAGCGTGATCACGGTGTGCGCCACCCAAAGGTTCACTGACAATCTTATCAATCAAGCCCAAGGCTTTTAAACGAAGTGCTGTCAAAGCCAATTGCTCGGCAGCTTCAGGAGCTTTCTCTGCAGTCTTCCAAAGAATCGATGCGCAACCCTCTGGTGAGATCACTGAGTAAGTGGCAAATTGCAACATTTGCACCACATCACCCATCGCAATCGCCAAAGCACCACCTGAACCACCCTCACCAATGATGGTTGCGATGATAGGTACCCTGAGTTCTGCTTGAACAAATAAGTTATGGCCAATCGCCTCTGATTGATTGCGCTCTTCAGCGTCAATGCCTGGGAACGCGCCTGGTGTATCAACAAATGTGAAAACTGGCACATTGAATTTCTCTGCTAAGCGCATCAAGCGCTTGGCTTTTCTGTAACCTTCAGGACGGCTCATACCAAAGTTACGCATCGCACGTTCTTTGGTGTCACGACCTTTTTGATGACCGATCACCATACAAGGCATGCCATTGAATCTGGCTAATCCACCAATGATGGATTGATCGTCCGCAAAATTTCTGTCGCCATGCAGTTCATGGAAGTCAGTGAAAATGTTGTTCACATAATCCATGGTGTACGGGCGCTGTGGATGACGCGCAATTTGCGCCACTTGCCATGGAGTTAAGCGGGTATAGAGGTCTTTGGTGAGCAGTTGGCTTTTTTCAGAAAGCTTGCCGATTTCTTCAGAAATATCGACTGCAGACTCATCTTGAACAAAACGTAATTCTTCAATTTTTTGCTCGAGTTCAGCGATTGGCTGCTCGAATTCAAGGAAAGTGATTTTCATAGGCTCTATTCTAATAGCTTGCGGCTTAGATGCCTAATTTTATGAATATTTATTACAAATCAATGACTTGTATTATTCTCAATACTCGACAGGTATCGGATCAATGCTGCGCCACATGTACCAAGTGGCCACGGTTTGCCAAGGCGCCCAATTGGCAGCGACCTCTTTGGCCTCATGGCGTGACACAGGTTCACCGCTGAAATAGGCCAAAGAAATGCCTTTAATCAAACCAATATCATCCAAAGGCAAGACATTGGGTCTCATCAAATAGAAGATCAAGAACATTTCTGCTGTCCAACGGCCAATGCCACGAATCGCTGTTAATTCTGCAATGACGGTGTCGTCATCCAGCAAATCCCATTTCGCACTGCTCAAGCCGCCACTTTCAAAATGGGTGGCCAAGTCTTGCATGTACTCCACTTTTCTTTGCGATAAGCCAGCCGCCCTCAATGCTGTAGGGTCTAACTTAAGGACCGCTTTAGCAGTGAAGTTTTTGGTCAGAGCAATGGTGCGTTCCCAAACAGATTGAGCGGCCTTGACGGAAATCTGCTGCCCCACAATGGCTCGTGCCAAAGTTTGAAATGGGTCGCCGCGCGTGGTCAAGAATTCTGCTTTCGGGTATTTGGGGATGAGTTTGCGCATGATGCGGTCATGCTTCATCAACTCAGTGCAAGCTTTATCCCAATAGTCTGGGGCCCTCAATACTGGTGCCTTAGGATCAACTACCTTAGGATCTGCCACCTTAGGAGCAGCAGTCATTAAGCGCGCCTCCAAAGCGTGAGACCACCCGGCTTGTCTTCTAGAACAATTCCTTGGGCTAATAAGTCTTGACGTATCTGATCTGCCTTGGCAAAGTCTTTGCCCTGCTTGGCATCAGCTCGCGCCTGGATCGCTGCTTCAATGGCCGCCGTATCGTTATCTGCACTCTGCGACCCGCCACCAGCTTGCAAAAACTCTTGGGCAGGTCTTTCTAACAATCCCAATAGTTTTGCTAATTGCTTGAGCTCTCGTGCGAGGTCTCGTCTTTCTTCTAACTTCTCAGGACCTTCTGCCTTATTGATCTCACCGGCTAATTCAAACAAGATGGCAATCGCTTCTGGGGTATTGAAGTCATCGTTCATCACCTGGGCAAAGCGAGTTCTCCAAGTGCTTGGCTTGCTATACGTTGGAATGTCTTCAACTGTTGATAAGGCGTTGTACAAACGGGTCAAACCTTGTTTGGCCTCTTCTAAATGGGCATCACTGTAGTTGAGTGGGCTGCGGTAATGGGCTTTCAAAATAAAGAAGCGCACCACTTCAGGGTCAAATACTTTTAATACTTCGCGAATAGTGAAGAAGTTGCCCAATGATTTAGACATTTTTTCTTCATTGACTCGCACAAAGCCGTTGTGCATCCAAGTGTTCACAAACGGTTTGCCCGTTTCGTCTGAGAATGCACCTTCACTTTGAGCGATCTCGTTTTCGTGATGAGGGAATTGTAGATCTGCACCACCACCATGGATGTCAAAGTGCTTGCCCAAAAGTTCACAGCTCATGGCAGAGCATTCAATGTGCCAACCTGGTCGACCAACACCCCAAGGAGATTCCCATTTGGTATCGGCGGGCTCATCGGCTTTGGCCGTTTTCCAAAGAACAAAGTCCAAAGGATCTTGCTTGCCTCCAGTCACGGCCACTCGCTCGCCAGCTCGCAAGTCATCGAGTGACTTGCCTGATAACTGACCGTAGTTTTTGAAGTTTCTAACGGCGTAATTCACATCACCCTCATCGGCTTGATAAGCGTAGTTCTTATCCATCAAGCGCGTGATGATGTTTTGCATCTGTGGGACATACTCAGTGGCTCTTGGTTCATGCGTGGGTCGCTCAATCCCCAAGGCATCAGCATCTTCATGCATCGCGGTGATGAAGCGATCGGTCAACGCTTTGATGGTCTCTTTATTCTCTACCGCACGCTTGATGATTTTGTCGTCAATGTCTGTGATGTTTCTGACATAAGTCACCTCCATGCCAGAGGATCTTAACCAACGCTGCACCATGTCAAACACCACCATCACCCGCGCATGGCCAATGTGACAAAAGTCGTAAACAGTCATGCCACAAACATAGAGCTTTACTTTGCCTGGCTCAATGGGCTTGAATGTTTCTTTACGGCGCGACAGAGTGTTAAAAATATGCAGCATATAAAAGCGTGATTGTTCTTTTAAGTTCTTTTGATTTCTTTAGATGATTCGGTATTTATTCTGGCGTGATTTTAATGAAATCACTTTCATTACGGTGTTATTTAAGGCAATATCTTAGAAATACTCCAGAGGTCTGGCGATTTGTTAGACTGATTGATGAGTATAGCTAATTCGTTGTCGTATCTGCTTTAAAATCACCCTATTCCTTCGATCCCGGGCCCGTTTTATGAAAATGCTTTTCCAGAAAAGTCCTTCCCTGCAGCAACTGGCCCTCGGGGTTCTTTGTTTTATCTCAGTTCAGGCAGCGATGGCTCAAACGGTCGCGCCAACGACCGGCCTGACTGCACCCAAAGTCAGCCGTTCAGACATTGCCGCCAAATCAAACCCATCCCCCTTTGAAAATAATCCAAGCGCTGTTCAATCGGCGCAGATGCAACCCTCATTGGCCACACCCTTCATTGTTTTACAAAGAGTGCCTGAGCCAAAGAATAAAAATGCAATTCCCGAAGATATTTACAACCTGATCACCAGCAAGAAATTGCCAGAAGCCATTGTGGCGATTGATAAAGAATTAGGAGTTAACCCACGCAACGTGCAGTTACGTTTTGTGCGCTCAAGAATCCAAATTGAAATGGGTCAAATTGATTTGGCGAAAAAGACACTTCTAGAAATCACTCAACAGTTCCCAGAGTTACCTGAGCCGTACAACAATCTCGCGGTGCTTGAAGCCCAAAGCGGCGATCTTGATCAAGCCAAAGAGTATTTAGAGCTAGCTCTCAAGGTTCAACCCAGCTTTGCAACTGCTTTAGAGAACTTGGGCGATGTCTATACACGCTTGGCTTCAAGATCTTATGGCAAGGCAGTGCAACTTGATCGCAGATTGATCGATAGTCGCCGCAAAATGAAACTGGCTGAAGACATTCTTAAGTAATTATTAGTAACACACTCATTTTTTTAGTTTTTTTATTTTTAAACTCCGGGACTCAATCCCTCATTACATGGAGAAGGACGTAGCATGGCAAAAGTGCAATTAAATACCAGCATGGGCAACATCACATTGACTTTGAATGATGAATTAGCGCCTAAATCGACTGAGAACTTTCTAGACTATGTTCGTTCTGGTCATTACGACGGCACGATCTTTCATCGCGTGATTGCTAACTTCATGGTTCAAGGCGGTGGCATGACTGCTGGCATGAAACAAAAGCCAACCAAAGCCACGATTGAAAACGAAGCTGACAATGGTTTACAAAATACACGTGGCAGCGTAGCGATGGCCAGAACCAGCGACCCTCATTCAGCCAGCTCACAGTTTTTTATCAACGTTGTTGACAATGCTTTTTTAAACTTCTCAGCACCAACTTCACAAGGTTGGGGTTATGCCGTGTTCGGCGAAGTGACTGAAGGCATGGATGTGGTCGATGCAATTCGCCAAGTGAAAACTGGTAGCTCAGGGTTTCACCAAGATGTGCCTAAGGAAGATGTCACCATCATCACAGCAACCATCCTAGAAGAGTGATCATGCACGCGAGCGCTCTGTTCATTTCTGATCTTCATTTAACCCCATCGATGCCCAGAACGGCAGAGAGGTTTTTTGAATTTCTAGAAAAAGAGGCTCGCACCCATGAAGCTTTGTTTATTTTGGGAGATTTGTTTGAGTTTTGGGTGGGTGATGATGCCAAAGCAAGATCACCCTTCCATTTAGAAGTCGCTCAAAAAATCAAAGCTCTCAAGCAGCAAGGTACCAAGGTTTATTTCATGCACGGCAACCGGGATTTCTTACTCGGTGAGGCTTATGCTCAAAAAGCAGACATGGCAATTTTAAGAGACCCACAAGTGGTCACGATTGCTGAACAAACATGGTTACTCACCCACGGTGATGCTTTGTGTACTGCTGACAAGAGCTATCAGCGGTTTCGTTCAGTGGTGAGAAGTGGATTTGTACAAAAATTATTTTTGATGTTGCCAACCTCTTTGCGGGTCAGCATCGCCAGTTCATTGCGCAGCAACAGCACAGCAAACTATCACCGTGCACAACGTTTCAAACCTGAGGCGATTCAGGTCAAAGGTGATGTGACCATCACTGCCACAGCCAGCTTGGTATCCATGACCAACTGTCAACGAGTGATTCATGGGCACACCCATCGTCCTGGTTATCACGAAGAATCTTTGGGCGGCCAGTCATGGCAGCGCTGGGTTTTATCAGATTGGGATTTTGATCACCCTGAAACAGTATTACCAAAAGGTAATGCACTGAGCATCACCTCTTCAGGTGTCAAAGTATTGGATTTGGTGCGGTCTTAATTGCTGCAGCCTTACTTGATGCAGTCTTAGGCTTGAGGTTTTGAGTGATCGCGCAAAGCGGTCACCAATTGACCAAAGATGCGCGGGTTAGCAGCCATGATTTCTCCTGACTGCATGTAACCCTCTTCACCCGCATAGTTACCTACCAAGCCGCCAGATTCAGTGATCAACAGGATGCCTGCTGCCATGTCCCATGGCTTTAAGCCTGACTCAAAGAATCCATCCAAGCGACCAGCAGCCACATAGGCCAAGTCCAAAGATGCGGCGCCCGGACGACGCAAGCCAGCACACTGACGTGTCATCTTGGCAAAAATTTCTAAATACTCTTCAACGTTTTGGTCTTCGCGATAAGGGAAGCCCGTACCTAAAAGTGCTTCTGACATTTTTAATCTGCCAGCCACGCGCAAACGGCGGTTGTTCACATAAGCAC
>Ga0255125_1000219_pt1 | contig 18918 bp, 15 predicted proteins | sample Law_Cont_RepC_8d_FD_188557 | JGI IMG/M metagenome (GOLD analysis project Ga0255125, IMG submission 188557) | Freshwater microbial communities from St. Lawrence River, New York, United States - Law_Cont_RepC_8d | ecosystem: Environmental > Aquatic > Freshwater > River | place: USA: New York...
CATGAAATCTTATGATGTTGTCTGATAAAATTTCAAGAATTTGTATCCAAATTAGTATTTTTAATAGTGCAAAATAAAATTCTTTTCATAACAACGTCAAATTTAGCGACAAATCCTAGGCTTACAAAAGAATTGAAATTAGCGGTACAGAATGATTTTAAAACCACTGTATTGCAATTTATCCTGCCGGGATGGAGTGAAATTGTCAATGATGATTTAAAAAGACAATTTTCAAATACTGAATTTATAGAATTATCCGCGAGTAGGAAGCCTTACTTGGATTGGTTGTTGTCTAGTTTGTTAGAGTATTTGTTGAGGAAGATGCCACATAAATTAATGAATGTACGATTGTTGGCATATTCACTGAGTAAAAGATCTTATTTAATTTCGAATAAATTATCTAAATTATGTGACAATTATGATTGGGTTATCGCACACAACCCAGGTGCTTTTTATTCTGCGTATATTTTTTCTCAACGAAACAATTGTAAGTTGGGTTTAGATATTGAAGATTATCATCCTGGTGAATACAACGACTCACATTTGTCAAACCGGATGTTGAAATTGATGGAGTATGTTTTGCCGAAAGCGGATTATTGTTCATTCGCGGCACCATTAATTCAATTGGAAGTTGAGAAGCATATTCCAAACCATTCAAGTAATTGGTTTACTGTTATTAATGGTTTTCCGCAATCTGAATTTACAGAGCCTAAAAGAATAAAATCTGCAAAGTTTAAAGTGATTTGGTTTTCTCAGAATATTTCGACAGGGAGGGGATTAGAGAATTTTATTTCTGTGATGGGAGAATTTGAAGATGATATAGAATTACATTTGGTGGGTGAGCTGTACGATGATATTAGAAGTATGTTGTTTAATAATAGCCATAATATCATAATACACGCACCAATGAAACAAATGGAATTACATCAATTTTTATCCACTTTTACTGTTGGTTTGGTTACCGACCCTCCAATTAACAGAAATAGAGAGTTGGCAATCACAAATAAGATTATAGCATATTCGCAGGCAGGCTTATATATATTATCTGTTTCGGCAGATGGACATGATCAATTTTTAACAGAAAGCGAATTGAATTATCGAATTATTAAAAACGATAAAAAAGAAATAAGACAAGCATTAGTGTATTTAATTTCAAATCATGATGCCATTAAGAATTGTCAACACAAGCAATATAAATATGCTTGTGTAAATTCATGGGAATCAATTAACAGTAAGCTAACAGAAACTTGGCAAAATTGAGAAGAATCCTTATCATTACCCCACATTATCCACCTTCAAATTTGGCAGCGGTTCATCGCAGTCGGTTATTTGCTCAACATTTGCCGACATTTGGTTGGGATCCAATAATTCTTACCGTGGATGAGCGAGATTATGAGGAATCATTGGATTGGAATCTGCATGCTTTATTGCCCAAAAATCAACGTATCGAAAAAGTACGCGCATTTCCCGTTACAAAGCCCCGTTTGATAGGAGATATTGGATTGCGCGCTTTTTTTCAGCTGCGTAAACGAGCTTTGGAATTGGTAAAATCGGAGCGTATTGATTTTGTGTATATCCCAATTCCATCATTCTACGTTGCACTGATTGGGCCCTACCTTCATCGAAAAACCGGTGTAAAATACGGTATCGATTACATTGATCCATGGGTGCATCGATTTCCTGGCTCTGATAAATTGTTTTCAAGGCATTGGTTTAGTATGCATCTCGCCAAATTTTTGGAACCAAGAGCAGTTAAACACGCTGCATTGATTACGGGTGTGGCTGAAGGTTATTATCAAGGAGTTATAGATAGGAATCCGCATCTGAAAGAAAGTACTGTTTTTGCAGCAATGCCTTATGGTGGTGAAGCAATAGACCATGAAGGCTTAAAGGATTTAAATATAGAACCTTACCTCTTTAGTAAAAATGGTAAATTTCAGTTTGTGTATGCTGGAGCAATGTTGCCCAATGCCTATGGGCCCTTAGAGTCGATTTTCAAGGCAATCTCATCCGAAAAAATCCAGTTTGCAGATGTGGAATTTCATTTTATTGGTACGGGTTATTTAAGCAACGATCCGCACAGTTATAATATCAAACCATTGGCCGAAAAATATGGTCTTTGGGAGTCAGTTGTTTTTGAATACCCCAGACGAATTCCATATTTGGATGTTTTGGTGCATTTAGGCATTGCGGATGCGGTGTTTATTTTAGGTAGTACTGAACCTCATTATACACCCAGTAAAACTTATCAGGGCGTGTTAAGTGAAAAGCCGATTTTTGCGGTTTTACATGAAAAAAGTACAGCTGCAGATGTTGTTCAATCAACAGGGGCTGGTCAAATCCTCTGTTTTAATGGTACAGATGGGTTAGATGAATTAGAAGCACGATTCCTATCTACTGTTAGAAGTTTTCAGTTATTTGCCAAAAAATTTGACCCTAGCGATGTGAATCAAAATGTTTTTGAGCGGTTTTCCGCGAAATTGGTTACTTCGAAATTGAGCAATCTTCTAAATAAATTGTAAAAAAAATTAATATGAAAGAATTAATCTCAAGATTGTCAGTTTTTTTGAAACGAGAACAAACCAATAAACCAGGTAAATCTATTTTGTTTTTAGTATTGAATAGGCTAGTAGAAAAAGCAAAAATGCATTATAAAGAATGGTTTATTAATTTTAATAAAGATAGCACTTTTAATAATGAAAACGAAATGTTTATGTGTTCATTATTTCCGAAAAAAGTTCTCGATGCGATATTAATGCACTATAAACCGGCTAGGGTTCTGGATGTGGGCTGTGGTCAAGGTGTGAGTTTGAAATATTTTTTGTCAAATGGTGTTGAGGGAGTTGGTGTCGAAAATTCATCGTTGGCAATTCAAAAGTCTGGTATTGCAGATAAAATCGTAAAATTCAATCTTAACAATGAACTTGATTTGAAAAAAGAGTTTGATGTTGTATGGTGTTTTGAAGTTATCGAACATATTCATCCAAAGTTTGAAAAAAATATTTTATTAACTTTAACACGGCATGCCCCTATCGTCATTTTGTCTGCAGCGAGACCCGGACAAGGTGGTCATGGACATTTTAACGAACAGTTACCGGAATATTGGATTGAAAAATTTCTTAAATTAGGATTTGATTTTGATAGTGAATTTAGCGAGAAAATCCAGGCGTTAGAGGAAACACATTGTGAGAATTTGTTGTGTTTTGTAAGGTCCAAAATTAATAAAAAGTCGTCCAATAATACTCATTTTTGATTTTTCGCGATGTGCTCTATTTTTAATTATTATTAAATAACAGAACATGCAGGTGATAGTAGTAATTGCGGTCAACAAATTAGATGTATGGTTTTGCAGAATTTGTGTGGCTAGTATCAGGTTTTATTATCCTGACATTGAAATTTATTTAATAAAAGACGAATTGAATGGTCGTTTTTCAACGAAAGAAATTGAAAAAAAATGGAATGTCGGTTTAATTACATTTGAAAAACAAAAATTTGGTTGGTCTGCGGCGAAAATGTTTTTGTACACAGATTCAAGGTTTTACGGAAAGTACATGTTTGTCTTGGATGCAGATATTGTAATGATTGGTGAGTTGTTAGATTATTTGATGGTTAATCTGGACGAAGGTGATGTTTTTATCTCTGTCGAAAGAGAAGTTAATCCATATGCTGATTGGGTTGAGAATGTGTATTTTAATGTAGAAAAAATACAAGAAAATAATAGTGACTATTCATATCCTGGATATTTCTTTAACGCTGGACAGTTACTAGTGAAAGGTGGGTTTATTACCCGTCAGGACGTACAGGAGAACTTTGATTTTAACAATTATCCCTTCTGGAAGAATTTAAGTTTATTGCCGTTGGTAGATCAATCTTTGTTCAATTATTTGTTTCCGATTATGGAAAAACAGGGTCGCTTGAGGATAAATAGTACATACAAATACATGCTGTGGAGTCGCAGTGATGAAGTCGAACAAATTAATATAAACAAAATAGATTCGATTATGCCATGTCTTATTCATTGGGCTGGTGATCTACGAAGTCCATTTTTATCAAGAATGAATGGCTCAGAGATTTTGATTTTTTTTGAGAATTCTTATTACAGTAAAATAAAGTTTGGGTCTTTATTTCGCTTTTTGCGGAGATATGAATTTGTAATTTACACATTAAAGAAAAGAATTGCTTCGAAGTTGAAATCATACCTGAAATAACCAGTTATTGTTAAACAGATGGTAAAAATTTTACATAATAATTTTTAAATTTGCCAAAAGGATTTGGCTATTTTTTTTTATTCTTCATCCTAGGATATATTATCTTGGGCGAAGTCTATTTCGGTATAGCTATAGGTATTACGGGATATTTCTTAACACAAATAATTGTAGAATCAACACGGATGTTTGCGTTTCGCGAATGGGCCTTGTTTTTATATTCGGTAAATTATTTGTTTTCTCCGTCCATTACCTATCAGTTTGATCAATCACTCCTTACCTATCCCATGAAAATTGCGGCAGCGGATTATTTTGATTTAGCTATTCCTGGCTTTATTTGTTTGTTTGCCGGTATGTACTTATTCAAATCGCGAATTTTCACTCCAAAATTAGATCAAGTGAAACGGGATGCCAGGAGCAATGAATCCATACTCGTAAATTTTGTAGTTATTGGATTGATTTTGAGGTTGATTAGTTCAGTTTTTCCGGGAGAGTTTGCTTTTTTTATATATCTAATATCTGCGATACGTTTTGTAGGCGCTTTTGCGCTTTTTTCTTATAATTATACAAAATATTGGAAATGGGTCGCTGCTTTGTTGCTTTTGGAATTATACTTTGGTGCCATTGCAGCGATGTACCATGACGCGGTTATGTGGATCTTGTTTTTTGCATTGTATTTTGTCTATACTATCAAACCAACTTTGTCTATAAGATTAATTGGTTTGGGTATTTGTGTGGTGTTTATTTTATTCATTCAAGGATTGAAGGGTGCATATAGGACTAAAGTTTCAGAAGCGAGAACATCGGATTTGGGCTTGGTTTTAGAAACATCATCTCAGGTTAGCGATGATATTGGTTCTGAAGATAATCTCTTGGGTAGTTTGAATCGAGGAAATCAGGCATGGATTTTTGCGAGTACCAAGGAACGGATGGATAGAATTGGGGATTTTCAAGGATTACATATTTTGGGTATTTACGCTGAGGCAGCATTGTTACCTAGATTTTTGGCACCCGATAAATTAATGTCTGGAGATAAGAAAATTTTTAATACATTTTCTGGTCATCATATTAATCAAAATACCTCAATGGGTTTGGGTGTTTTTGCCGATGGTTACATTGCGTATGGTTATTGGGGGGTTATGTTTTTCACTTTTGGACTCGGTTTGTTGTTTAATTTCACTTTTCGCATTATTGAATCATGGGCGAAGTTGTCTGAATTCTATATACTAATGGTATTGCCGTTGTTGAATTATGCCATCCGCCCAGATTGTGAACTTCAAACAACGATTAATCACTTGGTAAAGGGATTGATTGTTTTTGGAATCCTTGTCACGCTGACCAAATTTAATTTTGTAATGAGTGGTCGTTCTAGCGCAAAGGTTAAGCGCAGCGTAATTCCATTAATTGAATGAGAGGTAGGCTGAATGTTGAGTCAGGATAATTAGGGTTTGTATTGAAATATAGAAAAGTGATTAATCATAGTTTGATAAAAAAAGCCTTGACCATTAGGGCTGTTGAGAACAAGTTTTTGGAGTTGTTTTCACTTGGTAAGTTGAATGGTACCGTCCATACCTGTGTGGGACAAGAATTCTCTGCCTTGGCTTTTGCCGGTCAATTGGAAAAGAGGGATTTTGTATTTTCAAATCATCGCTGTCATGGACATTATTTGGCATTTACCAATGATAAACGTGGTTTACTTGCAGAATTGATGGGTAAAGCCTCAGGCACTTGTGGTGGTGTGGGGAGCAGTCAGCATTTATGTAATAATAATTTCTTTTCTAATGGTATTCAAGGCGGAATAGTCCCAGTTGCAGCGGGTTATGCCTTGAGTAATAAACTGAAAAAAAATGGGGCTGTTGGGGTAGTTTATATCGGCGATGGGACACTGGGCGAAGGTGCGGTTTATGAGACATTCAATATTGTCAGTAAATGGGAAATTCCATTGGTGATTGTTTGTGAAAATAACTTTTATGCCCAATCTACACCGCAGTCAGTGAATTTGGCCGGTGACATTTTAAGTAGGGCTGAAGCATTTGGGATAAAGACTTTTAAGGGCGATACATGGAATCCAGATAATTTGATGGGCATCGCCAATGAGGCAATTCAATTTTCTAGGGAAAATACTAAACCGGTATTCGTATTGGTTGAAACGTACAGATTGAACCCTCACAGCAAAGGCGATGATGATAGGAATCCCCAAGAAATCGCAGATTATGGGCAAAGAGATTTTTTGAATATTTTCAAAGAGACCGAGCCGATATATTACAACAACTATCAAGAGGAGATAGATGCTGAGGTCAATCTATTGGTTTCGGAAATAGAGAAAGATGGTGAACTGCTGATCAGCGAATACGATCAATCCCATGAACAAAAAGAATCAAATGATTGGGTGTCGATTGAGAGTATTAATCAAAGGCAAGTAGAATTGATCAATGCTTTTTTTAAAGCAAAGATGCAGGATGAGACAAGAGTATTCTTGGGTGAGGATATTTTGAGTCCCTATGGCGGAGCGTTTAAAGTTGCCAGAGATCTTTCTGATTTGTTTCCTGAGCAAGTTTTTTCAACCCCAATTTCTGAGGCGGCGCTAATGGGCATTTCCAATGGTATGGCATTGAACGGAATGAAACCCTACGCTGAAATCATGTTCGGAGATTTTATCTTGTTGGCTATGGATCAAATTGTAAACCATGCTGCGAAATTTCATCATATGTACAACGGTAAAGCAAACTGCCCAGTAGTCGTTCGGACTGCCATGGGTGGACACCGAGGTTATGGCCCAACACACAGTCAATCCCTGGAGAAATTCTTAATTGGAATAGACCAAGTGAAGACCGTATCATTGAATACCCTTTTAGATCCGACCATTATATATGATTCCGTGAATAAGGAAATGCATCCGGTGGTGGTAGTCGAAAATAAAATCGATTACGGCAAGCGAATTTTAGCAAAACCGTCGCCGTATTTTTCATTTACAAGAAGTTTAGATCCCTATCCTGTGATTCGGATATCTCCCCTAAATACCAAACCCAATGTTACCATTGTTTGTCATGGTGGTGTGGCCGATATGCTATTTCAAGGATTAGAGCGAATATTCAAAGAGACTGATCTAATTCCTGAAGTTATTGTTCATACTTTGATTTCTAAACCACAAATGACCGTGTTACTGGATTCAGTGAGTATAACAAGTAAATTGCTCACCATAGAAGAAAGCAGTGCCACAGGCGGATACGGAAATGAAATTATTTCCAATGTTAGTTTAATGTCTGAAAATAAAATTTCATTTAAGAGAATAGGGTCAATGCCACTGCCAATTCCCTCAGTAAGGAGTTTGGAAGAAATGGTTTTACCCAATTTAGATTTGTTGATTAATCAACTAAGGGGGGTGTGGAATGTCTAATATATATCAAATAACAATCCCACAGCTTTCTGTCAATGATACATCATTAACAGTGAGTAAGATATACGTGGCTTCGGGCGTTTTTGTTAAAATAGGTGATCCAATCGTGTCTGTTGAGTCTTCAAAAACCACAGAGGACTTGTTGGCGGAGCAAAATGGATTTGTGTATCTCAACTGCGAGGAAGGTTGTGACTATGATGTGAATACCTCAATTGGAGTAGTCTCTGACGATGTCATTATTGATTCAATAAAAATTGATAATGTTGCAAATTCAGCCCTTGAGAGGATTGAAGTTGTACAGTTAGATATTGATCCAATTGTTAGCTGGTCTGCTGAAAAATTAATGATTGAACACAATTTCACGATCAGCGATTTTCAGGGTGTATTGTTCGTTGATGTTGAGGCGATACAAGTAAAATTGGGCAAGCCAAAAATAAAGGTTGAACCAACAGAAAAAAAAGTACAGCCAAATGTTCTCAAATCCGCAATTTTTCCAAATGTTGATGTCGTTCCAGTAGGAAAGATGAAAAAATTAGAAATTGAATATTTGTCTGAAGTTCAACAATCAGGATTGACAAGTACCATTCATATGCAAGTGAAATCTCAAGGCATATCAGTGAAAATAGATCATGCTTTGAAGTATTTTAAAGGTCAATTGCTTCCGCTAATTATTTACGAAAGTGCTAGATTGTTGAAATTGTTCCCCAAACTAAATGGTTTTTATCACGATGGCAACATGAATTTATATCAAAAAGTCAATTTGGGATTTGCCGTAGACATGGATTTAGGGCTGAAAGTATTGAAAATTGAAGATTCTGGGCAATATCAAATTGCAGAGTTGGATCAATTGATGTACGAACTTGCCAATAAATACCTTGATGACAAATTAGCCACCGCTGATTTGACGGATATTACATTTACAGTATCTGATTTATCGATGGAAGGAGTTTTTGATTTTAGGCCATTGGTAAATGCCAATAATTCTGCAATATTGGGAGTGTCGGCAATAGATCCTGACAACAATCATTTCAACATGAGTTTGACTTTTGATCACCGGATGACGGAAGGTCGTTATGCCAGTCAGTTTTTGAAAGAGATGAAATTGCGCTTAGAATCATATTGTTTAAAAACAACAGACCATATTGTCTGTTACAAATGCCAAAAACATCTTTCCGAAGATCTCAACGACAGAGGTTTTTTGAAGGTGGTGAGAGCCAATGGTGATGATTCCTATATATGTGACATTTGTTATTTAAGTTAAAAACCATGGATCAAGAGAAGTTAGAAATAATCAAAGATATTGTCTCGAAATACACGCAATTGTCGGTTGAAAGGATTGATGAGAATACACATTTAGGAAAGTCCGCATTTAAAGGATCTATTATGATTCATCGTATGTATGCGGAGCTAGAAAAAAAAGGTGTTATCGTCACAAAATACCATTTAATTGAGACTTTTGGGAATTTGGTAAAAGCGATTAACGGAGAATTGGTAGATTCAAATTTTACTCCATATTCAAATTCAATAATACATGCTAATTCTTCAAGACGACCTAAAGGTGCTGATTTGAATATTGATGGGATTGGAATTGATATTGAACATGTAGATAATTTACCCGATGCAGCAGATTATCGCACAGATGAGTTTTATTCAAGTCATTTTTCTAATGAAGAAATTGCCCATTGTATTGCTTCGAATGACCCGAAACTAAGTTTCGCTGGGCTTTTTGCTGCAAAAGAAGCAATATTCAAATGTTCAATTATGGATGATTTGCGTACAATTAGAATTCAATTTGATGCGAAAGGTAAACCGAGTTGTGAAGGATATTTGATTTCTATTTCCCATTCAAATGGATTTGCAGTTGCAAATGCAATTAGTATTTAAAATACTCTTCTGGGTCCGTTATTTTGATAAATGCCTTCCGTTTCAATTGATGTTGTAATAGTGGTCCCCATGGATATTATTACTGAATCGCATATTTCTACTCCAGGTCCAATAGTTGATTTTGCTCCAATCCATACATTGCTTCCGATTTGAATGGATTTTGTAATTGTTTCAAAGTATGTCGAAGTGAAATTATGAGTACCAGTAATGAAAGTTACGCCCTGTGAAACACATGAATTTGTATCTATTGATACGGGGGCTAAATTATCAATCCATACATTTTCACCAATCCAGACACTATCTCCAAGTATTAATTCCCAAGGATATTTGATATTCACGTTGGGCTTAATAATGCAACCATAGCCGATTTTTGCACCAAAAAAGCGTAATAATTGAATTTTTATTTTATTGATTGGAAAATAGGGGGTTTTAAATATGATGGCATTGATGAAATACCAAGATATTTGAAAAAACTTAGATTTTTTGACTTTGTAGTCGGTCTTAAATTTGTTTAATTCCCAGTTTGCAATCATCTTTCAAAGATAAGATTTAGAGGATAAATCGTATATGAAAGGTGTTTTATTTTGTAAATAAAGTCTATGTCTTTGTGCATTTAATGTGAAGAAGTTAGCTATAATCTCATCCCATCCAATTCAGTACAATGCGCCCTTGTTTGCAATAATGGCTGAAAATGCCTTGTTTGACTTAAGGGTTTTTTATACATGGGGTGAAGATTCGATTAAACCCAAGTATGATCCAGACTTTGGGCGAGAAGTAGAATGGGATATTCCATTATTAAAGGGATATCAATATCAATTTGTCAAAAATGTCGCAAAAAATCCTGGATCGCATCATTTTTTTGGAATTGACAATCCTTATTTGGTTGGAGATATTGAATCTTGGGGCGCGGATGTTGTATGGGTGTGGGGATGGAGTTTTAAATCGCATTTAAAAGCGATAAGCTATTTCCGCGGAAAAATTCCCATCTGGTTTAGAGGGGATTCGACTTTGTTGGATGATAGCAATTCGTCAATTTGGAAACAGTTACTGAGAAAGATTTTCTTGTCCTGGGTATATAAAAAAGTGGATTTGGCTTTTTACGTAGGCGATAATAACAAGAAGTATTTTTTGCAACATGGCCTAATACCAAGTCAGTTAACCCATGCACCACATGCCATTGATAATGCTCGTTTTTCTTATTGGAACGATGAATTGGATAGTGATTTAGTTGATTGGAAAGAATCTCTAGGCATTGCAGAGAATGACTTGGTGGTGTTATTTGTAGGTAAGCTAGAGCCCAAAAAGAATCCGAGTTTTATCTTGGATTTGGCTACTCAATTACCATCTCGAAAATTTAAATTTCTCATAGTGGGTGATGGTGTTATGGGCGATGAACTCAAACAAACGGCGAAGGATGACAATCGAATTTTGTTTCTTCCCTTCCAAAATCAGACAAAAATGCCGTCTGTCTATCGTTTGGGTGACGTCTTGGTTCTGCCCTCCTTAGGCCTCGGTGAAACATGGGGCTTGGCCATGAATGAGGCAATGGCTTGTGGTATTCCTATTTTTGGATCAACCAAATGTGGTGGAAGCATCGATCTAATTGATGATAGTTGTGGGTTGATTTTTGATCCTAGTGATTTAAATGCAGTTGTTAACCAATTAAATACATTGGCAGACAATCCTGTTGCATTGGCCACTATCAAAGCTGGAGCGATCAAGAAAATTCAGCAATTTCGGTATGACAAAATTGTGGATGCCGTGATTGAAGGAATCAATAGAAGTAGACAAATCAATTGAGAAAAGCCTTCGAAATAACTGTCCTAGGAACTTCGTCTGCAACACCGACGAAGTACCGGCACCCGAGTGCGCAATATGTGCGGTTGGAAGGCAGTTATTTGTTGTTGGATTGTGGGGAAGGGGCGCAGCGGCAGCTTTCGAGGTATGGATTGCGGGTGTTGAAGATTTCTCATGTGTTTGTCACCCATTTACATGGGGATCACTATTTTGGCTTGCCTGGGTTGATCACCTCTATGGCTTTGTATGGAAGAACGGAGCCGTTGGTGATTGTCGGGCCGCCGGCGTTAGAGAGTATCATACAGGTGCTTATCACAGAGAGTGATTCGGTGCTGCCCTACGAATTACAATATGTTCAAACGCAAACAGAGTCTATCAAAACCGTGGTTGAAACAGAGCAATTCAAAGTTGTTTCGGTTCCTTTGAAACACAGGGTGCCCTGTACGGGATTTCTTGTTCAAGAAAAAGGACCCGAACTCAAACTTAATGTGGATGCCTGTGTGAAATACAAAGTGCCGGTGGAACAATATGATGCCATCAAGTTGGGCGCAGATTACCATTCCCAAAGTCAAGGGTTGATTCCAAACAATCTGCTCACATCACCCGCATATAAAAATCGGACTTACGCTTACATCACCGATACCATTTACGATCCGGAATATTTGGTACCGATTCTACAGGATGCCGATCTACTTTACCACGAAGCGACATTTCTTCACGAAAGAGCCGATCGCGCAGCAGAAACCTTCCACAGTACAGCCCTGCAAGCGGCGCAAATTGCACAAGCATCTGATGTGAAGCGACTCATGATTGGTCATTTCAGTGCGCGTTATAACGATGCACAATCCCTAATTGAAGAAGCACAATCTGTTTTTCTCAATACCGTTGAAGCGGTTGAAGGAAACTGTTATAATATCTGAACTCTTGGAAAGTCGACTAATTTTTGGAACAGCGCAGTTAACAAGTATGCGTAGTTTTTATGATATCAAAAAACTATTGAATGCTGTTCGTGATACTGGAATAAATGAGTTAGACACGGCACGCGGATATGGAGGGGGCTATTGTGAATATGTGATTGGGCAGTATTTAAGTAAAGAGCAGGGGGCTTTTAAAATCAATACAAAAGTTGGTTTTGGTAAAGTTCGGTTAAGGAGATTGCCTATTCGATTGGTTCTACCTGCTAAGTTTTATTTCAAAAAATATATTGTGAAATCCAAGCATATCAAAAATGAAAGCCAGCTGGATCCTGTGCCAATTATGAAAATAGAGAGATTGGATTTTGAGTATATGAAGAATTCGATTGAATTGAGTTTTAAACTATTGGGTACGGATTATCTTAATGCACTTTTCATCCACGAACTAATCCCTGAGGAACTAGATAATCGGTCGTTGGATTTTTTATTCGAATTAAAACGGCAAGGTCGGGTAAATTGTTTAGGAATTGGAGCTGATGCACGCAAAGTAAGATTAACGAACACCCTTGAGGGTTTCGATATTTGTCAATATCAATATTCACATTATCAGGAAATGAAATTACAATTTCCTCAATTATCACACAATTGTTTTGGTGTTCTTTCTGGAGTTAGAAATCCCTCGGGTAATAATGTTGATTTAGCATTGTCAGCTCTCGGGAATGAAGATAAAATCGTATTCAATACTTCAAAAATTCACCACTTACCATTACGGCGTTGAATTACATTGATTTCCAAAAAGTTAACGATTTTTCTAACTCTGAAAGTTATGATTTAGTCATCATAGGGGCTGGAGCGGTAGGGTTGTATTTAGCTACAAAATATCATGATAAACGGATATTGATTATTGAAAGTGGTGGTTTTGGAGAAAATGAGACGTATCAAAAATTAAACAAAGTTAAGAATCTGGGTAAAATACTAAATTGTTCAGAGTGGGGTAGAAAAAGGGCAATTGGTGGTACGACAATAAAATGGGGTGGGCAATCATTGCCTTTTCAAAATATTGATTTCGAGGATCGCGAATGGCTTACAGAAACTAAAAAGTGGCCAATCAGTTTGGATGAATTAAGAGATAGCTATAATTGCGTTAATTCGTGGATGGGTGTAGATACCAAAGATTACAGAAAAGAAATAGAAGGGTTGTTGAATTACAAGCCATTGAAATTTAACACTTCACTCATAGATTTTCATTTTTCAAAGTGGGCAAAAAAGCCAAATTTTAATGATATAATAAAAAATAAACAAACATCACATATTGATATTTTGTACAATGCAACAGTGTCTAAGTTGCATATGAACTTAAAGTCAATAACGAGTCTAACGATCAGTGATTTTAACAAGTCGATTCAATTTCCATTATCGGTTCCAGTGATTTTGGCAAATCATACGATTGAAAGTGTAAGGAGTTTACTCATACTAAATGACGAATATAAGTTTTTAACACCATCAAAGTCGCCGTTATTGGGCGCGGGATTTGGTGAGCATCCGTGTATGGTTGTTGGTGAGTTAAAAACATTAAATCCATATAACATTCAACGAAAATTAAATACGCAGCTCCATGGGATTTCGAAATATGGTGTACGCTTAAGCATTTCCGATGAATTGATTAGAAAAAAACAGTTGCTCAATATTTCTGCAAGTATTTTTCATAGATACGATGAAGGTTTTAACCCATATCAAGAATTGTTAGACTTCAATAATATCTTTAAACTAAAAAAAATATTCAATTTCGGGGTTTTAAAAAGTTTGATAAAGACCACTTTCGCATTTTTTTTTCATCGTTTCGTATACAAGCATGATTCAAAAATAGATGTTATCGTCATGTGCGAACAAGAGTGGTTGTCATCTTCTCGGATTGAATTGTCAGACAATCTAGATGAGTTGAGAATGCCTGTAGTTAATTTGACTTGGAAGTTAAGCAATCTCACATCTCAAACAATTGTTGAGTTTTCTAAAATATTGCAAAACGAATTCAGGAGTTTGGGTCTAGGGGAGATTGAATTATATTCTGCTATAGTCAATGAGGATTTTATTTTAATTGAAAATAAATTGAGTGACGTAAATCATCAAATGGGCGGAGCTGTTTTTGGCACAGATCCAGATAATAGTATTTTGAATCCAAATCTTAGAGTTCATGAGGTAGATAATTTGTATGTTGCATCATGTGCCTGCTTCCCTAGTTTTTCTCATTCGAATCCAACACTAACACTCCTAGCCTTAGCCGATAGAATGGAAATAGATTTCAATAAACGCAGTGCAACTTAAACTAAACACTTTCTAGTCTCGTGCAAAACTCGCCCGCGCGTGCGCGGGCGACACACCAAAATGGGTGTTATTTTCGTTCCCTATCATTATGGCCAAACGAAAATCATCCAAAGACACACGTCCCGATTTCCTGCGCGATCAAGGCGATCGCATTGAAAAAATATCGGCCAAAGACGTGTGGTCGGCCATCACCCTCAAACACGAGCCCACCCGCAAAGTGGTTGGGTTTCTGTTGGTGGTTTTCGCGGCGGTTCTCGCCATCAGTTTTACCTCCTTCTTCTTTTCTTGGAAACTCGACCAGAGCTTGATGTCGCGCAGCGACGATGGCCTGTCCTATTTCAATGGCGCGGCCAAAAATGCCATGGGTTACTACGGTGCCCAACTCGCGTTTAAGTTTGTCCACAATGGCTTCGGTCTCGCGGCCTATGCCCTGCTGCCGTATGTGGCGCTCACGGGGCTTTACCTCCTTTTCGATTACCGTCCGTTCTCCCTGCTGCGCATCGCGGTGCATACCATCCTGTTCACGGTTTGGTTTTCCCTTTTCTTGGGCTTCGCTTTGCGATGGTGGCCTTTATTGGGCGGATCTTTCGGTTTTTTTGGCAATCAACAGATCGAAACCGCCATCGGTGCGGTGGGGTCGTTTTTCTTCCTCGCGGCCTATGCCGTGGCCTATTCGATGTTCTTCCTCAACGCCAATCCCTTCGCCCGCATCAAAATGAAATACGGTCCGGATGGCGAGTTGGTGGACCCGGAATCCGACCTCGATGGATCTTGGGCATCCGACGGAAACGCATCGCTTCGTGAAGAAAAAACAGAGTCGGCAGACATCGAACAGCCCTCAGGATTTGAGCCGAGCATCCATGAGGATTTTGTGGTGGATGCGCTGGATGAGGATGTGATTGAGGTTGAATTGGAAGACGATACCCCGCCTTTGTCGCAAGCGGAAAGGGAAGCGCTGACGCAGATATCGCTCAAAACGACGGATACGGTTGCGCCAACCAAAGTGGTGAATCCCGCGCCGCCGATCATTGAGAAGTTCGATGATTTTGTGGTGAGTCGGGGCGAAGAAGAAGTGGTGGATATCGCCATGGCCCCCGTGAATCAAGAGCCCAAACCGTTTGGTGTGGAAGATGAATACGATGCAGGTCCGGGCGCGGGCATTAATACGTTATTGGGTGATGAGGACTTCCAAGTGGAGGTGATGGTGGATGAAACCGATGAGGAAGTGGATGAAAATACCGGTGACAATTCTATGGATCGGATGGGGATCGACACCGTGTACGACCCCACGCTGGAGCTGAGCAAATACGTGTTTCCAACCTTGGATTTGCTGGACGAGCATGACACGCGGAAGCAGGAAATCGACATGGAAGAGATTCAGCGGAGCAAGGACATGATTATCCAAACGCTGGAAAATTATAAAATTGGCATTTCGAGTATCAAGGCCAGTGTGGGTCCGACCGTGACTTTGTATGAAATCGTGCCGGCGCCGGGCGTGAAAATTTCGAAGATCAAGAACTTGGAAGACGATATCGCCTTAAGTTTGGCGGCCTTGGGGATACGGATTATTGCGCCGATACCTGGAAAAGGAACCATTGGTATTGAGGTGCCGAACAAGAATCCGGAGATGGTGCCGATGCGCAGTGTGTTGGCGAGCAAGAAGTTTCAGGACTGCGATTTTCAGCTGCCGGTGATTTTGGGAAAGACCATTTCGAATGAAATTTTCGTGGCTGATTTGGCGAAAATGCCCCACTTGCTGATGGCGGGTGCTACGGGACAGGGTAAGTCGGTGGGTTTGAACAGTATTTTGGTGTCGCTGCTCTACAAGAAGCATCCGGCCTATGTGAAGTTTGTGTTGGTGGATCCGAAGAAGGTGGAATTGACGTTGTTTAACAAGATTGAGCGACATTTCTTGGCGAAGTTGCCGGGCGATGGCGAGGCGATTATTACGGATAATCACAAGGTTATCAATACGTTGAACAGTTTGTGTGTAGAGATGGACAATCGATACAAGTTGCTGCAGGATGCCTTGGTGAGGAACATCATTGAGTACAACAACAAGTTTTTGGCGCGGAAGCTGAATCCGAACGATGGGCATCGGTTCTTGCCTTATATCGTGGTGGTGATTGACGAGGTGGCGGATTTGATGATGACGGCGGGCAAGGAGATTGAGACGCCGATTGCTCGTTTGGCGCAGTTGGCCCGGGCGATTGGGATTCACTTGATTTTGGCGACGCAGCGTCCGAGTGTGAATGTGATTACGGGGATGATTAAGGCGAACTTCCCGGCGCGGATTGCGTTTCGGGTGAGTTCGAAGATTGATTCGCGCACGATTTTGGATGGCAACGGGGCGGATCAGTTGATTGGCCGGGGCGATATGTTGTACAGTGGGGGCAATGAGGTTATTCGATTACAATGTCCGTTTGTGGACACGCCGGAGGTGGAGCGGATTGTTGATTTCATTGGCGAGCAGCGGGCTTTTCCAACGGCGTATGTGTTGCCTGAGGTGAAAGAGGAGGGGGGCGTATTGAGCGGCGATGGCTTGGATTCAGGCGATTGGGATCCGATGTTTGAGGATGCAGCGCGTGTGGTGGTGTTGAATCAGGTTGGCAGCACGAGCATGATACAGCGAAAATTGAAGATCGGATACAACCGGGCAGGTCGTTTGATGGACCAGTTGGAAGACGCTGGCATTGTGGGTGGAAACAACGGCAGCAAGGCCCGCCAAGTTTTGATTACGGATGAGTACAGTTTGGAGCAATTTTTGAGTAATTTGCGATAGAATTTTAGGTAGATGAATTATACATTGAATTTGGGTGCTTCGGCAGGATTTGGGCGCTTTGTTTTGCGCGGGTTGGCTTTGTTTTGTTTGGGCGTTGTGTCTGTGGTTGGCTTACAGGCGCAGCAGCAAAATGATCCGAAAGCTGAGGCGATATTGAAGAAGGTGGCGGCGGTGTATCAGTCGTACAGTACGATCAAGGCATCGTTCACTTTAACTACCACGCCAGTGAGCGGCAGGGCTTCTGTGGAGAAGGGGAGTGTTTGGTTGAAGGGGAAGAAATTTCGGTTGGATTATGCGTCGCAGGAGATATATTGTAATTCTTTGTTCACTTGGACGTACAGCAAGGACGATGCGGAGGTGACGAAGGAGAATTTCAAGTTGCGGGATAATAGCATCACGCCGAATGAGATTTTTACGATTTACAACAAGGGTTTTAAGAGCAAGTATGAGGGTCCGATTGTTCGCAATGGGAAGAATTACGATGTGATTCAGTTGGTTCCCAAGAATGCGGCGAACTACAGTTATGTGAAGTTGGAGATTGATAAATTGACGAACAAGATCCAGCGGGTGATACAGCATTATAAGAACGGGACTGAGGTCGCGATTGAAGTGACATCCATGACGCCGAATACAGCTTTGGCTGAAACGTTTTTTGAGTGGAGTGCTGTTGCGCATCCTGAAGTGACAATGGTAGATTTGACAAAGAAGCGGAAGCCTTAGTGAAATTGCTTGCGCAATTAGAATTAGTTTAATTGTAGAAAACAGTGTCAAAGATAAGGCCCGCAAGTGCGGGCCTTTATATTTTAGCTCATATTGATTTTGTACTTTATTAAGCAGGCATTCTGCCCAACACTTCTGCCATTTTCTGACCGATTTCTGCGGGTGATGCTACTACGTGAATACCACATTCTGCCATGATGGCCATTTTTGCGGCGGCTGTATCGTCTTTACCACCTACGATGGCTCCGGCGTGACCCATACGGCGACCTGCAGGTGCGGTTTGTCCAGCGATGAAACCAACAACAGGTTTTGTTCCATGTTCTTTGATCCAGCGAGCGGCTTCGGCTTCCATGCCACCGCCGATTTCGCCAATCATCACAATGCCTTCTGTTTCGGGGTCATTCATGAACAATTCCACGGCCTCTTTGGTTGTGGTTCCAATGATTGGATCTCCACCGATACCAATGGCAGTGCTTTGTCCTAATCCCAATTTGGTCAACTGATCCACCGCTTCGTAGGTCAAGGTACCTGACTTAGATACAACGCCGATCGAACCTTTCTTGAAAATGAAACCTGGCATGATACCAATTTTGGCTTCGCCTGGGGTGATGATGCCCGGGCAGTTTGGACCAATCAAGGTACAACTGAATCCTTTGATGTATTCGCGCACCTTCACCATGTCTTTGGTTGGGATACCTTCAGTGATACAAACGATGACTTTGATTCCGGCTTCGGCGGATTCCATGATGGCATCGGCAGCGAAAGCAGGGGGAACAAAAATGATACTGGTGTTGGCTTGGGCTTCTCTAACGGCATCTTGAACGCTGTTGAAAACCGGTCGGTCGAGGTGGGTGCTACCGCCTTTTCCTGGAGTTACACCACCAACCACATTGGTTC
>Ga0255125_1000224_pt1 | contig 18839 bp, 27 predicted proteins | sample Law_Cont_RepC_8d_FD_188557 | JGI IMG/M metagenome (GOLD analysis project Ga0255125, IMG submission 188557) | Freshwater microbial communities from St. Lawrence River, New York, United States - Law_Cont_RepC_8d | ecosystem: Environmental > Aquatic > Freshwater > River | place: USA: New York...
ATACTACACAACAGATAAACATTTCTGAAATACAAAAAAAATTAGTAGAAACTATTAATCACACTGACTGGTATGGTTTATTAAATCATTTTATTACTAAGAGTGAGTTTCAAGAGATACTAGAGAAACTAGTATTTGAAGTAGAAGAAGGTAAAAGATTTGTACCTAAAATTAAAAACACCCTTAATGCCTTTAAAGAATGTAGTTTTAAAGACTTAAAGGTTGTAGTTATTGGTCAAGATCCTTATCCTTGGTTATATAAAAATCACCCGGACGGTACTGTAGCAGATGGTTTAGCTTTTAGTTGTGGTCATAGTATGAAAATACAACCATCATTAGAGTATATCTACAATGCTATGGGTAAAGAACCTGATGATAGAAATCCGGATTTAAAGTATCTAGCTAACCAGGGTGTTTTGTTATTAAACAGCGCTTTTACTGTAGAAGTAAATAAGCCCGGTACACATTATCACATATGGAAACCATTCATGAATATTATTCTTGATGCTATATGTTATAATAAACCAGGAATTGTATTTATATTGCTAGGGAAAGTAGCACAGCAGTTTGAAGATGTAATCACTGAAGATAATTTAATCCTAAAAGCTAGCCATCCAGCAAGCGCAGGATATAACAAAGGTATCTGGAACTGTGAAGATGTGTTTAATAAAACCAATGAGTATCTAAAACAAAGAGGTAAAACTATAATACAATGGTAAGAGATTTTATTGACATGGTCATCTGTACTTACATACATAAGAAGTACAAAGAAAAAAACCCAGCTGTTGTAGCCAGGTTTCTTAAATTAAAGTATGGGGTATCTTGCTCTATTGATGTAATCAATAAAAGATACAATTTAGAAAAATGCTCTCTTGAGTCTGAAGCCAATGTAAAGAGCAATAGCTAATAGAAGACCATAGAGCTCTGCTTTTAACTTTTTAATATCGGAGCTCTTATCTTTTATAATAAACTCTTGTTCTTTAATAGTACTATCTTTAAGCCGGATATCATTTTCTAATACAGACTCATAAGACTTATCTCTTAACTTCTGTGTGATTGTGTTATTCTTTACAATGGTCTGGGTTTTCTCAGGACAAAATGCTGAAACAGCACCATTCTGAATAGTAATTCTTACATCACCTACAGTGGTATCTAAGCTAACACCCTTTAAACCATCATGAATAACTGTAGTTTGCTTTACGGTATCAATAGTTGTAAGAGTATCAATACTAGTAACGGTGTCAATAATGGTATCAACAACGCAAAGCTTTCTCCTAAAGAATTCTTCTTTGGTGTTACCGATATGTTTTTCTTTGAAAGCAAGTTTAACAGGGTTACATGCTAATAGTGTGATAGTTAATAAGATTGATAATCGGTATTTCATATAGTTTAAATTTTGGTTTTACTTAATTCCTGATCTAAATCACAAATCTCTTCGTGTTTAGCAACAGGAACAAAAAAAGGTAACTTTTCTTCAGGTAGCTCACCCTCATTGGATGCTCTCCTAAAATAGTTACCCTTGATTAGAGCTAAGTCTTTTTCTAAAGACTCAATTCTAGCTTGCTGTGAGCTTGATACCTCTAAAAGACGTTTTATATCTTGCTTCATCTCACGGAGATCAGCCCAAATCATCATCCCAAGAATTGAGACAATTGCAGGACTGGCCCAGATTTTAATTCTGTCAATAACGTTTGTTGCCATGATTAAAAAGGGTTAGCCTCCCTCTGAGATAACCCATCTTTGGAAACCTGCAGATAGAGGAAGGCATCCCCACCTAAATTAAAACTATGAATGATAGAAGTTGTCAAAAGATATACAGATTTCTAGATAGGTTCTTGTGGATACGATGTTAGTGGGTTATATTTGTACTCCCACTATTAATATACAAACCAACTATGAAAGAAACAATAAAAAGTGAAGAAGTAGAGGAAGAAATTGCAAAATTTAAAAAGCAATTTCAGGAAAAACACGGCATTAAACTAATTGTATTATCTCCTGCAGATAATATAAATAGGCTTACAATACCGGAAGCAGCTGAAATTATTAATAGACACCTGGTTAAGTATAGTGCACTGCATTATAAAAAGCCGGCTAAAAAGAAATCTAGAAGAGAGGATACAGTTATTCACTCACAGGCATTCTGTAAGATTTGTAAAGATCTTAATTATGGACCTAGTGAAATAGCAAGGTTTCTTGATAAGGATCATAGTACCGTTATATACTCTATAAGAAAAGCAAGTGACTTATTATCTATAAATGATAACCGGTTCTTGACTGTATATAATTCTGTTAAAAAAGAGATAATAAATAAAATGTATGGAAGAGATATTCAATATTCTGATTCAGAATAAGATAACTCCTAACCAGCATTACATGCTACATTGTCTCCGGAATAAAATACAACCTACTGCTATTAATCCATATGCAGAGGGAAGAGAACTCAAGTTTAAAGGTTTAGTAAATGATAAGTGGGAACTACTCCCAGCTGCCATTGAACTCCTTGATAAGATAGATGAGTTCTTTCATGTAAAGAAAGAGGAGACAAGTAAAGTAATTGCCGGTGATGATTTTAAAGAGAACATAGTCAAGTATCTGGACCTATTCCCTAAACGTAAACTACCAAGCGGTAAACTAGCTAGATCAGATAAGAAGAATATAGAGAGTAACTTCAGATGGTTCTTTAAAACCTTTGAGTATTCTTGGGACACTGTTCTTAAAGCAACGGCTCACTATGTAGACGAGTATGAGAAGAAGAATTATCTATACATGCAAACATCACAGTACTTTATCAGTAAGACACAACCGGATAAATCCAAAATGTCAGAACTGGCAAACTATTGTGCAATGCTAATAGATGGTGTAGATATGGATGATGATGATCATTTTAAAGAAAGAGTAGTATGACAAAAGAGTTATGGATTCCTAGAAAAGATGGCTTTAAGAAAGCTTTAGAGTACATGAAGGGTAGATCTGATGGAGTTATTAAATCCATACAGACACCCTGGGCTAAATTTAATGATGCTACTACTAATGGTATTGAGTGGAACACACTTAATGTAATTGGTGGTAGACCAGGTGCTGGTAAAACTTTGATTAAAGACCAGATTATCCGGGAAGCATTTGCTCTTAACCCAGATACACAGTTTAGAGTACTAGAGTTCAGCTTTGAGATGATTATGCAGACTTCATGCCTGCGTGATTTTAGTGCAAGTTTAGGTAAGACTTACAAGTATCTGTGTAGTGCAGAGAATAATAAGCTTACCAATGAAGAGCTAGCTCAGTGTTATGAGTTAGCAAAACAGAAGGTGCACTATCCTATTGACACAGTTGAACAACCCTGTACTGTAAATGAGATGCGTGATATAGTAGATAAATACATCAATGAATATCAGACAAAGACAATTATTACATTGGACCACAGTATTCTATTAAAGAAAGCCCCATACCATAGAGACAAATATGAAATGTTATATGAGTTTGGTGAGATGCTTACTGAGATAAAGAGAGTGTACCCAATTACTATGATTGTTCTTAGTCAGTTAAACAGAAGTGTAGAGTCCCCGGAAAGAAATGAAGATGGTAAGTATGGTAACTACATACTTGACTCTGATATCTTTGGTGGTGATGCTCTATTACAGCACGCTGACTTAGTAGTAGGTCTTAACAGACCCGCAAAACAAAAAATTAAATACTATGGACCTGATAGATATATCATTGAAGATGATAAGACTTTGGTTATGCACTTTCTTAAAGCAAGAAATGGTGATAACCGTATGTCATTCTTTAAGGCCCAATTTGAAAAGATGAGTGTAACAGAAATGGAGACACCAGCAACACAAGAAAGAAGAATTAAAACCGTATGATAAGCACAAAATCAACACAGAAACTTAGTACGGAAGAAAGAAAGAAGAGGATACAAGACTTGTATGAACACCAAATGGAAAAATTCATGCAGGAGAATGTATCTGAACCTTTATTTATTCCAAAGATGGCTTACAAACCAGCCACAAAAGATGAGAAGCACATTACATTCTTTGCCTCTGAGTTAGAGAGAGCAGAGTATTATGAGGTGCCTAAGAATGTATACACTGAATTTATTAGCAGTGAGTACATTCCTGAAGACCCCAAGCGTACATTGTACAAATGGGTATTTAATCCACACTGGAGAACAGAGTATGATATCATTGAAGCTACAGAAAGCATTCAAGAGAGATACATGATTCCTGTTGCGGAACTTAGAATTGTGCAACAGGCTGCTGCACAAAAAGAAATTAAATTGCCATCATTGGATTTAGGTCCTACAGATGAGCCTTTTAATATGCTTACAATTAGAGATCTTGCTGCTATCATGCTGAAGAAGCCGGTTAGTAACAAGCAATGGTTAAATGAAATTATAAAATCAAAGTAATATGGCATCAAGTATCTTAATCATCGCAGAGAGTGGTGCAGGTAAAAGCACAAGTATTGCAAACCTGGACCCAAAAGAAACATTTATTATTAACGTTGCAAACAAACCACTTCCTTTTAAAGGATGGAAGTCTAAGTACAAAATCTGGAGTAGGGAAGACCAGAGTGGTAACATGTATACAAGACCCATTGCTAAAGAAATTGAGGCTTGTCTTAAATATGTTAGTGAGAAAAGACCTGAAATTAAAAACATTGTAATAGATGATTTTCAGTACATTTTTGCATTTGAGTATTTTGAAAGGGCTGAAGAAAAAGGCTATGATAAATTTACTAGCATTGCCAAAAACATGGCAAGCATTGCAAAACTTCCTATTGTACTACGTGAGGACCTACATGTATTTTTCTTAACTCATGCAGAAGAGTCTCAAGACTTAGAAGGCAGAAGAAGATTTAAAGCAAAAACAATTGGTAAATTAGTAGACAACAGTTTAACTTTGGAGGGACTATACTCCATAGTTTTATTTGGTAAAGTAAAGAAAGATAAGGATGGTAATATAAACTATGTATTTGAGACCCAGAACAATGGTGAGAATACATGTAAGTCACCAGCCGGTATGTTTGAGTCCTTTGAGATTCCCAATGATTTAGAATTTGTAAAACAAGCAATAATTAACTACGAAAATTAATAACCATGATTAGCACTAAAGACGTGCAAGCTACAAGTAGCTCGCCAAAGAAAACCCTGAGCCCCGGTGAACACACCGTAAAAATTAACTCTATTGGATTAGAGAGTGTAAGTTACAAAGCAGGTGCATACCACCTGATTCTTAATGTAGAAGGTCCTGATATGGGATCAGAATTTGAAGGATTCTTAGTAGACAAAGACAAGCCTAATGGTGCCCGTTACAAGGGTCAGATTGGTAAAGTTAAGTTTGGCTTTTATCCTTTCTCTGATGGTGAAACCAAAACTGGTATCAAGATCAGTAGAGATTTAAGTATTTTACGTGCAATACAGCAATTATGTATTGCCGGAAATAAACTTGAGTGGTTTGAAGAAGCAGATGGTAAGTTTGCCACTATTGAAGATTTTGTTAAAGCAGCCGGTACAATCATTTCTGATGATACCTTATTTAACATGTGTATCAATGGTAAAGAGTATGAGAAGAATGGTTATATCAACTATGATTTGTTCTTACCAAAGTCTAGCAAAGAGGCCTACGCATTGGAATCTGCAGCTGCAAGCCCAAGTAAATTAATCTCTTACAATCCTGAGTTACATATCAAGAAAGCTAAGGTAGAAACAGTAGCATCTTTTGGTGATACTAATCCTTTTACCACAGGTTCTGATACATCTACAGGATTTGAGTTTTAAGTTTTAAAGTTTATTATATAAAAGGGGGATTATATGGTCCCCCTTTTTTATTATTGCAGTTATGATTAGTACCAAGATCCTAATTCCGGATATAAAGTCAGTACCTATAGCATGGGTATTTGAGCATTATTGTAGATTAGATCAGAAGTTAACTGGTCAAGACATTAAGATTAAATCTATCTTTAACCCTAGTGAAAGAACTCCTAGTATGTGTATCTATTTTAAAAAAGATAGAGAGAAATACTATTACAAAGATTTCTCTACAGATAAGGGTGGTGATTGTGTTGATTTAGTACAGCAGATACTTGGTATAGATACCCGGTTAAATACAATGCATAAGATTGTAAGAGATTACAATGAGTTTGTATTGCATAATAACGGTGGTTATGACTTACAGGTATTTAAACAATACAACAAATACAAGATAGATAGATATGAGATACGGCAGTGGAATACACTAGATAAAAGTTTTTGGGGTAAATACGGTATAGGGTCTAGAATGTTAGAACACTATAACGTAAAGCCACTAACTACTTATACCATGTTTAAAGAAGAGGATGGTGTATATAAAGTCTTAAATATTGAAGGCTCTAATATATACGGTTACTTCAAGAAAGATGGTACACTAGTTAAAATCTATCAGCCTAAAGTACAAAAGAAGAAGTTCTTAAAAGTAAAAGATTACATACAGGGCAGTGAGCAACTATCCGGTAGTGATTCATTAGTGATTGTATCCTCTCTCAAAGATGGTATGTGTTTAAAGAAGATGTATCCCCATATAGATTTTCTGGCACCAGATTCTGAGAATACTATGATTAAAAAAGAGTATCTAGATAGTATTAGTAGTAACTACAAGACATGCTATATACTATTTGATAATGATGAGGCCGGTAACAGATCTACTGTAAAGTATTGTAATCAATTTAATTATCTGAAACCTTTATATTTGCAGTTATCTAAAGACATCTCTGATTCAGTAATGGACCACGGATATCTCAAAGTAAAAGAATATATAGATAGTAAGTTATGACAACATTTATCATACCCGGTAATACACCTTCTAGTAAGAATGGTAGAGTATGGACAGGCAGATACAGTATAGCAAGTGCAGCCACAAGAAAGTGGAAACTTGCAACTGATGAGTACTGGAAATCACAAGCTAAACAGTTTAGAAAAGAATCTAAAGGTCTTACTAAGCCATTGTATGTAGAGTTTAAGTTCTATAGAAAGAGCAGACATAAGTTTGACTTGATTAACATAGCACAAGCTGTACAAGATGCAATGGTTACTTATGATTGGATAGATGATGATAACGCTGATGAACTTATTCCCGTATTTGCTATTTACCAGTATGATAATAAAAATCCAAAAGTAGAAATTAAAATCCTAAAGTAATGGAAGTAAAAAAGAAGATTAAGGTAATGTACGCTTTTAGTCAAGCTGCGGCTCTTTATGTAGACATTCATGGTTGGGATGCATTGTTTAGTAATAAACATGAATCAATGCAGGTAGACTATGATTATGGTATTAAAGAATTTGATACCAAGAAAGAAGCAGAGGCTTATGTTAGTGGTGTAAATGATGCAAATGGTTGGACAGACCCTGTAGCAGAGATTGTGTGAAAGAATCAGATTTAAAAGAAATTAGAAAGGCTTATATATTAGCCAAAGCACTTAATGTGCAGTATCAATTTATTAGAGAACTTGTAAATCCAGAACTTAAAAAATCTGTAAACGAGGCAAAAGCTAAGAACTCCCATGTGATCAAGATTGTAAATGATTATTTCTCTAAGAGAAATGTTACAGGCTCATTTATAGATCAGGAAGAAGAATTAGCATTTCAGTTTTTAGAGGAACTGGATAAAATTACAAAACTTTAAACCCAAACTTACTATGAGAAAAGACGAAGAACTGGCATTAGCCGGGAAAGAACTTATGCTTGAACAACCCTTCTATGGTATGTTCTTGATAGGTCTTAACAAAGAATGGAATAACAGAATTCCAACTGCTGGTGTAAGCAAACACAACATTAATTATAAGCTTGTGATTAACTCAGATTTCTGGGCTAGTCTACCACATGACCACAAGAAAGGTCTATTGTGGCATGAGCTTCTACATATTGTGTTTGATCACCTTAACTTACGAGATGAGTTTGCAGACAAGAAGTTATTTAACATAGCTGCTGACTGTGAGCTTAATCAGTACATTACTCTAAGCTGTCTTCCAGACGGTGCTATTCTACCTAGTTCATTTCCTAACTTGAGACTTGATTACAAAGCAGGTACTAGATACTATTATGATATGCTACAAAAGAATCAAGATGATGAAGATGTACAAAACATGATAGGTAATGGTGATGATATGCATCCTACATGGGAAGAGTTTGATAACCTAAGTGATTCTGAAAAGAAATTACTTAAGTCTCAAGCTGAGTATCAACTTAGAGAGGCAGCAGAAGAGTGTCTAAAAGCTAGAGGTCATTTACCTGGAGAAATTAGTGAGATTTATAAAAGAATCACTGCAGTTACTCCAAGTAAATTTAACTGGAAAGCTTATCTGAGAAGATTTGCTGGTAACTCTTACATTGTTGAGACTAAGTTATCTAGAAAGAAGATTAACAAGAGATATCCGGATGCTCCCGGAATGAAATTTAAACCCAAGAAACATATCTTGGTTGCAATAGATACATCTGGTAGTGTGAGCAATGATGAACTTATAGAGTTCTTCAATGAAATTAAACACATGCATAAAACCGGAACAGAGATTACAGTATTACAGTGTGATACAGAGATTACTAGTGTTGAGAGTTATAACCCTAAGAAGGATGTAGAAGTCAAAGGCCGTGGAGGTACTGAGTTTGATCCCGTACTAGAATATTATAACAAGAATACTAAAAGATACACATGTCTTATTTATTTAACAGATGGTGAATGTTATACAACAGTTACACCAAGAGGTAGAATGCTTTGGGTCATTTCTTCAAAAGCCCAAATCAATGAGCAACTACCCGGTCCCCAAATCCAATTAAATTAAAAATCCTAAAAACATGGCACAAGTAAAATTAAACAGCGCTGAATTAAAAGATTTCATTAAGCACGTAATTAACAACAACAGATTCATTCAAGGTCAAGGTAAAGTACCAACAGCTTTGAATGTAGTAGGTAATGCAGGTCTTGGTAAAACTACAATTGTCTCTAACCTTGCAAAAGAAGAGGGTATGCAGTTTGTAAAAATTAACCTTGCAATGATAGAAGAGTTATCAGACCTAGTAGGATTTCCAGTTAAGGAATTCCAGATTGGTAAAGATACTCCTGATGGTCTTAAGACTAAGTGGGTAACTGAGATGGAAGCTGAGCTAGCAGTTAAGGCCGGGTTTAAACTAACCGGTGCAAGGCGCACTGCTTATTGTGCACCTGAATGGATTTCTGGTAAAGGTGAGTCTGGTATCTTATTATTAGATGATTACACTCGTGCAGATCCTAGAATGATCCAAGCATGTATGGATTTGATTAACACTCAGGAGTATATCTCATGGAAGTTACCTAAAGACTGGACTATCATCCTAACTACTAACCCTGATGGTGGTGACTATCACGTAAATAGTATGGACGTAGCACAAACTACTCGCTTTATTTCTTGTGACTTAAAGTTTGATGTAGACTGTTGGGCACAGTGGGCAGAAGAAACAGCTATGGATGGCAGATGTATTAACTTCATCTTGAAGCATCCAGAAGTTGTTACTGAGTCTACTAACCCGCGTGCAATTACTACATTCTTTAATGCTATCTCTAGCTTTGAGAAGTTTGAAGATAATCTACCTATGATCCAAATGATTGGTGAAGGTTCTGTTGGTGCAGACATGACTAGCTTGTTTACTTTGTTTATCAATAACAAACTGGACCAGTTGATGTCTCCTAAAGACATTATCTTACATGACAATGAGGACTATATTGTAGGTACTTTGAAGTCTACAGTTGGTAGAGGTGACGATTACCGGGCAGACATTGCTAGTATTATGAGTACTAGGATTGTAAACTTTGCCTTGGCGCACTTCAAAACAAATCCTATGAAGAGTGAAGTAATTAAACGTTTTGAGAAATTAGTGGTGGATGAGATATTTGCTATTGACCTTAAGTATATGATTGTAAGAAATCTTATTAATGGTAACAAGCAGAAATTTCAAAAGCTTATGTTGAACGATAAAGTTATGGAGTACACAATCCGATGAAAAATTTGTATTTAAGAATAGATGGTAATAAGTTTCAAAAGAAAGTAGGTGATACTTATTCTCCTTATGGTTTTAGTAGTAGTAACTATAAAGACTTGTTAGAGTCTCTTAAGTTAGAAAGCGTTAATATTGTAGATCCAACAATCTTTGATGGATTAAATACATCATCACAAAGTCTTGTAGCTGGTGACAAAGTATTTATAATGCCGGGGGTAACCATCCCCCGGTATAAAATACGGGAAACTGGTAAAGAGATTGGTTTTGATATAGTAAGAAATCAAAGTAAAGCAACCAAAGTAGTCTTTAACAAGAAACAGGTTATAGAGGAAATGATAGACAAAAGAAATGAGATGGGAATATCTATTAACAGTGTAAAACAAATGTTTGAAACTTATAATATTAGTGTTCCTGAACTAGATGATCCAGATACAGGTAGTTATGTTGTTGTAGACTGGTCATTACTTAGAGGACTTAATCATATCTATAATAGTGTTATATCTGGCAATACAGATGGTCTAGAAACTAATCATTTTTATACTTATCGCTTTAAAGAAGATGCTTATGAGCAACTAATCAATGATTTGCTAGCTAACACTAAAGTTATTATCTCTGATAAAGATGTAATGAAACAGTGTAATGGTTCTCAACCACTTAACTCTGAATCTTATGCAAGGTTAGTAAGTATGTTTAGTTCAAATCAAAATCAGGAAATTGGCTTGGAGTTATTATGTAACTGTGACTATGATCAGTCTATGGTATATATCTTGAAGTTAATGTCTAGATTTGATCTACGTAGTATGCCCGGTACAAACCATGTAAACTACAAAGCATTTAGACAGTATATGACCACACACTGGAATATTGATCCTAACTATTACAGTGGTGATATTATAGATATTATATCTAGACTTGCAGAGGGTGGTAAACTTAAGAGAGAATACTTATCTGAATTTAAAGATGACATTCTAAAACATGTAAAATCATATGGTGAGAATAAAATCTTTACCATCAGTGCAATTCAAATGAATGATAAGTACAAAGAAAAAATAGTAGAATGACAGATCAAGAGTTAATAGAACAGTTTTATAAAACTAAGTATTACATTAGTTACTCAGGACTAAGCAAACTAAGGTTTAGTCCTAGATTGTTCTTCACTCATTACATCCTCCAACAAAAGGAGGAATCGGTTGGTGCACATTTGGTAGACGGCAGGTTAATTCACTGCCTTCTACTACAACCGGATGAGTATGATAATCAATTCTATGTAGCTAAAAGTAAACTTCCTTCAGATAATCTTAAGGATATTGTAGATAAAATATTTAGAGAGCACCCTGAATGTAGTGATTTGTCTAACTTTCAAGATGAAATCTTAAACATTTTAATAGAAAAGAACCTTTACCAGACACTAAAAACGGATGAGCAAAGACTAGCCAAGGTAATTACACCAATTACTACTGACTATCTTACTGATCTTATAAATAGTATTGGTAAATCTGTAATTGATCAGAGCACATATGATAAATGCTTACGGGTAGTAACTAAGTTCAAAGCTAATCCGGAAGTTAGATATCATCTAGGTCTAGACATTACAGAGTTTGATGATGTTAAATTTCATAGAGAGTTACCGGCATCTTGTGATTTAGTTGATTACAAGTTTGGTATCAAGGGTATTCTTGACAGTGTAATTGTAGATGATGTAAACAAAGTAATTAAGATAGCAGACGTTAAGACTACTAGCAAAACAATCCCTGAATTCAAAGAGAGTGTAGAGTACTACAACTATTGGATGCAGGCTGCAATGTATGTACTACTAGCTAAATGTCACTTCTTAAAAGTTGATTACACTTATCAGTATTCTTTTGTGGTGGTAGACAAGTATGAGCAGATTTATTGCTTTCCTGTTTCTCAGTTAACACTTGATGACTGGAATGAAAGATTTAGAAAAGCGCTAAATGAAGCACATTATCACTATGAAAATAGAGATTATTCTCTACCTTATGAGTATATTGTAAACAAAATAATACTATGAAGAAATTACATGACAAGTACACACAGAAATCCCGGATATTCTTATACCCGGCACTAAACATTAGAAGAGGCAGTCATATCAAACCCATACAGACTTACATTGCATGGGAAGAGATTGTATCTCCTACTGATAGAAAACTTATTTGCGTTTATGATATACAAGATAATGAAGACTATCAAATCTTTGAGAGGGTTAAGTTGTTTGGTAATGATAAGTTCTGTGAGTTTAGACAGACTACAGATAACAAGGGTATTTATATTTTTACATTTGATGACCGGGCTTATGACTGGGATAAATTTGTAAAGGGTAAATATTCTCAACTGTCTGATGCTGCTAAAGATGAGATTGAAAGATTCTATGGTAAAGACTCTAGTACTTATGAGTACGTGATGAGCTATCTATACCCTGAAGACTATTTTGATATCTATGCAGAGCTGTTAGGAGTCAATGTAAACATCCTAAAAGGTGTTGGAGAATTGTGTGCTCCGTATCACACTGAAAAAGAAACACTTAAAATACCTGTAGAGAATTTGGAAATGAAAGATTTAATTATTTGATTTGTGTATATGAAAGATAGTATGTTATGTATTAGTTCCGTATGGAACGGTCAGGAGAGTTTTAAAGTTATACCTTTAGTAGAAACTTGTCCTTATGTAGAAATGATTTATGATCCAGAAGCAAGCATGTTGGTTATCATCTCTAAAATTATTAAAGATGCTTACCACATGATTCCTAGAATGGATGATAAAGGTGATGTAGTATTTACTAAGAACAGAAAGAATCCAGAGAAAAGTTACGCGGAAGAGAGAAGACTGGTTGAGTCTTTCCAAGAATATTATGTACATAAGAAAGAAGAGATCTTAGATATTATTGCTAAGTTTGCAATGAATCATGATAACTTTGACTTTAGTATCTTGGAAAAAGAATCAGTAGGAATCACGGGTCCAACTCAAGTATAGGGTCTTGAGGATTGCCATATAAACCAACAATCAAGGGGGATGTAATAGTCCCCCTTTTTTTTCTAAAACTATGAAGAGACATTGGGTAATGGATATAGAAACTATGTCAGATTTCTTCTGTGCTGTATTTGAGCACTATAAAGAAGAGTCTGTAACAGAGTTTGTAATATCCTTTAAAGAGAATCAGATTAAAAAGCTAGTAGATTTTATTAATGAGAACATTAAAAGTGAGGAATGGCATATCAGTTTTAATGGTCTTGACTTTGATGCACAAGTAATACAGTATATCATTGATCATGCTCAGGAACTTATTGCACTAGACTCTGCACAAATTACAGATAAACTATACAAAGTAGCGCAAGATATTATCTATAGAAAGAATAATGGCGAGTTTGCTCTGTATAGTCACAAACAATTAAAGATTAACCAGATAGATTTATTTAAACTTAATCACTGGGACAATCCGGCTAAAAGCTCTAGTCTTAAATGGTTGGAGTACACACTAGATTGGCACAACGTAGAGGAGATGCCTATACATCATAGTGATAGCATAGACACCATTGAGAAACAAGAGATGGTACTAAGCTATTGTAGAAATGATGTAAAGTTCACCAAAAAGATAATGGAGTATAGTAAATCTCAGATTGCTTTACGTGGTGTACTTACAAAAGAATATGGTATTAACCTGTACAGTGCTAGTGAGCCAAGGATATCTAAAGAGCTATTTAAGTATTTCTTATCTAAAGCTACCGGGATTAGTAGTTATGAGCTCAACGGTCTTAGAACTAACAGAACTCTTATCAAAGTAAATGATATCATTCTAGACTATGTGAAGTTTAAAACACCAGAGTTGCAGGCACTGCTAGATAAGTTTAGAACTATTGAGTTGGACCCCAAAGAAACAAAAGGTGGGTTTGCTCATAGTATAACTTATAAGGGTATGCAGACTGACTTTGGTCTAGGTGGTTTACATGGTGCCAGATCTGGTATTTTTGAAGCAAAGAATGGTATGATAATTATGTCATCAGATGTAGTTAGTTATTATCCTAACCTTGCTATAAAGAATAAATGGGCCCCGGCACATCTTCCTAAAGAAGAGTTCTGTGAACAGTATGAATGGTTCTTTACAGAGCGTAAGAAGATCCCTAAGAAAGATCCTAAGAACTATGTATACAAGATCATCTTGAACAGTACTTATGGCCTTAGCAACGATAAGAATAGCTTTCTGTATGATCCTGAGTTTACTATGCGTATTACTATCAATGGTCAGCTAAGTCTATGTATGCTTTATGAGATGATAGCAGAAGGTATACCCGGTGCTATTCCTATAATGCAGAATACAGATGGTCTAGAGATGATGATACCTGAAGAACATAAAGCAAAATATCTTGAGATATGTTCTGAATGGGAAACAATCACTCAGCTAGCACTGGAACATGACCAGTATCAGAAGATGATTATTGGTGATGTAAACAATTACATTGGTATAAATACCCACAGGGAAGCAGATCAAGAGACTTTAATTAGTCTTAAAGAAGATGAGCCCTATTATGTTTATACTGATAATGGTTATTCCCCGGTAAAGTGTAAAGGTAGATTTGAGTTTCACCACTTAGCATTACATAAGAATAAATCTTTCTTAATCATCAGAAAGGCGCTCTATAATTACTTTGTATTTAATACCCCGGTAGATAAGACTATTCTAGAATCTAAAAGCATAGTTGATTTCTGTGGTGGTATAAAAGCAAAAGGTGATTGGAGATTTACAAGTAACTGCATGATTAAGGGTGTGCTCATAACAGAACCGTTACAGAAAATAGTGAGATACTATATCTCTAACAAGGGTTGTAAGATACTAAAACAACACAGAGATGGTAGAATCATACAAGTAGAATCAGGTAGATGGTTGCAGACTACATTGAATAAGTTAGATAAAAAAGATTGGGATAGTTATGATATCAACTATGATTATTATATTAACAATGCAATACGTGAAATTATGAATGTATGTCCAGAAAAGATAGCTTACCAACAACTAGAACTAAACTTATGATTAATATAGAAAAACAACCGATTCACAAGACTGAGGTCTTTATTCACAATGGTACTTACATAACTAAGGATGCATGGGAAGATGAGATAGATTTAACACCCTATCCTTTCTCATGCACACTTAGAATAGATCATCTACAACAATCTGTTACTTGTAGTGTAGTTTGGCCGCAAGTAAAACCACCTGGTACAGAAGCTATAGAAGTAGAGATTGAAAAAAAACTAAGAAAAATCTATGTCAACCCTTAATGAAAAAGAAGTATTAAAGATCCAGCTACATAATTTAAAATTAGCACTTAGGAGAAAAGAGGAACAACTTATTAAGATCAAGGAAGAATACAGTAGTGAATTACAAAAGGTAAAGAAAGATTACGGAGTAAAGTTATTACATCTACGTATTACTCTCTCACCTAAAAAGGAATTAACAGACAATGTTATACCCTTGCTTTGTAACATACTACATTCTGTAACAGGTGTATCCGCTAAAGAGATATTAAGTAAGTCCCGCAAAAGAGATTACATTATACCTAGGTATGTGATTATTCATATACTTAGATTAGAAGGTAAAACACTACAATTTATTGGAAAAACAATTGGTAATCAGCATCATGCAACTATTATACATGCTATTAGAATTGTAGAAGACTGGCATACATATCCAGAGTACTACAAGAAAGAAATAGAAATATATAATAAAACAAAGAAAATGTTTGAAGAAATAAAAAACTGATTATATTTGCATTGTCTTCTGATTTTCATAGTAAGCTGCTCACAAAGTGTATTAGGTCATGCCTGTTTCCTGATACACTTGAGTAGCTTTTTTATTAAGATGAAAAACTTTATCATATATCTTTTAACTTGGATATCTAGTAATTTATCTATACCTTTCTGGATGATTGGTCATGTGCATCTTACTATGAATATTTATAAAGATATACATGAGATAATTGCATCAATGGGTATGAACATATTAGTAGCCATTGGATTTTATTTAGACTGGAAAAAACAACAAAGCACATGAATACATTTACACTTAGAGGACGAAGAATTCTCCTTGACAAACCACACAAAGAAACTTTTGGCATTGAATTAACAGAGGCTGCTAAAGCTGAAGTTGATGCTGAGATGATGAAGAAATGGACAGCATTAACAATATATGCTGTTGGTACAGAAGTAACTGAAGTAAAAGTAGGAGATAAAATATATATCCCTAGTTACGTTTTACAAAGCGCTGAGATAGTTGATATGCAAGATGAAGGCATTAAGATTATGATAGGTGAGCAAGATATTGCCATTATTTGGTAATACTAGGTAACCACTAACCCTCTGGTAGTAGGCGTTGATCAGGATGGAATGCTAAGGTCATGTAAGCCCTGCCTAGTTTTTTTAAAATGAGCACACAAAATGCAAATATCCCTCAAGTAAAGTGCTATATAAGGAACTCTTATATAGGACTTGGTGATGGTGTCACTGAAGGATATATGTTTGGTGTAAAGTGTATATTAAATAAACCATTGTTATTTCATTTTCAAAGTAGTTTTGGGGCTGTGTTTTGGATGCAGCCTCTCTCTGCTTTTGTACACAAACCGGACTTTGATAAACTCTCTGATGATGAAGAGACTAGATTAAGTTTATTACAGACCTGGGATTGTCAAAGTAACTTTGTATCAGTAACAACATTTGCTTTCTTACAATATAAGAGAGTAGATGTATTATGTAGAGATGGTAAATGGAGATCCGGCCATTATCTGTTTACTATAGATGATTACTACGGTGATCTAAATGAACTTAACTTAGGTTATGCTACAGACAATGACACCAAGTGTTACCAGTTTATACAGTTAGAAGACGGTAACTACTGTGCACATCCAAACAACTTGCTTAGATGGCACAATCCGGACTTTATTGTTCCTTATGATAAGGACAATATACCCAAGTTAAAAATTAATGCTGAAGATTACAGCTCAGAAGATGTAGACAGGACCTATGGTAATAGTCCTTACTTCTTCTATAATGATCCTAATCACTAAAGGTCTTATATACTTCTAGTATAGGAGAAACTATACTATGTCTGTGGTTCTGTAATAGAGCAAAGACCTTAAATCCCTGAACATGTTCTTCTATACGTGCTAAAAAACTAAAGCCGGATGTCTTCTTATCTTTAAGATCTATCTGAGCAATGTCACCACAGATTACCATCTTACTTTCTTTACCCAATCTACCTAGAATAGCCTCCATCTGAGAGTGTGTAACATTCTGGGCTTCATCTACAATGATGAAACTATTTACAAACGTCCTACCTCTTACAAATGCAAAGGGTACAATCTCAATATTACCAAACTCTATCTCTTTATCTATCTTCTCTTTGTTATATAGAGCATATAGATTATGATAAATAGGCGCTAACCAGGGATCCATTTTTTCTTTAATGTCTCCGGGTAAGAATCCTATATCTTCTTTAGATACAGTAGGTCTAGTAATAATAATCTTGTCAACCTCTTTGTTAAATAACATATCAAGAGCAACTTGACAGGCTACAAGTGTTTTACCTGAGCCTGCCATACCTTTTAATACAGTTATTGGATTGTCTAGAATCAGAGACTTAGCTCTTTTCTGCTCCTCATTTAAAGTTATTTGAAACTTAATGGGGTTCTTGGGCCTTCTTTTTGCTTTGAAGACCTCATCTTCATGTGAGTTTGATGTCATGCTTGTTCTCCGTTACAGCAAGGTATAGCATTTTGTTTACATACCGGGCACTGATAGTGACCATGTACAAAAATATATTCTACCCTACTATTACAAAATACACAATAATCAGAAGTTTTTATGCATGAGAGACTCTTGCACTCCTGATTGTCCGTGGTATTTGCTTCCTGGTTTTTTGTCATAAGTCTGGAGAATTTTACCTGCTACGCGTTCAAACTTGATCTGACAGATCTTCATGTTAGGATAAATACGTAATGGTTTTACCACACGCATCTCTAATACTAGAGATCCCATAAATCCTGAATCAATAAATCCGGCACAGATATGAATATCTAAACCTAATCTACCTAGACTAGACTTACCCATAACTGTAGCACAGATATCTTCCTTTACTCCAATAGTTTCATTGCATGAGTAAAGATATAATTCACCTGGCTGTAACACATAACCCTCTTCAGGAATCTCAAATTCTTCTACAGGATTAGGTTGTCTGCAGTCTAAAGTATTACCCGTATATATTTTACATTTAGGGTTTAAAGTTAAATCTACAGAGTTTGGATTTAAATACTCTTGTTTAAAAGGAGAGATGATAATCATACCTCTCTCGTGTTCCAATAAGATTTCAGAATCTGCTAATACCATAGTGACAAAGATAGTAATTATTATTTACCTTGCCCGCGATATTTTGATTGAGGAGTAGCTTTAGGTCCTACAGACTTATGAGCTTTACCCTTCTTCTTGTTTACATTTTTAGGTGCTAGGCTCTTAGCCATACTGTTACCACCTTTTTTTGCTGCTGCCATGATTATGCTTTAGTAAATCCTAATTCTTGTAATGCCCAATCAATTGGGTATTCATCATTAGTACCCCATTCTGAATAGGTTTCTTGATCCATAGTTAAGTTACCATCTAAAATAGAAGTGCCGGGAATATTTTCTCCCTGCTCATTTTGTACTTCAGTAAATAACTGCCAGTAAAATGTAACAGAAGTAGGATTCATTGGGAAGTTTAAGGCTAATAGATTAAAGTACTTACCTGTACCTTTTGTTGGAATAACCTCTGGTTGTATAGGTGTCATATATATAAT
>Ga0255125_1000228_pt1 | contig 18523 bp, 12 predicted proteins | sample Law_Cont_RepC_8d_FD_188557 | JGI IMG/M metagenome (GOLD analysis project Ga0255125, IMG submission 188557) | Freshwater microbial communities from St. Lawrence River, New York, United States - Law_Cont_RepC_8d | ecosystem: Environmental > Aquatic > Freshwater > River | place: USA: New York...
CTGGTGATCAATTCCAGGCATTGGCGGGCGATGGCTCAGTCCGGACGGTGAAGGATTCGATTTCTGGTGATTTGCTCGCTTCCATGGCCAGCCGGTCCGGTGGCGAGGCCGCATCCGTTCCCTGATTAGGCCAAAACTCCTTCATGGAGACAGAACAGGTTAGGCGCTGGCTGTTTTCACCGATTGACCGAACGAACTCCTAGGCTCCCCGCTTGCTAGCATTATCCTTCCAAGGGAAACCGGCAGCTTGCCGAATTATTGCGCTGGAGCGTGCTGCACATTTTCTCGATGAACTTTAAAGTTCATCGAGAAAATGGAACCTGTGGTGGCCTACCACAGGTCTCCAACTGGAAGAGCACGATCAATTTCAGAGCCTGGCCCCCCTAGATGTCAGGCAAGGGCCATCCCTCCGAACTATGCTGTGCCCAGTGCGCCTAAGGCGTTCATCACTTGCCTTGGGGTTCGATTTAAGGCGGCGAAGTAACAAAGTAATAACCCAAGAGGTCGTGCTGGGTGCAAGAAACCAAACAAATTGGGGTACATGCAGTTGACAAACTGGAAAATAGAGCAAGTATTCTATATGTAAGGGCTGTTTCTAAAGGATTGCTGTAACTGTTTAGAGGTTTTTCGATGTTTTCATCTATTTTTTCCATCGGCAAAAAGAATAGGCAGACAACTCTTTCAGCCAGGCGCGGTGTGAAACTGGCGCTGATCCAGCTGGAGGAGAGGGTGAATCCAGCAGGGGGTATATTGCCCGATGCGCCGCTATTTGCCAGCCAGGATGGCCTGCTGCATGTAAAATTTACCGCGCAAAGTGTCACCACAGAAATTGATGGAACCAGTTTTGGTGACGTTTACACATACGCAGCTGAGCTGATTTCTGGCGAGGAAACACCTGGAACAACGGACTCCGGATACATTCAGCCCACCTTGCAGGTCCAACCGGGTGACCGCTTGATCATCGACTATGGAAACGCATTGCCGCAGGTGGAGGATAAAGATGGAAATATGGTTGACCAATCGATCAACTTGCACCTGCATGGTTACTACGGTGATCACCTTGGCATGGCGGATAATGTTCTGCTGAGCATCGGCAAGGGTCAGGCCAACCGGTATGAGTATGCGATCAATTCTGATTCTCCAGAGGGGCTGCTCTGGTACCACAACCACCGCCATGTCTACAGCTCGAACCAGACCTACCGCGGACTGGGGGGGCTTTTTGTTGTCGGTCGTGCCGATGGCAACTACAAGGAGTTCGACACCCTGCAGCAACGGCTGATTGGGTTGAATACCCATGTGAACACGCCTGACAGCGAGGGGAATCTGGTGATAAACTCCAAGGATCCGGGCTCTAATTTTTGCCCCGAGGGTGCCTGCACCAACACGACGAACGGCGAGAGCGAAGCGAGAGTGGGCCTGAAGCCTGGTGAAAATCAGATTTGGAATATAGGAAATATTTCCAACATGTATTACTACGCGTTGGGGCTTGATTCTGTCCTTGCTTCCGAGGCTGACCAGTTTGATGCCCCAAGCAGCCAGCCCGTCGATTTTGTGGTTGTGTCCGTCGATGGTCAGGCGCTGGCGGCTCCGTTAGTCCAGAACCGGTTCCAGAACAGTGATGGGCGGTTGCTAGCGAGCGCTGGCCGGGTTTCAATCCTAGTGACAGGTCCCGCCGACGGCCGTGTGCTTCGACTGAGAACATTTTTGAATTTTAATGGTTTTCCCCATTTGGTTGACCAAAATTCCTACCCGGAGCAGGTGCTATTGGTAAGCGATCCGTCTCTTTCCTCGCTCGGCGCCAGCATTCCTTATCCGGTGAGCCTCACCAGGAACAATCCGTCACCGGTTTACTCTGTCCCCGATCTTCAGAACGCCGAAGTGGATTACAGCCGCGAGCAGATATTCGGTGCTGTTCCCTCTATCAACTTTGGCGTGTTCCCGAATGTGCCCTGGTCGCAGCCCCGCGCGGGGTCGGTTGAAGAATGGACGCTCTCCAACTGGTCTCCAGATAATCACCCGTTCCACCTTCATGAACGGTTCCAGGTGATGTCTACGGTGGCCCCTAACAATCCAGAAACCAGCATTTTGGAACCGTTGCCTTTCTTTCAGGATCTTATAGACATCCCGCCCGCGCTTTGCGATGAAAACGGGGTCATGATCTTAAACAGGGATGGAACCCCGAAATTCCCGGGCAGTGTGACCATTCGGGTCCAGTTTGATGCTGGCCTGGGGGGCTATGTCGATCACTGCCACCGCCTTCCCCATGAGGATGATGGCATGATGGCCCTGGTGAAAACCTTACCGGCCATTTCCATCTTTGCCACCGGATCAGACAACGGTTCCCTGGTGAGTGTCTTCAATTCTGAGACCAATATTCTCTTAAAGGCCTTTGAGGCTTTCCCGGGCTACAATGGTGGCACCACTGTTGCTGTAGCGGACATCAACCATGACAACATCATGGATGTGATAGTTGGCACCAGAGGGGGAGCCGAGGCTCACCTGAAAGTTTTCAGCGGTGCGGACAATTTTTCCACCGTGCTGCAAAGTTTCTTCCCTTTTGCTGGATATAATGGAGGCATTAGCGTCGGTGGCGGGGACCTGAACTCCGACAGTTATGATGATGCCATCGTCGGTGTGGCCAGTGTTGGTGCCCAGCCCAGGGTTGCCGCGTTCAGCGGCAAAACAGGCGATATGATCGTCAACCTGTTTGCCTTTGACGAGAATTTCCTGGGTGGTGTAACGGTAGCGTCTGGCATCATCAGCGAGGGCGGGCTTTTCAGCCTGGTGGTCGGTGCTGGCCAGGGTGGCGCTTCGCATGTTCAGGTTTACCGGTTCGATCCCTATGGTTCTGTCGATGGCGAACCTTACAACACAGACCAGATCTGGGATGCCCAGCTTGTTTCGAGCTTTTACGCTTTCAGCTCCTCGTATGAGGGTTCAATTTCCGTTGCTTGCGGCATCTATGGCGGGGAAGTTGGCGGATATTCCAGGATCGTGGTCGGGGCCCGTCAAGGAATTCCCTTCATCACCGTCTGGTCTGCCATGGACGAGTCCCACTCCGAGATGATGATGCCAAGCCCTCCCGGTGCCCCCACCGATTATCAGCTATTCTCCGCTTTTCCGGCCTTTGAACAGGATGGCCCTCAGGGTGTGAATGTCGGCTTGGTCAGTACCCTCAATGGCGCAGACATTTTGGCAATGCCGACCAACGGAATCGGCAAGGCCCGCCGGTTCTCCTTCAATATGAGCTCATTGCAGCCGTATACCGTTGAACTCTTTCCTGTTCTGGGCGGCACCGCCATCGGGGGCAACTGACATTTGAGCAATAGTGTTTTTACGAGGTTACAAGCAGGCAGGAGTTTGTTATGAGTCGCAATGATCGGCGGGCAGCTTTCACGCTGATAGAGCTCCTGGTGGTGATTGCGATTTTGGCAGTGCTCATCGGCCTGCTTGTCCCTGCCGTGCAGCGCGTCCGTCTGGCTGCCATCCGCATGCAGTGCCAGAATAATCTCAGGCAGGTTGGCCTGGCCATGCATAGCCATCATGACAACACCTCTTCTTTTCCTTTCGCGTCTGGCAGGGTGCGCAAGGGATTGGTGGCCCATGTTGACAAGCCCGGTGGGGATTTTGCACGGCCGCAATCGTGGGCTATCAGCATCCTTCCGCATATTGAGCAAGGGGCACTTGCCGACTTGTACAACCAATATTGCCTGGCTTGCCCGCCGGAAACCCAGGAAGAGCAAATCGTCGCGGCCAAGATCAAGGTGTACAACGCAAACTGTGGCGTGCCCGGCGCGGTGGATTTTTCAGCCTTGCTGGGGCCCGGCCCCGCCGCTCCCGCGGTGAATCAGCTCGAGCTTTGGTTTTTTCCAAAAACCCCCAGCAGGAATGATTTCACAGGGATTTTGGTCCCAGAAGGCTTAGGCTGGCAGCCGGATGAGGGCCGGTATAGCGTGAGTCTTTATTCTGCCGCAATACGCATCGGTGATATCCAGGATGGATCTTCCAACACCTGGATGATTGCCGAAAGCGACCAGTATTCGCTGGATGGTGGTGTTACCTGGCTCGATTCGCACTACAGTTGGCCATACGCCCTGGATGTCGGGCGGTACACCCGTTTTGTGGGGATTGGCAAGAAAGGCACCGTCGCCTCGGCCCTTGCACCCAGATCCAGGCTGGCTGGTGATCAATTCCAGGCATTGGCGGGCGATGGCTCAGTCCGGACGGTGAAGGATTCGATTTCTGGTGATTTGCTCGCTTCCATGGCCAGCCGGTCCGGTGGCGAGGCCGCATCCGTTCCCTGATTCTGAGGTCCAGCCGTCCCAGAGGCAATGCGGAAGCTAAGCTGGGAGAGAATGGTAACAAGGTGCAAAAGACTGTGCCAGAAATAAATCTTGCTTGCCCGGCCAGCAGATACGAGTCGATTTGATTCCAGATTATGGCACTTCTCCATAAAATCCCTTCGATCCGACAGATGATAAAAGGGTTTGTTTGTATCGATCTGGCTTTGCAGGGCCCTTGGGGGGATAATGAAATAGCGGTTTGGGGGTGCTACCCGCCTAACCAAACCCCTTAATTTGGAAAGAAATACCCCTTGGGCAGGCCATGCTGAGTATTTTGGGATCCTCCAAACGCCTGTGTGACGGCCTCACGCGCCGGGATTTAATGCATGTTGGCGGGCTTGGAACCCTTGGGCTTGGGCCTTGGGGGCCAAGTGCTTTGGGTGCGGATACCAAGCCGCTGGGCGAATCGTCGCGTCTGGGGGGATTTGGCCAGGCAAAGCGATGTATCTTGCTTTCACTTTGGGGTTCACCCAGCCAACTGGATACTTGGGACCCAAAACCTGAGGCACCTGTTGAAATTCGGGGTGATATTCGGTCGATCAACACGGCCATACCCGGGGTGCGGGTTAGCGAGATTTTTCCGCGCACCGCAGCGATTTTGAACAAAGTGTGCGTGCTGCGCTCGTTGACGCATCCCTACCCGGTGCATGGGGTGGCCTATGCCACCTCGGGAGTGCCGACCACTGATATACCGCTTGAATCGAAACCGCGCGATTCGCGCCACTGGCCCTTTATCGGCTCGGTGGTGGAGCACCTTGCCTCGCGCGGCAAAACTGGCTTGGTCGATGTGCCGGGCAACTTTGCGCTTCCCTTCCCTTTTGGGTCCAAGCGGGGGCCTGCTCGTTCGGGGCCGTTTGGGGGATTTTTAGGGCCGACCGCTGACCCGGTGTGGTCAGAATTCAGGGCCCCGGGCACCAAGACCTTGGAGCGGGATTCGAACACACCCGGAATTCCACCCAAAATGGTGGCCGACCCTTATTTGGGTATCTTGCCGAGCGACCGGTTTGAATTGTGCAAGCCGGTGGAGGGTTTGACTCTGGACCGAATGAACCCGCGTCTAAGCCTGGCCCGCCAACTGGATGGGGCAGGCGTAATCGAGGGTGGCGAAATCTTTGAGAGGCAGCGGGCCATGGCCATGGCGCTGACCACATCGGGCAAGCTTGGGGATGCCTTGGATGTGCAGCGGGAGCCCATGAAAACCCGCGAAAGCTATGGCATGAACCTGTTTGGCCAATCGTGTCTGGCGGCACGGAGAGTATTGGAGGCGGGTGGCAAGTTTGTGACGGTTTTCTGGGACGAATACGGCCAGGTCAACAGTGGTTGGGACACCCATGTTTTCCATTACCCCAGGCTGCGCGATGAGCTGGGGCCGGGCTTTGACAACGCATTCGCGTCGCTGCTTATCGATCTGGAACAGCGGGGGATGCTCGATGACACTGCGGTGGTGGTGCTAAGTGAGCACGGCCGCACCCCGCGCATGCAAAATGTGCGAGGTGGCGGGCGTGACCACTGGTCGGGGGTGTATTCTGCCGCATTTGCGGGTGGAGGTTTCGCCAAAGGGCGAGTTGTTGGCCGGAGTGATCGCCAAGGTGGTATGCCAGCAGAGACCCCCTTCTCTCCCAAGGATGTTTTGGCGACTGTTTATCACCTGATGGGAATCGAGCCGCACACCGAGATTTATGACCGCATCGGCAGGCCACTGCCTGTGGGGGGAATCGGTCGGGTGCGGGCAGAGTTGTTGGCGTGATGCCGGCCAAGGTTTCAATCACTCGTTGCCATGATTCACACGGTTTTTTGAAAGCCATTTGAGCAAATCGAACGACTCGAATTGGTCGCAGTGAAACCGCTAGGAATGCCTAATGGTTTGATTTCAGACCCAGGCTGCTTGCATTGCCACTGAATTGCCTTATCTTCGGAAAGTTGAAGCCCGTGGTTTTTACTTTGAGGAGATGAGAGTATGAAGAGTTGGTTTTGGAATGCTTGCGCCGCTTGCGCGTTTGCGCTGGTGGCAGGTCAGGCCCAAGCGGCCAAGGTGTTGGTCATCACGGGCGATGAATTTCATGAATGGAAGAAAACAGCACCTTTGATCAAGGAATTGTTAGGCAAAGCCGGCCACACGGTGGACCTCACGGAAAAGCCTGGCAAAGATCTAACCGCGGAAAACCTTGCCCAATACGATGTGCTGGTTTTGAATTATCGCGATACCCCTAAGGGCGCCAAGGAAAATCCTGAAAGCGTATGGTCGGACGCCAACAAGAAGGCTTTTCTTGACGCTGTGAAGGGTGGCAAGGGCCTCTATGTTCACCATTGGTCCTCAGCGGCTTTCACCGCTGACAGCGCCTTGAACAAGGAATATGAAAAGGCCCTTGCGGGTGGTTGGCGCAAGCAGGGGAACCACGGCAAAAAGCATGAGTTCACGGTGACAGTGCGCAAGGATCATCCGATCACCGCAGGAATCAAGGAATTCAAGCATCCTACCGACGAGCTGTACCAAAACTCGGTGATGTTCCCCGAGAGCATAGTGTTGGCCACCGCTTATGCGGAGCCATCGATTGACGCGAAAAACAGCGGCAAGCACGAGCCCATGGTTTGGGTTGCTAATTATGGCAAGGGGCGGGTTGTTGAAAATGTCCTCGGCCACGATACCAGCGCCATGGGCTGCCCGGGTTTTAAAACCCTGCTCATCCGTGGGGTTGAATTCGCGGCCACAGGCGACACCAAGGCACCTCTGGCTGAAGGGTTGAATAAATAGTTTTTTGATATGAAATTAAGTCAGAAGCGAAACCCGGGGATATTGTCACCGGGTTTTGCTTTTGTGGTTACCACTACCTCGGTCTGGCCATGGGCGAGACCAGGTTGAACTGCAGGCGTAACTCCTGATTGACAGTATGGCCGGGCAGTGCCTCGCACGTGGCTTGAATCACCAGGGGTTTGCCGCCTGGGCGGGCATTTTGCGGAATGGACAACTCGAGTGGGGCCTCGTCCAAGTCTGGTTGGACTGTGGTGTCGAGGCCAAATTCGGCGCAAACAAGGCGCACCGGGCCATAAAACCCCTGCCGGTTCAGGCGGATGGTGACAGTGCCCTTTTCGCCTCCCTTGGCCCGGATGGTTTGGCTGGTTAGGGTTGGCTGAAGGGGCCTTTTGGGCAACAAGGTGACCTCAATAGGTGGACCGTTTTCCATTCTCACCACCTGTCGACGCCTGCCCTTGTTGTCGGGGTCATCTTCCTGGGCGGTGATGGTGAATCTTGGCACTAGGTGCAACACCTGGGCCCGGGCGTTGTTGCGACCTTCCAATTGGAATTCAAGACTGTCTTTGTCGGCTTGGATGGTCACTTGACCGTTGTTGCCATTGGAAACCCGCACGGGCGGATCCGGTTGATTTTGGGTTTCCATCAGCGTGACTTGGCCCTGGCCAGTCATTCCCTGCGGCTTTTTTACAGTGAATTTCACGGTTGCCCGGTCGCCTTGGGTCAACTTGATGGTGGTTTGGTCGGGTGTGAGAGTGAGGAGTGGAGGATTGGGTGAAGTCGCCACCAATAGGTCATGTTCCATCCGCACGGGCTGAGGATTGTTGACTTGTTGGGTCGATGGGTAGGCAGGCGCCGCATGGCGTGCTTGGTGTTCGATAGTATTTGCACCGGCAGCCGGTTTGGCCGAACCTGTCACATTGAGGGGCCAGGCTGCCTCAGTCATACCCTGTTCGCCTATCAGTGTTAGCCATGCTCCTCTCTGGCCGGCGGGGATCTGGCAAGGGAGGGCGCGGGTGCCTGGTGGAAGGCGGTCAATGCGCACCTCGATGGGAGCATCAAAACCACCGAGGCGTTCCGCCAGCACCAAAAAAGAAAGTGCCGTTGCGGGTTTCAAACGCGGAATTCCTCCCTGGGTGGTGGGATCTATGGTCACCAAACGGAAATCGGGCCTGGGGGGCCCTACCCGCAAGGCATATACCTGCTGGGGGGACCCACCAAGATTCACATCCCGGGCCGAGACACTTAGTCTGTAGGTGCCATCCCTAGGGGGGGTGAAGCGCAGGGTGGGATCATCGGTTCGATTGAAGAACCACTGGGGGTGAAGTGCCTCTGGGCCATCATCGAATTCTTGGGTGTTTTTGTCGTTATCGCTTTTTAGGCTTAGCACAAAATCGAGGCGGGTCCCCACACGGTCGCCCAGAAGTTCAATCGAAAGCGGTTCACCTTTTTTCGCGTCGAAGCGGAAGAAATCGCGATCGCCCGGTTTTTCAAGCCGAGCGGAAACGACCGCCGGCACAAGGATGGGTGTGGCTTTGTCAGGTGAGTTGTTGTCGCTTTTATCGTCGGGTTCCATCGTGATTTTGTCGCTGACAGGGAGCCAAATTGCCGGGCCGCCTGCAAACCGAAATGGCTTCAAGGGGAGAAGCCCGTTTGGGTTATCAACAGCAGTGGCAGGAGTTGATTCTTCTGAGACAGGCCTAAGAATTAACTTAGCCTGCTCGAGCCCATCCTTGCGACCGGGTACCGGGGTGCCGCCGGGAAGGCCGTGGCCAAAAACCAGACAATCCCCGCCAGAGGGAGATTGGACCAACGGGTGGACCGAATCAATCACCGGCGATTCACCCAGCCGCAACAGATAAAAAGCATCTGGGCCGCTCTCCACATGGCCGAAGCCGAAGATGCGGGCCTTGTAGGTGCCATCGGTTGGTATGCGGAGATCCAGCACCGTGTCGCTATCGACCCGGTCGCGGGCTTGGGCCAACACGCGATTGTCTGGCCCAATTATCTCGACTGCCCCGGGTAGCCGGCTGTCTATGGTGGCGGTTCCCAGCCATGCAAGAAGTCTTTGCCCCTTGGACCCTTCGAACTGATAATAGTCCACATCGGTGGTGGAGCTGATCACTCCAGCTGCTATTTGGTTAAGGTTTAATTTATGGGCACTATCTGGATCATTGTTAGGTTCTTTTTCTTCCACCACGCTCAGGCTTGTCAGCAAAATCTTGCGGGAATTGCTTAGCCCGCCAGCCGTTAAAACCCGCAATTCCACCATTTCATCACCCGCTGTCATGGGCGAGGTTGCCTCCACTCGGCCTACCAGTCGCGAGGGCTGGTTCATGGGTTGGGTGGCCGGGCGTGAGCCGGGTTTCGCAGGTGGTGGTGGAATCTCTTGGGGGATGATTTTGAAACCAAAACCTGTTCTGCTTGCAAGTATTTCCAAAGGATTTTCCACCCCAGTTCCGCGCAATTCTAAAGAGGAAGCCTTTCCTGTTGTCAGTGCCGGAGGAAACACCCGGTTCAATACAGGCGGCTGGTCTAGAAGGGGAGCTTTAGGGGGCGTGGGCTGATTTTGGGCCTGGGGGGTGGTTGAAAAAAACGCCGAAATTACCACAACCAGCACTAGAGAGGTCCAATGTTTGGCCATGACGACCTTTCGTGAAGATGGAGCAAAAAAGCGGTGATGGTGGTTGCAAAACAAAACTGGGGGCTTTTAGTTTTTGTGGGAGAGGGAACCATTGGGTGAGTGCATTCATCTAAAATAAGAGCGTAATCCAAAACTGTTTGGGATGCCAATCAGGTGCTTTTTTGGTGCTTGAAGTGATCAAAAAGTTCCATTGAGCGGAATTTTCTCTTGGAAAATCAAAAATAGAGCGGGTAATATGTCGATAATTCCTAAAGGGAAATCGCCTAGCCTGCCCACGGCTGCCTTCCTGCCTCCGCTTTGTCCCCTTGGCAATATGTGTTCTGCGCAATCCGAATGATGGGGTGAACGATGCTCACACTTTGGGGTTCAGCGGCAAACAATGGCTTTTGCGATGGCATGGGCCGACGGGATTTTATTCGGTTGGGTGCGTTGGGCGGCAGCCTCACCCTGGCCGACATGCTGCGCATGAAGGCTTTGGGGGCTGACAATGGCAAGTCAGGTCCAGCCAGCAAAACCAAATCTGGCAAGGTGAGGGCAGCCATTCTGGTTTACTTGCCAGGTGGCCCATCCCATATGGACATGTATGACCTCAAGCCGGAGGCTCCGGTCGAGTACCGTGGCGAATTCAAGCCGATTGGCACCAATGTGTCGGGTATCCAAATCTGCGAGCATTTTCCCCTGCAGGCGAAAATGTTCGACAAGCTGGCGGTGGTTCGGTCCTTGGTGGCGGTGGACGAGCATTCCGACTCGCAAGTGATGACGGGCTTCAGCGAACAAGTCAACCGGGTGCAGGAGCATCCTTCCTTTGGGTCGGTAGTATCCAAGCTACGGGCCAAGCAAGCTGATGTTGGCCATGGGGCAACCGTGCCAGCGTATGTGAGCCTGCGTGGTATGAGCCGGGGTACCGAACCGGGATTTTTAGGTGTGGCGCATCGCCCGTTCACTCCGAACGGCCCTGGCTTGGCCAACCTGCGCGCGGCGCAACCCAATACCGGTGATAACCTCGATGCCAGACGCAACCTGCTAACCGGACTGGATGACCTGCGCAGGGATATTGACTCCTCAGGCACTATGGCCGGTCTTGATACCTTCACTGCCAGAGCTTTTGATTTGGTTACCTCCGGGGCCGCCCGTGATGCGTTGAATTTGGAAAAAGAGTCGAAGGAGAACCGAGAGCGTTACAAAGGTGTCGAAAGCTTCCTGACGGCTCGCCGGCTGGTTGAGGCGGGAGTGAATTGCGTCACCTTGTCAGTTGGCGGTTGGGATACCCACTCTGCCAACTTCACTACCCTAAAACGGCAATTGCCGTTGGTGGACCGAGGGATAGCCAATCTGGTGAACGATCTGCACGACCGAGGCATGGCAGACGAAGTGGCGGTGGTGATGTGGGGCGAATTTGGCCGCACTCCCAAGGTGAACAGCACCGCTGGGCGCGACCACTGGTCACCTGTCATGTCGGCTTTGGTGGCAGGTGGCGGAATGCGAATGGGGCAAGCGGTTGGATCTTCCACCTCGCGTGGCGAACGCCCCAAGGACCGGCCCTACCGGCCCAGCAACCTGCTGGCAACGCTTTACAACGCGATGGGCATCGATCCCGCCATGACCTTCCTCAATGGCAGCGGTCGGCCGGTGCATCTATTGGAAGACCGTAACGCTATTAGCGAACTGGCCTGATTCGTTTCGCAAGGCAAACGCCATGCAGGCCGCGGGTTGCATCCCGCGGCCTTTTTGCCTGACAGATTTTGAATTTGAGCAGGCATTTTCCAAGGGTTTGACCGAGAGGGTCCTATTGATGATAGCCCGCCTTGCCAACCTGATCGCATTACCTATAGCAGGTGTTTTAGCCACAGTTTCCTTGGCAGTCGCGCCTGCCGATACCAAAGGCAAACTGGAATTGTTTCCAGCGCATTTGGTTTTGAAGGGTCGGGAGGCATCGTCGCAGGTGTTGGTCACCTTGGTCGGGGTGGATGGATTGCGCACCGATTTGACCAACCAAGCCAAATTTGTTCCAGACCGAGCGGGTCTGATTGAAACGCGCGGCGAGGGGCGGATTTTTCCTGCGGGTGATGGGGTTGGTGTTTTGAGGGTGGAAGCAGGTGGCCTTTCAACCATTTTGCCCGTCGAGGTGAAGGACAGCTCAAAAGTGGAGCCTGTCAGTTTCACCCACCAGGTGGTTCCGGTGCTCACGCGGTTTGCCTGCAACTCGGGCGGTTGCCATGGCAAGCAAAGTGGTCAAAACGGATTTAGGCTGTCACTTTTAGGTTTTGATCCGGAGCTGGACCATCTCACGTTGGTCACCGAGCATCGCGGGCGCCGGGTGTGTGTGGACGCGCCGGAAAAATCGCCTTTGATTTTGAAAGCCACGGGTTTGGTGGCGCATGGTGGTGGTCGCAAGATTGAGCCGGGAAGCGGCGAGCAGAACATTTTATTGCGCTGGATTGCCGGTGGTGCCAAGGGGCCTTCAGCCGACGAGGTGGCATTTACTCGTTTGGAGGTGGTGCCTGAGGGGAACAATTTTCGGACAGATTCAAGGCAGCAGGTTGTGGCCCTTGCCCACTATGCGGATGGCCGTGTGGAAGATGTCACCCGAATGGCCCAATATGAGACCAATGAGCCGAATGTGGCTGGTGTGGACGCTCAGGGCGTTGTTCGACCAGGTGGGTCGAGTGGTGAGGCGGCTATTATGGTGCGCTATGGGGGAAAGGTGGAGGTGTTTCGCGCCAGGGTTCCGCTTGGTTTTAAGGGGGCGACCCATTTTGCCGCCAAAACACCGATTGACCATGCGGTGTTGGGGAGTTGGAAAGAGCTGGGGGTGCAACCATCGCCAAGGGCCAGCGATGAGGTGTTCATTCGCAGATTATTTTTGGATTTGACCGGAACCTTGCCCACCCCAGATGAATTGACCTCGTTTGTGGAGGACAAAAACCCCGAAAAAGATGGCAGGTGGGCCGATGAGCTGTTGTCCCGTCCCGAACATGCCTATTATTTTGCAGGCAAATGGGCGGATATTTTGCGGGTGAAAAGGGGCAACCAGCCCGAGCGAGCTTTTGGCACCTTTGCTTTTCACCGTTGGTTGTTCGAGTCGATCCGCGAGGATAAACCCTACGACCAAATGACCCGAGAGATTCTGCTGGCGACGGGTGATGAGGAACGGTCGCCAGCCACGGTTTGGTACAAGGATTTGGCCACTCCTGACCAGATGGTGGATAACCTTTCGCAGGTGTTCATGGGCACAAGGCTTCAGTGCGCCCAGTGCCATCACCACCCCTATGAGCGCTGGAGCCAGGATGATTATTGGGGCTTGGCCGCTTATTTTGGCCGTCTTGGGCGCAAGAATGTGCAGGCTGTCACCCGCTCAGGCCAACAGCAGAACAACAACCAGCGATCGTTTTACTACAACCGCCCAAGCGGCACGGTGTTGAACAAGCGCAACAACAAGCCGATAGAGCCCACAGCACTGGATGGCAAATCGGTTGCGCTAGCCACTGAGGAAGACCCGCGCGCTGTGTTGGCCGACTGGTTGACATCTGAGAAGAATCCTTTTTATGCCAAGGCGGTTGCCAACCGTTATTGGGCCCATTTTTTCGACCGTGGTGTTGTGGAGCCTTTGGATGACATGAGGGTAACCAACCCGCCCAGCAACCCGGCTTTACTAGAGGCACTGGCCAAGCATGTTGTGGAAGACCACTATAGCTTGCGGTCGCTTTGCAGAAGAATTGTCACCAGCGAAGTGTACCGACTCTCGAGCGATCCGGTCGAAGGGAATGCTGCCGACAAACAATCTTTTGCACGCTATTACCCCAAACGTATGAACGCCGAGGTGTTGTTTGATGCGGTGCACCAAGTGGCAGGATCGCCGGCCACGTTTCCCGGGCTTCCTGCTGACAAGTTTGCCCCTACGCGGGCGATTATGCTTCCGGACGAGTCATTCAGTTCCTATTTTTTGGATGTGTTTGGCCGGCCGCAGCGTCTAAGCCCTTGTGAGTGTGAGCGGGTGACAGAGGCCAACTTGGCTCAGGTGCTGCACCTGCTCAATTCGGAAGAGGTGCAAACCAAAATCTCCCGCGCGGGAGCCCGAGCTGATTTATTGGCTAAAGATACCCGACCCGATGCGGCTAAGGTGGATGAGCTATTCCAGTGGGCGGTGGGTCATAAGCCAACGGATGCCAAGCGCAAGCTGGCAGTGGATCATCTTTCAGCGGCCAAATCAGCCCGGGACAAGAAGCAAGCGTGGGACAATCTGGTCTGGGCCCTGTTGAACAGTCAGGAATTCAGTTGGATTCGGTGAGTGGTTTATTTTGAGCCTGTGGGTCGGTTCTGGGTGGGTTGAAACCCAGAACGAGCCAAAAAACACCCGGCAAGAGCGTTGGGCCGATCAGGAACCAGATTTTCCAGGCCCCCATAAGACCAAAGAAGGCAATGCCGCAGCCTAAAACGAGCAGTCCCCCTGCCAATTCCCATTTCCAGCCCATGGCCAAACCGACGAGCAGGCCAAAATGGAGTGCCATCAGGCCTGTTACCCATATGGGTGGCCTATCGACAGGATTGAAATACCACTCATTGAGGTGATGGAGAAAAAAGCTCCCCCACAAAAGAAAAAACACGCCTGCCAGAAACCTTGCTAACCAGCGTGTGATTTGGCACTTGGTGCAAGAAAACGGCTTCATGGGGAGCCCTTCTCCCGGCTTTTAGCGGCAGGCTCCAAAGGCAATTCCACCACCTGCCAATCTTCCAGGATGCGCTTCTGATCGGCACTGCCTTTACCCGTCCACCACCACATGGGGTATTGCAGGTTATGCACTGGCTTCAGGCCATACAGGCCACTGTCGATAGTGAGGTTGGGGTCGAAATGGAAGGTGAGGAAGGTGCCGGGGTCGTTGCCGAAATAGGCAAGGCTTTGGGGGGCTTTCTTGTCAAATTCAACAGCCCCAGAGAGATCGACAGGCAGCCAGCCTACATCTTGGATGAAGCATTCGCATTTCACATGCCACTGGTAGTAGGGGGTGCCGCCCAACTTGCTATTTGGTTTGGCCGAAACAGCCCATCGGCCATAAAGGACCCGTGCGGGGATATTGTTAGCCCGCATGGTGGCGGTGAAGAGAATGGAAAGACCGCCACAGTCGGTTTTGCCTGCTTTGATGACAAAAGTGGTTATGCGGCTGGCTAAGGGTTTATAGTCGTATTCAAATTGGTTTTTCAAAAAGAGATACGCCCGCCGGGCAAAATCGAGATCGCTTTCACCCTTGTCGCGTTTCAGTTTGTTTTTTGCCAGCCAGGCTGAGAAGGCGGCTGAGGTGTGGTCAATGTCGCCCCGGCTGGCCAAATAGTTCTTTTGGTCTAGGGGCCGAAGGGGAACAACCGGCGGTGCCGACTCGTCTGGGCCAAGGGTTTTTAAGATGCGGGAATAGAGGGTTGCTTCATAGGTGATGGTGACTGGCAGCGTGGTGAGAGTGGCGGGTGTGACAAGGCCGATGATTTCGCGGTTCTCGGGGCTTTTGTCGCGCTGCTCGGTAGGCTGGGGTGTCATTTGGGTTCGGGTCGTGTCTTGCCCGGGAAAATTGGGGGCGATGGCGGCAAAAACCGACCACTGACTGGCCACCATGTTGGGGCAGTGGACGGTGTAAGAAAGAGTGGCCCGAACCCGTTTTTTTGGTTTGCGCTCGATCGCATAACGGACGAGGTCGCCCGAAGCGGCATGGCATGAGGCGCCGAGGATAGTGCCGGCCACCACGGATTTGGAAAAGCGACGCCGGGAAATAAGAAAAGTCTTCATGCACCTATTATCGGGTGCATGGAGACCTGGGGGCAATCCGGGCTGGGAATCAGTTTCCGGTGCTGCCTGGGATATCGGCTGTGGGCATGATCTTCAAATTGTTGGCAGCGGAATCGGGGACCTGGAAATCCAGGGTGCCCTTGCCGGTGGGCACTACCCCGCTGGTTTGCCAAGTGTTGAAGATCTGCTTGCCATCGGGGTAGTAGTCTAGGGGCTTGCCATCAAACCCGCTGATCATGATTTGGGCGACGCCTGGGAAGACACCGTTGGCGTTCCCCTCCTTGGTGGCGTAGGCGCCGTCCTTGATACGCACCATGCGCACCTCCCCGTACACCTTCTTGGTGGAGTCGGGCATGAAGTTAATGTAACCGGCGGGAACCGGTTTGCCCTTGAACGTGACGGTGCCCGAAAGCTGGGTGGTGGGCTTTTCACCCGAGCAGCCCGCAAAGCAAAGGGCGGCGGCAAACGCGCCAGGAAACAGCAGTCGTTTCATCTCATCTCCGGATGGTTCAAACGGGTGAATGCAATGGGGCTTTCCGGATCACCAATCGGCGCCCAGGACCGAACCATCATCGGGGCGGCAGGCGTTGAACCATGTGACAGCGGTGAGGCCGCCGCTAAGCGACCGGACACTGCCGTCCATTTGGGCCACATTCATCACGGTGCTGTGAAGGCCCTGCAGTCGACGGTAGTCGCAGGCGTTGGGGAAAGCGCCCACCTGGAAGGCACCGGGATTCACCACCCCCCCGTTCCAGTTCTGGCGGAAGCCGGGGTCGCTGCGTGGGCCGACCGTGGTGACTGGCAGGTCGAAGGCAGGCATGTCCCACCACGAGTTGTTGGCGCCCAGCGGGCCAGTGGCGGGGTTCCAGGCGCCGGCGCCATCCTGCCAGTTGGCGGTGGCGGTGACTTTTTGGCCGCGGGCCCAGATGGAATAGGTGAAGGATCCGGTGCCCAGATTCGGGGTCGCGCCCGCCTTGGGATAGTTGGGGCCGGTGCAGTCGGCCATGCGTTCGGCGAAGGCGACGGTATTGGAGGTGCCATCGGTGACGCCGGTGATGGTACGATTACCGTCGCATACTGCGGCGTTCACGGGATAGTTGGTCGCGCCAAAACCGACCCCGTTGCGCACCAACCGGGCGCCCCGCGGATGCCCGGAGGAAAACTGGCCACCCTGGACTGCTGCCTCGCTGGGACAAACGAACGTCTTCACCACCGCGGTGGCCACATTGAAAGACTGGCCATTGGCCTGCTTGAACAGGTTATCCTGTTCGATGAAGGGGAGCAGAAAGAAATGGGCGCTTCCATTGGTGCTGCCCAACAGGCCAGCATAGGGGGGAAGTTTGCCGTTGGTGTCGCCGAAACTATGCAGGGCGATACCCAGTTGCTTCAGATTGTTGGAGCAGCTCATCCGGTTGGCGGCGTCGCGCACTTTTTGCACGGCGGGAACTAGCAGGCCCACCAGGACGGCGATGATGGCGATCACCACCAACAATTCAATGAGTGTGAATGCACCACGGGGGAAAGGTTTTTTCATTGCGGGAGGACCCTGAGAAGACTAAAAATGAAAAAATGAAGAGGCTCTCAGAGATTAAAGGTGATTTTGTGAGAACGCAAGCTTCTTTTTAATGAGAATTAGCGATATACTTAAATATTCTTCTATGGGATTGAATTGCGATGGCCCGGATCAGAAACCATCCGTTGTTCCCTGCCTTGGTTTTCCTTGCGGGGCTGTTTGGCCAATCCGCGCAGGGTGCCGAGAAGGTTGATTTCCAAACCATCGGAACCCTATTTCGGGCCAAATGCTTCAGTTGCCACGGGCCTGAAAAACAGCGGGCCAACTTGCGGCTGGACACCCCGGCTGGAATTCAGGAGGGTGGCGACTCCGGTCCGGTGCTGGAACCGGGCAAGCCCGACTCCAGCCGGTTGCTCGATGCCGTTCTTGGACGCAACGGTCAGAATCGCATGCCGCCCAAGGGGGACCCGCTTTCAGAAAAGGAAGTGGAGCTGGTTCGCGCCTGGATCGCCGAGGGTGCCAAAATGCCAGCCTCGGGGAAAACCGCGACGGTGGACAAGTCAAAGCACTGGTCGTTCCAACCCATCACCAATCCCCAGGTCCCGCAGGTGGCCCAGCCGGCTTGGGTGAAAAATCCTATCGATGCGTTTGTGCTGGCCAGGCTGGACCGTGAGGGGCTCAAGCCCTCGCCCGAAGCCGATGCCATCACCCTGATGCGGCGGGTCAGTCTGGATTTGACCGGCTTACCACCTGAGCCAGCGCAAATAGCCAATTTTATCGGTCGCTTTGGGGCACAAGCCTATGAGAAGTGGGTCGATCACCTGCTGGGTCAGCCAGCCTATGGGGAACGCTGGGCGCGGGTCTGGCTGGACCAGGCACGCTATGCGGACAGCAATGGTTACTCGATTGATGCACCGCGCAGCATCTGGCCCTGGCGCGATTGGGTGATCCAGGCGCTAAACGACGACATGCCCTTTGACCGATTCACCACAGAGCAATTGGCGGGAGACCTGATTCCCGGCGCGACAGTCAGCCAAAAGGTGGCCACAGGTTTTCACCGCAACACGCAAATTAACGAGGAAGGCGGGGTAGATAAGGAACAGTTTCGTGTTGAATCAGTCATCGACCGGGTGGGAACAACCGGCTCGGTTTGGCTCGGGCTCACCATTGCTTGCGCCCAATGCCATAACCACAAGTTCGATCCTATTTCCCAGCGAGAGTATTACCAGCTGTTTGCCTTTTTCAATAACCAGGATGAGCCGTCTTTGACTTTGGTGCCAGCGGTGATGGCCAAGGAACAGCTCGAGTCGGTTGGCAAGGTTGACAAAGATGGCAAGAAGGCCAAGGCCAAACCCAAGGTGGAAAAGCCTGCCATCACCACCATGGTTTTGGCCGAGCGCCCTGTGGCCCGGCAAACAAAAATACTCCTGGGGGGTGATTTTACCCGGCCGGGAATGGAGGTGGATGCGGGAACGCCTGCCCTGTTGCCAAGCCTGAACAG
>Ga0255125_1000230_pt1 | contig 18496 bp, 17 predicted proteins | sample Law_Cont_RepC_8d_FD_188557 | JGI IMG/M metagenome (GOLD analysis project Ga0255125, IMG submission 188557) | Freshwater microbial communities from St. Lawrence River, New York, United States - Law_Cont_RepC_8d | ecosystem: Environmental > Aquatic > Freshwater > River | place: USA: New York...
GTACTATTATGCCATTAGAGAGATTCATACCTAAATCACCAGATCCATTCATTAGAAATAGTCAGGATTTTGAAGTGGCTAAATTTGGCCATCTTAATACCATTATTGAGTATATTAATACATATGTAGCTGCTGATGGTTTACAATTATCTGGAACAGGTCCTCTTTCTACTACCTTAAGAGCAATTACTGATAATATTGGTAATACATCTAAATTATTACTTTCAACAACATCTACAGCTGTATCTAATGATTTTAGATTTTTAGGAGCAATATCAGGTTATGTAGCCATAGAAGCTCCAAACTCAGTTACAACATATACATTAAAATTACCTTCTACAACTGGTTCTGCAGGACAAGCTATTATAACTGATGGTTCTGGAAATTTATCATTTGGTACAGTAACAACAAGCCCATCGGGTGTTGCGGGTGCTATTCAGTTTAGCAATGGTTCAGCGTTTGCAAGTGATGCTGCTAATCTATTTTGGGATGATACCAATAATCGGTTGGGGATTGGTACGAATGCTCCTGCAAGTAATTTACAAGTAAATAACCCAACAGGAGGAACAACAAAAATTTCACTTTCGGGAATTGGTAGTGTTAAATCTGAACTTTCATTAAACTATGGAAGTGGTGAATGTAGATGGCATAATTACGGAGGCGGTTATTTTCCTACAATTTATTCAAATAATAGTGAAGCATTAAGAATTGATAATTCTCAAAATGTTGGTATTGGTACAACTTCACCAACTGCAAGAACACACATCAAAGGCAGCGGCTCAACATCAGCCACAACATCTTTGTTGGTGCAGAATAGTGCAGGGACGGCTTCTTTAACAGTTAATGATGCTGGAAACGCAATTATAGCTAAAGATATTTTTGTACAAAATGTGCAAGTTGGTAGAGGTACAGCCACAGGTATTTATAATACTGCCATGGGACAATATGTACTAGGTGGTGTTGTAGGTAGTTCAACAGCATCTTATACCACTGCTATAGGACAAGCGGCTGGAGCATATGTAGCATCTGGAATTCATACTATTATTATAGGAGCTGAAGCAGTTGGTATTGCACCTTCGGTAAATAATAGTGTTATAATTGGTAGCCAAGTTTTTGCTGGTACAACATCAAGTATTAGTAATACTTTGGCCATAGGCACAGGAACTTCAGCAACTTATTGGCCTACTATATACGCTACAAACATAAACACAGATTCTCCAAATGTAAGAATAGGTAATAATTCAGCAGCACGTGCAGCAGTGCCAACTGCTCCAACCGCTAGTGCAATTTTTGAATTAAGTTCTACTACAACAGGTTTCCTCCCACCCCGAATGACTACTGCTCAACGTACAGCAATTGTTTCTCCGGCAGCTGGTCTTATTGTATATGATACTGACACTAATAAATCTTATACTTATGATGGTACTGCATGGCAGGCGCATTGGTAATAATAAATAAAAAATATAAAATAATATGATTAACAAATTTGTTCCTTTATCTCCAGATCCATTTTTGAATAGTGATCCTGATATGTCTTTGGCCAAGTTTGGTCATATTAATGCTATTGTTGAATATATTAACAATAACAGTGGTGCTGGATTAAAATTATCCGGTGATGGTTTAATATCAGCTACAATAAAAACTGTATTAGATCCTGCTGGAAGTAGTACACCATTAAGAATGTCTAGTTCTTCTATTACTAGTTATGGAGCAGGAGCAATAATAAGCAATACTGCCTATGGAGAAGATGCTTTAATTACTAATACTACAGGAAGGTACAATACCGCTATTGGTAAAGAAGCACTTTATTCTAATACAACAGGAGAATCCAATACTGCAATTGGTCTTTATGCTATGGGCTCTATGGAGACTGGCTTAAACAATACAGCAGTAGGTCAATCAGCTCTATCTTCTAATTATAGTGGGTCTCAGAATACCGCAATAGGTAGACTTGCTCTTGGATTTGGTGGTAGTGGAGATCAAAACACAGCAGTTGGAGACCAAGCTTCTATCTTTAATACCACAGGCTCCTATAACACTGCTGTAGGTGGACAGGCTTTGTTTAATAACTTTGTTGGAGAAGGTTGCGTAGCAATAGGTTGGAGTGCTTTACGTGCTAATACAGAAAATTATAATACAGCCGTAGGATACCAAGCATTAAAAAACAATACAAACGCACAATCCAACACAGCGGTAGGTGCAAGAGCACTTGAAGATAATACAACTGGTCAAAACAATGCAGCACTAGGTTGGTTTGCCTTAACTAGTAATACAACAGCCAGTTTCAATACTGCTGTGGGTTCTGCTGCTTTAATTTCAAATACTACAGGTATCAATAATACTGCTGTAGGTTATCTTGCTCTAGAGGTAAATACAGTAGGAGCAAATAACACCGCATTAGGTCGTAGTGCTTTAAAATCTAACACCGCCTCCAATAACACAGCAATAGGTTTTGAAGCAGGTACGAGTAATACGAGTGGGAGTTTAATTGCTATTGGTTATACCGCAGGAAACAAAAATACAACAGGTACTTCTAATATATACATAGGTGTTGAATCGGGTTATTTCAATACTACAGGATCTGATAACATTGGTATTGGTACAAATGCATTAAATAATGGAGGTTCTCAAAATACAGGAATAGGCAGACAAGCACTTTTTAACAACACCTCAAATGGTAACACCGCCATTGGCTACCAGGCAGCCCTTGCCAACACAAGCGGATCAGGCATCACAGCCATAGGTTATCAGGCGTTAACTGCGAGTACGGGAAATTCTAATACAGCTATAGGATATTTAGCAGGAAATACAATTACAACAGGTGCGGGTAATTTGTGTTTAGGTAGAAATGCTCAACCATCATCAGCTACAGCAAGTAATGAGATTTCTTTTGGTAGTGCAACGGTTAACGCAGGTGCAATTGATACAGCAGCAGTAACTCCTACACAAAGATGGAAAGTAAGAATTAACGGAGTAGACTACTATATTGCTCTACAACCAGTATAATAATTAAACAATAAAAATATAAAATATAAAATTATGACAACTTATAATTGGACAATTACTAATCTCTACACAAAGACTGTAGATGGATTACAAGATTACGTAGTAACTGCTATGTTTGATGTTACCGGAGTAGATGGTGAATTTTCAGCCTCTGTAAATGGTAGCCAGATGTTTACTGTAAAAGAAGGACAAGAGTTTATTCCTTACGCAGAATTAACCCCAGAAATTGTTACTGAGTGGATTAAAGAAGAGTTAGGAGAGAATGGTATTCTTTCTATTACTGCTTGTATTGATGGCCAGATTGAGTCACAAAAGAATCCTCCTGTATCTCCAGAAAACACTCCTTTACCTTGGGCATAAATAAAAAATAAATAAAATGATAAATAAATTTACTCCCCTATCTCCTGATCCATTTTTGAATGATGATCCGGATATGTCCTTAGCTAAATTTGGACATATTAATGCTATTGTTAATGAAGTTAATAAAGTAACTGGTAACACAGCTGTAGTAACACAAACTGTTGGAATTAGTAGTGCTGTAACTATTGATAGTTATGCCGGTGTTATTACCACTGTATCTGCTACAACTGCAGCTGGTTCAAATGTTGCTTTTACTGTAAATAATAGTAAGGTAACTACAGCCTCTAAAGTATTATTAACTCCAGTACATGTAGGTGCCGGTATTCCAGTATTTACCTTAGATTCAATTTCTAATGGTAGCTTTGTTATCCGTATTTACAACGTACATCCAAGTAATGCTTTCAATAATATATTTAAGATTAGTTTCTTAGTATTAGATTAATAAAAAAATAAATATATTTACAACATGAAAGCTCTAAAAATTAATGCCCCCGTAAACTTAAATACCGGTGCAACTCTAGCCTCTGGTTCTTTAGTGGTTATCACTGAAGGATTAGCTCAAGTATTCACTACCAAAGAAGGTAGCATGAATGCTCAAATTGTTAACGCTGTATACACTAGTGTAGAAGCATTTGAATCTGGTAAAGCCGCTGTATCAGGTATTGCTGATTTTAACCCAGCAATGTATGGTCTTTCTTTATCTGTAGAAGATTACAGCACTAAGACTGCTGAAGCTCTTTTAGTAGATACAGTAGAAGCCCAGTTGGAAGCAATTTACCCTGGTAGTGTAGAAGAAGTGGATATTACTCCTTATGTAGCTCCAGCTGAATCTGCTGAGTAATTTTTTACTAACCCGGTGGTACGCCTGCAAATAGAGCTCGTAACTCTTACCGGGTACAAATAACAAGATAATGGCTTTAGAAAGATTTATACCAAAATCTCCGGATATGTTTATCCGTAATAGTCAAGACTTTGAAGTAGCAAAGTTTGGGCATTTAAATACTATTGTAGAGTACATTAACAACAACTCTGCTAAACCAGCCGGGCTTAATGGTTATGTACAATTTAATGATAATGCTGCATTAGGTGGTGACGCTGGATTATTCTGGGATAATGTAAACAAAAGACTAGGAGTAGGAACAGTTACACCACTTGCTCCATTAAACGTTTATAATAGTAGTGCTTCTGTTAGTAATCTTCTTTTACTTGAACAAGATACGTCTGCTACTATTGGTCAAATAATTAATTATCGTAAAAATGGAAGTGTAAATTTAACAAGTGGTGCTGAGATTGGACGTTTATCATTTGGTGGATATTTTAATTCTACCTATAGTCCACCTTCGCAAACTTGTTCTGCAATTTATGGTTATTATGGAGGCACGGGAACAGATAGAGTAGGTGGTTTACGATTAGTTACTTGGAATGGCGGTGGACTAACAACACGTTTACAAGTTGCCCCCGATGGAAAAATAGGCATTGGAACTACTATTGCTACTGCTAAATTAGAAATTCTTGGAGAAGGCTCAACTTCTGCTACTACTGCATTACGAGTACAGAATAGTTCTGGAACTGCTGCTTTAACAGTACGTGATGACTTAACTTCTGTATTTGGAAGTAACGTATCTATTAGTCCTACATCAGGTGGATCTATTCAGTTAGGTGTAGATCCTAATGTTATGTTCCGTATTTCAGACGGAAGTGGGTATCAAAAATTTAATATTATTCGTGGATCAGGAGGAGGAATGGTTGGAATTTATGGAGGATCTCAAGGAGGTAATCAATATGTTTCAGGTGATACTGGACATTCTTTTTCTTTTCCTTCCTCAAATAATAATCCAGATACAGCAACTATAACAAGAGCATTTCGTGGAAATATTAACTTAAGCACAATAAACTTATTAAATATTACATCTACAAATGAAATCGCTTTATCTAATGCTACGCTACTTAGAGGTCTTTATATTAATCCTACTGTAACAGATTGGGTATCTGTAAGAGCTATTGAGACAACAGGAGGTAACGTAATATTTAACGGAGGAAACGTAGGTATTGGTACATCTAGTCCTACAAAAAAATTAGATGTGGTAGGTGCTGCTGCTGATGGTATTATACGTGTAGCTGGTCCTTATTCTGATATTCAATTAATTAATAAAAACTCTGCATATAATGTAGGGGATTGGAAACCCGCTATCAGATTTTTAGAAAATGGCGTTTTTACAGCAGACATTGCATATGCTGGTGGTTTTTTTGAATTTGGTTCAGGCTTAAAAGCATCTACAATTTACACGACAGGAAGTAGTAACTCTCTTGGTATAACTAATAGTGATGTAACAGTAGATATAGGAGGTCGTTCACAGCTTATTACTTTTACCGATTATAACTATGGATTAATTAGAGGCGGTATTAATCTACCTTATGTTGCTTCTCCATCAGGTTATGGAATGAACATATATGTTAATAGCGGGGCAATGACTTTTACTACTGGTGGTAGTACTAGACTATCAATAGCACAAGCCGGTGGTGTAACAATAACTGGTGGTGGAAGCACTAGTGCTACTACATCTCTTTTAGTACAGAATAGTTCGGGAACTCAGCTGGGTGCTGTGAATGATGCTGGTCAATGGATGATAGGAACTGGAACACCTGCTTTTCAATTAGATGCAACTAATGATATTAGGGCAAGAGGTAGTCTGTATTGGGGTACAGCAGGTTCTTATTTATATGGGGATATCAATAATGTACGTTTATACGATAAAAATAACTCTATTATTCTACAAGCACATCCAAATGGTGTAGCAAATTCTGAAACATATTTACAAAGTTCAAGTGGTGGTAAATTACTTAGAATAAATGACAATGCTATTAGTTTAGAATGGGCTAATTTTGCTTTAGGTAGTACTACACAAAATCCTATTAAAGTAATTCGTGGATTTTTTGGTAATGTAGGAGCAACTGATAAAACAGTTTTAAATATAACAACTCCATTTTTTAGTAATTTAAGTAATGCTACAACTCTTAGAGGTATTTTTATTGATATTAACGATACTACTACTTACACAGGTTTTACAACAGTTAGAGCAATAGAAGCACCAAGAGGAGGAGCATATTTTAATACTACAACACCTGAAGCAAGTGCCATTTTACAAGCCGATAGCACAACGCAAGGATTTTTACCACCACGTATGACAAATGCACAACGTGGGTTAATCACCACTCCTTCTATTGGTCTTATGGTTTATTGCACAGATTCAGTAGAAGGTCTTTACGTATACAAATCTACAGGATGGACTTTTGTAGCATAATTAATAACTATATTTGAATAATAAAAACCAACCAAATAACAATATAAACCAAATGAGTGTAACAATTGTAGACAGGTATCCCCAAAACAAAAAAGGTACCTTGAGTATTAAATCTTACTTTGATTCCAATGTTAGTAACATGGGATTAGAGTCTTATGGTCTTTCTCTCTTTGATGGTGTATTCCATGAAGAGCAACTAGCTTGTCTAGAGATTAACGGTATTAAGCGTTATCTTACTGGACTTAATGAGTTTGCTCCTGAAGTGAAATTCTTACCAGATGTAGATAGAGAAGCTAAGATTAAAGAGATCCGGAAAGTAGTATCTCAGTTAGAAAAAGAATTAGCAGCTAACGTTGTTAATCCTGATGATGCAGAATTCTGGAACAAGATTAAATTACTTAGACCAGATAATGATGACTTCTGGAGTAAGATTGTAATTAGGGTAGGTAATGATCCTCTTTATTTAGATCCTGCTACAGATCCTTATGATCTTATTAAACTATATGCTATTGAAGCACATGGTTTTAGCATTGTAGCTAAGTCATATGATGAGGCTAGAAAAATGTCTAAACCCCCTAAGTTCTATCTAGATAAGATGGAAGAAACTGTTACTATTAAAACTGAGACTAAGAAAACCCGGAACAAAGCTCTTTCTGAATTACAGAAGATGTTTGATAAGAATCAAACTAAGTTGTTCTATGTTGCTAAGATCATTGACATTGATAGTGCACAGTATAAGAAGTCTACACCTAATGATATTATCTATGACAACATGGATAAATATATTAACGGGGAAAGTGTAGAAAGAGATAAGAAGAAGTGTGCAGAGAGATTCTTGGATATTGCTGAGAATGATTTGACCACTTTAAAATTGCGGGCTATTGTAAGAGATGCTAGTACTTATAAGTATATTGTTACTAAGTCAGATGGATTTGTCTATCACTTAGCAAGCAGTACTATGTTAGGTAAGACATCTAGTGATGTAGTAGAGTTCTTAAAGAACCCTCTTAATCAAGATGTAGCTGATGCAATTATTAATAAAGTAGAACAACACTGGAAATAATACTATCATGGCAACTAAAAAAGCAAGCAAACCTAATTTCTCTAAACCTGTACCAAAGGGTAGCCCAACCGGACGTGAATCATCTATGATGGGTGGTTACATGAAAATGGGTGGTATGGTTAAGAAAACCGTGGTTAAGAAAAAGAAGTAAAAACTAGGGGGACTAATAATCCCCCTACTACCTATTATGAATAACTCTATACTACAACTAAAAGTTAAGCAAAGGCTTAATAAGCTAGACTCTAATGATTATGATAATCTAGAGGCATGGCAGATTATTGAAGCTTTCAACAAAGCCCAGATTGAATGGGTTAGGAGACAATTACATGGTGGTAACCAGTACAGAGAAGGTGATGAGGGTTCTAAAAGAAGGATAGATGATTTACAATTATTGTTAACTCAAATTCCTTTAGCCGGTACACAGCTTACTATGTACTATGAAACCACAGATCTACCTACTGATTACTTAGAGTATAAGCGTGTAAGCACTTATGCTAAAACAGATTGTTGCAAAGCTGATAGTATGACTGTATACTTAGCTGAAGAAGCTAATGTAGATGAGTTATTGGATGATGACTTTAGAAAACCTAGTTATGAATGGGGAGAAACCTTCTGTACTATTATGGGTAACAAGATCCGGATTTACACAGCAAATGAATTTGATGTAGTAAATGCTACTCTTACCTATTACAGAAGACCCCGGTATATCCAGATTGTAAACTCTATTGATCCATATACAGGTAATCTTTCCCTTGCTGATGTTACATGTGAGTTTAAAGATGATATTACAGAGTTACTCATTGATGAAGCCGTAAGTATACTTGCCGGTGACATTGAGTCTGTAAATCAGTTTGCACGTGGTTCTCAAAATGCTGATAGAAATAATTAATCATGATACAAAAATTACAACGTCCTTCTACCGGTGCTCATAAAGCAATGGCAGAACTTATTTATGAGATGCTACATGCATCTACTAAAGTTCACATTGCTCATTTACTAAGCACTAGCTATTCTGCTCATATAACTATGGGTGAGTTCTATGATAGTATTGTAGAGGTAGCTGATAGTTTAGCTGAACAGTATCAGGGTAAAGAAGAAACGCTTTTACCATATCCTGATCAGATGTCTATTCCGGCTATTAAAACTACAGATGAAGCAATTAAATATTTGCGGGTATTATATGATAAAATAGGTTATGTACAAGGTATGATGACCTGCTCAAGTATTATTAATACTATGGATGAAATTAAAGCTTTAATAAATTCTACAAAATATAAGTTGCTTTTCTTGAAATAATTCATTATTATAATAGTGTATCTATTTGTATAACAATAAAAAATAAAAAATTATGTATTTTAATCATTCTTTTCAGAAAGTGTTTGTTGCTACAGGCACTTATCAACAAGGTTCCGCTAGTGGTAGTGGAGCCGTAGCCATCGCTGCTATTGCTGCTGGTGTTGTAACCGGAATTACTATACCTGTTGGTCTTGGTGGTAGTAACTATGTTAGTGGTCAAGTAAATGTAACCTTAGCTGGTGGTAATGGTACTGGTGCAACTGTTGGTGCAGTTACTGTAGTTGCTGGTGCTATTACTGCTATTGCTGTTACAACTGGTGGAACTGGTTACACAGTAGCTCCTACCGTAGTAATTACTCCTACTAACTCTGGTATTGACACCTATGCTCAATTGACTGGTGCTGGTACTTTGGGTAACTATGGTTTGTATGATGCAAAGTCTTTCAAAAACATTTCTTCTGCTAGTGGTATTATTGCTGCTGAAGTTGGTAAGCCTTTCATCTTTGCAAGCTCTAGCTTGACTCCTACAACTGACAAAGTTGGTCCTTTCCACGGTGGTTATGCTGAATCTAACAAGTCTAAAGTAATCAACCCTAAGTACATTCGTGATGCTTATGTTGTTGCTCCTAAGACTCCTAGCCAAGCTGTTACTTATGTAGGTCAGACTGCTACTACTGCAGCTGCTCCTTATAACTGTGCTTGTCCTAACTTCTTGTGTGGTGAAACTTACTACTTGCGTGTTGACATTAAAGGAAGCCCAGCTTTGCGTTTCTTGAATCACAATGCTTACCAGGTATTATCTTATTACACTGGATGTTGCTCTACCACTACTCCTAATGAAGTAGATCCTTCATTTGTAATGATTGGTTGGGCTAAGCAAATTGCTGGTACTCAAACCTCTCCTTATAATGATGCTAACCCTATCCTCTCTCCTTTTGTATTACCTGTAGTACAAATTAAAAACCCTTCAACTGGTGTTTGGACTTATTGGAGTAAAGATGGTGGTAACGTAACTATCAATGGTTCTGTTATTTCTACCTCTGATTGGGATACTTATGTAACTCCAGGTGGTGTTGCTGCTGCTGATGTATGTGCTGGTTTGATTTTGGCTGGTGCTTATGTTGATACCCGTTTCGGAGATTGTTCTTTTGAGCCTACTGATTACTTTGAAAAAGAGCCTATTCAGGTTTATGCTTCTGAAGTAGATGAGAGCGGTGATCCTTGTGTATTCCAAGGTTTGTGTGTTAAGCGTGGTTCTGGTGCTGCCAATGACCCTGCTACTGCTGGTTTAGGTCCTGTATTGGGTGTTCAAGGTGAAGGCTTTGGTGAAACCATTGTACGTGACTTGATCTTGTCTGAGCGCTACCGTCAAAACAACTGGAATGATGATCCACGTATCCGTGAAATCACTTTGGGTGATGCTCCTTTAACTGCTATCAGCCGTACTGCTAGCTACTGGAGATATGTGATTCAGCACAGTGTGCCTCGTTTCAACAATCCTACTGGTACTTTTGATGATGATCAATACACCTTACACATCATTACTTCTGCTCGTCAGAATGCTGCTGCTGGATTTGAGGCTGATATTGCTGAAATCTTAGCTGCTTCTGGTCGTGTTGATTTAGTAGATAACGGATTACTTTACGTTAAATAATCTAAGCGTATCATAAAAAAGAAGGGGAGGAGAAATCTTCCCCTTTTTTTATTTGCAAATAATGATTAAATTATATATGAGTAGTTAACTCTACCTTTACAATTATGGCAAACAAACACATCCTTAGTTTAGATATTCCTGATACACTTAACTTAAGCGTATTAAGAGTTGTAGATACTAGCATTTACAGTACAGAACTAACTGTAGCCTGTCCTACTTTACAAATTTTAGTTCCCGGATTTACAGATCCGGTATCTGTAACTATGGTACAAGGAGGAGAGACATTAATCACAGCATGTACATTAGGTATCCAAACAACAAACTGTGATACTACTCTTACATCATTACCTGATGGTATTTATGTAATCCGCTACAGTGTAGCACCCAATGACAAAGTATTTGTAGAATATAATTATCTTCGCATTACAGCTGCTGTAAATAAATATTATAACATATTCTGTAATATTAATTTATCCGGTTGTGAGCCCGTTCAACCAGAAAGAGAGAAGCTAACTAGATTAAGACTTCTCCGTACTATGTTGGATGGAGCAAAAGCTAAAGTAGAGTATTGTCATAATGCAGACCAGGGCATGGCTATTTACAATTATGCTCTTGCACAACTTGACAAACTCTCCTGCACGTATTGCAATTAAACCAATATGGGAGTTAAATCTAATATGAAATGTCCAAACTGCGGCACCCAGTTATCCTGTGGTTGTCAAGTAAGATCAGCCAGCAATGGCACAAGAGTATGTACTAGTTGTGTAACTAGTTATGAACAAACACTTAAAAAACAATTAGAATGGAAGCATGCAGCAGTTGTTACAACTGTGGATCAGAATCAACAAACGTAAAGTTTGCAGAGGCTATCTACACACAATTTAAAAGAATGAAATACGGCATTGCAACATGCTGTGATGAAAACTGGGAAATAGATATCTACAACAAAGAGTTGTGTGATATGAATGCCCTTTTACAACCTAACCTTTTAGGTAATTCAGTAATTATCCCGGACAACTACCTCTTACTTGAGGATGGTAATAGAATTTTGATATGAGCAGTTCAATAACCCAATTAAACGCCATACTTCCAGGAGGAGTTGATGGTCAGTATGATGTAATCCCTATTGTTTCAGTAGGAGAGATAGCCCCTAATGGTTCTATGGGAGTAACCCGTAAAATCACGGTAGAGAATTTAGCATATGTAATAGGATCCAATATTAATCCGGAAATCATTATGGATACTGTTGCCGCACACACAGTTGGCGGTACAGGTATTGCTATAGTATATGATGACCTAAATGATCTTCTTACTATCTCTAATACATACACACCTCCAGTTGGGTTATTGAAAGTAGATAATCCTTTATCCGGTACATTACAGTTTGTAAAGGATGGAGCTAATACAAGTTCAGCATTACAAATTTCTACAACATCTGTGACAAACTATGGAGCAGGTGCAATAACGACCAATACCGCTTTTGGTGTAGACGTTCTTACATCGTTAACAACAGGAAGTAATAATACCGCCTTTGGATGGAGAGCAGGAAATGCAATAACTACGGGAATTTTGAATACTGTTGTAGGGGCAAATGCTCTTGAATTTTGCACAACGGGATTTAGGAATACGGCTATTGGTAAAAACGCACTTTGTTTAACAACGACAGGAAATTCTAATACTGCTGTAGGTAGAAACGCAATGTATGCAAATACTACAGGTATTGAAAATACAGGCTTAGGTACTAATGCTTTATTTAATTTAACGACAGGAAATGTTAACACAGCAGTTGGATTAAATTCTTTATTTTCAAACCTAGTAGGCTCAAATAATACTGCAGTAGGTGTTGGTGCTTTATTTTCTAATACCACGGATAATAACACAGCAGTGGGATATTATGCAGGGTATTTTAATACAACAGCAACAAATAATGCTTTCTTTGGTTACCAAGCAGGTTATTCTGTAACTACAGGTGGTGGCAATACAGCTATTGGTAAAGATAGTTTACGCTTAAACTCTACTGGCACAGGTAACACCGCATTGGGTTATTTAGCTATGGAGAACAACACCAACTCAAACAACACAGCATTAGGCTACCGCAGTTTGAGAGCAAACACAAGCGGCAGTTTGAACGTGGCTGTGGGGGTGGATGCTTTGATAAGTAATACTACATCAACACAAAATACTGCCATTGGTTATCAATCACTCAATAACAATATAACGGGTGGTTCAAACACAGCCATAGGATCTCAAAGTTTATTTAGTAATGAAACAACAAATAACGTAGCAGTAGGTTATCAGGCTGGATATTCTAATATTTCAGGTGCTCAATTAACTGCTATAGGTTATAGGGCATTATACAACAATACAGGTCAAAGAGTTACTGCATTAGGTTATCAGGCTTTATTTAGCAATACTACAGGTGGTTTTAACGTTGCTATTGGTAGTTCTTCATCACAAACAAATACTACAGGTAGTCAAATAGTATCTATAGGTCATGGTGCGAATTTTGCTAACAATGGAAGCGATAACGTAGTTGTTGGTTTTGAGGCTTTATCATCAGCATCTACGGCTGCAAATAACGTTGCAGTAGGTAGTAGGGCTTTATACGTAAACACCGCCAACAACAACACAGCCGTAGGCTACCAAGCAGGGTTTAGTAATACGAGTGGGGATATTACTGCAATAGGGTATCAAGCGTTACTTGCCAATACAACAGGAATTAGAAATACGGCAGTTGGGCGAATTGCGTTAACAGCCAATACAACGGGTGCAGAAAATACAGCAATCGGAAGCAATGTTTTAACTGCAAACACTACAGGGTCAAGAAATACGGCTGTTGGTAAAGAAACAATGTTTTCAAACGTTTCGGGTACAGGTAATATCGCAATGGGTTATCAAACATTGGGTTCAAATGTAAGTGGTGGAAGTAACGTTGCCATTGGTGATTCCGCCTTATTCTCCAACACCGCCTCTGCCAACACCGCAGTAGGTTACGAGGCGGCTTATGTTAATACAAGCGGAACGGGAATTACTGCTATAGGTTATCAGGCGTTAAGAGCCAATACTATAGGTGCAAATAATAGTGCTTTTGGTACTTATGCTCTTTATTCTAATACTACTGGAGGTTCAAATATTGCAATTTCAACTTTTGCTCTTTATTTAAATACTACGGGAACTTCTAACATTGCGTTGGGTGTAGATGCTTTAAGAAATAATAGTACAGGAAGTTATAATTTAGGCATTGGTGTAAGTGCTTTAAATAAAACTACTACGGGAACAAATAACATAGGTTTAGGATTTTTTAGCGGATACTCAAACATTACAGGACTTAGTAATATATCTATAGGAAGTGAAGCATTAGTATTTAATACTGCTGGTAGTTCTAATGTTGCAATAGGTGACAATGCTCTTAGAAACAACACCGCCTCCAACAACACCGCAGTAGGCTATCACGCAGCGTTTAATCATACAACTGGAGAAATAGGTGCTTTTGGATGGGAAGCGGGAAAAGCAAATACTACAGGTGCATTTGTCCTTGCTTTAGGAAGTCTTTCCCTTAGAAATAATACAACAGGAAATAATAACATTGCTATAGGTAGGGCTGCTGTATATTCTAATACAACTTCAAGCAATAACGTAGGTATTGGTGTATCTTCTCTTTTTTCCAATAACGTAGGTGCAAACAATACAGCAGTAGGTCACGAATCCCTTTACTCCAACACCGCCTCAGCCAACACCGCCATTGGCTACCAAGCAGGGTATAGTAATACGAGTGGGGAGGTAGTGGCAGTAGGTTATCAAGCGTTATATAATAATACTACAGGCTTGGGTAATACTGCGATGGGTTATTTGTCTCAAAGTAATAATACCACAGGAAGTTATAATACTTCATATGGTTCTTTTTCAATGCGAATTAATAGCACAGGAACTCAAAATAGTGCCTTTGGTCAAGCAGCGTTACAGAACAATCAAACGGGCAACGATAATACTGCAATTGGTATGCAGGCATTGTACAATAATCAAACAGGTGCAAGTAATACCGCTTTAGGGTTTTATGCTTTACGTAATGGAACAGCAGGTAGTTCTAATACTGCTATTGGTAGAGATGCATTGTCAGCCAACACCGCCTCAAACAACACCGCAGTAGGTTATCAGGCTGGGTTTAGTAATACGAGTGCGACGGGTATTACTGCAATAGGCTATCAAGCATTATTCTCCAACACAGGTGTGGAGAACACCGCAGTAGGATTCCAAGCAGGGTATTTTAATACGAGTGCTATAGATATTACCGCAGTTGGTTATCGTGCTTTGAGAAATAATACTACAGGTATAAGTAATACCGCTTTTGGAAGTGATGCACTACGTAGTAATACTACAGGTGCAAGTAATGTCGCTATCGGACATAATGCGTTATCTACCAATACAACAGGAAATAATAATGTTTCTATTGGTGTTAACTCATTGGTACTAAGTTCTACAGGAAGAGATAACGTTGCTATTGGTCAACAAGTATTACAATCACTTACTACAGGTACTGAAAACACGTGTATAGGCTTTCAATCACAGGTAAATGGTAGCACTATATCTGCAAATGTTTCTTTGGGTTATCAAGCGTTATTTGGAAATACAGCATCTAACAACACCGCCATAGGACACGAAGCAGGTAGATCAAATACAACAGGAACAAATAATACTCTATTGGGTAAAGCAACTGTGACAGGCAATTTTTCAGGAAGTACAATTTTGGGTGTAGGTGCAACAGCAACAGCAGACAATCAATTTGTAGTAGGTAGTGCATCAGTAAACGCAGGTGCAGTAACTACAGAAGCTAATACTTCTACTAAAGTTTGGAACGTTAAGATTAACGGGGTAGATTATAAAATATTATTAGCATAAATGTCAATCTGACAGTGTTGTTAAATTGGTATACATTGTGTTATATTTGCTATCATGGAAAAAATTAATCTTAAATTAGCTGAATTCTTGAGCCTTGCCATTGAATTATATGGTAACCCTCAAAATCCTGAAAGTGAGTACAAAGGTATTCTTAATGAAAAAATGTCATTAACTACTAGGTACTGGTTAAACCACATTGGTAAACAAGCTGCTGATGAAAAAACTGCTATTGACAAATTACGTGATGAGTTAGTAGTTAAGTATGGTCAAGCTAGTGAAGATGGTAATGTACAGTTGATGGCTTACACTGAAGAAGAGGTAGATGGTCAGAAAGTACAGAAGATCAACCCTAACTTTATTGAGTTCCAAAATGAGTTTGGTGCTTTGTTAGATCAAGAGAAAGAGTTTAGTTATAAGCCTTTAACTCTTGCTGATGTAGAAAGTATTGAGACTGCCGGCAATTGCCCCGTGTTTTTAAAGTTATTAGTTGCTGAATAAGCAATTAATAGTTTTGATTTTGTTAGAAACTTTTCTTATATTATAGTGTACACTATACCAGTGTGCACTATATTTTTTATATAACTATGTTACCTGTAGGATCAAACAATAAAAGTACACCATGTAGTGTAGTATCTTCAAACTGTGTATCTTGGCAAGGCCCGGATATTCCATGTATTGGATTATGTAAAGGAGATACAGTTACTGACGTAGTAACTAAACTTGGAGAGTTGTTATGTGATATTGATACAAGGGCTGCTGAAGTCTCTGTAAATGTTGCATGTTTAGGAGGAGGAGACTTCTCATATACAAACTATAATGATTTAATTCAGTACGTTGTAGATAAGCTATGTGATCTCTATACTATTGTAGATGACATTGTTATTCCTTCACCAATTAGTTTAACCTGTGATGTGGCCCCTTGTTTACAAGCTGAAGCCGGAAGTACTACATTAGGTGTAGTAGCATATGCAGAGTTAATTGGTACAGAGTTTTGTGATTTAGAAACTTCAGTAACAAATTTATCAAGCGTAGTTTCTTCACAGGCTTCAAGTATTGTAACTATTAATAATACTTTACTTACACTACCTACTACTTATGCCCCGTTAAACTCTGCATACGTATGCTTAGGAACTGGTACAGCTACATTAGCTGCTATCCTTGCTACAGTAGAACAAGAGTTGTGTGATCTAGAAGCAGTTACCGGCACTCCTGCTGAGTTAGCTGCTGAGATTGTACCATTCTGTAATATTACAAATGAGCCGGCATTATCTTTACCCGGTACAATGGCTTCTGCCTACCCTGATTGGAAAGTAACAGTAAGTACATTAGCAGATACAATCAACAACATGTGGATTGCTATCTGTGATATGCGTGGTTTAGTAACTCAGTTACAAGATTGCTGCACTAAGACATGTGCTGATATTGACTTAGGATTCTTTGGTGTACTTGATGGAAGTACTTTAAGTATTTTTGCAAGCCCCGGAAGTGTTATACCTACTCAGTTTGTACAATGTCCTACACCTACTTCTACTATTACTATCACAGATACTAGTGGTAACAGCGCTACTTACACCTTTAATAACATTGCTAGTATTATAGACGGGTCTACATCTGCGGATTTTGATCTCTCTAGTTCTTCATTGGTATTAGCAGAAGACTTTAGTGTAGCGGTAAACTACTGCTTCTTTAATGGTACAAGTGATTTAACTTGTCAGAACACTATTACCTTTGATGTAATTAATACAGTAGGATGTCCTACAGTTACTCTTACCTCTAGTTTCTTGTTTAGCATTGGTGAGATCCAATATTCATTCCCGAATATCTTCTCTACTAGTCCAACTACTTCTTACAGATTAAATATATATGATGCTACTTTAGCATTGGTATCTACTTCAGATACTAACGCAGCAACATTGTTACCTAACCCTGTAACTGGAGCAGTAACCGGATTAAGTTTGGGTAACTACTACTTTGAAGTACAAATTATTAACACACCTCCAGATGGTAGACCTACCGTTGTACGCACTTGTCCTCAACAATTGATCTCAATTGTAAGCACCGGATGTGTATCACCAACTAGTGTAGAAGCATACTTAATTAACTAATCATGAGCTGCAATTGTATATCAACACCCTGCGGATGCACTGAAACCGCTTTAACCTCTCCAGTAACTACTGTATGTAACAATACAGAACCTTGTGAAGAGATAACCGCGTTTGAGTGTGTATCATATACCGGAAATAATATCTATGATATCGGGATTAATACCGGAGACAGATTAGATGTAGTAATCAAGAAGTTGGCTTTGTATCTTACAGACCCAACTTGCTTTGATCCTACAGCTGTTTGTCAGAGTATTAAAGACTTTGAAATCTTGGATATTAAAGTAACAGAGGGTACAGTATTCTGGTCATATCCAGGAGCACCCGCTGCTATTACTGCGGTAAAATTGGAGTACAGCACTAGCCCTACTTTTGCAACTGGTGTTGTACAAGTAGCATTAGCTAGCACTTACACCCAATGGACTATCATTAACTTACTAGCTAATACAACTTACTATGTAAGAATTAAAACAAGTACATCATCTTTTGCTGATTGTTGTACTTCTATTACACTAAGCTTTAAAACATTAACTGCATGAGCACTTTATTTATAACATTCAATCCTCCATTTCCTGCACCGGTTCAATATAAAATCCGGTATAAAGAAAGTACTGCTATTAGTTTTACAGAATTAATAGTGCCTACTACAGGATTATCACCTGAAGAATTTAGTATTACTGGATTAACTAGTGGTGTTACATATGATGTAGAAGTACAATCTTACTGTGGTGATGGTGTATATGCTGCCGGTAATGAAGTGCAGTCAGATCCTAATGATTGCCAAGAGTATACATTTACTAACTCAACCGGTAGTGCA
>Ga0255125_1000241_pt1 | contig 17989 bp, 12 predicted proteins | sample Law_Cont_RepC_8d_FD_188557 | JGI IMG/M metagenome (GOLD analysis project Ga0255125, IMG submission 188557) | Freshwater microbial communities from St. Lawrence River, New York, United States - Law_Cont_RepC_8d | ecosystem: Environmental > Aquatic > Freshwater > River | place: USA: New York...
CCTTGGGTGCTTGGATAAGGTCCACCAAGGGCTTCAGTTCCGGCATCTTGCCTTTGCCAGCGGTATTTTCCGCCCAAGTCACACCCCCGCTGGAGGAACCGGTCAGGATGTCGAGATCACCATCCTTGTCCCAATCCACCACAAACGGGTCGCTGTGCACTCCCTTGATTTTCAGTGGCTCCTTGCCGACTAGGATGGGCTGGGGCTTGGGCTGGAATTTCCCCTTCCCTTCCCCCTTGAACCAGTAAAAGCTGCCGGCGAAGTTGCCGGTCACGATGTCCAGTTGGCCGTCACCGTCCCAATCAACAGCGAAGGGCCGGGTGCAGATCTTCTCGGTCAGCTTGGCCTCATTGTCGGCGGGGATAATCAGCGGCTCACCATCCGTGCCCTTCAGCTCCTCGGCCTTGGCAAAGCCACCCCCCTTTTTGCCGCGTAACACCTGGAACAGGCCTGCCATGTCCTTTTCCATCCGGGAGTACGAACCGGAGAGAATGTCGCGAACGCCGTCTCCATCGATATCCACAAACTGTGGAGTGGAGGAGGTGCATCACCACACACCAGGTATTTCGGCATCGATCTTCTCGGCTTTCAGCCAGGCCCCCTGGCCGAAATCCAGGCCCCCCTGGTGGGGCAGCACCTTGATCTTTCCTCGGGCAAACTGGCCCACCAGCAGTTCAGGCTTGCCGTCGCCGTCCAGATCGGCCCATGCCGGGCAAGCGTAACCCGGGCTTTCCACGCGGATCGGCTTGCCGCCCGCCTTCAGCATCACCGGCTTGTCAAATTCCGCCGCCGGCAACACACCGGCAGCCAACCCTGCCACCAGCAGAGCAAAACTTTTGGCTTTCATGAAAATTGTCCTCTAATGAGAAACCAGATTTTAAACAGAAGCGGTGCGGTTACTAGTCTACTCGGGGCTCCCCAGCCATTGTCAAGCGCCAATTCAAGGCGCCCATACAAAGAGTAAGCGGGAATTGGGGACTATCCAATTCCCGCTTACTCTAATTTAAAACCCAAAAATCACAGCCTGGGTGCCGGCGGCTTGTTGGCCGGCAAAAAGTTAGGAGCCCCCTTCACCTTTACTTTGCGGCTGTAAACCTTGTCGCCGCAGGTGGTATAGAGGGTGTCCAGATTGGCACCGCCGAAGGTCAGGTTCGACACCTTGCCATTCGGCGTGGGAATGATGCAGTTCACTCGCCCGGCCTGGTCGCACACCTGCAAACCCATGCGGGTTGCCACATACAGCCGCCCATCGCGGTCCACACGCATGCCATCAGCACCCGAGTCATCAGCGTTGTCTGGCACATGCAAGTGGTAGTAGCGCTGCTTGTTGGCCAGCGTCCCGTCCTTCTGCACCTGGTAGCTGTAAACCCAGTGGCTTTTACTGTCTGCCACATAGAGCAGGCTTTGGTCGGGCGACAGGCAAATGCCGTTGGAGAATTTTAGGCCGGTGTCCACCACCTTGTCCTCTCCCTGCGGACTGATGTGATGAATTTTGCTAGGGTTGCCCGGGTCGGTGGCATAAATGCCTCCTTGGGCGTTCACCACCAGGTCGTTGCCGCGAAAACCACCCACAACCTTGGTCGATTTACCGTCCTTGTCCCACGCCAAAATCCCATTCTCCGCACCAGAGGCCGCATACAGCTTGCCATCGGGACCAAAGTTCTGGCCATCGCCCCGCTTGGAATCCTCCAGCCACACCTCGGGCTTGCCCTCGGCGTTCACCCGGTAGGTCTTGCCCTTGCCCACATCGTTAAAGAAAACCTCGCCCTGCGGGTTGGTTGCTGGCCCCTCGGTGAAGGCATAGCCCTCACCCACAAGCTTCCACTCCTCGCCAGGAACCAGAATCTCCTGAAGCTGGCTGCTCCCCTTGCCCGCCTTCACCGGTTCAGGCCAGCCCTTCCACAGCCATTCCATCGCCTCCGGAAACAATTGGGTGGCGTGGTTTCCGTTGTGGCCTCCGTCGCCCCATTTGTGTTCCAACTCATACCCGGCAAATTTCAGCGACCGCTCCATCGATTGGTTCGCCATCCACCAATCGCCGCCGTAAATATTTAGGTCGTTCGACCCGTCTTCCAAATACACGCGGATCGGCTTGGGTTCATATTTTCGCACTAGCGTGGAAATGCTGTGGCCGCCGCGAAGACCCACATAGGTGCCTATCGCGCTAAAGACCCTCGAGAAAGCCTCTGGCCTCTCCCAAGCCGCGTTAAAGGCGCAAATCGCCCCGCTCGAGGCACCCCCAATGCACCGGTCATTGCCTTTTTTAGACAAAACAATGTCCCGACCGTCACTCGCCTTTTTGGTTTCCACATCGGGCAACAACTCATCCAGCAAAAAGCGGGCGTAGTCATCGCCCAAACCATCGTATTCAAAGCTGCGGTTGAAGCGGTCTAGCGCATCAGGGCTTTTCGCCTTCACCCGGCCGTGCATGATGAACACGCCTATGGTCACAGGCATCTTCTTCTCGGCGATCAGCCGGTCGAACACCTGGGGCGCGTTGTACTGCACTCCATCTTGGTTCACATACACGCAGGCCGGAGTTTTGCCGTCGTATTGCGCGGGCACATACACCCAGTAGTCGCGGTAGGTCCCTGGATACACTTTGCTCTTCTCGAACGAGAACTTCAGCACCTCACCCTTGGGGGCTTGGGCCAGCGCCAAACTGCTGGAGACCATCAGCACCATCAGCACCAACATCGCTTTTTTCATCGAAACACCGGATAGAGAAACGGGAGGAAAATTCACCCCTGCCCGGGCCGCTTGCGCGCCCAGCTAAGGCCTACCATCAGTCTCCTCGATTTCCGCCTGATTTGCTACAGGTTGCCAAAAGGTTTTTAATGCAAATATCTCGCCCACCGCACTTCCGGAAAGAATGGAATGCCCTCCTTTGTGCTGCAACTCCTGATCACCCTGGGCCTGGCCACCGGCCAAACCGCTCCCACCACCCTTCATGACATCGTCTTCACCGCCGATTTCGATGGCAGCCCCCAGCGTTATGTGGCCCTCGAACCAGAGGTTTTCCAGCCATCCGCCCCCGTTTCCATCCTCATCGCGCTGCATGGCCACGGGTCCGACCGCTGGCAATTCATCCGCAACCCGCGGGACGAATGCAAATCCGCGCGTGACTGTGCCGTCAAACACCATCTGGTTTTCGTCTCACCGGATTACCGGGCCAAAACCTCCTGGATGGGCCCGGCCGCCGAAGCGGACATGGTGCAGATCCTCCGGGACTTGCGCAAAAAATACTCTGTGCAAAAAATCATCCTCAGCGGGGGCTCCATGGGCGGCACAGGCGCCCTCACCTTCGCCGCGCTGCATCCGGAACTGATCGATGGCGTCGTCTCCCTCAACGGCACTGCCAACCTGGTGGATTACGACCAGTTTCAGGAGGCCATCGCCACCTCCTTCGGTGGAACCAAATCCGTCAAGCCCGAGGAGTACCGCAAACGCTCGGCAGAACTGAACGCCAGCCAACTCACGATGCCCATCGCCTGCACCACCGGTGGTCTGGACAAGCTGGTCCCGCCCGAAAGCGTGGTGCGTCTAGTGGCCCAGCTCCAAAAACAGAACCGCCCCACGCACCTGATACACCGACCGCAGGGCGGGCATGACACCACTTATGCCGATGCCACCGAGGCGTTCGAATGGGTGGTGAGCCGGTTAGCAATCCGCAAACCCCCATCAGTCAAATAGGATCAAATACCCAACCAAAAAACCAAGAACTAAAATCCGGCTCACCACCAGAAATGTAAGAAGGACCAGCAATCTAATTCTTCATTGCATTGAAAAAAAAACGAACGCAGGGATCACCAAAAGAAAAAAAATCCGCCCCCATAAAGTAAACTCCAAAATTGCTTACGGTCACAAGAATCTCATTTTCTACCCGGCCCAAATCCAGCAGGTCCGCAAGACTCAGATCCCACCGAAAAAAGTTAACTTTCCATTATGTGGACTGGTGTCCGGCCCAAAAAAATTGGGCCATCCGTGAAAAAAGCTTTCCCAAGCCCACAGCACCGCGCATCATGCTCAATAAGCGCCTAGCCAAGCCTTGCTAGCGTTGGCATTGCCAAATCCAATCCCATTCCACCATGCACCCAGCCACCTGGCTGGCCCGGCACTTGTGCAACCGCCTAAATCCAACAGGCCAGCCGTTTTTTTGGTGAAATATACCCCACGACCCGCATACTTGTTATGGCCGTGTGCTAACTATTACCGGAAACAACACCATGCGGGTATTAAGCTACAACATCCACAAAGGCATTGGTGGCCGAGACCGACGCTACAATCTCGACCGCATCGTGCGGGTGATCGAGCATGAAAATCCCGACATTTTTTGCCTTCAAGAAGTCACCCACAACGCCAAACGCACCGCCCACGACGACCAACCCCACCTCCTGCAAAAGGCGTTTGCCTTTCCCGAGGCCGCATTCCAAAAAAATGTCCACTACAAAGTTGGAGGGTACGGCAACCTCATCGTCTCCCGTTGGCCAATGCCCAGCCGCCACCATCTTTCCCTACAACTCGGTTCGCGCAAACCGCGCGGGGCACAGGTTGTGGTGATCGATTCACCCGAGGGAAAAATCAGGCTAGCCAATTGGCATCTGGGGCTTACTGCGGGCGAACAACGCTGGCAAGCAAACCATCTGCTTCACCACCCACTTTTTCGCGAATTCCAAGACCTGCCCACACTCGTGATAGGCGACTGCAACGACTGGCGAAACCGTTTGGCACCTGGCCTCTTCGCCGAACAACAGTTCCTCCAAGCCTCCACACCCCCGTCCCGTTTCCGCTCCTTCCCGGCTTTTCTCCCCACCCTAAGCCTCGATAAAGCCTTTTACCAAGGCCTGGTAATACGCGAGGTGAAAATCATTCGCACACCACTGGCTCACCAAGCTTCCGATCACCTGCCCTTGGTGATTGATTTCCATTTGCCGCCTCTTTAGCGAACAAAGCTCCCGGAAGAATGGCACAAGCGGCGGCAACCACCACACTGGCCCACTGGCCAACGGTAAGCGGAACCAAGGCGAAAAAATATGCGAGAGGTGGAATCAGCATCACCCCACAAAAATGCAAAATCGCCACAAAAGCCCAAACCACCAAGGCAAACTCCCCACGCGATGCCACCACCGCGTTCCCAACTCCAACCAAAATCAAGGTTGCCAAAAGCATGGTGCGGGCAACTTCAACCCCCTGATACATCGCATAAAATGCCGCACAATACACGCCAATCCCAACCAGGCTCGCACTACCCCCAGCGATCAAAACAAACCAAGCCACTTCGCCAAAAAACGACAAACGCACCGTCTCCACCCCAGACGATCTGCCCGCCAGTATCAAAAGAGCTGGCCCACCTAGTGTCAATAAATTAAGCAGGGTGACCTGCTGGGGCAGATACGGAAAAGGCAAACCACAAAATCCCACCACCACCAAAATCAACGCCACGGTGTAACTGTTTTTCAACAGAAAAAGCTTGGCCGCACGCCTGATACTCCTGACAACTCGCCGCCCCTCCATCAGTACTTCCGGTAACACACCAAAGTTGTCCTTTTCCAATACCACCCCAGCCACCGCCTTCGCCGCCGGGCTGCCCGATCCCATCGCCACGCTAAAGTCGGCCCGTTTCAGCGGCAGCACATCGTTCACCCCGTCCCCGATCATGCCAACATTGCAACCCCCTTCTTGAAGACAGCCCACAAGCGCCATTTTCTGCTCCGGTGACACACGACCAAATAGATCATGCTCCCTTGCAATGGCCAATCGGTCTGCAGCATTTTCCCAAGCATCGCCGCTGACAATCAAATCATTCCTAAACGCCGAGCCAATCGATTGGACTGTTGCCCGCACAGTTTCTGGATGATCCCCAGATACCACCTTGAACCGTATGCCCTGAAAAGCCAGGGCTGCCAATACTCGGGCAATTCCCGGCCGCAGCTCATCCTTCAAAATCACCAGGGCCAACGGACGCAATTCAACACTGGGAACTCTGCTCTGAAGGGGTTTACCATCTGAGACCCCTTCGGCAAAAACAATCAATCGCTTCCCGGTAGAAAGAAACTCTCGCCAAACCCCTTCCACCAACTCCCTATCAACCTCACAAAACTGGTCCTTCAAGGCCTCATAGCTGCCTAGCACCAGTAATCGCTCCTGCCCATCCATCCGAATCAATGCCGCGCTGCATCGATTTCTCGACTGGAAAGGCAATTGGTCCAAAACCTCCCCTCCCGCCGGCCCTACGGGTAGTGCCAAACGCAATGCCTCAATGGTTTTGTTCTTCCGGTCTATGCTCAATTCGGCAAATACGCCCAAGAGTTGCCGAACCCAATCTTCATCTGCGTTAAAAGTCACCACTTGGTCAAGCGTTTGCTTGCCGGTGGTCAGCGTGCCGGTTTTATCCGTGCAAATCACATCAACAGCGGCAAGCCCCTCCACCGCCATCAACCGACGGACCATCGCGCCACGCGTACCCAACCGAACCGCTGCCAACACTAGCGAAAGAGTCGTTAGCAAAATCAAACCCTGCGGCACCATGGCGGTGATGGTAGCCGCGACCATTTGCAACAAGTCCGTGACCGGAAATCCACGAACAAGGTAAAGCGCCCCATACCCAGCGCACAAGCAGACCGCCGCCACCGTCAACCAACCCACCAGTTGCTCCAAAGTTCGCTGCGTCGGCCCGGGGTAATGCCTATATTGCCTTGCCGTCGATGCCGTTCGTTCAGCGAAGGCCTCGGCCCCCACCTTCTCGGCGACATATTCCCCCTCCCCGCCGATGCAAACGCTTCCCGATCGCACCAGGTCGCCTACTTCCCTGCAAACTGGATCTGATTCCCCTGTGAGCAAAGCCTCGTCCAGCTCAAGATACTCCGCCAACATCACGGTGCCATCCGCCACCACAGCGTCGCCGCTACCAACCAACACCCGGTCCCCCTCAACCACACCGCCCAAGGGGATGGTGACCACTCGGCCATCCCTACGAACTCGGGCACTACCCTCTCCCAGCAATGTCAATCTATCAAGATGCCATTTTGTCCTGAATTCATGAAACAGGCCAAGAATTGAATTTGTCAGGGCCATCCCGCCAACAGCCAACGCCCCGCGATAGTCCCCCAACAAGAACAAACCAAGCGCCGCGGGAGCGACCAAAGCGTTGAAAAGCGTCAGTGTGTTGCGCCTCACGATGCTGGCCCAAGTTCGCCAATCATTATTCAGGCTACGATTCACCCGTCCAGCCGCGATCCGCTCGGCCACTTCCCCCGAAGTCAATCCGGGGCCCTCAGATGCTGCAGATAATTCCATGTTCCCGCCCAAGCTATAAATAGGGGGATGCGAGCCTAGCTAACCCGTCCCGCAACCTGCTAGGCAATCCGCGGCAAGCCAACTCCTGCCTCGATAACCGATGGCTGGTTTGCAGCCGTTTCTCGATCATGCCTACCACCACTTCAGCCACACTCCCGCCATGGCATTCCACATCAAATTCAAAATTCAATCGCAGGCTTCTGGAATCCCAGTTGGCCGAACCAATCAGGCACCAATGGTCATCCACCACAAACAGTTTGGCATGGTCAAAGGGCGCCGGGCTCAGCCACAGGTTGCAACCATACTCCAGGACCTGACCATGAATCCCCCGCATCGCCCAATGCACCAGTCGCAGGTTGCTTTGCTGCGGCACCACAATATCCACCTGTACCCCGCGTAGCGACGCCACATTCAATGCCGACAAAAGATCACTATCAGGCAAAAAATAAGGGGTGGCGATCCGAATCGATTTCTTGGCGCAGGCAATTGCCCCTAGAAAAGTCATTCGCAAGGTTTCATGCCGATCGTCAGGCCCGCTGGCGATTCCCCGGGCTTGACAGTCCCCTGCCGGGACCAGGCTTGGAAACCAGCCATCACCAGCCAGGCGCTCACCCTTTGCAAACTGCCAATCATCAGCAAACACATTCACCAAATCTGCCACCACCGGGCCGGCCAGGGCGAAATGACAGTCCGCTGCCGGATTCTTTGATCCCCGCCGACAATCATGACTATCCCGAATATTCATACCCCCTGTAAAACCAATTCGCCCATCCAAAACCAAAATCTTCCGGTGGTTCCTAAGCTGTGCATAGGCAAAAAGCCAAGGCACCAAGGTCGGCATGAAACAGGCAACCGGCACCCCGGCCGAACGCAGCCTGCCGAATATGGACGGAAACGAGTACCTTGATCCAATGTCATCCACCAACACTCGCACGCTCACCCCACGCCCGACCGCCTCAGCAAGAGCCTGTACAAATGCGTTCCCTGTTTTGTCGTTGTCAAAAATATAAGTTGATAGGCCAATGGTTTTTTTGGCAGAGCCTATCCCTTCCAGCATGGCGGTATACGCTAGCTCCCCCGAGGGCAAAGGGGTCACCAAATTGCCGACAAGGCACGGGCGGTTGGTCAGCCTGGTGACAAACCGCCCAAGCTCTTCCAATTCCAAAAAATTGCCGGAAGCACCCTCACCCTCACCACCTGCGTCACCAACAAACCCAACCCGCCCGCGCAAGCGCCTCGCCTTCCGCTGGATCCGGTTGATTCCAAAAAGCAAATACAAAATTGGCCCGGCAATTGGCACAAGCCAAATCAACCCCACCCAACCAATTGCCGACCGGGTGTGCCGCTTGAATAACACGACATGCCCGGTGGCCCACAGGTCGATTCCCAACAACACCGCGCTGGATAACCAAGGCCAAAAGCTCACCAAAATTTCGCTCATGGACCAACGGTGCCTACCGGGTTTGCAAGCTCCCGCTTGAATGGATTAGCAATTCATTTTACCCCTGATGCTCCCCCATATCCAACCAACCCCGAAAGACCCGAAAAATGGCCACACTTGGCAATTTCCTAAAACAGATTCGGTTTACCCAAATCTCACCCAATCACCAATACACATACTGCAGAAACTTTTCCCGGTCCCCCTTGGGCAGCGCGTCCACATCGGCCACCGCATACCGGTTCTCTTCGGTATCGATGATCATCTTGCCACGCTGGCCAAATTCCACTGCCTGGCCTTGGGTCCACCGGGTGATGAACTGCTGCCGGCCCACCTCGGTCTCCACATCAAAATCCAGATACCCTTGCGCCAGCTTCACACTGTGCACCCGGCGGATGGTGCGGATCAGCGCGCGCCGACCCAGGGCCACCCGGGCGATTTCCGCCCCAGCCCTCTCCCACCCTGCCAGGGTCCTAATCATACCCAGTTCAATCTCATCCCCAGTTTCGTTCCACCCACGCACCGACAGATAAGCCTCAGGGTGACAAGCAGGGAATGCCCGCACCAAAAACACCCCCGCACCCACACGCTCCCCGCCCTTCCACAACTCGATGCGATCGTGCTGGCCCAGCCTGAACGAATGGCTCTCGGGGTTTAGCCACAGAATTGCCGCCGGGTTCCCGGCAGGTACCCGGGTGCTCCCGTTCTCCTGAGCCTCCACAGCGACTTCCTTTTTCCCCTCCTCAGCCAACAGCGTGTCCACTGTTGGCTTCTTGGTCACCTGCGTCTGAATTTTCACCAAACGCGCATACAACCCTTCCCTTTCAAGCAACTCAGCATGGCTGCCCGATTCCACCAGTCGCCCTCGATCAAACGCGAAAATCCTGTCCGCATTGCGCAGCGTGGAAAGTCGATGGGCTATCGCAATGGTGGTCCGCCCTTTTACCAGCACCGCCAAGGCCTCCTGAATGCTCTTCTCGGCCTCGGCGTCAATGGAACTCGTCGCCTCGTCCAGCACCAAAATCCGCGGGTCATAAAGTAGCGTGCGCGCAATGGAAAGCCGCTGCTTCTCACCCCCCGAAAGCCCTGCCCCATGCTCGCCCAGAAGAGTCTCATAGGCCAATGGTTGCCGGCAGATAAAATCATGCGCACCAGCCGCCTTGGCCGCCTCCAAGCCCCGCTCCAAACCAGCCTCAGGCCGACCATAGGCCAAATTCTTCCAAATCGTCCCACGAAACAGGAACGAATCCTGAAAAACAATCCCAAGCCGCTCGCGCAGCTCTTTGCTGGAGAGATGCCGCAAATCAATCCCATCAACCGTGATACGCCCCTCCTGGGCCTCATAAAAACGCCCAAGCAGGTTCACCAAAGTCGTCTTGCCCGAACCGCTCCGCCCCACAATCCCAATCATCTCGCCCGGCGCCACCTCAAATGACACTTCCTTCAGAACCGGCTGGTTGCGGTCATAGCCAAAGGTGACACGGTCAAAGCGTATCGCCCCCTTGGGATCGTTCCAGCCAGCCGGATTCTGCGGCTCCATGATGCTCACAGGCGTGTCCAACAGTTCCAGCACCCGCTTGCTGCCCGATAGAAAACTGGTCAGCCAAGTGGTGAAGTTCGATAGCGCCCCCAAAGGCGCGTAAAACATCGCCAAATAGGCTAAAAAGGCGATCAATTGACCCAGCGTCATCTGGTCACCAATCACATCGCGGCCACCCACATACCACACAATCAGGCCACCCAAACCAAACACAAGCTGCATTGCTGCGCCATAGGTCGAGTTGGTCGCGTCCACCCACAAGCGCCAACGGGTCAGATTGCTGCTGGCCTCGTTGAACCGTTCCTTTTCCCGCGTTTCCTGCGCGAAGGCCTTCACCACCCGAATGCCCGAAAGCATGCCAGAAAGCACTGTCATCTGCTTGCTCGAAGCGTCCCACAACCGGTAGTGCCGCGGATACACATAACGCCAGAATATCCACGATCCTAAAATCACCAAAGGCACCGGAATCAGCGTGAACAGGGCCAGCTTGGGGTTGATCCATAACAGCATCGCACCCACGCCAAACAGTTGCACAATCTGCAGCAAAAAACCACCGGTGATCTGGTGCATTAACCCCTGCATCACCTCGCTGTCGTGCGCCACCCTGCTGATCATCGCGCCCACCTGGTGACGGTCGTAATAGGCGACTGAAAGAGTCTGCAGCTTCTCCACCATCTCCTTGCGCAGGGTGTCGGTCAAGCCACTGCCAATCTTGGTGGCCAGCCGCCCCTTCATCCAACCCACAGCGGAAAGCAGCACGCGCGAGAACGCCAGCGCCAGCACCACCACCAGCAAGGCGGTTCTAAAATCGGCAAACGCCACGGCCTCCCCGGGCGTTCCGGCCTGACCCTTCTCCGACAAAATGTCATCCACCATGTACTGCTGCAGCTTGGGCGGCAAAAGCTCCGCCGCCACCCCCATCAGCGTCAGCAGGGTCAAAAGAATCGCCCCACGCCTGTATGATTTCAGCAGGTGGCTCACCCGGTTCAGGATCTGCCCTTTTTGCATGCAGCGCGGGCACGATTCCTCTGCCGTGTTCAGCCGCAGCGAACACCCCTGGCACCTCGGTGGGTCAAGCGGCCCGGCCAAAACTTCCACCAGCGGCGGTTTGTCCCCACTGCCGGCCACTGCCCGTTCACCATCCGCACCATCGGCCTCGCGCTGCCTTTCCAGGGCCCGCGAAACCTTATGAAAACGTGTTGCCAAAGCGTTGGAATAGCGCAATAGGTCAACCCAATCACCGCCAGATTTCACCTGCAAGGTGCCACCACCCACCCCAGCGCTCGCCCGCACTTGGCAAACCGCATCCCAAGCCACCTGCCGAACCCCACTAACACCCTCCACCTCTGCCACCACACTCAGGCTGTCTCCCGTCACCACCAACCACTCGCGTGCAGGCCTGCCTTCAAGCGACACATCCGTATCAATCGACAGCAGTATCTGTCCAGGCTGCCACCCTGCCATTTCCAAATGGTTACGCACAACCTCGGGCAATTGCAAACTGGGTATCACCAATGTTCCATCCCCTCAAACCCCGGCATCTTCTGCCGGCTGTTACCCAAAAGCCAAAGCGGCCCAACCTACTAAATCGGTCCGGCCGCCTTGCATGCTACGCACTATCCAGACGTTTGGTGCACCCTGTCGGTTTTGAGGGCTATTATTAGCCATATCTCATGAACGAAACACCAACTCCCGAGATGGCACCCGCCCCACACCCGTTAGAACAATCCTGTCCGCATACAGATCAGCCAAAGAGTAGGCGGTCGTCTCGGCCGTTTCCACCATCCCCTCCAGCGTCACATAAGCCACACCAGCTTTGGTGCCAAAATTCCCCTGGTGGTTGTGTCCGTTTATCCACGCCACCACATTCCGGTTTGCCTCGGCAAATTCCATCATCTCTTGGTCGTTCCACAGGTTGTGCGTGTTCGCCGGATACACCGGGTGGTGACCAAACAGCACCACCTTCAGCCCCTTACCAGCCGCATCAACACAAGCCGCCCTCAGCCACGCCATCTGCTCCGGCCCAACAGCGCTGTTCCAGGGCTGGGCATTGGGCCGCCCCTGCCCTTCCAGAGCGTTCATCTGCCGTACCGCCTTTAAGGTGCGGTCATCCCGCAGGGCATGGGCGTAGGTGCTCACATCAGTGGTGTCCAAAAACACCAGCCGAAAACCGCCCTTGTCAGTGAACGAATACCGCTTTTCCAGCCCCATCTGCCCGGGCACCTTCTCCTTCTGCTCGTCCAGCACATCGAAATCATGGTTGCCAAAAAGATGGCGGATCGGATGGCGCAAGCCCGCCAGAGGTTTCTTGATTTCGTCAAAGCTTTCCCACTTACGGTCGATCAAATCGCCCAAGTGCACACACAGGTCCAGTTCCCGCTTGTTGAAGTCTTCAACTGCAGCGCCCAACTTGCCAACAGACCGCCGGTAATGCCGGCTGCCTATCGGATCAATACCCGCATATTGGGCATCCGCCACCAGACCCAGGCGTACCAGGGGCTTGGATTGGGCGTAAACCAGTGGGGCAACAGCAACAGCCGTCGATGCGGCCAAGAAAGAACGACGATCATGCATGCAAAAACTCCAGTCAGGGTCACTGACTGGAGTCTAACAGGATCAGACCTGAAAAATCTGCGCCTACCCCAGCACTTCGGTCACGAGTTTGTAACCCTTATCCACCAAACGGATGGGCCTTCCGTTGCCCGATTGGTTCTGTTTGTCAGGATTGATTCCCATGATCTTGCAAACCGTGGCCATGAAATCTGTCACGCCTATCGGCCGCTCCTCAACGGTTCCGCCCTCTTTATCCGTTCGGCCAACCACTCGGCCACCAGATACGCCTCCGCCCGCCATCCACGAGGTCCAAGCCCGCGGGAAGTGGTCCCGCCCCGGCTTCTCACCCCGCGCATTGATCTTCGGCGTCCGCCCAAAATCGCCCATCCAAACCACCAGCGTGTCTTGCAGCATGCCGCGCGCGGCAAGGTCTTCCAGCAACGCTGCCACGGGTTGATCCATCGTTCCAGACAGATTCTTCACCCGGCTGAAGTTGTCTTGGTGCGTGTCCCATCCGCCCAGACTCACCTCCACAAACCTCACACCCGTCTCCACCAACCGCCGGGCCAGCAGACACCCTTGCGCGAAACGGCTGCTGCCATACTTCTCGCGAACAGCCTCTTTCTCTTGCGACAAATCAAAAGCCTTCGCCTCCTTGCATTTCATCATCGAGATGGCGCGCTCGTAGGTGACCTGGTGGTCTTTCCCAGGCCCCACCGGATACTCCTTGCGAAACGCCGATTCCATGTCCGCCAACAGGTCGGTCCGCTTGTCAAAGGCACCATTGCCCACAAAAGCCTTCAGATTTTCCACACCCCTCGCAGGGTCACCCACCACCAATGGCTGGTGCCTTGCGCCTAAAAACGCTGAGCCATAGGTGCGCCCGCCCACGCTCACATAACTCGGTAAAGGAAATTCTTCCCGGCCCAACTCGCTGCTGACTATCGCCCCCAGCGCCGGGTAGGCGATACCCCCCTGCCCCTCGCGATAACCCGTGTGCAGCAAATACTTTGCGCGCGGATGCGCCCCCTCTTGCGTGCTCATGCCCCGCAACAGTGCCACATGGTGCATCTGCTTGGCCAAATTGGGCAAATTCTCGCTAATTTGCACCCCTGTCGCACTGGTGGCAACTGGCTTGAATTCACCCGCGCCCTTGGCGTCTGGCTTCAGATCAAAGGTGTCCATATGGCTGGGGCCGCCATCCATCCACAGCACAATGCAAGATTTCTTGGCACCTTTGCCCAAACCCGCCACCGGCTTGCCTTCAGCATCCGCACGGGCCAACACCGGCACCCAACCACTCAGGCTGCCAGCCCCAACCCCTGCCATCGTCAAACGCAGGGCATCCCTTCTGGACAACCCCTCAATCTCGGCAATTCGCAGTAACGGATTCATCACATCACCCCTTTTGCCCTGCTAATTCACCACTTCCTAGATCAATGGTTCGAGGCAAATGCCGTCGAATTCATCAAGGCCCAAAGCACATCGCCAAAAGCCGTTTTCGGGGCCGGGCTTTCCTTCACCGCCCGTAGCGCCCGCTCCTTTTCCTTGTCGGTCGCCGGGCGCGACAAGGTTGCCAAATACAGCTTGTCAATCGCCTCAGCTTGGCCAAGCCCCTGCGTGATGCGCAACGCGGCGCCAGGCGGGTTCATTCTTGGCGAGTTCATCAGGTTCAGCACTTGCGGAATTCCCGCCAAATACTCTGTCGAATCTGCATCAGCGTCCCCTTCAAACAGCGCCAAAAATTGGTTGCGCAAGGCCTCTGGGTTGGCCGCCTTTGCAGCCGCTGGCTTGTTCGCACCTGCCGCTTTGCGCAATTCGGCCCTGTTTCCCTCCGGGCTACCCAGCACGGTCTTGATCGAGTCGAACAACTGCTCAGGGGTCAACACCTTGATCGGCATCCGGGCATAAGACTCCGACAGTGCCCCCTCATTGCCCGCCACAGGCTTGCTCGAACGCTGGTAGGTCTCACTCAGTGCCATCGCGCGCAGCATGGCCCGCAGATCAAAATTGCTCGCCTGAAACTGGCTGGTCAACTCGTCCAGCAATTCAGGGTGGGTGGCAGGGTTGGTGTCGTTGATATTGTCGACCGGATGCACCAATCCCCGCCCATACATCATCGCCCAAAGCCGATTCACCGTGGCCTTGGCCATATAGGGGTTGTCGCTCGCGCACAACCAGCCTGCCAGCACCGGCCTCAACGCTTGGCTCTCTTTCACCTTCGGCTTGTCACCGCCAAAAAACTTCGCCTCCACAAACTTCGCGCTTTCCGGAAGGTTCTTCCGGTTTTTCACCACCCGGGGTGCCTCTTTCACTTCAGGCGAAGTGGTTTGCTTGCCCCCAGGCGGCCTCGCCACCACCTTCATTACAAAGGCTGCCAAACCCCAATACTCGTCCTGCCTCCACCCGGTGAACGGGTGGTTATGGCACTGCGCACATTGAATCTGCGACCCCATGAACACCTTGCCAATGGTGTCAGTCATGCGGTCCACAGTCACTTGCGACAGCCAAAAGGTGGTTGCTGGGTTCTTGTCCTGAGGCCCCTCGGCGGTCAGGATCTCCCGCACTAATTCGTTGTAAGGGCGGTTCTTGGCAAACTCGCCCGCAATCCAGTCAACAAAAGCCTTGCGGTCAAGCCGTCTGGCATCAGAGTTTTTCGAGATCAACAAAACCTGCCAAATATCCGCCAAATGCCGAGCATGGTCCTTGCCAGCAAGCAACCCATCCACCAGCTTGGCGCGCTTGTCCGAATCGGTCGAATCCAGAAAGTCCTTGGCCTCATCCACTGTCGGAATACGACCTGCCAGGTCTAGATAGACGCGCCGTAAATATTCCGCATCGTTCGCCCGAGGAGATGTCGAAATATTCGATTCCGCCAGACGGTCCAAAACCAGTTTGTCAATCCGCCCCGAAACCTCGGCACCCGTTAGGGCCTTCAGTTTGGTAGAAGCCATCGGCTTGGTGGCAGCCTTTGGCTTGGCCGCTACATCCTCAGGGTCAGCCGCTAACCCCCACACCGGTAAAGCAAACAGCAGTAGACCGCATTGCATCGACTTGAGCATGGCATCACCCCCCGCCCGTCAGTCTTGACCAACTATGCTTAAACCATTCCCGGGCTTCAGTATTCATTTGCCGGCCGCCGGCACTTATTTATACTATTCAATCACACTCTCACACCCATACAGAAGAGTTTTCGGGCGTTATGGTTCATCTAAAAACACTTATGAGGCAATTTTAATGAAAACCAATCGCCCCAAGCCACCAGTTGGCGGCTTGGGGCGATTGGTTGGCCTGATTGCGCCAGTTTAGTCGTCGGTGTTAGCTTTGGCGGTCATAGCCTTTCCAGCTGCCTTTTGACGCAGATAAGCCTGGATAAATGCATTGATATCTCCGTCCAAAACCTCGTTCACCTGCGGCGTTTGCTCGTCGGTACGGTTGTCTTTCACCATCGTGTAAGGCTGCATCACATAGTTGCGAATCTGGTTGCCCCAAGACACCTCGCCCTTGTCGTCGTATGCCTTTTCCACCTCAGCCCGACGCTTGTTTTCCTCAATCTTGTACAACCGCGCCTTCAACATCTTGTAGGCGTTGTCGTCGTTCTTGTGCTGGCTACGCTCGGTCCGGCTTTCAGCAGCCACACCCGTTGGCACATGGATATACCGCACGCCCGACTCGGTCTTGTTCTGGTGCTGCCCACCAGGCCCACCCGAACGGAAGGTCTGGCGCACCAAATCGTCCGGCTTGATATCAATAAAAATCGTGTCATCAATTTCAGGCGTCACATCCACCGCAGCGAAACTCGTCTGCCTACGGGAGTTGCTGTCAAATGGGCTGATACGCACCAAACGGTGCACCCCCGTTTCAGACTGCAAATACCCATACGCATTGTCGCCTTCAATCTTGATGGTGGCGCTGCGCAACCCGGCTTCTTCGCTGCGAACCTCGTCCAAAAGCTCCACCTTGTAGCGCCCGCGCTCAGCCCAACGGGTATACATTCGCAATAGCATCTGAGCCCAGTCGCACGCCTCCGCGCCACCAGCACCAGCCTGAACACGCAAAAATGCGTTGTAGCCGTCAGCTTGACCACTCAGCATGCTGCGCAGTTCAAATGCGTCGAGTTCTGTTTCCTTGCCGGTAAGTTCAGCTTCCAACTCACCACCCATGGAAGGGTCTTCGCCGGCCATCTCGTTCAACACTTCCAGATCGCCAAGACCTTTTTCCAAGTCCTCGTAAATCTTCAGCGTGCTGATGGCAGGCTTGAAAGATGCAATCCGCTTCTGGGCCTTGTCAGGATTATCCCAAAAGCCGGGAGCTGCTTGCTCTTCGTTAAATTTCTCGCGTTCCAAGCGCTTGCCAGCCACATCCAGAGAGTCTCGCAAAAAACGCAAGCGACTTACCAGGTTGTCTACGCGGCGCCGAGTCTCGGCATTCATCGTCCCGGGTCCCAAAACAGTAGGAAATGAAAATAATTGTCTGTGCGGACTGGGCAAAAAGCCAAATATCCCCGGTTACCCGGCGGCATGTTTTACCTCTCCCAGCCTTTACGTTAATCTACCAGTTCGCCTCGTTGGTTACACGCCCAAAGTCAGGAGCCGACCCATGCCCACCAACTACCTCAAAGACCAAGGTGCCCTCATCACCGGGGGTGGCAGCGGTATTGGCCTGGCCACTGCCAGACAATTGCTGGCCCAGGGGGTCCGTGTGGTCATTTCTGGGCGCGACCAGCAAAAACTCTGGTCCGCACTCACCACCCTCGACCATGGTGGCCGCGCCTTCGCGGTGGCTGGCGACGCATCTATCCCAGAAGAGGCAGCCCGAATCGAATCAACCGCCTCCAAACATTTGGGCAAAATCGACCTCCTTGTCGCCAACGCCGGCGCCAACATCAAAGAGCGCACCCTGCCCGAGCTGTCTGCCGAACGCTGGAAAACCATGCTCGACAGCAACCTCAATGCCGCCTTCCACATGCTGCAGGCCGTTCTGCCCGGAATGCGACAGCGCAAAAACGGTCTGGTGGTAGTCATCAACTCCGTAGCCGGCAAGCGTGGCAACCCCTTGGGTGGCCCAGCCTATGTGGCCGCCAAATTCGCCCTGCATGGCCTCATCACCGCCGCCGCGGTCGAAGAAAAACCCAACCAAATCCGCTTCTGCTCCATCTACCC
>Ga0255125_1000242_pt1 | contig 17988 bp, 13 predicted proteins | sample Law_Cont_RepC_8d_FD_188557 | JGI IMG/M metagenome (GOLD analysis project Ga0255125, IMG submission 188557) | Freshwater microbial communities from St. Lawrence River, New York, United States - Law_Cont_RepC_8d | ecosystem: Environmental > Aquatic > Freshwater > River | place: USA: New York...
CATGCTCGACAGCACCATACGCCCCCTGATTGACCCACCCCTAGATGCCCTAGGTGCCTTGATGGCGCGGTTGGGCTTGAGCGCCAACAGCATCACTGTTCTGGGTTTCCTCATCGGCGCCGGTGCTTGTGCAGCTATTGTCGCGGGATCTTTTTGGGTGGCGTTGGGCCTTGTCGTGGCCAATCGTTTGGCCGATGGCCTTGATGGCGCTGTGGCGCGTCGCACTGGCAGCACCGATGTGGGAGGTTACCTCGATATTGTGCTCGATATGATTTTTTATTCGGGCGTACCGTTTGCCTTCATGCTGCACGACCCTGCCAACGCGTTACCGGGCGGGTACCTCATTTACAGCTTTGTGGGTACGGGTGGTTCGTTCTTGGCCTACGCGGCCATCGCTGCCAAGCGCGGTGAAAGCACACGGCAGCAAGGTGTGAAGTCGATGTACTACTCGTTTGGATTAATGGAGGGAACCGAGACGGTGGCGTTTTTCGTGGCTTTCTGCTTGTTTCCAGAGTATTTTGCCGCAATGGCTTGGGTCTTTGGCACGCTCTGCTGGCTCACGGCAGCCGGACGCATCTTAATGGCGATGAATCACTTTAGAGGCAACCGGCAAGCATGATGCAACCGAACCGGCGCATATTTCTGATATCATCGGCTCTTGCAGCCGTGGGGTGTGCTGGCAGGCGCGCCGATGAACTGCGTATTTTTGTCTATGCCGGTGGCCACGAGAAAACCATGCGCACGGTTTTCCTGCCACGCTTCGAGGCACTCACTGGGGCAACGGCCACGCTGCACTCCGGCTGGTGGGATTCCATGGCCAAACTGAAATCTGCCCCGGCCAATGATCCGCCATTCGACCTGTTGATCACAGACGCCACGCAAGGTTATCCGGCAGCGAGGGAAGGGTTATTCGCGCCCATCGACCTCGATTCTGTTCCCAACCACAAATCGTTGGCACCGGCATCACTCGACAATTGGGTGTTTCGTGATCGACTGGGTTTGACATATCCAGATGCCGTGCAGACTATTGCCTATCACAAATCCTATTCGGAAAAGCCGCCTGCGGGCTGGTCGGACCTGCTGCGACCCGACCTGAAGGGCAAGGTCGGCTTGTACAATCATTTCTACATGAGCCTTTATACATTTGCGTGCGCCATGGCCGATCTGGAAGGCAAGCAGGGAACAGCGACTGCCATTGTTCAAGAGCGCACCGACGACCTTTTCCGTTTTGCCCGCGAATATCGCAACCAAGTAGGCCTTTGGTGGCCCAACACCACCGACATGATGCTGGCCTTGGCCGATAAGCGGGTCTTGGCTGGTAACATGCATAGCCCCGAATACATGCAGGCCCTAAGGGAAAAACCAGAACTGGGTGCAGCGGTGCCCGACCTCGACCGCGCCATGGTTCAGGTTTTCTGGGCTATTCCTGCCGGCACGCCTCGAAAAAGTCTGGCGCACAAGGCCCTGAACCTTCTGTTTTCCCACGAAGTGCAACTGGAATTCGCGCGCCGAGGCATGGCTACAGCACGATCCGACACGGCGCAGGTTATGGCCGCTGACGATCCCCTGTGGAAATCGTTTTACCCATATACTGCTGATCAATTCCAATCCTTGCGGTACTACCCTTATGAGTTTTACGCATCCCGATGGGACGAACTCGCCGACCGCTGGGAACGAACCGTGCTGCGTGCCGGTTGATGGCTTGCGGCTGGAGGAGATTTCGTTCCATTTTGATACAGCGCCAACCCTTGCTGGTGTGTCGCTGAAGGTGCCCGCTGGTGCATTTGTTTCAATACTTGGGCCATCGGGTTGCGGTAAAACCACGCTCGTGAAAATCGTTGCCGGTTATCTGAAACCGCTGGCAGGTCGCGTTCTTCTGCATGGTACCGATATCACGAACGCACCACCGGGTAAACGCAACACCGGCATGGTTTTCCAGAATCTGGCTCTTTTTCCTCACATGTCAGCGCGTGGGAATGTGGCCTTTGGCCTTGAGGCGCGCGGTTTGCCTTCATCTGAAATCCGCCAGCGCGTTGAAGCCATGCTCGATCAGGTGGGCTTGAAGCCCGACGAACGCAATCGCCAACCCGGCAACCTATCTGGCGGGCAGCAGCAACGCGTGGCCTTGGGTCGGGCATTGGTCATCCAACCAAGCCTGTTAATGCTTGATGAACCGCTTTCGAATCTGGATAGCCACCTGCGCGACCAGATGCGCGGCCTGATCCGCCAGGTGCAACGCGATACAGGTGTTACCACGATGATGGTGACACACGATCCGGAAGAAGCCATGGCGATGAGTGATTTGATCGCCGTGATGAATCAGGGCACCATTGTCGAGGTGGGAACCGGACGCGACCTTTACCAACGCCCACGATCAGCATTTGTGGCCCGGTTTCTGGGGCTGGCTAACATTGTTGACGGTTCTGTTATCGGGCATCGTCCCGGTAGCAGCTTGCTAGTTCGCCCGGAATGTTTGGTTATCAATGGTGAAGGCGTACCATTTGCAGGTATTGGCAAGGTGATCAATTCTGAGTTCTTTGGGGCCGATGTGCTTGTTACCGTTGCCTTGGGAAACATTCAAATGCTGGTGCGCGGTCGCCCCAATATTATGCCACAACCGGGGACTGAGGTTCGTGTGAGTGCCATGCCCGGAACCATTCATGAATTGCCTGCGGATGGCGAATCATGACATTACTACGGGCATCCATTGCCATTCTGCTGCCCGCCTTGCTTCTGGTGGTAGGCGGAACCGCCGCGGGAGCCATTTTGACCGTGCGGATGAGTTTGCATGCACCCGGTGCGGGTGCTGGTTTGTTTGAACCGGGTAGCGTGTCGCTGAGTTCATGGGCTTCCATGGGTGATGCGCACCACCGTGGCATTGTGCTGACAACCATACTGACAGGATTGGGAGTCAGTTTGTTGTCGACGGCCATCGGCGCACTTCTAGCCATGCTGGCCGCGCCTTTTGCAGGGCTACGGTTCATGGGAGTGATGGTGCTCATATTGGCTCCAAGGCTGTCTGGAGTTCTTGCATCGCTCTTTGGATTGCAACGGCTGTTACCACGGGGATGGATTGGATCGCTGATTGCAGAAACGTGGTTGCTGGTTCCTTACAGCACGCTCATTCTGGTGATTGCTTTACGCGGTATCGACCCTCATTTGGTACCCGCTGCACGCGGGTTGGGTGCATCCCGGTGGCAGGTGCTTCGCTGGATCATCTGGCCGCTTTCGTTGCCTGCTGTGGCTTTAACACTACAACTGGGCTGGGTCTGGGGGTTTGGTGCTTTTCTAGGGCCACTATTTCTTGGTGGACCTGATCAATCGACTCTGGCAGTTGAAATCCACCATGAGGCATTTGACCTGGGCCGGTGGCCACGCGCCGCCGCCGAGGGCGTTGTGCTGATGGTGCTTACAGCCAGTGCCATGGCCGCAGGATCGTGGCGGCCCCGGCCATGACAAATCCCATAATTGCGCGCCTTTCAGGCTGGTTTGTTCTGATATTGTTACAGATTCCGTTGGTTATGACGTTTTGGGCATCTTTTTCAGCCGATTCCTTGTTGACGCTGCCAACCACGCGCTGGTCGATGCGATGGTATGTTGATTTTATCAATGAACCACAATGGTCGCGCGCGGCTTTTCGAAGCCTTATTGCCGCATGCGTTGCGGCAGGCATTGCCGTACCGTTGGCAACCGCGGCAGCATGGTCCCTGCGGGAATGGCCTCAGCGATTCCGTTATTATGTTTTGGGACTGTTGCTGATGCCTGCAACCGTTTCTGGGGTGGCATTGGGGTTGGGATTGTTGCAGGTGGCTTACGCCGTAGGTTTGGCGGGCCAATGGCCATGCTTGATTGGGGCCCACACATTGCTGGGGTTTCCTGTCGCTTTGTTGGTTGTACGGATGGGCTTCACGCCATCGCTTCAAGAACTGGAAGCTGCGGCGGCTGGCCTTGGTGCAAAATCGTCGGTAGTGGCTTGGCGCATAACCTTGCCGCTCCTTTGGCCATGGTTGGTAGCCTCAGCCGTGGCGGTTTTTGTGATTTCGCTGAACGACGCCGTGGTGGCAGTATTTGTGTGTGGACCAGACACTGAAACCTTGCCAGTGGTGGCATGGCGGCAGCTCCGTCACTCGGCCGGGCCGATGGTGGCTGTGGCTGGAACCATCACCATGATGGCTTCATTGGGAATGATGGGCGTGACAACAGCAGGGCTATGGTTTCTTCGGTTCAGGAAACAATCAGCAGGGGGCTCACTGTGAATGTGCCACATTTATAGGGCTGAATAATTTAATGAGTGGCGTGATGCCATTAGATCAATACACGCCAATCAGGAGATTGGCGTTCCCGGGGAGCGTGCTTCCAATCAGTGCAGCCTTATATTTCCCAGCCTTTGCGGTATTCTTTGTTCAAGAAAATGTTGGCTGATGGCATGTTGGTTACTTTGCCCAGAACAGGGTCGAATTCGATGGTGCCACCGGCGCGGTGGGCGATATTCCCCAGAAGTACGATTTCGGTAAATGGCCCCGAATATCCAAAGTGACTGCCCGTGCGCGTGCCATTTTTGCAAGCATCGATCCACTGGCGATGGTGCCCCGGTGACTTGGGTAAATATGCGGCAGGGCCTTGGTAATCTTTGAACTTTTCTTCTGGCAGCAGCTTGGGCATCTGGTCGTGCTGAATGGCAATCTTGCCTGCGTCGCCTATGAACAGTGAACCGTTCATGGGCAGGTCAGCCGCAATAGCGGCAGGTGCCTTGGTTTCCCCCTCGTACCAATGGACCTTTACGGGAGCCAATTTGCCTCGTTTACCAAATTCAAGCACCGTGTGCATCCATTTTGGGGCGCTCAGGGCATTGGCTGGTGGTCCTTCCGAGGTAACCTTGACCGGCCCTGAGGGGGAGCCCAGCTCGAGGGCCCAGAATGCTGGGTCCATCAGATGGATGGCCATGTCTCCGATGGCACCGCAACCGAAGTCCCACCATCCGCGCCACTTGAATGGAACGTAGGCTGGGTGGTAGTCACGCATGGCTGCCGGCCCAAGCCAGAGATCCCAGTCCAGATTGGCAGGCACTTTGGGCGTGCCAAAGGGCTTATCAACGCCTTGGGGCCACCAACGGCCGGGTCTGTCTGTAATCACATGCACTTCACGAACAGCGCCAATGGCGCCCGACTGGATCAATTCAACAAGGCGAATATACCCCGGGTGCTCGTGGTTCTGGGTGCCCATTTGGGTGGCGACTTTTTTCTCGGCTGCCAAGCGGGTGATGAGGCGTGCTTCGGCAACGGTGTGCGTGAGGGGTTTTTCGCAATAAACATGCAGGCCGCGTTTCAGTGCCCGAACGGTGGGTGGTGCATGATGGTGATCGGGAGTGCCAATGATAACTGCTTCGAGGTCTTTTTGCTCCAGGAGTTGACGGTAATCTTGATATTTGCGCGCACCTGAATGCCGGGCACCGGCTGCTCCCAGCGCTCTAGCATCGACATCGCACACGGCAACAATATTTTCACTGGAAACCGCATCGAGGTCGCCCGCGCCGCGGCCACCGACACCAATGGCGCCGATGTTCAATTTTCCACCCGAACCAGCTACCCGGCGATAGGAAGAGGCGGGCAGGGCGCCTGCCAAAACTCCGCCAGCCAAGGCTGCGACCATGAATTCACGGCGGATGACGGTGTTGGCCATAGCATGGGATCCTTGCGCGGATTGTTGTTCACACTGGCGAAGTGGTTGCCGGGTGTTACATCAAGTCTGTTGTAACCGTGTACCAAACGAACTGCCATGAAAATCGGAACCAACGTCATGTGCAACTGACGTAATATTATTTGTTGGCGTAGTAGCCGGAATTGTTTCCGCTGCTTCTAAAGACAAAAACCTATTGTTCCCGTTGTCTTTAAATTCTGCCTTCATGAATTGCTAGGCTGAAGAGAAGCATAAACTCATTCATCATATACGGCCGGATAATCGTTAAATCTGGCAAATCCTTCGTTATTAATAGTATTGGTTCAACTACCTTTTATCAGAAAGCAAATGCGCGCACGGAATCGTGCCGATAGAAAATGCGAAAAACGAACGATATTTTTGAATGGTGCTTCGAGCCGTCTCATATCAAGGCGTTGGGAAGATCAGATGACAACTGTCGCTCGGATTTGGCTCATTCTCTGCCTGATATTTATCACGTGCCAGCAAGCTTTGTTTGCTCAAACAGTTGCCGAAACAGCTCAATCTGATCAGGCAGATGCGCCGCAACAAAATCAAAATGCTGAGAAATTGCCTGCTATTGAGGATGATCCGGCACCTGAACCGATATCCTTGCCGCCCAACCCGTTCACGGGTGATCTTTGGAACAGGTCGCGTATTTCCGGTGATTGGTGGGGAGCCCGTTCCGGTTTAGCGGAAAAGGGCATGACGCTTGATCTGTTCGCCACGCAGTTTTACCAAGGGGTAGCCTCGGGTGGTCGTCAGGAAGCTTGGGAATACGGTGGTAAAATTGATTATTTGGCCAACCTCGATGGTGCTAAGGCCGGTCTTTGGCAAGGCTTCTTTGTGTCGATGCACGCGGAAACCCGTTTCGGAAATTCTGTTAACAATATTGACGGATTATTGGCGCCCAGCAATATCGCCATGCAGTTTCCTGATCCTAATTCTGATATCACTTCCATCACCGGGTTGAAATTCACACAAGCTTTAAGCGAGAATTTTGCTGTTTACTTCGGGAAAATCAACACGCTGGATGAATACCCTGTCCGCTACGGACTTTTCAGTCAGGATCCTGGAATGGGGCGTCCGGGAATCAGCGGATTCATGAATACATCGCTGGTTTTCAACCCGATCGCCGCGCGTACAGTCCCATATTCAACGGCAGCAATTGGCGCGGCGTTTCTGAGTAACGGCGCCCCATTTCTGACGTGCACAGTATTCGATCCGGAGGAACGCGCAGCCACTGGCATGCAGGGGCTGTTTTCCAAGGGAGCTGTTATTGTACCGGACCTGATCCTGCGAACAAAATTTTTGGATCGCCCAGGCATTTTCAATATTGGTGGCACTTACAGCAGTTCAAGATACCGGTCCTTTGACCCGGCGGCATACCTGAGCATACCGCCCGCACTTTTGTTGGATGATGCTTTCACACCACTCGAAACTGGGTCTTGGTGTGTCTACACAAACTGCTATCAGGCAGTCTGGGTCGATTCTTCCGATGAGACACGCACGTGGGGTGTCTTCGGCCAGTTTGGTGTATCCGATGGCAACCCCAATCCGATTGCTTACACGGCCAATGCTGGAGTCGGTGGACGCAGCATGATGCAAAGCCGCAAACTCGACAGTATGGGTGCTGGTTTCTTCTACGTGGGTTTGAGCGACTCATTCAAGGCGTTGTCAGCGCCTATTCTCAGGCAACAAAACGAATGCGGAGTCGAACTGTTCTATAATTGGGCATTCACGCCTGCCAGTCGACTGACATTGGACCTTCAGGTCGCATCTCCCAGCACACAAGCCTTTGATGCGGTCATCATTCCCGGGCTGAGGATGCAATTACTTTTTTAACATTATGGAATAGTGGTAATTATCGAGGCAATGATTGGGCACAGCGAAAGCCGATGTGCGACATGCCTGTGTCTGGCGGAGTTCCTCGTCTGGCTCCCGGACGATAGCTTTCGCAATAACTGTCATGGCACAGAAAAGATCCACCCCGTGTCACCCGCTTGGCCACACGTAAATCGTTTGGGTCCCAACTATCCGCAGGGCCAATTGGGTTGATCACCCTCTTGCCAGCCGCTTGTTGTTGGTATGCATCCGCCCGGTACCAGTCGGCGCACCACTCCCACACATTTCCTGCCATATCGCGCACCCCGTAGCCGTTGGCCGGAAAAATACCCACAGGCGAGGTGCGTGCCCAGCCGTCAAGCAGGTCGTTTTTATCTGGAAAGCGCCCTTGCCAGATATTCAGATTGATTGTTGTTTCAGAAGGAGATTCATCGCCCCAGATGAAACGCTTGCTTTCCAGACCTCCCCGGGCTGCATATTCCCACTCTGCCTCGGTAGGTAGCCGTTTTCCTGCCCAGCGGGCGTACGCGCTGGCATCGAACCACGAAACATGAACAACGGGGTGGTGGTCTCGGCCAGCGAGGTCGCTTGATGGACCTTCGGGGTGGCGCCAATTGGCACCGGGAGTCCAGGTCCACCACTTGGCAGCGTTATCAGTGGGAACTGCTTCTGCGGGGGGCGTAAAAACCATCGACCCTGGTACAAGCCTATCGGGTGGTGGCATAGGGGTTCCCGGTGGTAGTTGCTGACTCAACTCTTTCCAGTCCGGTACCTTTTCCGCTGTGGTGACATATCCAGTGGCATCCACAAACGCCCGGAACCGAGCGTTGGACACTTCGTTCAAATCCAACCAAAAGGCAGTTACCTCGACACGATGAGCCGGTTGCTCGTTTTTGTGGGGGGTTTCACCGGGTGTTCCCATAACGAAGACTCCGGAAGGAATCAGACACATGCCGGCGGGTGCCGCGGATGATTGTTTCAACCAAAACGGAAGCGCGTAAGCCAATACGAAGGAAACAATTCCCAAGGTCCAAAGCTTTACCCACTTCCACTGAATACGTTGCGCCATATTTTTCGTTACCTTTCCAGAACTTTTGCCAGCCACCATTTTTCACGACCAGCCAAAGCGAGATAAACCTAGCCACACCAAGCGCAATAATTGGGTGAAATAATCGGTTCCCTTCGAACCGCAATTGATACTTTATCCAAGATGGCTTTCCCAAGCCACAAATCACAGTGACAGTAAGATGCGAGGAATGCGATGTTTCAAAAGACAGCCACTCAATCGTTGGCGTTTATTGCCGCCGGAATGGTAGTGGGATTGGCTCTATCCAACAGCAACATCCATTGGGCTGCATGGCTGGGTGCCGCCACTGCTTCGTCCCAATCCACGCCGCAAGCCTGCGTGGGTCAATCCTCCTGCTGCGAAAGTATGTCACGGCATGCTGCATTGGTGGCACAGGCTGGTAGTAATCCGGCATTGGCCCAACACAACCAGCACGTGAGTGCAACGGTTGCGGCACAGGGTAAGAAACCAAACATTGTTGTGATATGGGGCGATGATATCGGGCAATTTAATATTAGCGCATACAATTTGGGCATGATGGGCTACAAAACGCCCAATATTGACAGAATTGCCAGAGAAGGCGCGCTGTTTACCGACTGGTATGGCCAGCAAAGTTGCACGGCAGGCCGCGCCGCATTCATCACCGGCCAGTCTCCCATCCGCACCGGCCTAACCAAAGTAGGCTTGCCGGGTGCTCCGGAAGGGATGAAAAAAGAAGATCCAACCATCGCTACCTTGCTCCGTGCCCAAGGGTACATGACTGGTCAATTTGGCAAAAACCACCTCGGCGACCGCGACGAAATGCTGCCAACCGCACACGGTTTCGATGAATTCTTTGGTAATCTCTACCACTTGAATGCTGAAGAAGAGCCTGAAAATCCAGATTATCCTAAAAATCCTGAGTTCAAGAAGCGTTTTGGCCCGCGTGGCGTCATGCACAGCTTTGCCGATGGACGCATCAAAGACACGGGGCCATTGACTAAAAAGCGGATGGAAACCATCGATGAAGAGGTCAATGTCAAGGCTTTTGACTTTATGGAACGCGCTGCAAAGGCTGACAAGCCGTTCTTCTTGTGGTGGAACTCGACTAAAATGCACATCTTCACCCATTTGAAAAAGGGCGTGGATGGAAAGACTGGGCTTGGTATCTACGCAGACGGTATGGTCGAGCACGACCGACAAGTTGGCGAGGTTTTGGCCAAGCTAAAAGAGCTGGGAATGGAAGACAATACCATTGTTATGTACTCAACCGACAATGGCGCCGAAGCGTTCACATGGCCAGATGGCGGGACCACCATGTTCCGCGGCGAGAAAAATACACAGTGGGAAGGTGGTTACAGGGTGCCATGCGCCATCCGCTGGCCCGGTGTTATTAAACCGGGCACAGTCATAAACGCCATTGGGGCTCACGAGGATATGCTTACAACTCTGCTGGCCGCGGCGGGTGACACCAGTGCCAAGCCCGATCTTCTGAAGGGGCGGGCTATTGGAGATAAAACCTATAAAGTCCATCTGGATGGCTACAACCTCATTCCCGCACTCAAGGGAGAAGAGGCTTGGCCACGCAAAGAGTTCATCTACTGGACCGATGATGGCAGCGTTGCGGCCCTGCGTTACGAAAACTGGAAGGTTACTTTCCTGAAGCAGAATGCCCATGGCCTTCATGTGTGGCAACAACCGTTCGAACAACTGCGCGCACCCATGCTGACCAACCTGCGCATGGATCCGTTCGAACTGGCTCACGATATTGGAATGGATTATCAACGGTGGTATCTGGAGCACATGTTTGCGATTGCCCCGGCAGGTGCTTATGTTGGGCAATGGTTGCAGAGCTTCCGGGAATTTCCTCCAAGGCAGAAACCGGGCAGTTTCAATCTAGACCGTGTCATGGAAGCGGTTACCAAACCCGCCAAGGGTGATTGATCAGGCTCCAAGACAATCCATGCTGTTTTCGGCAAGGCGTGCTGCTTCCCTATGGAAAGCAGCACGCCTTCTTTATGGATATTCACCATTCTCAAAAACACCCGCAAGTGCTCTGACGTGAAAAATTCAATTTGTTCGATATCCTGACATCATTCAACTAATAGGACCAACCATGAAGACCTGTCGCCTTGGACATACTGATCTCGATATCACCCTCCTGGGCTTCGGCGCTTGGGCCATTGGTGGTAGTGGTTGGGCCTACGGTTGAGGCAGCCATGACGACCGTGAAAGCATTGCTGCCACGAGTGAAGCCATCGATATGGACATCACGTGATTCTGAAAATAATGTTTGCCATAGTTAGGAACCGGCTTTGCTATCGAGAGAATCGGCACATGCGGCGCGTAAAGAACGAAAGGCCTGCTCGGCGAGTATTATTCCAGTTACAGCAGCCTCTTTATTTTCGGCAATGAGGTTGTCGCGGATTTCTTCCAATCGCTCACGTAGATCTTCCGCTGCTTTGGCAACAGCAGGATCCAACCTCCATTGGCGGAGAAATATTCCAACCTGTAGTTTGCGTGTAAGGAGATCCATAGCTTCCAGTTGACGGATCGCCTCTTCACGGTTGCCATAGCGAACGGCACCCATGGCGTCCGCTTTAATCCTAGTCATATCCTCAAATGCTTCGTAAGAATTTGGGTAGTAGAGGTATAATCCAACAACGCTGAAAGCAAAGAGTCCACCCAGAGCTACAAAACCAAGAACACGCGGGGGAACATTTACAGCCATAGCCCCGCTCAGCTTCCCAGTGGTCGATGGCATTCTGGCAAGGAATGTATCGAGGCGTCTTTGGGAATCGAATAGTGTGCAGATCGAGCCAAGGGTAATCAGCGACATGAGCATCAGTAGCGATACGCTTTCAAGAACGCCACATTTTGATCCGATTCTTGAAAAAATTTGCCCGATGTCTGGATTCATGCCGTGTGCAAATGGGCTGGTCCAATCGTCAAAAGCATGGGTATGTGAGGCTTCCTCATGGGCAAAATATAGCGGAGCCTCACTAGCATATCCCAAAATTACAGCGGTCAGAACGACGATCCCCAGCCATAATGCCATTCGCTTTAGACCGCGATCCATGGCTAACCAAATGAGAATTCCAATATTAACGCCAATGCCTAGCTCAAATAATACAAAGGCGGCGCCAACCGAGTTGCCATGCTCGAACATTAGTCCCAACCGCATCATTCCCTGAAGTGGGCCTGAATACATGGGGGTCGCGAGAAGGCCCATTAAGGCAGGTGAGCGCCAATCGTCGTGTCTCATCGTCAAACTTAGCGATCCATGGGGTAATGATCCTGCCATCAGTCCATTGAACAGTATTGCTAAAAGGATATACAAGGACGAGTAGTGAACGGATTCTCTGGCACCGGACAGAAAAACAGACGCCAGTCTGCCCAATCCGGGAGGTGGCGTTTGAATGGTATCACCGGGGAGATCGTCATTTGGTTGCCTAAAACAAAAATCCCACAATGCTCCTGAAAAAATAGCCAAAGCAAGTGATGCTGATGCGAAAATCAAAATCACAAAGGGTGTTGAAAGTGTCAGTCCGTAAAGCAATGAGAGAGGGTTTACATGGGGGGCTGCCAATACGAATGCAAGAATGGTGGCGCCAGAAATACCGCACCGTCTCATTTCCCGGGCGATTGGAATAACACCTAGCGAGCAGACAGGTAAGAGCATTCCTACGCCCCATGCGCGGAGAAGGCCTCGCCAGCCATTACCGCCAAAAAGCTTGCTTACCCCGTCCTCGCCAAGCATGCAGCGCATGACACCAGCAACAATAAGACCGCACAGGAATGTAGGCGAGGCTTCGACCGCGCATTCACCTCCCCTGACCAATACACTGGCAATCCAATCCATAATGACCTCCAGATCAAACCGGAACCGGAACTGTAGCCAATATTTCGGAAATAATTGGTTCGATTTCTGCCGCTGGACAGCCCAAACGCACCTGAAGCACGGCTTGAGCGACATCCTGGATATCGTCTGGAGTTACAAAGGACCGATGGCGCAAAAAGGCTCGTGCCTGAGCCACCCGTTGCCAAATCAGTAGCCCGCGTGGGCTTAATCCCAAGCTGATACGAGAATGCTTGCGTGTGACACCAGCCAGTTTTACCAGATACTGTTGGACGTTTTCCCCAACAGAGATACATGCGACTTCGTTCTGAAGCTTTTCAAGCGGAACAGGCTCAACAACCATCGAGGCGCCATGGTTTCGTTGAATTTCGCCCACAGCAGAAGCGAGAATACCAATCTCTGCCGTTTGATCCGGATAACCTACGGATAGTTTCATGGCAAAACGGTCTAGTTGTGCCTCTGGCAAAGGATAAGTGCCGTGATGTTCGACTGGGTTTTGCGTAGCTATAACCATAAATTTTGGAAATAAAGCATATCGATGGTTGTCAACTGTGACTTGGCATTCAGCCATCGCTTCGAGGAGTGCGGACTGAGTGCGAGGGGTTGTACGGTTGATTTCGTCCGCCAGAAGGATATCTGAAAATACAGGACCTTCTAGGAACTCAAATTCCCGTGTCTTTTGGTTAAAGACGGAAAAGCCGGTAATGTCCCCCGGCATCAGGTCGGGCGTGCACTGAACTCTGGCAAAGCGCCCACCAACAGAATCTGCCAAAGCCTTTGCAAGTGTCGTCTTTCCAAGACCAGGAAGATCCTCGAGTAGTAGGTGTCCGCGCGCGAGAATACATTGTAAAACACGTTCGACAACGACTGCTTTACCACGCAACGCGTTATTGAGATTGTTGCGGATTGCTGTGATAGCATTAAGATCCGACGCTTTTGAACAGGGTGTATCGGGTGTCATGGTCATGATCTTTCTCTTTTTGCGCGGGCTCGCCAGCCAATCGATTCGTTCCAGGCGCCTTCTTTCCAATCCTGTAAAACAACACGACAATGCTTCAAAATGGCTTGTTCCGAAAAAGGGGGTGGAAGATGTGCCCCGTAACTTGCCCAGTCCACCACTTCTGCCAGTTGTGGTATTCCTCTGATGTTACTTCTTGACTGCAGCCATCGGGCCAAAGTTTGGTTGGCGGGTCTGGATTTTTCGCCCCGTGCCGCTCGTGCTTCCAGCACTTTCACGATGCGCAATGTCAGATTTCGGCAATTTGTTTCAGGCCAACAAGCGATTGTCAGGCACCGTATGGCGTCGATGATGCGATTGTAAAATATCGTTGTTGCTAATAAAACGGAGGAAGTGATTAGTGTGAAAATAAGATGCGCGAGTAGCCAATTCCATATTCCTTGCAGCAAGATCGAAGATTTTTCAATTAAAGACAAAGGCGCAGTAGGATGTTCATATCCTGGAGTGGGCTCCAGAATAATCCAGTCGCTGTTGTTGGCTCGTATCTCAAGCCAGGTGTGAATGTCGCCGCTCGTGACTGGTATATACCCGGTCGATTGGTCTCTATTGGCCGGATCAGCATAAAATCCTGTTACCAGACGTGTTGTGAATCCGCAACTACGGAGCAACATTGCCGCGGCACCCGCGAACAGATGGTCCGGACCTTTATGACTTTTTGTCAAAAACCACATCAGGGGATCATGGCAATCATCTGGGGGACGGGCCGAATTATCCAAATCAAATTCGTTTCTAAGTTTTTCAATGATAGTGCTGATACGGGTCCAACTCTGATCCGTGTCGAATGTCCATGCTTCAGCCAGTGGTTTGTAACGATCAGCCGTGGTGTCTTTCCGGTCCAAATGATTGATGCTCGCGGCTGTGAACCGCATCATCTTCATTTTGCTTGGGTCCGGAATTTGGCTTTCTGAATCGAGAACAATTCCGGGTGGGGTTTTACGTGTTCCGAATCGAAGGATTCCCGGTTGCGCCCATGCAAAAAACGTGGGATCGGACAAGCGGCCAAGCCGGAATTTATTCATGTAGGGAGGTGATGGAATCAGGGAACCCTCAGGTGCCGTTATTTTGATTTCGTGGTGGTCGGTGAAGCTGTATTTCTTGTCAATATTCGCGTTATTTATTTCGAATTGTTTGCGGGCCCCATTGCGTGATGCCGGCATTGCTGTGGAAGCCGCAATCGGACCTTCCAGCCATGAGGAACCATCATAGACGTCGTACGCCGCGGCGCGCACATGAACGGGCCCTGAACCAGATATTTCAAAAATGGAGCGCGCGTCGCGGGTTTTGGCATTGCTCGCATTGGGGGAGGATTTTCTGGCGTGCGGGAATTGCCGATTTGGGCGAAGATTATCAGCAGGAACACGGCCCAAATCCCGTCCTTTCACATCGTTCGGATCAAGTGCTTCGACGCGTTCCTGTTCTATTTTTTTGATTGGTTCTCCGTACATGTCACTGACCATGTCGTACAAGCTTGTAAGCGGGGAATCAAGAAAAATGTCCGATCGAGTCATTCCTGTGCTTTCAGGATTATCGCCTTCAGTTTCATCGTCTCCATCCCCAATACCTCCGCGCGCGTAAGGATCGTTGGCGCCCGTGCCTCCAGAAGTGGCCACCCATTCACCAAGACTCCACCCCGCTTTACGGGGAATGAATGCCAAGGCCGACACAAGTACCACTGCGCCTATGCCTGTGATCAATAATGTCAAAAAATGCCGTTTTGCCTGTCCAGGCAAAACCTCCACATTTAACACCGCATCATTGCGTGTCATTATTGGTCCCATTCCTGACCAGTATTCATGCATTAACCAAGCGGATCCGGCGCATCCATATAATACAAGAATCGCCATTACGACTTCATTATTGGACATCGCGGAGGCGAACAAAACCAAAAATAAACTGATAATGGCCGCCAATCGCTGGCACGACCGCCATGCGCCTGCCGCTGCCAAACCCAGACCGAGATTACGCAAGGAAAAAACCAGCAGCAACTCAAGCGCATTGCCTGAGCCCCAAACAGTTCGAAATACCGGTTCTAATACAATGGGCAGCAATCCACCCGCAACAATTAGGGCATTCACCCACAGTGGTGGACGCTTGCCGGGATCTTTCGGGCTTGGCAGTAATATTCGCAGGGCGCAAGGCAGCGCAATCCATGCGAGTGACCGTAGTAGACTGAGATGAACCGGACGCGTGTCTTCGGCGGCAATCTCGACAGATGCGGAAGCCAGCGCAAGAACAATCATTGTCAAACCGCGATCATGACCCATGGCGAGCCTCCCGCCATCCGTGACGCAACTGAGCGGGGATATTTTCAGAGTTTAGAATTCTCAGCCAAGGCGCCTGTCCTTCGGCAATGTCGCTATCTGAGTCATGCCCAATAACAACCCACCTGAATTCTAAATGGTTTTTGGCAAACCTACCGCGATTCGCATATCCCTGCACCGTGGTAACAATAATATGCATCACATCGCTGTCGATCTGCTTTCTGCCCACTTGCAATAAATGGGATATAGTGGAAGCATTGCTAGGCTCTATTTTGGCGCAGGCATCGAGTATGTTTTCGATATGCTTGGAGCCGGCGCCAAGAGGTATGGCGCCCCCTTGCCACATCAGTCCAATGCGGGCACCTTCTCGAACCCAACCGCAGGCAATGCTTGCCGCTATTCTAACCACCCATTCAATACTGTTTTCATTTTCGAACATCTGTCTGTGCGAAGCCGTATCCACGTCCAAAACAATGCAGGCGGTTGGGCGTGAAAGTGCCTGCAATTCACACACGATCAATTGATCATGCCTGGCGGTTTGAGCCCAATGAATGCGTCGAGGTGAATCACCACGGCGATATGGCCGAACGCCTGAAAGATCTCCTTCATGCCCGGCTTTTCCTCGAGATACTGTTCCTTCAGATCGAATTGCTGAGTCATTAGCTGGTATTGGCCCTACAGGCCATGTTTTAGGCCAGACAATCAATGGGCGCTGCCATACAATCGCGCGGTTGGATTCCCACATACCGAATGGGAATCCCGTTGCTAATACCGTACTTGAACGAGGATAAATCCCGCGTTGACGTGGGAGCCAAGACCATTGGCACCGAGTAATACTTTGGCTTGCCGCAAAATTTAGGCCAGCGGATGAAACATCGTTTGCTTCACCAAATCCGCCCTTCAGGGCCAATCCGTAGGCCGACCATGGGAGCTGGCTGGAAACCGAAAGTTGAACCGTTACCGGTTCCTGTTCCACGACACGGGTGTGTAAAAAAACAAGTTCTCCAGATATCCCGCGCAGGCATAACCATGGCCATGCGATGCCCAATAGAACGATGCCCACCAAGCTAGCGCAGAGCACAAACCCTTGGGCATGAAGAAATAGGCCGCAAAGCGCTGCTGCCAAGGCTGCCAATAACACAACTCCCAAAGGTTGATAAATCGCATGACGAATTTTGGCACTGATCGCTGGGAAATGATCGCGTGCCACAACCGCGATCCAGAGTGCGCTCAAGCTGATTTTTAAGTTAGCCAACGTCATGTTGCACACGTTAACGAATTATACCTAGTTGTACTTCGTCATACTATAGCCTTGGGTGTGCTCGTGCAACCCTTGAAATTCCTGTTTCCATAATTCCTCACGAGAAATTAGTTTCAGTAAGGAAGAACGCCCCTTCTCGTGCTTACCAAAGGGACCCCATACATTTGGCTGGGCTAATCTTTGCAATCGTTTGATTTTTTGACGGCATTAGTGAACCAGCTAATGCTTAAATTGATGCAACTCCTGCCACGAATCTTGCCATTACTGAGTTTGTTTGCACTGGCACCGGTAGGAACCAAGGGTTGTCAATCGAGGCAGAGCTTTCGGAAATGATGGCACCGGTAGAAGCCTACTAGTTTCAAATTCGACCGTTGCAACGAGGCCGTTTACAAGTCTTCCAAGGGCGGCTACTCAAGCCTTGTGTTCATTTGCCTCGATTTCGGCATGCTGTATCGAATTGGTATGCGCAGTTGACCAAATCCACTCATGCGGTGTCTGAGCAGGAAAAAATCCATGGCTTCGATACCCTGACACGATCCACCTAGAGGACCAGCCATGAAGACCCGTCGCCTTGGACATACTGATCTCGATATCACCCTCTTGGGCTTCGGCGCCTGGGCAATTGGCGGCAGTGGATGGGCCTTCGGTTGGGGCAGTCAAGACGACCGTGAAAGCATTGCTGCCATCCGTGAAGCCATCGATCTGGGCATCAACTGGATCGACACAGCCGCCATTTATGGGCTTGGACATTCTGAAGAAGTGGTGGCAGCGGCTCTGGAAGGGGTTCAGAACCGACCCTATGTCTTCACGAAATGCGAGCGTGTTTGGAATGAACGCGGGGAGATTGGTAAATCCCTGAAAGCGGACAGTATTCGCAGGGAATGCGAAGCCAGCCTCAAGCGCCTGCGTGTCGATGTCATTGATCTGTACCAGATCCACTGGCCCGAACCTGCCGAAGATGTTGAAGAAGGGTGGGAGACTCTAAACCGTTTGAAAGCGGAAGGC
>Ga0255125_1000250_pt1 | contig 17747 bp, 22 predicted proteins | sample Law_Cont_RepC_8d_FD_188557 | JGI IMG/M metagenome (GOLD analysis project Ga0255125, IMG submission 188557) | Freshwater microbial communities from St. Lawrence River, New York, United States - Law_Cont_RepC_8d | ecosystem: Environmental > Aquatic > Freshwater > River | place: USA: New York...
GTCTCTGAAATTATTAAAGTTCAGTGGAGCTTCCTCTACATCCTTGCGAAGCATCGCCATGGTTGTTTGAAGGTCATCTCTTTTGGCGCCTGTGACGCGCACAGCATCACCTTGAATGCTTGCTTGCACTTTGATCTTGCTGTCTTTGATGATGCGGACAATCTTCTTGGCAAGTTCCGTGCTGATGCCTTTTTGAATTTCAACAATTTGCTTGAGCTTGTCGCCTGAAATCTTTTCAAGCTTGCCGTCTTTTAGAAAGCGCACATCCACATTGCGCTTGGCTAATTTGGCCAACAGCACATCACGCACTTGTCGTAACTTAAAGTCATCGTCACCAAAAAGAGTGAGTTCTTCACCTTTGTGTTCAATTCTGGCATCAGAGCCTTTGAAGTCAAAACGCGTAGAAATTTCTTTATTGGCTTGTTCCAGAGCATTTTTTACTTCAATCATGTCTGGTTCACATACAACGTCAAATGAGGGCATGGGTCACCTAAAAATCAATTGAAAAGTTAATCACAGTTAAGATTGTGGCATGAAGATTGAATTAAATGCCACATTACGCGAACACAACACCTTTGGTTTTGATGTGTCTGCCCAATATTTGGTTCATTTGACCGAAGTTGTGGATGTGCCTGAATTGATTCAAAAAGCCCAAAAAGACAATGTCCCTTGGCAAATCTTTGGGGGCGGCAGTAATTTGGTGCTCGCCAAAGACTTGGCTGGCTATACCGGTTTGATGGAAATCAAAGGGCGCCAACTGTTAAAAGAATCTGCCACGCATTTTTATATTGAAGCGATGGCTGGTGAATCGTGGCATGAGCTGGTGCGTTGGTCTTTGGAAAATAACTACGACGGGCTTGAGAATTTAGCCCTGATTCCAGGGACGGTGGGCGCAGCACCTATTCAAAATATTGGCGCTTATGGTTTGGAGTTGGCCCAAGTGTTTGACAGTCTTTGCGCTTTTGATACTTTGAGCAATAAGTTCATCAAGCTATCTAAAGAGCAATGTGATTTTTCATACAGAAACAGTGTTTTTAAAAAGCAGCCAGGACGTTATGTGGTTGTTTCAGTTTGTTTTGCGCTCTCCAAAGAATGGAAAGCCAATCTTTCTTATGCGGAGTTGAATAAGGCTTTTCAAGGGCAAGAAAAAGTTTCAGCCAAAGACATCTTTGAAAAAGTTTGCTCGATTCGTCAAGCGAAGTTGCCAGATCCTCAAGTGATTGGTAACGCAGGTAGTTTTTTTCATAACCCTGTTGTGGGTTATCAGCAGCATCTTGAATTAAAGAAGCAATTCCCATTGTTGGTGAGCTATCCAACTGATGCAAGTAATCTTGAAGGCGACTGGAAGTTAGCTGCGGGTTGGCTGATTGATCAGTGTGGCTTCAAAGGTCAGCGTCAGGGCCACGTGGGTGTTTATGAAAAACAAGCTTTGGTCTTGGTCAATCATGGCGCTGGCACAGGTCTTGAATTACTTGGCTTGGCTGATGCAATCAAACAAAAAGTTAAAGAAACGTTTGGTGTTTCTTTAACGATTGAGCCGATCATTTATCAATGATCTGAGATCTTATTACGAAGTGCTAGATTGAAAAATCTATTGATCAGAAAAAACTTTTGATGATTAAAGCAGTAGTAGCCACAGCGGTAGGGTGACTGCAGCGGCAATCGTCATGATTGAAATGCACACAGCCACCAAAGCTCCATCACCACCCATGCGATTGGCTAAAACATAAGCTGTTGTGGCAGTTGGCATAGCGGCAAACAGCACCACACTATTGAGCTGCGCTTGAGATAGGCCCATGTAGCGACCCAAAATAAGTGCCACAGCTGGCATGGCCAATAATTTAATCGCACTCCAATAGGCAATCAGAGCGCCATCTTTTTTGCTCTGGATCCACATCAAGCCGGATCCAACCGTCAGAAGGCCCAAGCCAATCGATGCGGCCCCTAAGCGTGACATGCCAAGAGCGATGGGTTCAGGTAGTTTTAAGCCGAGAACGTTACTGATTAATCCTAAGGTGGTTGCGATGATCAAAGGATTTTTTAAAAGTTCTTTGAAAATATGGGATTCAGAATTTTTGGCCAAGGCCCAAACTGCAAAACCATTTGCCACTGGAACAAAACATCCAGTGGTGATCGCCATCAATGCCACACCTTCCTCACCCGCTAAGCGGCCAGCGGCAGCAAAGGCGATGTAAGAGTTAAAACGAAACGCTGTTTGAAAACCTGATGACCAACTCACAGAAGATGGTTTGAAAATCCATTTGGCGGCAAAGCTAAGGCCCATGGCGCTGAAGAAAGCCACAGCAGCAACCAACAACATATTGCTGGTGCCACCCCAATCAAAATAGGTTTGATTGATGGAGTGGAACAAAAGGGCGGGGAAGAGCACGTAATAAACCAGCTTTTCAACACTCTCCCAGACTGTTTTGTCTAAAACTGTGTAGCGCACCAGTAAGAAACCCAGCAAAATGAGCATGAAGTCTGGGAGCAGTAAAAATGCAGGATTCACAGTGTCTCTTTTAGAATAAAAGCTCAATGGTAGTCAAAAAAACAACTTCTGGCAGAAAAACTGATATTAGAGAGCAATATCAGGAGGACGCTCCTTTCAGTAAAGTCTTGATCAGAAGCATGGAGGCTGTTGATATCTTCTGTGATGCTTGTTGGCTTGAAGATGGCTTATCTAAAAATACATTGAGCGCTTACCGACAAGATTTGAATATTTTTTCCAAGTGGTTGGATGCTGATCGCCAAAAGTTTATTTACGATGCCAATGCTGCTGATGTGATGGCCTACATCGCACACAGGCGATCAGACAAAGCAACCACCGCTAATCGTCGTTTGACTGTCTTAAGACGTTTTTATCGTTTGGGTATTCGCAAGAATTTAATCAAGGCGGATCCCTGTCTTAATTTAAGAGCAGCAAAACAAGCGCCACGTTTTCCGAAAACACTCAGTGAGTCTCAGGTGGAATCTTTACTGGCCGCACCTGATTTAAATACAGCCCTGGGGGTTCGTGACAGAACCATGCTCGAGTTGATGTATGCCAGTGGTTTGCGTGTTTCAGAAATCGTTTCTTTGAAAACCATTGAAGTTGGTTTGAATGAAGGTGTCGTGCGCGTGGTCAGCGGCAAAGGCGGCAAGGAAAGGTTAGTGCCTTTTGGCATGGAAGCTGCCACATGGTTAAAGAGTTACCTTGATGAATCAAGACCTCAGCTTCTCAGCGCATCCAAACAAAACTCTTCAAGTCAGTATTTGTTTCTGGCACGTCATACGGGCGATGGCATGACTCGCCAAGCTTTTTGGCACATTATCAAGCGCTATGCCACGATTGCTAATATCAATGTGCCCTTGTCACCCCACACGCTGCGCCATGCCTTTGCCACTCATTTATTGAATCATGGCGCTGATTTGAGGGTGGTGCAATTATTATTAGGTCATGCAGATATTTCAACGACACAGATATACACTCACGTGGCACGTGAACGTTTAAAAAGTATTCATCAACAGCATCATCCAAGGGCAAGCATATGAACCAATTCATGTTCAGTGGTTTAGTGATTTTAATGGCGTATTTGATTGGTTCTATTTCTTTTGCAGTGGTCGTTAGCAAGCTCATGGGTTTGCCTGATCCGCACAGTTATGGCTCAGGTAATCCGGGAGCCACCAATGTATTGAGAACAGGTAGCAAGGCTGCTGCCGTTCTAACTCTTTTGGGGGATGCTGCCAAAGGATATCTTGCAGTAATTCTTGCAAGAGCTTTGGTGGGTGTGGATATTGATTCTTGGGTGTTGCCAGCGGTCGCCGTGGCAGCATTTATAGGCCATCTATTTCCAGTGTTTCATGGATTCAAAGGTGGCAAGGGTGTTGCCACAGCCTTGGGTATTCTTCTGGCCATTAATTGGGTATTGGGACTCACAACTCTATCAACTTGGTTGATCGTGGCAGTTTTCTTAAGATACTCATCTTTGGCAGCTTTGATCTCTGCTTTGTTTGCTCCAGTTTATTTTGTTTTCTTATTTGGCATTCAGCCAATGGCCATGGCTATTTTGTTGATGAGTGCTTTATTGATTTGGCGTCATCGCTCAAACATTAAAAATTTACTGAATGGCACTGAGGGTCGTTTGGGTAAGAAGAAGTAGTAACAATTAACAATGCATTAAAAAAGCCACTTAGTTGACTAAGTGGCTTTTTGTTAACTAGCTTTGGTTCAGCTGTTTTGATTTTAATTATTTAATGATCAAAACTGGTTGCTTAGATTGAGCCAATACTTGTGATGTCACTGAGCCCATCACAAGACTCATCAAAGAGCTACGACCATGAGAGCCCATCACAATCATTTCTGCTTTGGCTGTTTTAGTTTCAGCGAGGATGGTGTCAGCAACGTGACCAATTTTTTGTACTAATTTATAAGGTACTTTTGCCTTGTCTAATTTCGTTGTTGCTGCTTTGATCGCGGCTTTGCTCTGATCGGCGTACCAATCAGCGATATTTTTTTTAGAAATATATTGAGTAACTTCAGGTGGGATGACGTTTGGTTCAACGTGCAAAACGATCAGACCAGATCCTTTGCCTGAAAACATTGATGCATTTTGAATCAAATAATCAATTGCTTTGATGCTGTGTTTTGAGCCGTCAATCGATACAAGAACTTTCATTGAATCTCCTTTAGTTATTTTATTAACATTTCTAATATTTAATATTAAGCCATATTTATTCAATCTAATCAAAAGATTTGATTTTGATTTGACTGATTCTTTTGGAAGCTTCTTGTGGTGAAAAACTTGATTAAATCAGTGCATCTTTGGCTGCATATTGCTTGAGAGTTTCAAGGTCAACGAATTCAAGGGCATTGATGTGCGTGCTTTCTAGTTGTATCAGCGGTGCACAGTTGGCTTCAAGAGCTTCTCTCCATCGATTCAAACACAAGCACCATTGATCACCAGCAACGAGGCCTGGAAATGCCCATTCTGGTCGAGGGGTGATCAAGTCATTGCCTCTTTGAAGGCTGAATTGCAAAAACTCATTTGAAACAACCGCGCAAACCAAATGACTGCCTTTATCTTGAGCATCTGTTTTGCAGCAGCCATCCCTAAAAAATCCTGTTAGTGGATCAAATGAGCAGGGAACGATGGGTTCACCAAACACATTGAGAGTGACCTCTTGGGATGCCTGATTATGAGCTTGCTTTAATGTCATGAAATTCAATCAATGTATTAACAATGACACCAGTGTATTGGTTTTCTTTTGTTTGTGTGATTGCTCATCAAATTCATTGAAAGCCCCTAAAAGCAAAACCACTTAATAAAGATTACACTGATTGATATGAGCTCATCATCCCACTCACCGACCAATTCACCCATTGATTCACTGAAGCCATTCACGCTTTTTTATGATGGTGTTTGCCCTTTGTGTTTGGCAGAAATCACTTTTCTAAAGTCGCGCAATCAAGCTGGTTTGTTGAGTTTTGTGGATATCAATTCTGCAAACTATGATCCCCAAACGGTGGGTGTGTCTTGCAAAGAAGCTTTGGCCAAGATGTATGGCCAAGTAGAAGGAGAAGCGCCGATCAATGGCGTGGCTGTTTTTGGTGAAGCATATCGAAGGGCTGATTTGAAAATATTGGCTTGGATTTTTACAAGATCTTGGATGATGCCCATCCTAAAGCCTAGCTACTGGTTCTTTGCTAAGTATCGGCATGGCATTTCTTCTTTATTGGGTCCATGCCTTTTGAGATTCGTTAAAAAACGCTATCCTTCTGCCTAGTATCAGTAATGAAAAAGCCCCATCAAAATGATGAGGCTTTTTGTATTCTGGTGGGTCGGGCGAGATTCGAACTCGCGACCAACGGATTAAAAGTCCGCAAAACAGGTTATTTATTGGTGTTGATTGGTGTAGCTAAGTCATTGTTATATCAATATAAATCAACAAATATATGGCTTACAGGGCTATATTCAATATTCCCTTAAATTCCCCTAAATAGATGTAAAATCCCTACATGACCCCTACATGGCGAAATTGAGGTTTTATGGCTACTACCAAGATAGGTTTTACCGCACCGAAAATAAGCGCTTTGGAGTGCGAACCGGGCAAGTCCCAAACTATCTATTGGGATAGCCGAACCCCAAACTTTGGAGTGCGCATTACGCCTACCGGCAATAAAGCCTTCATTTTTGAAACATCATTTAACGATAAAACCCTACGCATAACCATTGGTGATGTGAATATTTGGGCGATTGATAAAGCCCAATCCGAAGCAAGGCGCTTAAAGGTGCTGACTGACCAAGGAATAGACCCTAGAGAACAAAAAGCTGATTTAAAGGCTAAGACCATGGCACGCAAGCTAAAGGGTATACAAGGGCTGGAAGTGTGGAAGGATTACATCGCAGACCGCAAAGACCAATGGGGTGAAAGGCATTTATTCGACCATAACGATATGGTCAAAGTTGGTGGTGGCAAATTCACTAGGGGATTGCGACCCGGACAACCAAAGATTAGGCAACCCGGCATTCTTGTTAGCTTGCTATCGCTACCCATTAACGAAATCACTAGGGATAAGGTAGCACTATGGCTAAAGAAGGAAGTCCTAAAAAGACCGACACGCGCCCGGTTAGCCTTGTCATTACTTAAAGCCTTTATCACTTGGGCTAGTGACCAACCTAAATATAAAGCGCTAGTTGATGTAAATGCTTGTGACCGATTAACTAGGGAATTGCCAAGCAAGCAAGCCAAAGACGATTGTTTGCAGAAAGAGCAATTAAGCCTTTGGTTTGATGGTGTTAGGCAAATCAATAACCCGGTAATTAGTTATTACCTTCAAATCTTGTTATTGACCGGTGCAAGGCGTAATGAATTATCCACCCTAAAGTGGGTAGATGTTGATACCCAATGGCATACCGCTTTAATCAGGGATAAGGTCGAAGGCAATCGCAAAATACCGCTTACGCCATATGTTGAGTTGTTACTTAACAACCTAAAAAGAGTTAATAAGTATGTATTCCCAAGTCCAACGGCTAAAAGTAAACATATAACCGAACCACGCATAGCCCATAAGCAAGCTATGGAAACCAAGGGATTGCCACCGCTAACCTTACAAGGGTTAAGAAGGTCATTCGGAACATTGGCAGAGTGGACAGAATGCCCGGCTGGTATTAGCGCCCAAATAATGGGACACAAGCCTTCCGCATTGGTAGAAAAGCATTATAGGAAGCGCCCGATTGATTTATTACGCCAATGGCATATCAAGATTGAAAAATTCATTCTTGATGAAGCTGGCATTCCACAACCAAAAGAAGGTGCAAAACGCCTAAGGGTCGTAAATACGAAATAATAGGGATAGCCTTTGCCTAGCTTGACGAAGTGAAAATCAGGATTACCTTCCCTGACCGGCAAAGCGCTTTATTGAAGGTGCATAGAGGTATGCCATGCTTGATGTTGAAAAACTCAGAGACACTATTCCAACGCCAATTTGGGCAAGTTGGAAAAACAAGCGAACTGTAACGCTAAATCAAGCGCTTTTACTATGTATGAATGTTTGCCCAAGGTGGTATGAGGCAAGAGATGATAAAGATAAGTTTTTATCTAACATAACTATTTGGAGTCTATATCGACTTTATTTAGAAGATGCCCATGATTGGGCTTCCGGAAGTGGTTGGGTAATTGAGTATTTGGCAGAAGCGGACATACAAGAAGATGATTTTGTAGATTTAAAAAAGTTTGCAAGATGGGCTTGTCAAGATGTTGAATGGAATGGCATTCCGGCTGAATTCAAGGCAATTGCCAAGGTCGGTGATGTAGCGCCTATTGAAGGAAAGCAAAAACCTACGAAATCTAACAAGGAAATACTAAAGCCTAACGATTGGAATCCAATAGCCGAGCAGTATGCAATTGAATTTTTAAAAGATGACCCTAAAAGAACCTTAACCAAAGTTGCCGATATGATTTTTAATAAATTTATTGATGAAGGGATAACAGGTATCAGTGGTGATTTAAAAGCCAGCACGATAAAAAGACATTTATCTGACTGGGGATTTAACCTCAAACAACTGGGTATTAAAAAAGCTATAAAAAAATAGGCGTTCCCCTACTGCCTACCCAATAAAAATAAGGCTTATAGGGCGATTTAATTATTTGTGTAGGCGTTCCCCTACCGCAACAATCTACTTAACTCAACAAAGGAGTAAGTAGATATGAATCAACCCAATAATGAAGTAATAACCCTTCCACCCGGACTATCAGCAATCGCTGGTAATAGGGATTTAGTAAACACTTCCGAATTCGCCCAAGTTTTTAATGTGGCTAGCCAAACAGTCAGAAAAAACTACTCATTGACTGGTGAAGCCTATGGAATTAGACCAACCAAAATTGGCAATCGCCTTTTGTGGAGTGTTGAAAAAATAGCCCAACGATTAAAGGGTGCGTTATGACCCACGCCCAAACTATTTACGAATCAATACCGGATGAAGTCAAACGGCATTTTGAGATTGATGTAGCGCTATCGGTAAGTAGGTTGATTGAGGAGATTGAGTCCAAATATCCCTTATTGAGCAACCAAGAGAAAGCCTTTTTTACCACGATGGGCAACGCCAGTAAGGATGGCAACTATAGCGCAGTTTACGAAGCCTTCGGAAAGGTCTTAACTGATGAATAAAACAATAAAAAAAGCGACCGGCAAAGTCGCTTTAGTAAATCCTGATAAACCAAATTTTAAAGCAAAAGCCAAAAAAGTTGTAGTTTGCCTAGCTTGTTATGGAGTTATCCCAATAGCCCTAGCCGATTGGTTATTAAGAGTAGGGGGATTAGCGCATGAGTGACCCTACCCAACAATTTAAGGAAGCTATGTATTCGGCTGGCATGACACCGCCTGACTTTATCGAAGCAGACGGCAAATTAAGGCGCTTTGCTAGTGGCGATAAAAAGAATGACAAAAGTGGCTGGTATGTATTCCATAACGAAGGTATTCCGGCTGGTGCGTTTGGGGATTGGTCAAAAGATATTAGCCAAAGCTGGAAAGCAAATATAGGTCGGGCATTAACGCCTAACGAGATTCGCGCCCACCAAATCAAAATGGAAGCCGTTAAAGAGCAAAGGGAAGTCGAAAAGTTAAGCCTACAAGCCGAAGCTAAAGAAAAGGCAATTGGTTTATGGACTAAAGCAATACCAGCAATAGACCACCCTTACTTGATGGCTAAACAAATCAAGCCTTACACCGCTAAACAATTTGCAGATTCGTTATTGATACCGGTTTATGAAGGTGGCGAAATCCAATCACTACAAATAATCCAAGCAGACGGCTTAAAACGCTTTCTAACGGGTGGAAAGGTAGCCGGGTGTTACTACGCCATTGGCAAGATAGAAAATGCCAAGGCGCTTTGTATATGCGAAGGCTTTGCAACGGGCGCGACTATTCACGAAGCCACAGGCTATCCGGTAGCAATCGCCTTTAATGCTGGCAACCTTCAAGCAGTAGCTAAAAATATCAAAGCTAAATATCCACAATTGAAATTGATTGTTTGTGGCGATGATGACTATAAGACCGAAGGCAATCCTGGAGTTACTAAAGCAACCGAAACCGCACAAGCCGTTAATGGATTGGTGGCAATTCCTAGCTTTGGAATTCACCGCAAAGAAAAGGCAACCGACTTTAACGACATGGCGCAAGAAGCTGGTTTGCAAGCAGTTAAAGAGGTTATTCAAAATGCTTTGCAACCAATCCAAACCCAATGGCATGACCCAATACCTTTGCCCGATATGCCACCGGTGCAAACCTTTGATTTAGCCCTGATGCCTGATTCATTAAGGGCATGGATTAAGGATATTGCCGAACTCATGCAGTCACCGACTGACTTTCCAGCAATTAGCGCAATTGTGGCGTTATCTAGTTTGATTGGTGCTAAAGCCGTTATTCAACCAAAACAAAAAACCGATTGGCAAATACGCCCAAATCTTTGGGGTGGCTTGATTGGGCGCGCTAGTTCTAAAAAAAGTCCATCGCTTGATGAAGTGCTAGAGCCATTGTTTAAGTTGGAAGCTAAAGAAAATGAAAGGGTTAAGACCGAATACGAACAATGGGCACTTGATTGCCAAGTAGCTGAATTAGATAAACAGGATAAGGAAAAGAAGGCAAAGGCTGAAATTGCTAACGGCAACAATTCCCAAGCTAGAACTTTGCTTGAAGGTATCACTACACCGCCCGAACCTATAAGAAGGCGTTTTGTAGTCAATGATTCGACAGTCGAAAAATTAGGCGAAATATTAGCCGTTAATCCTTGGGGAATTCTTTGTTATCAAGATGAATTGATTGGTTTATTAAAAGGCATGGATAAGACCGGTCAAGAAGGCGCTAGGGCGTTTTACTTGCAAGGCTATAACGGCAATCAACCCTATACCTTTGACCGCATTGGTAGGGGTAGGATTCATATACCAAGGGTTTGCATAGCGCTACTAGGTGGAATTCAACCGGGTAAGTTACAGGAATATATTCGGGGTGCAGTAAGTGGCGGAAGTGCAGACGATGGCTTATTGCAAAGGTTTGGTTTAGCCGTATATCCGGACACCGGCAAAGACTTTATTTTTATTGACCGATACCCTGACATTGAAGCCAAAGACAAAGCGAAGCAAGTATTTAACCGATTGGCAGATTTACAACCGGAAGGCGATAACACAACAATATGGCGATTCACGCCACAAGCCCAAGAATTATTTAATGAATGGTTTATTGACTTAAATAAAGAATTACAAAGTGGCGAGTTGCACCCGGCATTGGAATCGCATTTTCAAAAATACACCAAGCATATACCGGCATTGGCACTAATCTTTGCCCATATTGATACGCCTAATAGTGGCAATTTAGTAGGTGAAAAAGAGTTAGCTAGGGCATTGGCATGGGGTGAATATTTGCGAACCCACGCCATAAGAATTTATCAATCGGCAATCCAACCGGAAACAACGGGCGCGAAAACAATACTCAAAAAGATTAAAGCCAAGGTTTTGATTGATGGCTTTACGGCTAGGGAAGTAGCCCAAAGACAATGGGCTGGATTAAGCGATGTTGAAGCCGTTAAGAAGGCGTTGGCATTACTTACTGATTATGAATATATCAATCCACAAACTAGCCCAACAAGTCCCAAGGGTGGCAGACCTAGCGAGAAGTATTCAATCAATCCAAAGTTACTTGATGGTGGATTAAATGAATAAAGCCCTAGTTGATGACCCTACGAAACCAACAAAACTAGGTAATGTAGGTTTTGTAGGGTGTGCATATAGCCTATTTTCTGAATTAAAGGGTTTATATGACTTGGCTTGAACGATTAAAAACAATTGAACAGTCACCGGTCATAGCACCGCGCCCAATTGAAGACCCAAAGCAATTAAGGTTGGTTGGATTGACTAACAAAGGATTAAGCCTTGATGAAGCCAAACAAGTAGCCCAATGGCTTGATTTGAGAACCCAAGGCGATGACCGAATTCTTTGCTATGAATGCCACCACCTAAAGGGATATGTTGGCTTATGGCGATGTGGCAATTGGCGCAAGGCTGGAATAGCTATTAGGGAAGCCGGTGCTGGATTGGGCGATATGGTGAATTTATTCCAGCGATGTAATGGCTTTAACCAATCAATTAAGGAAGTTGAACTATGACAAAAAAACAAATTATTGAATTAAAGCAACGCAAAGACCAAACGAAAGAGGAGGCCTTGGCTGAATTTAATTCCAAATCTGAATTTTTAAGCACCGCAGTAAAGGAATCATTCAATATTGGTTTAGGTGATGACTTTAGTTTTCAATCCACCATGCAAGTATTGGAACAGACAATCGCACAAATCCAATCAGGTGACTTATCCAAAATAGAGGAAATGTATATAAGCCAAGCAGTTGCATTAGAGGTAATGTTTACAAGCCTAGCAAGGCGAGCCAAGGCACAAGAAAAGTTATTGCAATACGAAACCCATATGCGATTTGCTTTAAAAGCCCAAAATCAATGCCGGGCTACCTTGCAAGCATTGGTGCAATTAAAGCAACCAAGCAATACAACCTTTGTAAAGCAAGCCAATATTGCCCAAGGTCATCAACAAGTAAATAATTTGGCAGAAAAAAACATAACGCCACAAAACAAACTATTAAAGGGTAGCTATGCGGAATTGGACACCGGAACAACGACAACGCCAACGGGAATTGATACAACGCTGGAAGCCTTGGGAAAAATCAACGGGCGCAAAAACACCGGAAGGCAAGAAAAGGTCAGGGCAGAACGCCTATAAAACTGGCAATAGTCTTGAGGTGCGAGAGTTAATCAAATACCTTAATGGTTTGATGAGAAAGCAGAAGGAGCTTATTGATTAAGTGCTTTATATGACTGTTATGAGGCTTTAAGGAGACCTTTACTTACTAACCTCCAAAGGGCACTACCCGACCCGCTGCGGACGGTAAAAAACCACCCGAAGGTGGTTTTAGAAGTTCTTGGTGGCCCGGGGCGGAATCGAACCAGGGCTAGGATGTCTGACTCTAAACTGTCGTTTTAAACGACGTTACAAGCCAATCGCATAAGTCAAGAAAGCCGCGTTCGTGTTTACGCCCTGAAACTGCTCTTGTCTGAAGATATAGCTCAATGAAACCCGCTGATTCTTGGCTAAGTCGTAATAAGCGCCGGCAGAGGCCGTTGCTCTAGTTCTGACCGGATTGGAATTAAAGTTAATTGAATTTATTCCATATAAACCCGTTGCCGAATAAGTGCCATTGCTTGTATTGAGATCATTCTCTAAGCCAGCGCTTGCTAATAGCGTGATACTTGGCATGACTTTATAGTTAGCGCCCAAACCCGCCACAACCGTTGTAGCGTTGGTATTGACGGCGCTATAAGTCAAAGGTGCTGTTACAGAGGCGGAGCTTCCCTCGGTATAGCCGCCCATATTGTTTTGTGTATAACGCAAGCCGGCATAAGGTGAAACGATGGTTTTACTGGCGACAGCAAAACCGTATTTACCCATTGCCTGAACGCCTTGAGAAGTCAATGCAGATGAGCCGCTACCCGCCTCGGTTCCATCCACTATGGGACGAGTCATGGTGGTGTTCTTTTGACCATAGCCAACAGAAACTTTTACTTCTGTGCCAGTTCCATCTTGGCGCTCATTCCACACACCAAACAAACCAACCATTGGACTCGCATTGGCAACTTTCACAATGCCAGTTGAGTTGGTTGATATGTTTTGATCAATATATGCCCCCAAACGAATCTGATTATTGATGCGATAAGCTCCAATTAATAATCCGCCAGTGCTATTGACTGAATCTGTATTGACCGAAGTCCCACGAGCACCAACAGACACGCAAACATTGTTCTTGTCAAATACTGGGCAGTCATAAGTAAAGCCGTTTACGAGAACTGTATTTTGTAGTGTGAAGGCGTTTTGCAGTGCGGTTGTAATTTGATTCAAAGCAGACATTGCCGATGTATTCGTGCCGCTAAAAGTTAAATCCCAATTATTAGAGCCAGCAACTGCGCCAAGCGTCCAAGTTAATCCTTGATAAGTACCAGTTCTAGTAGCACCAATATAGTCTTCTGGTAAATTTTTCAACACATTTGCGTATGACTGTGTACTTATAGCTGAACCAGCATATATGCCAAAATGCATTGGACCAGAGCCAGTTCTTGGAATTGTCGGGGTATCGAAGAATTCAGTTTGACCATAACTTGTGGCGCCACCAAAAATAATAACATTGTAATTAGTTGGAAGGTGGAGGCGATATTTCAAATTATTCTGCGCAGAATTCAATGTAGTAATAGTGCCCGCATTGTCTATCCCATCACGACCGCCGTTAAAACCGGTATCAGCTAAGCCTGCTACTGCGCCCAAGGCAAGGTTGGTAATAGTTCCTACGGATCCCTGGTTTAAAAAACCGTATCTGCCAGTGGCACTAGACACAATTGAGCCGCTATTGATAAATGTCCCGATAATCCCAGCATTCGCAAGCGCGTTTGTTGTTGTACTTTGAATCGTGCCACTATTATTTAGAACTGTAATCTCACCCGTTGATGATACTCGAAGAGGGTTTACACTTCCAGCATCCGCAAGAATACTCCCAGCATTATTAAAGCTGGAAACGATTGCGCCTGCAGTAACGATAGCAGTATTGGCGTCAGTTCCGCCCGTATTGATTGTTCCATTATTTGTAAAATTGCTTAAAACTACGCCACTACCCGTTACCTTAAACGTACTGCCAGGGTTACCCGCTATATTGCTAAGTGAATAGTTATTAGTAATTGAATTTGTTGAGGCGTTCACTTCTAAATTACTACAGTCAGCTGTTGGGCTTGTATTGTCAGTACACGCTGTTGCGTGGCCGAGACTTGAAAAGCCAATTAAACCTACGATAAGTGAAAATTGAACTAAGGCTAGTAATTTATTTTTGGTTTTCATATGCTTTACTCGTTTTTGTATACATTAACCGTTCCGCCACAAGTAGCAAAACATTGTCTATAGGATTCATCGCATTGCCAATAATTTGGATTGGCTGGGCAATACTGTGGATTGGGGTTACATTTCTTAATATCATCGCGGCTTTGCGCTCGATTTACACATGCTTGATAGCTTAAGTTATTTTGTTGATGACAGCTATTGGTGTTATTCTGCGCCTGCTGCCCCATAGCGTTGTAACAGACCTGTTTTGTTGTCATGCACTGAGTGGCGCAAGTTTTGCCAGACTCCGTTGCTGGGGCAATATATTCATATCGGTATGTTGTACAAGCTGCCAAACTTAATATAGTGGCAAGATGAAGAATGAATACGTTAAATTTCACAGATTAGTTTCCAGAAATTTTCTTATAAACCACAGTATTGCCATTCTGAGTTAGCTCACCAATCGATAAAAAGTCACCCTGGTAGGTAAATTTGGCATTAAATTTCTCGCCCATTAATTGAACTGAGCCATCAGGGTTTGTTTTAGTGTTTGTTTGAAATAGCGTTCCTCCCGCTACATCAATTACAGAAGAACGCTTGGGAGCATTACCAACCCAGTAGCTATCAAGCGTTACGACATTGGCTGGTGCCAATTGCTGATTCCCATCTACCGTGAATGAAAAGCCCTTTGGTGTATTGGTCCCAGAGATATCGACTTCTTTGCTATTAATACGAGTTTTAGCATCAAGTCTTTGCAGTACTACTTCTTTGCTCCACCACTCTGTTGATTGATGACTTTCAGAAAAGGCTGTGATGAACGCAATTCTTACCTCTATGTTTCGGCGGTGTTCTAATCGGATTAAATCCCCATCAGGAATTGCCTTCATTTGATGCTCACCTACCTTATCGCCCTTATAAAAAATATCGTATTTAAAAATGGCCCCACGAAGAGGTAACGGCTCACTTAAATTGACGGCATTTGCAGCGACTGGCATCGCCACGGCGCAAATGAAAATACAAGCTGCCTTTAGTGGCGTTGGATAGGTTTTAAAGTTCATAGTAAAAGGGAGACAAAATTTGTTAACATGTTAACTGTCATCCCTCAAATTATTACACGTGTAAGCCGACTATTGTGAATAACCATGTTGAAATACTTGAGCTCAAGCGCCAAAAGGCTGAGGCGCAAATAGATGCTATTGTCAAAATAGCTCAACGGCTATTTGAAAAAAAAGGGTATGAAAACGTGGGAATGCGCGAAATCAGTGCCGCATCACAGAAAAGCCCAATGCAGCTTTATCGCTTGGGCCTTGATAAGAGGGACTTGTTAGCTGAAGTGATTATTAGGGTAAATGCCGAGCAAATTAAGAACATCAAACCCTTTGCTCCTAACAAAAAGGTTAGCGCAAGCAAATTTATTGAAGGCTATCTTTTAAAACTATACGAACAAGACATAGCCATCAAAAGCATTAGAAAGGAAGGCGCTGCATTCGGCTGGAAATGGTCCGGGAAATATGAGGCATTAATCATTGAACAGCTAATGCAAATCATCAAGCCTATTGCTGATGCACTACTACATGATGGCTATGAGGATGTGCAAGCTAGGTGCCTTGGAATATGGTCTCTTTACTATGTTGGCTATAGGGCTGCAGTCATGAATGATGCCGATGCTAAAAGTTGCTTGGAGAGTATTAAACCCAGCTTCAATTTACTGCTTAGGAAATAGTATGAAACTTTGGTTGCCCCTACTTTCAGCAATTTTAGTAAGTTCAGCCTATGGCATCGAAAAGCCAGAAGGCGTTGTGTATTGCCGCGGCAAAACTGTCATTGAATATCGCCAAGTCAATCCAGGAAAGGATGGCACCGCTTCAGATGTTGATTTGACTGTGAACGGCAAGACCGCTCGGTTCATGACGTCCTATTCTTGGTTTGGATCAAATCAACCAACACCAAAAAACTTCAAGTTCGCAATCCTTGGTGAAAAGCAGTTTGACCCATTGCTGGTATTTGATGGCTATCTTCAGGATGCCAAGAAAAACAAATACACAAAATGTAATTGAATTGTCCTTTTAAAGGACATTCGGTAAACCAGCTACCTCAGTGTAGAAGTAGAGTGGCTGAAATTGGCCGATAGCAGACGGATATGAAGATGAATGATTGGTCTGAAACTTAAAACTAATTTCTTTGCTTTAAAAGCAGCCGGAACGCCAATTTTCTGCAAAGTAAGTTGAGTAGGGGGGGGTGTATACAACTGCCTAAAGTGGGTGTTTTAGCCTTGCAACCCCTACACCACCACTACATGGTGCTAAAAAAGAAAAAAGGCTTCAAAAGCATTTCGCCTTTAAAGCCTTATACATCTTGGTGGGTCGGGCGAGATTCGAACTCGCGACCAACGGATTAAAAGTCCGCTGCTCTACCGACTGAGCTACCGACCCAATCTTGCAAAAAAAAAGATTATAGCGGACTTTTTAAATTAGAGCTAGATTTGCCTACTTTTGGCCACGGGTGGGTTCTTAGCAAAGTAGCTGCGAATGCCTCTCAGAATGGCTTGGGCAATCTGTTCTTGGTACTCATGATCATTTAAGCGAGCCTCTTCTTCAGGGTTGCTGATGAATGCAGTCTCAATCAAAATCGATGGGACATCAGGTGCCTTGAGAACCGCAAAGCTGGCTTGCTCAACTTGTGGTTTATGTAGTTTTGCAAAGCCACCAATTTGTTTTAGAACAGCATCGCCTAACTTTAGACTGTCTTTGATTTGAGCAGTTGTTGACATATCAAGCAGTAATTGTGCAACTTGCTTGTCTTGAGTTTTGATATTCAAGCCACCAATCAAGTCAGCACTGTTTTCCTTGTTGGCCAACCATCTGGCTGCAGTACTGGTTGCTCCTTGTTGTGAAAGAGCAAACACTGATGCGCCTCGTGCATGAGGTTTGACAAAAGCGTCTGCATGAATCGATACAAATAGATCAGCCTGAACACGTCGCGCTTTATTGACCCGCACATGCAGTGGTACGAAGTAATCACCATCGCGGGTTAAGTAGGAACGCATATCAGGCTCAGCTTCAATTTTTTGCTTCAGTCTGCGTGAAATGGACAGAACAATGTCTTTTTCTCGGGAGCCTCTCTTACCAATGGCGCCAGGATCTTCGCCACCATGCCCAGGGTCAATTGCAATGGTCAAAAGTCTGCGATGACTTGATTTTCCTGATTTGCTATCTGACTTTTTATCCGATTTGGCGATTTCATTGGGTTTAATAGATTTATTAGCTTCTGCTTTTTGCGCCTCTCTTCGAGCAATTGCAGCAATCGGATCATCAGCATCCAAAGCCGCTTCTTTTTTTGCACTTTGGCGCACCAA
>Ga0255125_1000253_pt1 | contig 17553 bp, 15 predicted proteins | sample Law_Cont_RepC_8d_FD_188557 | JGI IMG/M metagenome (GOLD analysis project Ga0255125, IMG submission 188557) | Freshwater microbial communities from St. Lawrence River, New York, United States - Law_Cont_RepC_8d | ecosystem: Environmental > Aquatic > Freshwater > River | place: USA: New York...
TTTTGGTCAACCCTGGATTGGTCAAGCGCCGCTCGATGGTGACGGAGGAAGGTCGTTCGGTGTTGATCCATGCCTTGGCGCATATTGAGTTCAATGCCATCAATCTGGCTTTAGATGCTGTGTGGCGTTTCCCAAATATGCCCAAGGAATATTACGAAGATTGGTTAAAGGTGGCGGCCGAAGAAGCCTATCACTTTGATTTACTGAATCGCCATCTACAAAAGAGTGGTTTTAAGTACGGAGACTTTCCGGCTCACAACAGCTTATGGGAAATGGTGAGTAAAACCACCGACTCTATTCTGGCCAGAATGGCTTTGGTGCCAAGAACCATGGAAAGCCGTGGATTGGATGCCTTGCCGCCAATTCAAGAAAAGCTCTCGCAAGCCCATGATCAAGAGGCTGTGGCTTTATTGCAGATCATTTTGAATGACGAGATAGGGCACGTAGAAATTGGTAATCGTTGGTTCAACTATTTATGTGAACAGCAAAGCTTGGATCCTATTTTGGCTTATGCGGAATTGGTTGAAAAATACGATGCCCCAAAACTAAGAGGTCCATTCAATTACGCTGCTAGAAAAGCGGCTGGTTTCACTGATGCAGAATTAGCCGCATTACAAATCACCGAAACAAACTAAGTTTAAAGTTCTGAAACCTAATCCGGTTCTATTTGCAACACATCAAAAGCAGCTTTTAAGCGTTTTTCATATTTGCGCTTCATCTCAGAGGCTTCTTCTTCTGACCAAGTTCTAAAGCCTTCTTTTGACTTGATCCCAAATTTTTTCTCTTTCAGGATCTTATTCAAGCAAGGCGATATTTCAGTGTTGTTTGACAAGCTTGGATAGATTTCTTTCGCAGCAATTGCCATGCCTTCCCATCCAGAAATTTCTTTTTGTGTCATAGGGCCAACTGCTGCATAACGGAAGCCAAAACTGTAGCGCACAGCTGTATCAACATCCTCGGGTGTTGCAATGCCATCATTGACCAGAGCAAGAGCTTCACGCATCAGAGCATGCTGTATGCGGTTGGCTAAAAATCCTGGAATATCTTGATTGACCAACACTGGTTTCTTGCCTGTTTCTTCAAATAATTCGCAAACCTTCTTTGCCAACGATGGATCTGATACTTTTCCTAAAACCACTTCAACCAATGGCACGATGTGTGCTGGCATGAAGTAGTGCATGTTGAACATGCGCTGGGCTGTTTTTAAACTTTGGCTGATCTGACTAATGGGGAAGCCTGAGCTATTGCTGCCTATCGGAATATGAGTCGGAACTCTTTTATCTAATGAAGCAAAGATGGTTTGTTTAAGGGCTAAATTCTCTGTTACTGTTTCAAGCACCAATGCCACATCTGACCAGTCAGACCAATCTTCAATGGCACCAGTTTGAATCTGATCAGTTGAAATTAAACCTGAACTCAAGCCCTTGGCCAAGGCTATGATTTCAGGAATGGTGGATTTGGCGCGCTCAACATTTCTGCCTAAAAGAATCACGCCATAGCCTCTGCTGATAAAGCCTGCAGCAATGCCAAGAGCCATCGTTCCTGTGCCTAAAACAACCACTTTTTTCATGCTTGTCTCCATCATTTTTATGTCTTCCATCATACCTAAGTCAGCAAAATGGTGTTGTTAGCCAAAAGGCTCATGGAGTATGTTTTATTAGGGTTTTAACTGAGTCTTTGAGGTCAAAAACTGCTTTGTTTTACGACCTAATCGGTCTAGGATATAGCTTGCATTTCAAATCAGGAAGTCTTTATATTTAATAAGTTTTTTCTAAGTATTTGAAGTGCTATGTGAAGAACAAGTAACACCATTAAATATAAAAAATATAGAGAGACAGACATGCCCATCATTCAATCCGTTGAAGTCACAGCCGTTAGTGTTCCACTGGATCATGTGACATCTTTTTCTACTAGAACAGTTTCTGAAAGACATTACTGTTTGGTTAAAGTGCGCAGCAAAGATGGTCATGAAGGTATCGGCTTTTGCTACGTTGGTAGTGCTGCAGGAGAATTAGTCAAACTGGCTGTTGAGCAACTCTTTGCGCCAAAATTGATTGGTCAAGACAGTCATCGTACGGAAGGCATCTGGCAAGAAATGTACACCGAGTCGATCTTGCAAGGTCGATCTGGCAGTGTGATGCGCGCCATCTCAATCCTGGATATTGCACTTTGGGATTTGAATGCGCATTCAGTCAATTTACCTTTGCATCGTTACATGGGCTCATTTGTGAATAATCGCGTTCCGGCCTATGCCAGTGGTGGCTATTACTTGGATGGCAAAACACCTGCCAAGCTAGGTAAAGAAATGGAAGGCTATGTGAAGTTAGGATTCAAGGCTGTCAAAATGAAAACCGGTCGCTTAAGCCCTAAAGAAGAAGAGGCTCGCTTGAAGGCTGTTCGATCAGCCGTTGGACCAGACATCATCGTGACCATGGATGCGAACAATGCTTGGCGTGATATCCCAACGGCCATGGAATACATGAAGCGCTTTGAGCAATACAACCCATACTGGATGGAAGAACCTTTTTCTCCCGATGCCATTGATCTTCATGCACGTTTAGCAAAACTCACCACCATAACGATTGCTACGGGTGAGATTGAAGTGGGGCGTTGGCGTCACCGTGACTTGGTCGAGCAAGGTGGCGCAGAGATATTGCAAACAGACGCAGCCGTTTGTGGCGGCATTTCAGAGTGGCGCAAGATTGCTGCCTATGCTGATGTCAAGGGCATCACTTTGAGCCCACACTGGTTCCATGATTTGCATGCCCCATTGGTGGCTGCAACTCCTAATGCACGTTTTGTTGAGTTCTTTGTTGATGATCAGGTCTTGAATTTCAGACGTTTGATCAACAAGCAATTGAAATTCAAGGACGGCGACTTGATCTTGCACACCACCCCAGGTCTTGGTTTTGGTTTCGATGAAGCTGCTGTTAAAAAATATGCGATTGGGAAAAACACATGGACCAAAATCAAATAAGTCCTGCCAGAGCAAAGCAATACGTTCAAGAGGTATTTGCCAAATTGGGGATGCCTCATGAAGACACCCTGATCGCTGCTGAATACATTGTTAGATCGGATTTGGTAGGGGCAGATGCTCATGGAATATTCCGAATGCCTCAGTATGTTCAGCGCTTTTTACAAGGTGGTATGAACATCCACCCCAAAATCAAATCCATCAAAGATACTGGCCCAATGGCCTTGCTTGATGGTGATAATGGCTTGGGTCACTTGGTGATGTTTCGATCAACCGAATTGGCCATCAAGAAAGCCAAAGAGTTTGGGATTGGCTGGGTTGGATCAAACAACGGTAATCATTCAGGTGCGGGTGCACATTACGTGAACAAAATTGCGGATGAAGGCTTGGTGGGCATCTATCTAGCGGTTGGTAGCGCTAACCACATGGCACCCACAGGCGGTTCAAGCCGCTTGATATCAACCAACCCAATCGCTTTTGGTGTGCCTGCAGGTCCAGGCAAACCACATATGATTTTAGATATGGCAACCACGGTCACAGCATTTGGAAAAATCAAAGTCAAAGCCCAAAAAAATGAAACCTTGCCGGTTGGTTGGATGATTGACGAACAAGGCCAACCCATCACAGATCCTAAAAAAGCTATCGAAGGCACACTATTACCTATTGGAGACCACAAAGGCTATGGTTTGGCTCTGATGATTGGTATGTTGGCTGGATGCATGAACGGTGGTGCCATGGGTAGCAATGTGGTGGATTTCAACAAAGACAGCAGCACCGTGGCCAACACTGGTCAAACCATGATTGCGATCAACCCTGATTTCTTCATGGGGCAAGATTACTTTTTAAGTGAAGTTGGTCGTGTGATCGATGAGTTGCATGCATCTAAAACTTTGCCTGGAATTGATCGTATTCGAGTACCGGGCGAAGGTGCGAGAGCCACCGAAGAAAAAAGGAGCCAAGAGGGGATTCCTTTGGCTCCTGAATTACGCGCAGCATTGAATGAATGTGCGCTGAGTTTGGGTGTTTCTACTATCTAAACTTTTCTGATATAAATTCTGCGATCTACATCATGACAAACTAAGAAGCATCAAGCTTTCTTTTTAGTTTGTTTTCTTTTTAGATTGTTCGTAGCGCGCTTTGTTTTCTTCGTTGGGTGGATATAAACCAGGAAGGGCTGCACCACCCTTGACTTGTTCCATGATCCAAGATTCCAGATTCTCTTGCTCAGGTGCTGTTGCAACCATTTCATCAACAAGATCAGCCGGTATCAAAACCGCACCGTCATCATCAATCACAATCACATCATTTGGGAAAATAGCCACACCGCCACAAGCAATCGGTTCTTGCCAAGCAACAAATGTCAAACCTGTCACAGACGGTGGTGCTGCAATACCACTGCACCAGATCGGCAATTCTGTTTCTAAGACACCAGCCACGTCTCGAATCACGCCATCAGTGACCAAAGCTGCTACCTGACGTTGCTTCATCCTTTGACACAAAATATCGCCAAAAATACCAGCGTTAGTCACGCCCATGGCATCAACCACTGCAATGCAACCGGCTGGCATATCTTCAATCGCTGCTCTGGTTGAAATTGGTGATGACCACGATGCTGGTGTAGCCAAGTCTTCTCGGGCCGGCACAAAACGCAAAGTAAATGCACGGCCAACAATTCTGCCTTGGCCTGATTTCAGTGGCAAGCTGCCTCTGAGCCACACATTACGCAACCCTTTTTTGATTAATAGGGTGGTCAGCGTCGCTGTGGTTACCTTTGAAAGTACGTCGATCACTTTTTGATCTAATGCTTGAACGGGTGTTTTCATAAAAGACTCTTAAATATTAGGAATATTGCCGCCATCCACACGGATAACGGAACCAGTGATGTATGAGGCAACTTGACTGGCTAAAAATGCTGCTGTATCACCGTACTCTTCAGGTCGACCTAAGCGGCCCACAGGAATAGACTTTAAGCTATCAGCCTCGACGGTCTCGAGAGATATATTTTCACGTTTTGCACGAGATTCATCCAGAAAACGAATGCGATCCGTCGCAATTCTTCCTGGAACAATGACGTTTGCAGTGATGCCGTGTGGAGCAAGTTCGCGAGATAAAGTTTTAGACCAAGCGTGCAAAGAGGCTCTCAAAGTGTTTGAAATGCCCAGGTTAGCGATGGGGATGATGGCGCCTGATGATGTGCTGGTGATGATTCGTCCCCATCCTCGTTGCTTCATACCTGGTATGGCACGATCGGTGATGGCAATGACTGAGAGAACCATCTCTTGAAACTTTTCAATCCAAAGTGCGGTTGATTGTCCTGCTGCAGTGGCTGGAGGCGGTCCACCGGTATTGTTCACCAAGATATCAATAGGACCAAGATTTTTTTCAATTTGTGTGAATAATTCATCGATGGCTGCTAGGTTGCCTAAATCCCAAGCGATGCAGTAAGCCTGACCACCTGCTGCTTTGATCGCTTGCGCAGTCGTCTCTAAGTTTGCCATTGTTCTGCCAGCTAAAGCTACTTTGGCACCCTCTTTACCAAGAGATAGGGCTATGGCACGACCCAAGCCGCTACCAGCGCCAAACACCAAGGCAGTTTTATTTTTAATGCCTAAATCCATTATTCAATTTCCTTCAATCGTTTTGTTTGTCTAATTGTTAATCGTTCAATATCTTTAATATCTGCTGGAGATAGTTTCGGACCTGGTTTGCGAACTGCAGCAGAGGCAATCACACCACGTTCAGCCAAGATGTGCTTGCGCACGGCTAGACCAATATTGGCTTGCTGCTCGTATTTGGCCAAAGGTAAATACGCATCGTAGACATCACAGGCTTTTTCTATATCGCCATTTGCAAATAATTCACAAACACGCACCATCATTTCTGGATAAGCAAAACCAGTCATGGCACCATCCGCGCCACGAATCATTTCTTCAGTCAAGAAAAGTCCGCCACCATTGCCAGTCAAAATCGAAACCCGCTCAATATCTTTTTTGGCAATTGATGTAATGATTTCAGATAATTTATTTAATCCTGGTGAGTCTTCATGCTTGAGCATCACGCAGTTAGGGGAGTTTTTTAAAATCTTCAGAATCACTGGTGTAGACATCTGCACACCTGTTGAAACTGGATGATCTTGAAGGCACCATGGCACATCAGGACCCAATGTTTCATTGACCATATCAAAGTAAGCTGTGATTTGATCATCTGTGCGAAGGGTGGAAGGAGGTGCCACCATCACACCCGCTGCCCCCATACCCATCACTGAAGTGGTCAATTCTTTCATGGGAGCAAAGCCAGGAGCGGATGCACCGACCACCACAGGTACTCGTCCATTCACATGCTTTAATACACGTGCCACAAAAGTTTTTGACTCTTCAGCAGTCAACTTGGGAGCTTCACCCATGATGCCTAAAATTGTCAGACCAGTGACACCACAGTCCAAATAAAAATCGACCATGGAATCGGTGCTCTCTAAATCAAGAGCACCATTCTCTTTGAATGGGGTCACGGCAATCAAATAAACACCGCGGCTGTTGCGATTGAATTGACTCATGCTGCTACTCCCGAAGATTTTTTATTTCTGATGATTTGCATCACTACTACCAAAGCAAAACCCACGAAACCAGCCACATCTGAGTAATTAGATGGGTATGCCAATGCAACGCCAGACAAAATCAAAATCCAACGCTCAAATGAATTAGTCTTGGCCAAGAACCATCCTTGTAAACCACCCGCCAAAGCAATCACACCTGCAACCGCCGTGAAACTCACCCAAGCAATTTGTAGCCAATCTGCATTAGCCAATGCTTTGGTTGAGCCCATCAATAAAAGAGCACTGCCAGATTTATCCAATACAAACATGAAAGGCACCAAAATCGCAGGAGCTACGTATTTCCAGCTCTGCAAGGTGGTCTTATAAGGATTACCTTTACAAATTGCAGCGGCAGCAAATGGCGAGAGTGCTGTTGGAGGAGATACTTCAGACAAAACAGCGTAGTAGAAAATAAACATGTGCGCCGCAAAAGCAGGTACGCCCAAATTAATCAAAGCAGGGGCGGTGATCACAGCGCAAATGATGTAAGACGCAGTAACTGGTACAGCCAATCCCACGACCCAAACAATCATCGCTGTATAAATAGCCGTCAACAATAATGAACCATCAGCTAATTGGATGATGATGGAGCTGAATTTAAGCCCTAGGCCAGTCAAGGTCACTGTACCAACAATCAAACCAGCACCGATACAAGTTGCAGCAATGCTGATCACACCAGATGAACCATTGGCCAAAGCTTTGATCAAGTTAGACTCGTAAAAAGACTTGATGACGGATTGTTTCCCGCTGAACATGTCCCAAGGCAAGATGGCCGTATCAGCTCTTAACATACTGGTTGCTGCAGAAAGCACCGTGGCCCAAAACACCGACATCACAGGTGAAAAGCCCATCAACATGAACACCACGATTGAAATCAAAGAGAAGAAGTGGAACCAATACTTCTTGGCTAAATTCCAGGCCGTATCCACTTTTTCAATTTTGATTGCAGACATATTGTATTTTTTGACATCAATCTCAACCATGACAAATAAGCCAAGATAAAAAAGGATGGTTGGAATACATGCCATCAATAAAACATCTAAATAGGAGATCTTTAAAAAGTCAGCAATCAAAAATGCCGCAGCACCTAAGACTGGAGGAGAGATGATGGCGCCTAAACCGCCTGCAGCCAAAAGACCACCTGCTGCATTTTTGTCGTAACCAACCTTATCCAACATTGGAGCAGCCACCGTACCAACGGTCACAGTCGTTGCCACACCGGAGCCAGATGGGCCACCCAATAAGAATGAGGAAAGCACAATTGTTTTACCCACACCTGAGGATTTACCGCCCATGGCGCTGAAAGCAAAATCAATGAAAAATTTACCAGCATTGGTGAACTGCAAGAAGGCGCCAAAGATGGTGAAGAGAATGATCAATGTTGCTGAAACGTCTACGGCTGTTCCAAACACGCCCTCCAAGGTCATATACATATAACCTACCAAACGAGAGACCTCATAACCTTTGTGAGTCCAAGGAGCTGGTAAGTAATTTCCAAATAATGCATAGGATAAAAATAACAAAGTGACTGTCAGTAAAATCAAGCCATTGGTGCGACGGACACCTTCAAGAATCAAAATGATAAAAATTACGCCAAAAATAATGTCGAGTTGCAGTGGGGCAGTATTTCTATCCGCCAAATCATCGCCGCCTTGCAAGATATAAAAAGCCGTGGCAACCGCTAGGCCTGCTAAAACGATGTCCCAAAGCATGAGCCTATTTTTAAATTTGGCCGCTATCGGAAAAGACAAAAACAAAATAGCTAAAACAAAACCAACGTGGACCACTCGGAGTTGTAGCGTCGGCACAATTGAATAAGCTGCATACAAATGAAACAGTGACATGGCCACTGCAGCTAATGTCAAGAAAACGGCTAAAAAGCCTTTGTACTGATGTGAGTCGCCTTCTTCTTGACGAATCAATGACTCTACTTCCTGTTGGGTTTTTTCATCCAATGCAGGGGTTTGATCTTGGATCATGGTTGTCTCGTTCAATGGAAAACTACCCAAGGAGTGCTTGGGTAGTTTGTATTATTTTTCTAATATTTTTTAGAACTTGGCGCCGCGTTCTTTCAAGTATTTAATAGCACCTGGGTGAAATGGCACTGAGCTATTACCTGGCTTCTGAATACCAACGCTGATGCTTGAATATTCAGTGTGCGTAGCGATCAACTCTTTTTGATGATCAAAAACAGCTTTCACAATTTTGTAAGCTTGGTCATCAGGCATTGATGCGCTAGCAACCAAAATATTAGCCACGGCTGATACTTGATTGTCTTTCGTCATACCTGCATAAACGCTCTTCGCAATGGTGTCTGCATAGTAAAGATTGCCATATTTTTTATTCATGGCGGCTACTTCAGCAGCGTTATCGATCATCACGATTTTTGTGCCTGGAGTATTAGCCAAGTCAGTCACAGCCGCGGTTGGTAAACCACCAACCCAGAAGAATGCATCGATCTTGCGGTCTTTCATGGCATTCACTGATTCAGCAGCACTTAAACGCTCACGCTTCACATCTTTATCTTTATCCAAACCAGTAGCTTCTATCAAGCGGAAAGCCATCACTTCAGTGGCGCTACCAGGTGAACCTGTGCTGACACGCTTACCTTTAAGATCTTTCATTGACTTGATGCCAGTAGCTTCAGTTGTCACGACGTGCATGCGGTTAGGGTAGAGAACCAATAAAGTGCGAAGTTCGACCTTTTTGTTGGTGAATTTGTCTTTACCCTCGAGGGCATCCTTTGCAGCATCTGCCATGGAGAAGCCAATATATGGCTTACCTGTGCCAATCAAATTGATGTTATCAACTGAACCACCAGTCACTTCTGCAGTTGCTTGCATGCCAGGTACATGTTTCGAAAGTACAGAAGCTAAACCGCCACCCATTGGGTAGTAAACACCACCTGTACCACCAGTACCTACAGAAATATTTTGTGCGCTCGCAATACCAGCTGAGCTGAACAGAAGTACAGCTAAAAGTTTTGCAATTTTCATTCTTTTGTCTCCGGTTTGTTATTCAAAAAGTATTTAATACCGTCCTCAAAATTTAGCACTATTTTTTTCTTTTTGCTCCATGTTTTTGGGATTACCTAGGGTTATCACTAGTCAATTGCTTTTAAATAAAAAAATGCACTATTTAAGAGCAAGTTCTCGGTCAAAAATATCTCTGAAATATGATTAAAACTGGTTTACATTTCAGATGCAAAATTCATAAATAGTCATCTAAAAATAATTAAATAAAAAATCAATCGAGGCAGAAATGACAGGAAGTAAAAAAGTAGTGATCGTGGGTGGTGGCACCATGGGTGCTGATGTGGCATTGGTATTTTTAAGAGGTGGTTACGCCGTAGAAATCATTGAGGCAGGTACAGAGCGCCGAACTTTTTTACCTCAGTATTTTGAATTTCAAATCAAAGAACTCGGATATGCCAAGCCAAATAAACCAATCACAATTCATGCAGAGCTCAAAGATGTTGCATGGTCAAGCGTTGATTTGGTGGTGGAATGTATTCCAGAAAAATTGCCGCTCAAACAGGAGTTGTTCAAGCAGTTAGATCAAATCGCGCATGCGCACACCATCTTGGCCAGCAATAGTTCGAGTTTTCCAATCAGCCAAATTGCTGAGGGCTTAAAGACCATCAGCCGCATGATTGGTTTGCATTTCTTCATGCCAGCCCATTTGGTACCTTGTGTGGAAGTGATTAAAGGTGAAAAGACCAGTCAGGCAGTCATGGATGATTTATTCCAAATCATGACGCGCTGCTTGATGGTGCCGGTGAGAGTCAACAAAGACTTACCTGGCTTCTTGGCCAATCGATTGCAGCATGCCATGTCTCGCGAAGCTTTCTCAATGATTGATCAAGGCATTGCCACCCCAGAAGACATTGATAACGCTGTTAGGTTTGGATTTGGTTTTAGGTATTTGGCGGCCGGCCCTGTGATGCAGCGCGATCATGCTGGGGTTGAGATTCACACGGCTGCAGGTGCGAGCATTTACCCATCCTTGTGCAATGATGCAACGCCAGCCAAATGTTTGACTGAGAAAGTTAAAAACAATCATTACGGTATGAAGACCTCTCAAGGCTTTTACTCTTGGACCCCGGAAACAATCAAAGTTGAGCGCAATCGCTATGACACGATTCTCAAAGCGGGCCTGAAAATCATCCAACAGGACATTGAAAATATCTGCCGATAAAAGTATCTCTAAATAAAAAAAGCTTGTTTCTCTTTGCAAAGAAACAAGCTTTTTGATTTGGTGCCCCAGGAGAGACTCGAACTCTCACGCCTCTCGGCACCGGCTTCTAAGACCGGCGTGTCTACCATTCCACCACCAGGGCATGGCTTAGGCGCATGAGAAAACTGTCGAAAACTCTCATCACACTTCAGCTAAGCCCATCATTCTACTTGAAATTTTCGTAAATTTAAAGCCTGAGTGGCGATTTCCTGCTAGGCCACATAATTACAGCATTAGCTATAGGGCTAATGTGCGATTGGCTGATATATTTCTATCATACGAATTTAGATAACTATCTGTTAATTCTGATACTTTTAGAATTATTGACTGTTCATTGAGTCCGAGAGTTTTGTATGCCTACACCGTCAGCACCAATTAAAAATGCCTCACAAATCGCTCTGTTTGGAGTGATGTGTGTCATTTCTGGACAAGTTTTAGCCGCTGGCTTTGTCGATACTTTGGCGGATGTGTTCTCCTGGATAGCAATCATCATCATTCCAATTGTTCTTGGAATCGCTTATTGGCAAATTCATTATTTACCCAGCAAGATTGCTGAAAAACGTCAGCATCCACAGAAGGAAGCCATTCATGCGATGTGCATGGTTTCACGTTTTTCAGGAGGCTTGTTTTGGCCGATTGCATTTGTCTGGGCTCATTTAAAGCCAACCATCGTGCCTTTATCAAAAGATCAAGTTCAGTCTCTTGCGGAAGCTGAAAAGAAATCTCTCTCAAACAGCGCTAAGGACTAGACATGTTAGAAATCATCATCGTTCTTTACGCTTTGGTTGTTTGGTGGGTATTTTTCAAACGCAAACTTTATCCATGGAACAAGCGCTCCAAAATCATTGTGTTTGTAACACCAGTTGTATTTGTGTTGATCATGATTTTGCTCATGAACATCTTTGCTCCAAGTAGCTCTGATGTCAGGGTCACCCGCCATGAAATCCCCATCATTCCTCAAGTCAAAGGGCGTGTGATTGAAGTCGGCGTGACTGACAATCAACGTGTTAAGAAGGGCGATGTTCTATTCAAGATCGACCCTGAACCTTATCAAGCTTCAGTCAATGCTTTGAATGCCAAACTCAAACTGGCTAAACAACGAGTAGAAGAAAACCGCGCTTTGGTCAAAACAGGATCAGGCAATCGTTTTGATCTTGAAAAGGCAGAAGCTGATTACGATGAGTTGAAAGAAAAGGCTGACAACTCCTATTGGGAGCTTGAGCAAACCATTGTCCGTGCACCGAACAATGGCACCGTTATTAATGCACAACTGCGCCCAGGCGTTTTCTTGGTGCCAACACCATTGCGTGCTGCGATGAGTTTTCTTGAAGATGACCCACAAGTATTCATGTTGTTCCATCAAAATGAACTTCATCAAATCAAGCCAGGACACGAAGCGGAGTTTTATGTCCCAACCAATCCTGGCCAAATATATAAAGCCAAAGTTGAAAGCGTGATTTGGGCTCAACGTCAGGGTCAAGTAAACGCGAGTGGTGATGTTCCTCAAACAGGTGTGAGACCAGCTGTTCCTAATCGCTTCCCGGTGAAGTTGATCCTTGAAGAGGGTAGTCATACAGAATTAATCGCTGCAGGTGCCATTGGTCATGGTGCAATCTATACAGACAACATGAGCTTTTTACATTTTGTTAGAAAAGTCATGTTGCGTGTTTATAGCAAGCTCAACTACATTGTGCCGAAATTGCATTGATGAGATCGATGGATAAAGTCTCTATGACCAAGTGTTTGTCGCTCAGTCTCGTATTGGTGCTGAGCGCTTGTTCCATTGGTGAGCCAATCAAACGATCTGAGCTGCTTGATAGATCATTAGCTGGGCAACAGTTGCCTGGACAATACAAAGCCAGCAACAATCAAGTAGTCAGTCAGCAAGCAGCGTTTCAAAGCATTGCTTGGGTCGACTCATTCAATGATCCTGAGTTAACAGAATTAGCCAAGTTGGCGATTCAATCAGCACCCGATTTCAGAATTTATGCTGCACGATTAGATCAAGCTGAAGCGATGATGAAGGCTGTTGGCGGATCTTTCTATCCCAATGTGGGCGTGCAGGGTAAAACAGGATCTAAGTTAGGTTTGGATGGCACCGGTACGTCGGGATATTACGTTGGTGCCAATTGGGAGCTTGATCTTTGGGGGCGTGTACGAGCAAGCTATGCCAATGCCGAACAAAATGCCAGAGCCATTGCTGCTGATCAACAATCAGCAAAACTATCCTTCATTGCCAATCTGGCTAAAACATTGTGGTCTGCTCGAGTGCTTCATTCACAGGCGCGCTTAGCCCAAGAGTCATCTGAGCATCAAGAAAAAATCCTGGAGCATGTGCAGCAACGTGAAAAAATTGGCGCATCTTCTAAGCAAGACATTCTCACTGCAGAAATCAATCTTGCTCAAGCCAAAGAGTTGGCTTTCAATTTAAAGAATGCTAGTCAACAAAATCTTAAAACACTGGATGTCTTGGTGGGTCGTTACCCTGTTGGCACACCACTAAAAATTCAAAGCTTGCCTAAAAGCCCATCTGCCATTAACACGGGTGTGCCTTCAGATCTATTAGAAAGACGTCCTGACATTGTGGCGGCAACTGCCCGAGTGGATGCGGCCAGATTCAACGTGAAAGAAGCAGAAGCCACGCGCTTGCCTAAAATCAGTTTAACTGCCGGCTTTGGCAGAATCAGCAGTGAAGTCTTTGTGCTTAAAACAGATTCATCCAATCCTAGTGCTGGTGTTGGAGTTACTTTGCCCATATTCACGGGTGGCGCCTTAGAAGCAAGAGTTGAGTCAAGGCAAGCTGAGCTGGAACAAGCTTTTGCCACCTATGCCAAAGTTGGATTAAATGCCTTCAGAGAAGTTGAGTCTGCCTTGTCAGGTGAGCAATCTTGGCGAGCACGTTATGCAGAGCTCAATCAAATTTATCAATTGCAACAAAATATTCAAAAAAGCACGGATGCTGAATTTGTCATTGGTCGCATCGATCAGCGCCAAGTCTTACAACAAAAAATACGAACCAATACTGCTCAATCAAATGAGCAGCAGGGTCAGTTAGAAGTTTTAATGCAACGCATTAATTTATATTTATCTTTGGGTGGCCCAGCCATCTAAAAGCCACTAATCATTTTTAGGAGTTAAGTGTGAGCACACAATCAACAGAAACAATGTCCCGCTGGGAAAAAATAAAGCATGGTTTTCTTCATGAAACTAAAAAGTTTCTGATTGCCACAAGTTACTTCACGATTTGGTTTTACGCCATTGGTTTGTATAACCAATCGCAAATGTTGCACTTTGGGGTTGATGGCGCGGATAGCATGTTCTCGATCACAGTGGCTCTTATCAAAGCCGCTTTTGTGGGTAAATTCTTGATCACGGTAGAGTTACTCATGCCAATCAAGGTCAATAAAGGCAAGGCTATTTTCTGGCCTTTGATTGGCCACTCTTTGATCTATGTGGTCTTGGTCATGATCCTACATGCCAATGCCCTAGGTATTGAAGGGTACTTGCTGCATGGCAAGCCATTCTTAGAAGGTCTATTGGAGTTTGGCCATGCCAAACCTAAAAACCTGATCATGATTGCCTTCATCTACTGGCTCATCATCGTTCACTACTTGACCTACTTCACGGTTCAAAAAGCCGTGGGTGAAAAAGAGTTCAAAGACATCTTTTTGGGTAAGTAATAAACGAAGGTAATAAGCGCAAGAAGATAAAAAAAGCTAGATAAATGTCACAAGAAAAAATGCCTCTGAGATTCAGAGGCATTTTTCATAAGAGGGATGGATAATTCTGGGTAAATCTCCAGAACTCTCGAGAACTCTTAGCCTTACTTCTTAGGGGTGCTCACCACTGCGGCCACTGCTTCAGCATAAGTCACAAACACTTGATCATTGGTAGTAATACCCTTTAAAAGGGCTGGGTTCTCAACCTTCACATTCACCACATTGCCTTTAGGACCTTTGAGTGACACGATTTGTTTCTTTTGATCAATCGCCACAACGCTGGCGGTTGTCTTAACAATATTGGTTTTAACCATACCAGGCTTATTGCCTGCTGGAGCTGTTTGAGTGTCTGATGTCACTTCGCGACCGCGCACATCATTGTTCTTTGTTTTAACTAATTCAATAGCCACAGCTAACTGGTATGCAACATCCAAGCGATCGCCAACTTTGATTTGGGCAAAGTTCTTCACCTCTGGACCTGCAACGATATCCAATTCGCCTTCTTGACTCTTGAATGTCACGACACGGTTTTTCGCGTCAATCTTTGTCACGATGCCGCTATAAATTTGACCGCGTTCTCCGGCAATTGCTCCTGCGACCACAGGATCTGCTGGGTAGTCATATTGAGCAACGGCCATTGAAGAAAGGCCAAGAAGAGAGGCTGTTAATAGGCTTAAGCTGATTTTTTGTGTGGTCATGGAGCTTCCTAAGAGATTTATTTGAAATATTCTCAAATTTAACACTTTAAGCCCTGTTTATGAATGAGCTCTAAGGCTATTGAATCATTAAGAGGGAATAAAAGAAAAAAGCCTCTGAATCATAAATTCAGAGGCTTTCTTATTTGGCTCCTCGACCTGGGCTCGAACCAGGGACCTACGGATTAACAGTCCGGCGCTCTACCGACTGAGCTATCGAGGAATAGACGAAGATTATAGCCTGATTTTTATTAGATGCCAAATTCGCCCTGGGTTTGGTCTAATATGTCCTCAAACATCTTGTTTCATGGGCTTTATGCTGTTTATTTGATTAACTAAATTGGTTTCTACTCGGATGATTGAATTATCGATAACAAGTTGGGCTGAGGCGCAAAATTTGGTTAAGTCTTTGCGTTATCAAGTCTTTGTGATTGAGCAAAAAGTTCCTGAAGACATGGAGTGGGATGAGTTTGATCAGATTGCCTGGCATGCGATTGTCACAGCAGATAATCAAACCATTGGAACAGGGCGATTAATTATTAATGATCGTGTTGCCAAAATAGGACGCATGGCTGTTCAATCATCAAGAAGAAACCAAGGCATAGGTAAAAGTATCTTGAAGTCTTTGATTCAGACTGCAAAAGAAAAGGGCGCACAAGAATGTATCTTGCACGCCCAAACCCATGCGATTGCTTTCTATGCCAAAGAAGACTTTGAACCTCACGGCCCCATCTTCGATGAAGCCGGTATCCCTCACGTAGAGATGCGGCTCATACTCTAAAACTGCTATTGATTAAAAGTCAAAAGTGGCTGTTGCTCTAAAGATCCTAGGAACGCCAGGATAGAGAGTGTTTGAGCCATAAGTCTGACTCACATCACGCCAGTAAAACTTATCGAAGATATTTTCAACAAATACTCGGTAAGTGGCCTTTGATTTACCGACCTCATCTACATATCTCAAGCCAGCATCAAACTTATGATATCCAGGAACGCTCAATGAGTCATCGAGAGTCACTGGTTTACTAGAAACATAAGTCCAGCCACCTTGAACGCTCATTTTTTCAACTTGCGGCAATTGGTAATCCGCAAATATCACAGCGCGCCAGTTTGGAATACCAATTGCTTGTGAGCCATTCATGCTTGAAATGCTGGCACCTTCCTGTTTGGCTTCCAAATACATGGCACTCGAAGTCAAACTTAGGCGCTTAGTTACCTTTTGAGCATAAGACAATTCAATGCCTGTGTGTATTACTTTGCCATCCTGTTTGATATCAGCGTATTTATATTGATTTGGACCGCTATCAAAATACTCGCCAGCATATTCATTAGGTCTAGATGCTCTAAACAAGGTTGCCGTAATTAAAGAGTCATTCGTGGGGGTATATCTTGTGCCAATTTCAATCTGATCAGTTTTTCGAGGTTTAAGTGGATTGGCATTTACGAAACTAGTTTCAATTGGTCTTGTTCCTGATTCAACACCCTCGCTATAGCTGATGTAATTAGTGGTTTTACTATTTAACTTGTATGTTGCACCAATGCTTGGGAGCAAATAGTTCTTCTTGAATTCTCCAAGAGATGCGCCAGAAGTAGAGAATGATTTATCGCTCAGTTCAATAAATCTTGAGCTTAGATAAAGATTTATTTTGTCATTCAACTTCATATTATCTTGAATGAATAAGCTATTCTGATGATGATCTAAAGTTTTAGTTCTTGCCCCAATTAATCCTGGCGAAGATAGTGGGTTGATAGCTGCGTTAAGGCTGTAAATATTATCTTCAGGTGATAAATAATCAAATCTTGCTTGCCCTTGATAAATATTTCTTTTGAGCAAAGAAACTCCATATTTAAAGTTATGTTCAATCGAGCCAGAATTGAACCTGCTACTCAAGCCTATTTGCACTTGATCATTTCTACGCAGTTCATTTTCACTTCTAAAATCTGACACCGCAAAATCTCCAGTGGGGCCAAATGTTCCTGTATCAAGAGGTAATGGGTAGGCTTGACGGTCATTGATCTTCACTTCACTGCGGCTTAAATGGAAGAAGATTCTATTGTTGTCATTTAACTCATGATCTATCTTTAAGCCTGTATTGAGTGACTTAATTTCGGTTGGCAATACCCAGTTGTATCGATTTAGCTGGATATTGGCAGGTACATTCTGAGGCACCCATGAGGTGATTCCATCACTCAACAACATCAAGCCAGAAACGCCAATTTGGCTCCTGTCTTGGTATTCAACATCGAATTGGGCCAAAGTTTTATTACTTAATTTGGCATCAAGAGCAAGACTGACAAACTCACGTTTCCCTTTTGCATTCTTAACAAATGGCTTCATAT
>Ga0255125_1000260_pt1 | contig 17280 bp, 13 predicted proteins | sample Law_Cont_RepC_8d_FD_188557 | JGI IMG/M metagenome (GOLD analysis project Ga0255125, IMG submission 188557) | Freshwater microbial communities from St. Lawrence River, New York, United States - Law_Cont_RepC_8d | ecosystem: Environmental > Aquatic > Freshwater > River | place: USA: New York...
GATGGCAACGACAGCCTGGAGGGTGGGCTTGGAAATGACTGGCTTGACGGGGGGGCGGGCATTGACCTGGCGATCTTCAGCGGCCCGCGCACTGGGTACCGTGTTGAAAGAACTGGAGCGGATTACAGCATCGTTGACATCTTCTTGAATGACGGCGATGAAGGCACAGACCTGTTGCGCGGGATTGAGGAAGCACAGTTCAGCGATGCGGTCGTCAACTTGGCCAGTCTGGACCTGACACCACCGGTGGCTTCCATCTTCAAGCCGGATGACGATGCTAGAAACGTTGCGGTGGGCAGCAACATCTCGATCACCTTCAGTGAAAACATCCAATTGGGGGCTGGTCTCATCGAGATCAGGCAGGGCTCGGCCAACGGCACGCTGGTGGAGTCGTTCAACGTGGTGAACAACAGTCGGATCTCTGTCTCTGGATCAACGCTGACCGTGGATCCCACGAATGATCTATTGGAGAAGACGCAGTACTTCGTGGTGCTGCCCACAGGCTCGGTTCGGGATTTGGCCGGTCACAGCTTCGCGGGCACCACCAGCTATGATTTCACCACCGCTGCACCCGCCACGGGCTCCGGATCTCAAGTCTCTCTCGGGGGCCACGTTTACCACTGGAAATCACACGCCCTGCTGGCCAACACATGGATCACCGCAGGCAGTGGCGCAACCTCCACCACCGATGCCATGGGCCGCTACGCGCTGGACATACCCTCGGGAGACACAGCCCCTCTTTCGATCCATCGAAATGCCGGGGACGGCACAAGCAACAGCAGCATCACTGCTGCTGACGCACTGGCGGCACTGCGCATTGCCGTTGGCCTCAACCCCAACCCGACGGTCAATGGCGTGCAGGCGCCGATTTCGCCTTATCAGATCATGGCGGCCGATGTGAACAACAATGGCGCGATCACCAGTGCCGATGCACTGGGCATTTTGCGCATGGCGGTCAAACTTCCCAATGCTGCTGTGCAGGAATGGATGTTCCTCGAAGATATCCGTGATCTTTGGGACGATGCCGCCGGGCAGTCCACTTTGACCCGGAGCAGCGCGGCTTGGGACCGCACTGTGTCAGCGCCGACAGAAAGTACGTTGGGCATGCACATGGTTGGCGTGCTCAAGGGGGATGTCAACGGCAGCTGGCAGCCCCCTGTGGGAACGCCCGACCTTGACGAAGTCGATCCGAGTTATTTCGGCCATCTGGCCATGCTGATCGGCGTACCAGACAATTACTGGGGCTGAAGGAGACACTTTTTCAGTGTTGCATTGCCGAGTTGATGCAGCTGGCCTTCTGTGACCGCCGTCAGCAGCGTGATGGTCACAGCACTCATCAAAAAAAACGGGCAAGCCGTGAGGCTTGCCCGTTCAGGATCCACACCCCGCCTGGTGACTCAGGCAAGATGGATTTCCATCACCCGTCTTCAGACGCCGAGGTAGTAGGCGTTGTCGATGTCCAGCACCAAAGGCATGCTGGCCACCGCCACGGCGGCATCGCCCGACTGCTGACCCTCGGCCCAAGCAGCACCCGTGAAGATGAACTCTGCTGAGGCCCCCACACCCAAACTACCGAACGAATAAGCGGTGCCCGCCGCTGCGCCGTTCAGGTCGTACACCGCGTCGGTCAAGGTGATCTCTCCGAGCGAGATGTTGCCGGTGTTGCTCACGGTGAATTTGAACTGCGGATCGATGCCCGAGCTGGACGACAGCAGCGGGCCGGTCTCGCTGTTCGCATCCAGCCAGGTCACGCCATTGTCCACCGACACGTACTTCGTCAGGTCGATGCCGGGCTGGTAGACCACCGTGACACCTTCGGCATCCGTGAACGCCGGTGTTTCGTTGGTGTCGGCAACCGCCGTGTTGATGAGCACCCCATCGCCTCCGGCATTGCTGTCCAGGTCGGCCTGGGTCAGCACATAGCTGGAGTTGTAGACCACCGTGGCGCCAGGCGCGAGCGAAGCGAGCGATTCGATTGTGCCGGTCAGGTCATCGACAACCGTCAGGTTGGTCAAGGTCACGCTGCCCTCGTTCTTCACGGTGAAGACATAGTTCAACACGTCGCCGGCTGCATCGGCCAGGGCATTGCCGTTGCCACCATTGATGCTCACGATGCCCTTGTCAAACGCCATACCAATGGTGCGCAGGATCGGTACCGATTCAATGTCACTGATCGGTGTGGTCTGGGCCGAGTCGGCGATGGCGATGTTGTCGATGTAACCATCGCCTGCGCCGTTGTTGTCCAGATCGGCCTGGGTCAGCGTGTAGCTGGTCAGGTAGGTCTGGGTTTGGCCAGGGATCAGGGTCAGACCCGCCACATTCAGGCCAGTCAACGGTTCATTGACAGACACGCCGGTCAAGGTCACGTTGCTCGGGTTGGCCACCACAATGCGGTAGTTCAGCACATCGCCCACAGCATCGACCAGGTTGTTGCCGTTGCCGCCCGTGACATTGAGGAAGGTCTTGTCCAGGAACAGCACGGGGGTGCGGATCAGCTGCACCGTCTCGTTGTCCTGCGTGGGCAGGGTCTGGTCCGAATCCACCGTGGTGGAGTTCTCGATGTAACCATCGCCATTGCCGTTGGTGTCCAGATCGGCCTGGGTCAGTGTGTAGCTGGTCAGGTAGGCCTGATTGCCGCCGGGGGCCAAAGAGGCAATCGTCTGGTTCAGCCCGGTCAAGTCATCGAAGACGGTGACATTGGTCAGGGTGACGGTGCCGGCATTGAACACGTTGATGGTGTAGTTCAGCACCTCACCGGCCTGGTCCGCAAAGCCGTTGTTGTTGCCGCCAGTGACGCCCGAGACATTCTTTTCAACGCCCAATCCGATGGTGCGCAGCAAGGGGCTGGATTCGGTGTCCGACAGCGCTGCAGTCTGGTCGGAATCGGCCGTCGCGGTGTTGTCGTGGTAACCGTCGCCATCACCGTTGCTGTCCACATCGGCCTGGGTCAGCGTGTAGGTCGAGCTCAATGACACAGATTCACCAGGCTCCAAGGTCAGACCTGTGATGTTCAGGCCAGTGGAGGGATCCACCACCGACACACCCGTCAAGGTGATGTTGCCTTCATTGGCCACAGTCGACTGATACAGGAGCACGTCGCCTGCGGCATCCAGGATGGTGTTGCCGTTGCCGCCGGTCACGCTCACCAAGGACTTGTTCAGCGACAGCGAAGGGCGTGGCAGCAACTGGATCGGCTCAAAATCGCTGACCGGACCCGTTTGTGCGCTGTCGGCCGTGGCGGTGTTCTCGACGTAACCATCTCCGCCGCCATTGCTGTCCAGATCCTGCTGAGTCAGCGTGTAGCTGGTCAGGAAGACCTGACTTTGCCCGGGGGACAAGGTCACACCTGCCGCATTGAACCCGGTGAGGACGTCGGTGACGGTCACATCGGTCAGGGTCATGTTGCCGGGGTTGGACACCGTGATGGTGTAGTTGAGCTGATCGCCGGGCGCGTCGGCAGCGATGTTGCCGTTGCCACCGGTGATGCTGGCAATGGCTTTGTCCACGGCAATGGCCGGGGCCTGTTCGACGGCGACAGACGCGTCGTCGGTGTCGGGGCCGGTTTGGTTGGAGTCGGCGGTGGCCAGGTTGACGATGGGCGTGCCCGCGTCGATCTCCGCTTGCGTGACCACGTGGCTGGCCGTGTAAGACCAGGTCTCGCCCACATCGAGCTCGCCATCGACAGAAGCCGCGTCAGCCACCAGCGTCAGGTTGCTGATGAACGGATCGCTCACATCCACACCGGTGAGGGTCTGGTTGCCGGTGTTTTGCACGCTGATGGCGTAGCTGATGATTTCACCCGCCGCGTTGGCGGTGCCGCCGGGGACCGAGGCCTCCTTGACGATGTTCAGGCTGGCGGCCTGTTCGACGGCGACAGACGCGTCGTCGGTGTCGGGGCCGGTTTGGTTGGAGTCGGCGGTGGCCAGGTTGACGATGGGCGTGCCCGCGTCGATCTCCGCTTGCGTGACCACGTGGCTGGCCGTGTAAGACCAGGTCTCGCCCACATCGAGCTCGCCATCGACAGAAGCCGCGTCAGCCACCAGCGTCAGGTTGCTGATGAACGGATCGCTCACATCCACACCGGTGAGGGTCTGGTTGCCGGTGTTTTGCACGCTGATGGCGTAGCTGATGATTTCACCCGCCGCGTTGGCGGTGCCGCCGGGGACCGAAGCGTCTTTGACAATGTTGAGCGCAGGCATCAGTTGCTGGTTGCCAAAATCCACGTCCATGGCTTTGGGGTGCGTGGCGGTGATCACAATGCCTTGGGGGTTGGGCGTGGTTTGCACCCAACCCGTTTGCTGGACTTCGCGCACCACATAGGCATCGTTGTCGGCGTCCGAGGGGTCGGCATCGGGCGTGACCCAGAAGCTGTATCGGCCCTGGGCATCTGTGACGGTGGAGTCTTCGCCAGCGTCGAGCATGCCGTCGGCATCCTTGTCCAGGAAGATGGTCCAGCCGGCCAAGCCGACCTCGTCGTCCGCTGTCCCGGCGATGTTGTCGATGCCATCCGCATCCCGCACCGCATTGCCATCCATGTCGTTGAATTTCATGCCGCTGATTTCACCCTCAATGATGGCCGAGGGCATCAGCTGAAGCGACATGGCCCCTTTGCCACCGATGTCCACTGTGGTCTGGAGCGATCCGCCGGTCCATGCGGATGCGCCCAAGGTCGGGCCGCTGCCCTGAGCGGGCACATCGCCAGGACCAGCGATCATCAGGCCGTACTGGATCTCGGCGCCACCGGTTTTGGTGGTGGAGCCGGTGTAGACGAAGGTGATGGTGACGTGGCCATCCATCGTGCCGCCGCCACGTGTGGTGTAGCTGACATCACTCACACCGGTGATGTTGGCATTGACCGTCTGGAAGCCGCCCTGCGTGCCGCCACTGTTGGTGAAACTGGCGTCGTCTGCTGTCGCAAGCCCTGCAAAATTGCTGGGGTCGCGGTCCACATCGGGCGAGGTCATGAACAGGAAGCCACCGGCGTTGGTGTTCCCCTGGTAGTAGTTGTAGGTCACATTGAAGGAGTAGCTCTGACCATTGACCAGCGGTTGGCTGTTGCTCGCTTTGTAGAAGAAGACGTGGGGAACGACTTCGCCTTCGAAGTAATCCGATTTGCTGTCGGACAGGATGTTGTTGTTCCATTCGGCTTGGGTGCCACTGGCGGCATCGCCATCGGCCCAGTGCTGGTAGACCTTGTCGACCTTGCTTGCTGAAGGCGACCCCATGGTGAGCGCGTCTGCGCTGGCCAGCGCCTTGAACTGCCCATAGAGCCCGTACTTTTCTGAAGAACTTTCGTCGTTGAGCGTGTCCCGAGATGAAGCGTTATTCCCTGATGTGATTTTCTTTGACATGGTGAACTCCAAGTGTCAACCATCTGCTGGCCGACCTGTGTTGATTGGCTTCCCTTTGGGGGAACTGCAAACTTCTGATTTGCAGTCAGGTCATGATGCTGAGATTCATCCAGATGTGAATTCACCGGGAGAGGTATTCATGTCGACAGATCACGCATGCGTGTGACTTGCTGCACAGACAAACGCCAGGCGCCAGCTGCCAGCAGAACACCCCGGGCCTGCCCATCACCGATTCCGCTGGCACGGGTCAGTGCCATGCACCGTCGGGGAGCCATGGGGCTGTTGTTTTTTGTGAACATGACCGACTTCGTCCAGCGCTGCCCATGGGCTCCACAGCCTCAATACTGTATTTAATAAAAATTATTTGTAAATATTAAGAATTTCGATAATTTTTGTTTTTTGTGGAAGGGTTTTTGGGCCTCCATTGCGAAAAGTCAAGGTGAGTGGCTGGGCGTCGCCATGCAGGTCTGTTAACTTGGGAAGAGGGTCATCGGCTCATGGGGCGTGCAAATTTATAGGAAAAAATTTTCCGCATATGGTTAAAATTGTTAGCATGATTACGATCAAAAGCCCGTTTACCTCCGCATACCTGCGATTTCTGCAGCTGGCCAAGGTTGTCCAAGCACTTCCCGACGGACAAGCCATGGACGCCAACGAGGAGGCGCTGCTGCAAGCGGTTGTGTTGCGATGGTATGAATTCAAACCCATGACCGTCCGGGAGGCCATCGCCCTGGCTGAATTGGGTTCTCCGGCCACGCTGCACAAACGGATCTCTCGCTTGCGCGAAAAAGACATGCTCAGCACCCTCAGCCTGGAAGGTGACCGCCGGGCCAAATTCCTGATCCCCACCCAACGCACCCTGGACTACTTCGAGCACCTGGGTCAAACCATGCAGCAAGCCGAGCAAAACTTGCCCACATGATCAGCGCCATTCGGCAACTGGCCGAGCATGCGGTGCTGACCTTGGCCAGCGCTGTTTTATTTGTCACTTTCCATGAGCTCAACGACTGGATTTTTTCCAGTCTTGAATACCGTGAAGACATCACCTGGGTCTTCTTGCCTGCGGGCTTTCGGGTCATTTTGGTGTTGGTTCTGGGCTTGCGCGGTGCATGTGGCCTGATGTTGGGCAGTTGGTTCATCGACAGCGCGACCTGGACGCCTGAGACCTGGTTTTTCCCTTTTCTCAATGGCGTGGTCTCGGGACTGACCCCATGGCTGGTGATGAAGTCCCTGACCTGCCATGGCTGGCTCAGCCCTCAATTGGAGAACATGACGGCCCAGCGGCTGCTGCAGCTGACTTTGCTTTTTTCAGCTGCGAGCGCCGGCAGCGAACAACTGGTGGGGTGGCTGTTTGTTCGCCCCGAAGCCAACATCTGGATTGACGTGTGGCCAATGCTCATTGGCAACGCGCTGGGCGCCTTGTTGATGCTCTATGTCATGAAATTTGTGCTGGACCAATGGGGATTCGGCCGAAGGGTGGGCAGCGATTGAAACGCTGGCCTCATTCGGCATCGGCCAAAAACAGCGCTTGCAAATCGCTCAAGAAGTCAAACCCTTTTTCTGTCGGCCAGACCCTGTGCAGGTCACGGCCAATCAAGCCCGATTTTTCAGCCTCCAGCAGCCCTTGCTGGATGCTGGTCATGGGCAGACCTGTGCGGTCCACATAGTCGGCCAGATCAAAACCGCCCCGCAAGCGCAAAGCGTTCAGCATGAACTCAAAGGGCAGGTCCTGGCGTGACACCTCGTTGCTTTGCGTGACCGTCTCGCCCTTTTGCGCTTGCTGCATGTAGAGCGCGGGTTCGCGAAAACGCACCTGGCGCAGCACGCGGTGCGCAAAACTGAGCTTGCTGTGCGCCCCGGCCCCAATGCCGAGGTAATCGCCAAACTGCCAATAGTTCAGGTTGTGGGCGCATGGGTGTCCGGGTTGGGCATAGGCCGAGACTTCGTAGCGCGCCAATCCGGCATTCGCAGTCAACTCGGTGATGCGGTCCATCATCTCGTAGGCCAGATCGTCTTCGGGCAAAGCGGGCGGGAACTTGGCAAACACCGTGTTGGGCTCGATCGTCAGGTGATAAATCGAGATGTGCGGTGGTGCAAAGGCCAGCGCGGTCTGCATGTCTTCGGTCAAGCCTTGCAGCGTCTGGCCCGGCAAGGCGTACATCAGGTCGAGGTTGAAGGTGTCAAACACCTGCGCTGCTTCGGTCACGGCGGCCAAGGCCTGATCCCGGTCGTGCACCCGGCCCAAGGCTTTCAGGTGTGCATTGTCAAAACTCTGCACCCCGATCGACAAACGGGTGATGCCGGCCTGTCTGAAGGCCTTGAAACGGTCTTTTTCAAAGGTGCCAGGGTTGGCCTCCAGGGTCACTTCGGCATTGGGGGCCAGGCGCACGCGGGCCCGAATGCCGGACAACAGACGGTCAATCGCTTCGGGTGAAAACAGGCTGGGTGTGCCCCCGCCCATAAACACGGTCTGGATACTGCGGCCCCAGATCAGTGGCAAGCTGGCTTCCAGGTCGGCCAAGAGTGCGTCGATGTAGGCGTCCTGGGTGGACGGCATGTCTGCCCCGGCACGCAATTCATGCGAATTGAAGTCGCAGTACGGGCATTTCTTGATGCACCAGGGCAGGTGCACATACAGCGACAAAGGCGGCAGATTGTTCAGTTGCAGCACGCCTGGGCGCATGGCGTGCACCGGGTCCATCATCTGGCTCATGTCGTGCTCATGCTCAACCAGCGCTCGCGCATCAGCGCCAGCATGGCCTGAGCGGCACGACCACGGTGGCTGTTGGCGTTTTTCACCTCGGTGGGCAACTCTGCAAAAGTCTTGCCAAACTCGGGCAGCCACATCACCGGGTCAAAACCAAAACCATTGCTGCCTCGGCGCTCGGTGGTGATCTCGACCACCACCCGGCCCACAGCGATCAGGGGCTCCGGGTCATCGGCGCTGCGCAGGGCCACCAGGGTGCTGACCATGGCGGCACGGCGGTGGGTGATGCCCTGCATTTGTTCCAGCAGCGCGCTCACGTTGGTGTCATCGCCCTTGGGGTAGCCAAAGCGGGTGGCGTAATACGCCGTGTCCACGCCGGGCTGCCCCCCAAAAGCATCCACACACAAGCCCGCGTCATCGGCCAAGGCGGGCAGGCCGCTGAGCTGCGCCGCATGGCGGGCTTTGGCCAGGGCGTTTTCGACGAAAGTCCTGAAAGGCTCTGCCGCCTCGGGGATGTTGAGCTCGGACTGACGGACCAGCGTCATGTTCAGCGGCGCGAACAAGGTCTGCAATTCGGCCAGTTTGCCCGCATTGTTGGAGGCCAGAACGATTTTCATGAACAGGCGGGATTCAGGCGCTGAAGGTCAAGGTCTGGGGTGCGTCGTGCGCCTGCTTTTGCAGTTGCACCAGCTGGGCAATGCCTTGCTCGGCCAGCGCCAGCATGCGGTCCATCTCAACCCGGGTGAAGGCCACGCCCTCGGCGGTGCCCTGCACTTCCACGAAGTTGCCCGCGCCGGTCATCACCACGTTCATGTCTGTGTCGCAGGCGGAGTCCTCGGGGTAGTCCAGGTCGAGCAAGGGGGTGCCGTTTTTCAGCCCCACCGAGATGGCCGCCACACGGTCCAGGATGGGCGAGCGGCTCAGCTTGCCCGTGGCCAACAGCCAGTTGACGGCATCTTGCGCGGCCACAAAAGCGCCTGTGATGCTGGCCGTACGGGTGCCACCATCGGCCTGCAGCACGTCGCAGTCGAGGTGAATGGTGCGCTCACCCAGTTGTTTCAGGTCAAATACCGCACGCAATGAACGGCCAATCAGGCGCTGAATTTCTTGCGTTCGACCGCTTTGCTTGCCGCGTGCGGCCTCACGGTCGCCCCGGGTGTGGGTGGCGCGGGGCAGCATGCCGTATTCGGCGGTGACCCAGCCTTCGCCGCTGCCTTTCTTGTGGCCGGGCACTTTCTCTTCGACCGAAGCGGTGCACAAAACTCGAGTCTGACCAAACTCGATCAGGACCGAGCCCTCGGCATGGACCGTGTAGCCGCGGGTGATGCGCACCGGGCGCAAGGCATCGTTGGCGCGACCGGTTCGGACATAAGAAACTGAGGTGTTCATGGTGTGTAAAGGCACTTGGCGCAGGATTGGAATGACGGGGCCCACAGAGAGTTTGCGATAATTCACGGTTTGGTGATCGCAGCAGATGCGACCCATCCGCAGCGCCCCAGACGCTGACTGGCCCCCAAGAGGGACCGCGCTGTCCCAAGGATATTGACCGATGCCAGTTTACAGTATGACCGGATTCGCCAGCGTGCAGCACAGCCCGCTGGCCATCGATGGCGAACCCCCTGCCCACGCGGCTGGGACCGCCATACTTGGGCTGGAAATTCGCGCCGTCAACAGCCGCTTCCTGGACCTGTCATTTCGCCTGCCCGAAGAATTGCGCCAACTCGAACCCGGCCTGCGCGAGTTGATCACCCGTCACATCAAGCGCGGCAAGGTGGAAGTACGTGCCAGCCAGGATTCAGGTGAGAGTGCGGCACTGCAAGCCCCCAACCACCAGTCGCTGCAAAAAATCGCAGCCCTGCAAGACAAGATCCAAGGCTGGTTGCCCGGCGCCGCGGCCTTGAGCGTGGCCGATGTGCTGCGCATGACCGCGGGCAACTCGGGGCAAATCGTTGCCGACGATGCCGCCTGGATGCAACTGGCCAACCAGGCCGTGGACGCCCTGCGAGAAGCCCGCGCCCGCGAAGGGGCCCGACTGACCGCGATGCTGCACGGCCACATTGCCCAACTGCGGGGCCTGGCCGAGCAGGCCGTACCGCTGGTGCCGCAATTGGTCGAGCAGCAGCGTCAGCGCTTTCTGGAGCGCTGGCAAGACGCCATGGCGCTTGCCGATGGCAGCCACCTGCCCGAAGCGGCGAAGGACCGCGCCCTGACCGAGGCCACCGCGTTTGCCATCCGCATCGATGTGGCCGAAGAATTGACCCGCCTGCGCTCTCACCTGGAAGAAATTTCGCGCCTGCTCGACAAGGGCGGCGACATTGGCAAACGGCTGGACTTTCTGATCCAGGAGTTGCACCGCGAAGCCAACACCCTGGGCTCCAAATCGGCCGTGCTGGAAATGACCCGCATTTCCGTGGACATGAAGGTCTTGATCGAGCAAATGCGTGAACAAGTCCAGAACATCGAATAAAGAGACCCCACATGGATTACCCCGGAAACCTGTTTGTTGTGGCCGCCCCCAGCGGGGCAGGCAAATCCAGTCTGGTCAAGGCCCTGATGGAGCTGGATGCCCGAGTGCAACCCACTGTTTCGCACACCACCCGTGCACCCCGGGGCCAAGAAAAGCACGGTCGCGAATATTTTTTCGCATCGGCCCAAGAGTTTGATGCCATGGTGCTGGCCGACGCCTTTGTCGAGTGGGCCCATGTCCACGGCCAGCGCTACGGCACCTCCAAAAAGATGATCGAAGAGCGCATGGCACAAGGCGCGGATGTGATTCTGGAAATCGACTACCAGGGCGCGCTGCAGATCCGGCAGATGTATGCCAATGCAGTGCTGATTTTCGTTCTCCCCCCCAGTTGGGAAGAATTGCGCGCACGCCTAGAGCGAAGGGGTGAAGACGCCCCCGACATCATCGAGCTGCGCCTGCAAAATGCCGCCATCGAGATGGCGCAGGCCAAGGAATTTGACTTCGTTATAATCAACGAAGTATTTGATCGTGCCTTGTTTGATCTCAAATCGGTCGTTCATGCCCAGCGGCTCAAGTACCACGTTCAGCGTCGCGCCCGGCCTGACACCTTTCAAGCCCTGAAGATGGCTTGACCCCAGCCCCGAAATTCTCAAGGAAAACATCATGGCCCGCATCACTGTTGAAGATTGCCTGGAACAGATCCCCAACCGCTTTCAGCTGGTTTTGGCCGCCACTTACCGCGCTCGCATGCTGAGCCAGGGCCACACCCCCCGCATCGACAGCAAGAACAAACCCGGCGTGACCGCATTGCGCGAAATCGCAGCCGGCAAGGTCGGCATCGAAATGCTCAAGCGGGTTTCCTGAATCTCGCCCAATCTGTCGCCTGGCCCTGCCCAGCGCTGCCATAAGCCCCATGCGTGGGGCTTTTTTTTCGACTTTTTTCAGGGCCACAATCGCTTGCGTTACATTGATGCCATGAGCGCAGTTCTGCCCAAAACCCTCAAAGCCGGTCACAGCCGCACCAAAGCGCTGGACCCAGCGGCCGCGAATGCGGCGGCCGCCAGCTTTGCCGTGCTGGAAGCGCAACTGCGCTACCTCAACGAAACCGAGATCGACATGGTCCGGCGGGCCTACAAATTCGCTGACGAAGCCCATCTGGGCCAGATGCGCAAAAGTGGTGAGCCCTACATCACCCACCCGATCGCCGTGGCTGGTTTGTGCACCGAATGGAAACTCGATGCCCAGGCGCTGGCCGCGGCCTTGCTGCACGACGCCATGGAAGACTGCGGCGTCACCAAGATCGAATTGATCGAGCGCTTTGGCTCCCCGGTGGCTGAACTGGTGGACGGCCTGACCAAACTTGACAAGCTGGAATTCAACACCCACGAGGAAAACCAGGCAGAGTCGTTTCGCAAGATGCTGCTGGCCATGGCCCGCGATGTTCGCGTCATCCTCATCAAACTGGCTGACCGTACCCACAACATGCGCACCATGTCGGACATGCCGCGCAGCAAGTGGGGGCGCATTGCCTCGGAAACGCTTGAAATTTACGCCCCCATCGCCCACCGTCTGGGCCTTAACCAGATTTACCGCGAACTGCAGGATCTGGCTTTCAAGCACCTGCTGCCCTGGCGCCATGCGGTGCTGACCAAAGCCGTGTCGCGGGCCCGCAACCGACGCCGCGACCTGATCCGCAAGGTACAGGCCGATGTCGAGGCCGTGTTCGCCCAAGCCAAAATGGACGTGCGCATCAGTGGCCGAGAAAAGACCCTGTATTCCATCTACAAGAAGATGGATGAAAAGCACTTGAGTTTTGCCCAGGTCACCGACATCTACGGCTTCAGGGTCATCGTCCCCTCCGTGATCGACTGCTACACGGCTTTGGGCTGGCTGCACCAGATCTACAAGCCGGTGCCGGGCAAGTTCAAGGACCACATCGCGATTGCCAAGGTCAATGGCTACCAGTCGCTGCACACCACGCTGGTGGGGCCATCGGGCGTGAACGTGGAGTTCCAGATGCGCACCGAGGCGATGCATCTGGTGGCCGAATCGGGTGTCGCCGCCCACTGGCTGTACAAAGAGCATGAGTCGGCCAGCGAACAGTCCGAGCGCCTGGGCACGCAGTGGCTGCAGTCGCTGCTGGACATCCAGACCGAAACGCGCGATGCGGCCGAGTTCTGGGACCACGTCAAGGTGGACCTGTTTCCCGATGCGGTGTATGTCTTCACCCCCAAGAGCCAGATCATGGCTTTGCCACGCGGCGCCACGGTGGTGGACTTTGCCTACGCCATCCACAGCCGTGTGGGTGACCGCGCCATGGCTGCCCGTATCAATGGCGACCAGGTGCCGCTGCGCACCGAACTCAAGAACGGCGATGTGGTCGAAGTCATCACTGCCCCCGTCTCGGCCCCCAACCCGGCGTGGCTGGGCTTTGTGCGCACCGGACGCGCACGCTCCAAGATTCGCCATCACCTGAAAACCCTGGCGCAGACCGAATCGGTTGAATTGGGTGAAAAGCTGCTGTCCCAGGCCCTGCGTGCCGAAGGCATCGACGGCCTGCCTGCCGACGACGACAGCAACCAGGCCATCTGGGAAAAACTGCTCAGGTTCACCGGCAACCGCCACCGGGCCGATCTGCTGATGGACATCGGCCTGGGCAAGCGCATCGCCACCATTGTGGCCAAGCGGCTGACCGCCCTGCTTGCCGAGCGGGGCCAGAAACCCGATGCCCTGCTCATGACCCGCGAGCGCTTCACCGCCCACGAATCCATTTCGCAAGGCGCCATCACGCTCGATGGCAGTGAAAACGCTTCGGTGGTCTATTCGCGCTGCTGCCGCCCCTTGCCGGGTGACGAGATCGTGGGCTACCTGGGGCGTGGTGAAGGCCTGGCCGTGCACACGCGCGACTGCGCCACCGCCCGCAAACTGAAACAAAAGGACAGTGAACGCTTCATCGGTGTCGAGTGGTCCGACGAGCTTGGTCGCAGCTTCGAGACCGTCATCCACGTCACCGTTGTCAATGGCAAAGGCGTGTTGGCCCGGGTGGCCGGCGCTCTGGCCAGCGCCGAAACCGACATCGTCCACGTGGACATGGGCAACGATGCACCACAAGACATGGCCGAGTTGAAGTTTGTGATCGCGGTGCGCGATGTGGCACATCTGGAGCAGGTGCTGCGCCACCTCAAGCGCACACCCTCGGTGGTCAAGGCCGAACGCCAGACCCACAAGGGCAGCAGCGCTGGCTGACGCTGGACGGCGGGTTTCCCCTGCCGCGGACTTCAGGCTGGCGCAGGGTAGCTGACCTGCACCACCTCAATCGCCAGCACACCAGCGGGCGTGAGCAATTTCAGTTCATCACCCTCGCGTGACTTGAGCAAGGTGCGGGCGATCGGCGACACCCAACTGACCTGGCCCTGCAAACTGTCGGCTTCATCGATGCCCAGAATGGTCACCGTGCGCTCGCCGCCCGACGCCTCTGCGTAGGTGACCGTCGCCCCGAAGAACACCTGATCGCTGCCGTGATGGACCGCCGGGTCCACCACCTCGGCGATTTCCAGACGCTTGGTCAAAAATCGGATGCGCCGATCGATTTCTCGCAAGCGCTTTTTGCCGTAGAGGTAGTCGCCATTTTCAGAGCGGTCGCCGTTGCTGGCCGCCCAGTGCACGGTCTCCACCACTTTGGGGCGTTCGTCATCGATCAAGGTGAACAACTCGCTTCGCAGGCGGGCATAGCCCTCAGGCGTCATGTAGTTGCGTGCACCTGCAGGCAAGGCCGGCAGGCCCAGCTCTTCATCGTCTGATTCCTGGGAAATGGCTTGGCTCATGTTGGTTGGCCCCAAGAAAAAAGCCCACAACTTGCGTTGTGGGCTTTCTTGATTTTGGTGCGGCTGGCAGGAATCGAACCCACGACCCCTTGGTTCGTAGCCAAGTACTCTATCCAGCTGAGCTACAGCCGCAACATGCAACAGATTATAGCAAGCTTTTCATAGTGTCCCCAGACGCCGGTGCATTTCCACCGTGGACTCACGTTATGCTCGGCAACAAATTCACCTCTGACCCTTCTGGAGTGCCTTGCACCGTGCCCACCCCACACCCCCATGGCTCTGTCGTTGACGTGACGGGCTTGCAGATCGGCCACTGCACGCTGAAAGAACGCCTGAGCGGCTGCTCGGTGGTGTTGGCCCCCCATGGCGCCGTGGGCGCTGTGGATGTGCGCGGCGCGGCACCTGGCACACGCGAAACCGATTTGCTGGACCCGGCCAACCTGGTGGACAAGGTCCATGCCGTGGTTCTGACCGGTGGCAGCGCTTTCGGGCTGGACGCCGCCACGGGCGTGATGCGCTGGCTGGACGAACAGGGCATCGGTTTTGAAACAGGCTATGGCCGTGTGCCGATCGTGCCTGCGGCCGTGTTGTTCGATTTGTCCCTTGTGCGCCCGGGTGACGACCCCAAGGCCCGACCTGGCGCGGCAGCCGGCTATGCCGCCTGCCAGGCGGCATCAGCGGCCATGCCCCCTGCAGGCAATGTGGGTGCTGGCGCGGGGGCCTGCGTAGGCAAGCTCTTTGGCCTGCAACGCAGCATGAAAGGCGGCATCGGCAACGCCAGCGTACGCGTGGGCCCCTGGGTGGTGGGCGCTTTGGTGGCCTGCAACGCCGTGGGCGATGTGATCGACCCCAGCACGGGTCAGGTGCTGGCCGGTGCCCGCACAGCCGATGGGCAAGGCCTGATGGACACCCAACGCGCCTTGCTGGCGGGCGAGCGCAGCAGCCGCCCCCTGCCCGGCACCCACACCACCATCGGCGTGGTTGCGACCAACGCGACGCTCACCAAAGCCCAGGCCAAACGCCTGGCCATGAGCGCCCACGATGGCCTGGCCCGCAGCATCCGCCCGGCGCACACCACGCTCGATGGCGACACCTTGTTCGCCATGGCCACCGGCACGCACGACGCACCGGTGGATCTGATGCTGCTCACGGTCATGGCGGCAGAGGCCACGGCACTGGCCACGGTGGATGCGATCCGTCAAGCGCGGGCCATTGAAACGACTTGGGGGGTGTTGCCTGCAGCCGGTGATCTGGCTGGGTGACCCCTGGCACACACAAGACGTCAGTGCACGACAGAGATCGGCCTGGGTCTGGCATCGTCATACATATCGCAAGCAGCGGCAATGGCGTTTTCTAAACTGGCTTTGCGTGTTGAGAATCTGTGCCACTTACCATCTGCCAACTTGAAGCGGCACTGGTAAAGCAGACTGCGTGTGCGGCGATACAAGACCAACTCACCGTCTCGCAGCAGCAGGACGCTGGGCGATGCTTGTATCAAAGCATCTATCGTGCGTTGCTTGCTGGTTTTAGCGGTGGCTGCTACTGCCGCCAGCGGTGTGTCAGCAGGGCTTTGAGTCATAGAGCACAGCCCCGCAGCGTGATAAAGCTGTGCTGACAGCGTGTGCCGACTTGGAACAGCCCAATAAAAAAGTCACTTTGCAGCGCCGCACAAAGTGACTTGAAGCATTGAAATGGTAGGGCGTGACAGACTTGAACTGTCGACCAAAGGATTATGAGCAGCTTTAAGAAATAAAACCTTATATAAATCAATAGGTTACAAGCAATTTACAGCAGTGTGGAAGCAAATGTGGAAGTAGCGCCTAGCAAACCTTATGGCTGCAGGCAGACGTTCTACGTTGGAATTTTCTAGAAATCTAGCTAAACTTTTGAAGCTAGTTGTAGCCCGAAGAAAGTTAGGGATGGCCTATCGCTCCAACTTTGCGCTTAAATCCATAGCAAGAGAACACATATGAAAAAAAGTGCCAACCTAAATTTACTCGCAAAGACAGGAATTAAATTTTCTGGAATTGACTTTTTGGTGGAGATTTTTCCTGCGCCGATCCCAGTAAATTTTGACAATACAGACATTGAATCTGAAGGCGATCTATTTCGAATGTCCTCACACGAGGGCTATGACGAGTTGTTCGTTCCATCAGCTGAGAACTTACAAGGCGAGTCTGACGGGAAAAAACATCAGTTCCACCGCACTGACTTCCTAAGATGGCAATTGATGCGGTTCTCTGAAAAGACCATTTATCAACTGATCAACAAAACGGATTGTGATGTCACCCAGCTTTTGGACGGAGATGCTGAGTACGAAAAAGACCCAGACTACTCTCCAGAGACTTGGCTTAACCCATATGAAGATGAAGCTGGCAACTATGAAAAGGGCTTGAACTACATAGCTCGACTGAGGAAGGAAGTTCAAGAAGAGTTCTATACCACCCTGATTGAATCAATCATTGATCCTGACTGCGGTGTACTTGAGCATTTAGAAACGGAGATCAGCGAAAACCTTGACGAAGTTCGCGAGATGTATGGCCAATGGGAAGTGCCGCTGATGATTGTTTCAAAAGGCAAATTCTCACCCTACACAGAAGCTGACTATGACAGCGGGTTGATGATGGACGATTACAAACTTCAGCGAATGTATGTTCGAAACTATGATGAAGGTGATATTGAAGCGTGATGCTTACCACGCTATCAACGTAACGTATTTGAGCTATGCCTTTCTTCCGCAAGACTAAGAAATTTGTAAAAAAAATACTCTTCGAATATCCGCGGTTTTGACCCGTTAGAAGGGTTTTTGTTGGGAAAAAGTTTGCCCTGAACCCAGAGACTTTTGCTGCAACCCATAAGCATCAGCCTGACTGAAGCTGCTTGAATATGTAGGCCTGAGTACAGGCTGTGAGCTGGGGAGTGGTGGGGGTC
>Ga0255125_1000268_pt1 | contig 17011 bp, 14 predicted proteins | sample Law_Cont_RepC_8d_FD_188557 | JGI IMG/M metagenome (GOLD analysis project Ga0255125, IMG submission 188557) | Freshwater microbial communities from St. Lawrence River, New York, United States - Law_Cont_RepC_8d | ecosystem: Environmental > Aquatic > Freshwater > River | place: USA: New York...
TTTCTGGAGTGCCTAATACTCGGTTTCCTGCCTTGCGAAGCAGAAGTGCCTGCCACACCTGTTGAGGGATCTGAACCAAACCCGGCATTACTAAAACCCCGGGGGCGACTGGCCGGAGTTTAATCGAAGATTGCACCGACTGATCGTGGACGGAATGCGGTTGAAGAAAGTAGAAAAGGACATAAAGTTGGCATCGAGACGAACTGCTCACATTCCTTGATCACAAAGAATTGCCGTCTGATAACAATGACGGGGAGAGGTCTATCCGTTCTGCTATTTTGATTCGCAAGAACATTTTCGCAAATGGTAGTGAGGCTGGGGCGCAAACCCAGCACGCGGTTTTCATAACCATCAAATAAGTCATGAATGTGATTTCATATTTTGACACATGGCACGTGGCCCCTTACTTCGTGCGGGGCTCTTCGGTTTTGATTGGTTGGGCCGCAGGCTTATTGACAGAAACTGTATGGGACCATGTCTGGTCAAATATAAGGGTGGGGCCAAAGTAAACGAAGTCAGGTGCGAATACAACGGTTTAGGGCAACTGGTGCGCGAATGGCAGTCGCATATCGGCGCCGGTGGCCCGGCGCCGATGATGCCCAAAGATCGGTCGAAGTTCCTCGCCACGCTTGACCAAGCCGTTCAATCGGTGCGCAAAACGTTTCGCAAACGGCCGTGACAAATAACTGTTATTTTAACTTCTTGTTGAAGTAGGCCATGAGTGCCTTATCTGCGGTTTCGGCATCCTTACCTTTGAAACCGTGACCGGCTCCTTCAAGGGTAAGGAGCTCCGCCTCGGCACCTGCGGCATTCATTTTGTCGACAAGCCATACCGCTTGTTCGTGGGCCACATATTTGTCGAGTGTGCCATGAATGCACAGGGTTGGTGCAGCAACTGGGGTGACCCAATACAAAGGGCTGGCTTTCAGATGCAGCTTGCGGGCTTTTTCAAGATTGCCACCCAGAAACAGAGGCAGCACTTCTGCCGCGTCCACGCTCTTGCCATACGACTTGGTGAAATCGCTAGGGCCATACACATTCACCACACATGCGACAGCACTCGATTCAGCCGGGTTGCCTCCATCACCTTCAAATTCTTTCACCCCTGCAGTTACACCCAGAAACTGCGCCAGATGTCCGCCTGCTGAACCACCAGTTGTTCCGATACGGGAAGGATCAATTTTGTATTTGGCGGCGTTCGCCCGCACCCAACGCACGGCGGCCTTGGTATCGTGCACAGCGGCAGGGAACTGGTATTTCGGTGCCAGCCGGTAGGTAACGGTGATAGCAACAAAGCCTTGTTCAGCCAAACGAACGATTAGTCCATCGTAACTTTCGCGTTTGCCGGCTCGAAATCCTCCTCCATGAATACACACGATCGCTGGGAACGGACCATCGCCCGTTTTTGGGCGGGCCAGATTGAGCTGAAGGTGCTGGTCATCAGGGTTGGCATACTCAATACCCTTTTCCACGATGACGGTATCGGGCACCTGCGCGGGCACCTGAGAACGGAGGCTGGAAGCCATTGTCAACACGATCAGCAGTCCGGTCAGTAAGCGTTTGGCGGGAGAGGTCATTAGCATCGGTCTCCAAAAAAGAAAAAGCGAGCGGTGGCAGAACAGGTCAACAGGATACAGCAGGAAATGACGCGGGAAACCATTGACCGCGAATGGGGCAACGTGAGAGGGTTACAGGAACGCACATTGGGAAATTGAGTTACACTCTGCCAATTTTTGTGAGTTGGTGTAAAGTGGGTTTCAGACTGTTGGCGTGAACTTCACCCATCCCCCACGCAGCCACGAAGAGCCCCGCACGCCTGAGAAAGGGGCCACGGACTCCCTGGCAGAAATTCATGAGGATTTTTGAAATGGGTCAAGATTTTGATACTTGGCGAGTAGCCCCTTACTCAGACGTGCGGGGCTCTTCGATTTTACAGGGATCACGTGCCAACCATGGGAACCAATCGGTTGAAACAGTTTTCCAGATGCGATTACATACCGTTTTCAAACACTTTGGAACTGAACTGTCACAACAAAACCGTGCTTCTGATCCACGCGTAATGGGGGCTCAACCTGAACCCAGCCACCCGGTCCTGTTGTACCTACAAAAAGAAACACCCCGGGAACCCCATCGGGACCTAGGGCGCAGACACGCACACCAACACCTTCAGCAACATCCATAAGATGAAACCGGTCAATCAAGCGAGGTTCGGCAAAAGCAAACCGGTAATCCTTGTCGCAATGGATCGAGATCACCGGCTCACCTCCAATCAGCAACCATTATTGGTCGTTGATTTCTTTTTCAATGCGGGAGAAGTCGAACTTCTCTGGCACTGGCCAGTCTTGGTTCTCGCGAAGTTCCGCCAAGGTTGGGCGGCTTGATGCCACGCCATTGGCCGGGACTTCCACTTTGGCAATCCAAGCAATGGCATTGAGCACCATCTTGCGATTCTGATCGTTGGCCCATGTCCAGTGGAAATGGCCACCAGTGAAACCAAAACCACGGCCACCGTCCGGACGTTGGCGAGCCCAAGCAACAGTCTGCTTTTCACCACGCGCAACTGCCTCGCGCACAGCAGGGTTGCCACTGTGAGGGCCATCGGGGCGCTTGAGAGTATCGGCAGGTGGCAAGGCTGAAAGCACATACGTCACGCCATCGCCATCGGTGCGAAAGCGCATGTGATAATACCACTCGTCCTGAGTGCTGTATGGCTTCACGCCACGTGCGATCGGATGGTCCTTGGCCAGAACCGCATCCTTGATCTTCCAGTGAGGGTTGACCGACCAGTTCATTTCAAAATAACCGCCGATCCAGTCCAAGAACCGGTCGCCGCTAGCACCCTTCGTGGTCTCCACGCCGTAGTGCATCATGGCTATGCCGACGCCTTTTTTCGCCAAGCGATCGATCTGGTCAAGATGCTTGTTCACCGGATGGCCAGCGCCGCCATCGCAATAAATCACAATGGCATCGGCACTGTCGAGCACCGAACTATCTTTGGGCCAGCCGTCGGTATACAGCTCGGTCACCACAGAGTCTGGAAAAGCTTCGTTCAAACGCTTCTGCAGCAGGATCATTCCGGCCTTGAACGCGTGTTGGCCATAAGCATGGCTGCGGCCACCTGCAACAAGCACGATCTTTTTCTTGCCTGAGGCGGGCTTGGGAGCATCGGCAGCATACGAGGCGCCTGACACGGCCAACAGGCCGAGCAGCACGGCCAGCGCTAGAGCGCGGCGGTGAATCATGGGGAGGTCTCCGACCACGGGAGCCCTGCCCGGAGGAACCACCCCCGGCGCGACAAGCGCCCTTGGAATGCCCGGCAGTGTAACACATGGTGTGGGTGGTTCCCAACGTTGCTGTTTCAACATGGTTTTGCGTCTTGATCTGCACCTTGCAATTCGGTTCAGCTTGGGAAATGAACGCGTTCATCTTCACGCTTGTTGCACTCGTGGCCAATCAGGCCTTGCCGGTAGACGTGCGCCTGAAAGGCTCTGTACACGAAGCCTTTGCCTGGACGGGTGAATCGCGGCTACCACCGGAATGTCCCAAGCCCCCGGCTGCGTTGGTTGAATCCATTCCAACCGTATTTCCAGGTGTGGGCGCCCAATGGATTCCGGGTTACTGGGACTACGATTCTGAAGAATCCGCTTGGACATGGACCACAGGGACATGGCGATTTCCTCCCGCTGGCCACGTTTGGATTTCCGGATATTGGCGCGAGGTGCGTCCCGATCGATGGCAACGTGTGCCTGGATTATGGACTACCGGCCAAGCTGGCCCGGTTCGGCTGACCTACACTCAGCCGCCGACGCAACAGCCAAGGCAGTCGCCGCCTCCACGGCCAGCTCGGGGCGACAACCCGGACTTGGTTAACATTCCTGGTGAATGGGCCATGATGGGCGACCGGTTGCTCTGGACCGCACCCCGCCGGCTGGCGTTTCCCGGCGGGCGCGGATGGTCGACTGGAAAATTGTCGTGGACACCAGCAGGGCCACTGCCCGTTTCTGGCCATCCCGATCAAGGCCCGTCTACCCGCGGTTGGGTTTATGCACCGGTACGCGCAGAACCCGGAATCACCTTTGAACCCACATGGATCTGGACTTCCAAAGCATGGGTTGAAGCCGCCTGGCGCGACCCCGCAGGCCAATACCGGTTGGGTGACTACCACGCCGCAGGGTGGCTGGAAACCGGTGTAGTATCCGCCATCGACGGCATGCGCCAACGCGGCGATCCATTTCTGGAAGCCCAATTGAGGCAGTCAGCGGAACCGCGTGATGTGGAGCAGGCCTTGTGGGTCATGCGTGAAAGAAATCTGGGTCGTTTGCCACTCCCACCCCGACAGTTGACGCCAGATAACATGGCCGGCCAAGGATGGATTGAACAAGCCAAAGGAGACGCAACTCCAGATTTAGTATCCCGTACAGAAACCAAACGGGGCAAAGTTTTTCTGGAACAAGCTGAGCTACGGCGCGTGGGCGAGAAGGCTATCAAGCGACTTCCTTCAACAATTGTCGTGCCTTCTAATTGATGGAAACTTTGGTAGATATTCCGAAATAGAGTGTTTCGGGAAGCTGAAACATCACATTCGTTAAAATGGTTGTGCTCGACAGAATCACTTCTAAAACACCTTCTTTAACAAATTTTATCTAATGCCCCATATTACTGAAACTGCGCAAACGTATTTAACGTGCATAATGCCTCGAGAGTGCCAGTGGCCACGTTCACCGAGGGTTCGGTGAGCAGGTCAAGGGCTTCGAACCCCGGAGTACGTCCATGTTTCTCAAGAAGTGCCTGGCCGTGCTGGCCGGGTTTGCTGCTGCAAGCTCAGCTTTCGCTGATAAGGCTCAACAGGATGGCGGCAAAGGCCAGACCCCGCAAGCCCCCACCACGCGCATGGTGATGGTGAAGGAATGCGTTCCTGAAACCGTTCAATGCAAAGTGATCACCTACAAGCACGAATGGGTGGACGAGAACGTGCGGGTCTGCCGCATGGTCAAGGTTCCAGAAACCCGCACCCGGACCGTTGTTCACCACGAGTGGACCACGGAAATGAAGCCCGTTGTGAAGAAGCACTGGGAATGGGCCTGCGTTGAAGAGACGAAAACCGTCTACCGCAAGGTAACCGTGTGCAAGCCAGTGACCCACTATGTGACCAAAGTCGAAGACCGTGGTCACTGGGAATGCAAAGAAGTCCCCACCCTGCACTCACGCCTGAAAGTTGCCTTGGGCAACCTGTGCCCCAGCCATGAAGAAGTGTTCGTTTCTTCTGAAGGCAAGGGTGGTAAAGGCGAAACCGTATCCAGCAAGTGCGAACCATGCATCGAAACCCGAATGGTACGCTGCTGGTCGCCCTGCAAGGTAACGGTACAGTGCCCGGTCACAAAAATGGAAAAAGTGACCCAGTGCATTCCTGAAACCAAGACCTGCATGGTTCGCAAGCTGGTCTGCCGCGAAACGGTTTGCCAGAAGCCCGTAAAGGTTTGCAAGCCTGTTTGCCACACCGAAACCTACACGGTGTGCGTGAACAAGCCCGAGTACCACACGGAAGTTCGCAAAGTGTGCCGCAAGGTTCCGGTTGAGTCGATCGAAACCCGCACCCGCTACGTGGTTCGCTGCGTGGAACGCGAAGTAGCTGTGGAAGCTTGCGATCCTTGCGCCGAGTCACACCTCACAGCCAAAGTGAAAGAGCTGATGGGTCGCGCTCGTGGCCTGATGTCTCACAAGAAGGCTTGCGACTGCGAGTAATGATTCCGGACAGATTCTGAAATGAGGAAGGGCCCGGGAGAAATCTCCCGGGCCCTTTTTGTTGTTGAATTAAAACTTAGACCGAGTAGCTGGTGCTCGCCGTGGTACCGCCACGACCGGTCCAGTTGGTGTGGTGGAATTCACCACGTGGGCGGTCGGTGCGTTCGTAGGTGTGCGCACCAAAGAAGTCGCGTTGAGCCTGCAGCAAGTTGGCGGGCAGGCGTGCTGTGCGGTAACCGTCGAAGAAAGCCAGAGCCGTGCTGAACGCAGGGACTGGAATACCGGAGGTGACAGCAGCGGCGATGGTGGTTCGCCATCCAGCCTGACAGCGTTCGATTTCCGTCTTGAAGTATCCGTCAAGCAACAGGCTGGTTAGGGCCGGGTTGGTGTCGAAGGCATCTTTGATTTTGGCAAGGAAACGGCTGCGGATGATGCAACCGCCACGCCACATGAGGGCGATGCCGCCGTAATTGAGATTCCAGTTGTTGGCTTTGGCAGCGGCGCTCATCAGCATGTAGCCCTGAGCGTAGCTGATGATCTTCGACGCGTAGAGCGCATCGTGAATGGCCGCCACAATAGTGGCACGGTCACCTGAGATCTTGGGGGAAGGCCCCTTAAGCACCGCGGAGGCAGCCACGCGCTGGTCTTTCATGGCGGAGACGCACCGGCTGTAAACGGCTTCGGAAATCAGGGTGATGGGAATTCCCATTTCCATGGAATCCATCACGGTCCATTTGCCTGTGCCCTTTTGGCCAGCCGTATCAAGGATACGGTCTACCAGTGGTGTACCGTCGGCTTCCTTGAACGCCAGAATATCGCGGGTGATTTCAACGAGGTAGCTGTCGAGTGGGCCTTTATTCCACTCAGCGAAGACGTTGTGGATTTCATCCGCGGACATGCCAAGGCCGTCGCGCATGAGGTTATAGGCTTCGCAGATGAGCTGCATGTCGCCATATTCGATACCGTTGTGAACCATCTTCACGTAGTGGCCAGCACCACCTTCGCCAACCCAGTCGCAGCAAGGCGCGCCGCCTTCAACCTTGGCAGAAACCGACTGGAAGATGTCTTTGACATGGGGCCATGCGGCTGGGCTACCGCCCGGCATGATGCTGGGGCCATTGCGGGCACCTTCTTCACCACCGGATACGCCCGTACCAATGAACAGCAGTCCCTTGGATTCGAGGTCTTTGTGACGGCGGGCTGAATCTTGATAAAGGCTGTTGCCTCCATCGATGATGATGTCGCCGGGTTCGAGGTGAGGGACAATTTGGGCGATGAAGTCATCGACAGCCTGGCCGGCCTTCACGAGCATCATGACCCGGCGAGGGCGCTTCAGTTTGGAAATCATTTCGGCAATGGAATGGGCGCCCAGAACGCGCGTGCCTTTGGCTTCGTTGGCCAAGAATTCGTCAACTTTGCTGACGGTCCGGTTGTAGGCGACCACGGTGAAGCCGTGATCGTTCATGTTGAGGATAAGATTCTGGCCCATCACTGCCAGACCGATGAGCGCCAGATCGCCTTGGGGTTCCGCCATGTCCGTTATCGCGCCTCGAAAAAAGGTTTCCGGGTGCTTCGTTGACCCGGCTTGAAAAGTCAGTTTAGCGATTTCCTTCCAGACCAACAGGCGGACTGGGCCATCCAATTTTTGCCATGATCGCCCCATACCGCTAACCTAAAGAGTAAAGGCATGCGGGGAGCGAATTCATGCAACGGGTTGTCTGCTTCATTTTGGGTGGCGGTCACGGAAGTGGTCTATACCCGCTTACTTTATCGCGCAGCGTTCCGGCTGTGCCTTTGGCAGGCAAGTACCGCTTGATCGACGTGCCGGTGAGCAACTGCATCAATAGCGGCATCCCCAGCATCTTCATTCTGACGCAGTACCAAAGCGTCAGCCTTCACAGGCACGTGACGAACACTTACAAGATGGACCCGTTCCACGGCGGGTTCGTCGAGGTATTGGCTGCCCAGCAAACCAATGAAGCCAGCGACTGGTACAAGGGCACAGGCGACGCCCTGAGAAAGAATCTGAGCCACGCTGAAATCGATGGTTGCACCGATGTGCTGGTTCTTTCAGCGGACCAGCTGTACCGCATGGATTTCCGTACGCTCGTTCAGGGCCACCGTGCCAGCGGTGCGGCTTGCACCCTGCCTGTGACATCTGTTGGCCCCAACCGGGCCCGCCGCATGGGAATTGTGGAAATCGATGCGGGGCAGTGGGTTCGCAGCTTTGTTGAAAAACCCGGCCCCGAATTCCTCGATGGACTCTACCGTGAAAACGCGGAAGACCCAAGCCGGCCGTTCTTGGCATCGATGGGCATCTACCTTTTCCAAATGAGCGCACTGAAGGAGATACTCGCCAAGCTGCCAAATGCCACAGATCTGGTTACCCAGATATTGCCGCTTTTGGTGAACCCCGGTCGCGTTCGCGCACATCGGCATTATGGATTTTGGGAAGACTTGGGAACGGTGCGATCGTACTTCGCCACCCACATGGCATTGGCTGGCGAGAAACCGCCATTTGAGTTTCACTCGCCTGAAGGGGTTATTTACACGCGCATGCGAAATCTGCCGGGTTCGCGCGTCCAATCGTCTTCTATCCGCAACACGCTCATTTCGGATGGTTGTGAAATCAGTGAAGGTTCACAACTGGAGCAATCGGTGATTGGTGTGAGAAGTATTCTGGGTCGAAACGTTACCCTGCGAAACACCATCCTGCTTGGGTCCAATTACTCTGAATCTCCAGCGGAACGAAGTCTTCGTACTGGCAGTGCCGAGCCACCGCTTGGAATCGGCGATGGCACAATAATTGAACAGGCCATCCTCGACAAGAATTTCCGGGTTGGACGAAACTGTCGACTGGTTAATTCCAGTCAGGTCCAGTTCGCGGATGGGCCTTTTTACTCCATCCGCGATGGCGTCATTCTGCTTCCGGCCAATGCCGTCGTACCCGATGGTACAACCATCAGCTAGCGGCGCAGCATTTCCAAAACACGCTCGAACTCTTCATTGGAATCAAATGCCACCACAAGGGAGCCCTTCTCGGGCCCCTTCAGACGAATATCTACCTTCAATGAGAGTTTTCCGGAAAGCTCTCGTTCAATACCGAGCACATGGTCTGTCTTCTCGAACCGAGGCTCGGCTGGGGTTGATACCACCTGCGGGGTAACGGGCGCAGCAGCTTGGCGGGCCAACTGCTCGGTAGCATGAACAGAAAGGCCGAGGGAAACAATCTGGCGGCACAGGTTGGTTTGTGCTTCTGCGCCAGTTACGCCCTTAATTACCTTGGCATGTCCCATTGAAATCTGGCCGGCGCGCACAGCGTCTTGCACGTCTTTAGGCAGGTCGAGCAAACCAACAAAATTGCTTACTGTTGGCCGGCCCATACCAAGGCGAACGGCCAGTTGGTCGTGCGTGAGTTTGAACCGATCGAGATAATCTTTGAAGCCTTGAGCCTTCTCGATTGGATTGAGATCTGTGCGTTGAATGTTTTCGACAAGTGCCGCTTCCATCACCTGCCTGTCATCAAAATCAACGACATGCACAGGAACTTCGCCAAGGCCAGCTTCGATAGCGGCACGCAGGCGCCTTTCACCAGCAATGAGTTCATACCGGTCGCCTCGTGGCCTTACCACCAGTGGCTGCAGCACCCCATGAGCCTTGATGGTGTCCTTGAGCTTTTCCAACTGTTCTGGGTCGAAATGCTTGCGTGGCTGATTGGGATTTTGATCAATCACAGCAACCGCCACGCTGCTACCTGCCATTCGCCCGGTAGCGCCATCACCCAAAATGGAGTCCAGCCCCTTACCCATTACCGACTTGCCTGAATTGCGTTCCATTGCGTTGTCTCCTTGCGCTTTCCCTTCCAGGGATGCGAACTTCCTCGCACATACGGTGAGGGGGGCGATCGGGGCAAGGCCTATGAGATGTTCCACGCGGAACAGTGGAATGGCAGCGTTCCATGTGGAACATTAAGTGCGCAGGTAAACTTGAGACCCTTGCATGACGAGAGACTGGAATTTGTCGCTAATCCCGTAAAGGCTTTCAGCGCTTCCCAGCATCAGATAGCCGCCCGGGGCAAGGGAGCGTTGCAGTTCTTCAATCACACGTTTTTTGAGAGCATCGTCAAAATAAATCAGCACATTACGGCAGAAGACCAGGTCAAAGATTCCCAAACCAAAACCCGCCTCGACGAAATTGAACCGCCGGTATTCGATCATTCCAGCTGGTTCGTTTTCAAGGACCCACGAGCCGTTCTCCGGCCGGAAGTATCGGGTATGCAATTCAGGTGACATTCCACGCGACAAATCACCATCGCTGTAGCGACCTGTCCGAGCCTGTTGAATAATCCTGTTGCTGATGTCTGTCGCTACAATGCGGATATCCGAGGGGCGCAAGTCGGCGGCACCACCTGTACGCAACCACTCTAACGCGCCTATGGCCAGCGATACAGGTTCCTGCCCCGTGGAGCATGCTGCCGACCATATCCGAATGGGCCGAGCAGGCATCATTGAAGAAGACCTGTCAGCCAGCCATCGGCTTCGGCATGCAGGTAGCAGGTTCTGGCGATACGCTTCAAACGGATGGCGATCGCGAAAGAATGAGGTTTCGTGGGTAACAATCGATTCGACCACACGCTCACGCAAGCCAGCAATTCGGCCGTCGAGCAAGCGGTCGCGCAGCGCCTCGAAGCTATCGATTTTAAGTTCTGTCAACAGGCCTGTTAACCGATGTTCGAGCAGGTACGCTTTGTCCGGCCCAAGAATCACGCCACATGCCTGAGTGATCCAACGCGATAATTCCGCTTGGGTGGCAGGCTGCAATACAAGGCCCCGTTCCGACGCCATCAGGAATTCCTCCGGGGCAATCTGGCTTGGTCCATCACCATTCCCGGCAGTTGTTCCAGGTTCCCAACAGCGTCCGCCAATCCCGCGGCAACAATGCTTCCGGGCATGCCCCAAACCACGCTGCTGGCTTCGTCCTGAGCCAGCACCCACCCGCCAGCGCGCTTGATGGCAACAGCACCTTCGGTGCCGTCCTGGCCCATTCCTGTCAGCACTAAAACACCCGCATGAGAGCCACATGCCTTCGCCACAGACCGAAACAAGACATTGGCTGCCGGCCGGCATCCGCATTCCAGAGGGTCTTCAGAAAGTTGAGTGACCAAGGCACCTGTTGCTCTGCGCTCGACGAGGAGGTGTTTGCCACCAGGGGCTACGCGAACCATGCCCGGCAACAACTGCTCACCCTCGCGGGCTTCAGCCACATGGGCTGTCACCATGCGGTCGAGACTTTCCGCCAAAGATGCGGTAAAGCCTGGGGGCATATGCTGAACGATCACAATGGGGCACGACACAGCGGTTACTAAAGCCGGCAACAGAAGCCCGAGAGCTTTTGGACCACCCGTGGAGACGCCAATGCCGACCAATGCCAAGCCGCGTAATCCACTGGAAGCATTAGGTATTACTGAAGGGGCTAAGGGGCGTACTGGTAATGTCGTTGTGGAACCTGCCGCGGCCGATGGCCTACTGGCGAGTCTCAACATCCGGTTGGCCCGATGCGTGGTGTAGCCGGTTATTTTATCGGCCAACTGCGCACCCAGCACCTTCATGTTTTCAGCATGACTGGTGCCGCTGGGCTTGGAAATGAAATCAAACGCACCAGCCTGCAAGGCGCTGACAGTTGCCTGCGCCCCCTGCTGGGTATGCGAGCTGATCATGATCACGCCGACGGGAAGTTGATTGGGCCTTTCGCGGTTGAATCTGCCGATGGCCTGAAGGGTTGCCATGCCGTCCATACCCGGCATTTCAAGGTCGAGAGTGACTAGGTCAACGGGTTGTTCCCCGATAACCTGCATCGCCTTGTCACCGGAAAAAACCGAGTCGACGACCCGCACATGAGGAATGTGGCGCAAGGCTTCACCAAGCGCCGCACGGAATATCCGCGAGTCATCGACAATCAGAACTCGAAGTGGATCGGGCATGGCTCTATCCTAGCGGATTGCCCCGCCAGGAGTTAGTTCAGCCGGAATTGCTGAATGGCTTTGCGCAGCGTTTCGGCCAATCCACCCAACTGCAAGCTGCTGGAGTGAACCGATGAAGCGTTGCTGGCTCCCAACCGGCTTGCCTCGCTCACACCATGAATGTTCCCGGCGATGCTCTGGGCTACCTTGGCTGCCTCTGCAGCACCCTGCGAAAGGCTACGGGTGCCTGTGGCCGCTTCGCTCGTGTTACGGGCGGTGTCGGTGGCTCCACGCGCCACTTCACGGATGGCCACGGCAATGCTGGAGACGCTCTTGCTGGCGCCATCCACATCGTGGGCAATCGCTCGCGCGGTCTCTGTCTGGCTGGCAACCGAATCAGATATCCGCCCAGCCGATGTGCTCACCACGCCGATGGTCTGCATCACTTCACGCATCGAGGCCACAGCCTGACGTGAGCCCCGGCGAACTTCGTCGATCCGCGAGGCGATTTCGCCAGCGCTGCGCGCCGACTGCTGCGCCAATTCCTTGATTTCACTGGCAACCACGGCAAAGCCTTTACCAGCCTCACCTGCTGCTGTTGCCTCAATGGTGGCATTCAGAGCCAGCAGATTTGTCTGCAAGGCAAAGCCTTTGATCGTGTCGGTTACCTTGGTGATTTCGTCAGCAGAGTGGTCGAGAGCTGTCAGCGTGGTGTTGGCAGAATCCACAATGGTTCGTGCCTTACCCGTCATGTCGGAGCCTTCACGCGCCTCGCGGGCAACCATCAACAGCGATTGATTGATGGCCTCAATCGACTTAGCCAACGAGGTCACTGTTTGATTGGCTGATTCGGCCGCGTCGGAAATACCCTTGACGTTGACACTGATTTCCTCGCTCGCCGTGGAAACAGTGGTGACATTCATATTGAGCTGTTCGGAAGCCCCAGCCATCGACTGAATAGTCGCAGTCAGTTCTTCTGTACCGGATGCCACCGTGGAGGCTTGTACCGTGGTTTCTTCGCTCTGGGCCATCAGATCACCCGCCAGTTTTTGAAGGTGGGTCGATGCCTGGCCAAGGCCATCGGCGCCGTCACGCACCTGATGGAGCAAGGCAACCAGGTGGTCGCTGACCTTGTCGAGAGCCTGTGTCATCTCACCAATTTCGTCATTCCGATCAAGTTTCAACCTTTGGCTCAAATCACCAACGGCCATGCGGTGCAGGTTAGACAGAGCAAGGCTCATCGGGCCACTAATACCGCGTTCGATGGTGTAGCCCAGAATTCCGCCAAATATGATTCCCACAACCGTAACAAATATGATCTGAAAGACTGCCCACTGGTAAGCCGATTCCATGGCTTTTTTGTCGTCTTCCATTCTGGCGCGCATCGAATCGATGAGCGAAGAAATCACTTTGTCGCAGGCATCGGCACCCTCTGCTGCCTCTTTCAAGCTCATGGCTTGCGAAATCGAGGTGCTGTTGCGACGGGAAAACCGGCGAGTGTCATCGGCAATGCGAACGACGTCTCCGTTCATGATTGACTGGTAACGTTTCACTTCGCCTTTATCGCGCTCGTCAGCAACTTCCAAAAGCGATTCGAAAGTGGTTGCCAAGCGATCCTGAATTTGGCGCACATCGGAATCAAGCTGGTTCAACACTTGATCATCACTTGCGGCATTGTGGGTGTACAAGGTCCAGCGGAGCGTTTCCATCAGATCGCGTAACCGAGAGGCCTCGTGGAACTTGCGAAGAGACCGGGCCATCTTGGTGGGATCTTTGGCTACTTCAGCGGCCTTGAATTCTTGTTCAGCCGCTTGCTCGAGTGATTTTGCAAGGCCAGAGAAATCTTTAACATGCTTGGTCAAGTCCACTTCAATGAGCCGAGTTGCTTTGGTGTTCGTATTTTCCAACGACAATTCAAGAACTTTTTTCATGGTGGCCTGGAACGCGTCCCAGTGGCGATTGAAATCGTCTAACTGACGACGTTCCAATTCGAACTTGCCTTGTTCCAGAATTTGAGCCAACGCTGTCCGAAGATCGTTGGCTTCCTTGATCTGCTCACGAGCCTTCTCGACGTATTTCAATGAGTCCGCATCATCACTGGTAAGGGCCGACGATTTCTCCCACCTGATCGATTGAAGAATCCGGTTCCGCAACTGGAACACTTTTTCAAGCCCGGATGCGGTCACATTGACCAGATTCCTTACTTGGGTATTGAAGGATGAAAGTTGCATGGCTCCCACCACGGCAACGATTACCGTGATGATCAGCAACAGGCAGACCAACAAACCCAGTTTTTGCGCCATTCTCAAGTTTTTCACGACCCGGCTCCCTGTTTGACCCGATTATGCGACATAGCACCCAGTAAAGCATTGGCACGGAGAAGGGTCAGAATCTCCTCCCCGTGCGTCAAAACACCATCGATCAGTTTGGATGATTTTGGATTTCGTTCCGTTTCCTTCCACTCGAGATCCTTGCCGTCAATCGACAAAATCTCGCCAATGGCATCCACCACAACCCCGAACGATTCCCCGGCAACTTCACGGAACAGAATGAACAGGTGGTCGGCAGAGGGGGCTAAGCTCTTCAAATTGAGCATCCGCCGCAAATCCAAAATCAAATGGATTCGCCCACGCAAATTCACCAAACCATGAACCTCGGGTGGCGCCTTGGGTACAACAACCCAAGGCGCTGGCGGATGAACCTCGCGTACCATGGCCAAATCAAATCCATAAAGATGGCCATCCAAACGAAACGTGCAGACATGTTGCGATGTTGCTGTCATCGGCCACCTTCAACTGAGCCCAGCAAAACAGCGGGATCCAAGAACAGCGTTAACTTGTCGCAGACTTCCGCAACTCCCATCACTCCCACTTGGGCAGGTATGACGGGCTGAAGAACTTTGGGAGCCAAGGCTGTATCAATCAACTCGGCAAGAACCAGGCCCAGCAGATCGCCAGAAGTAGCCTTGGGAAGCAGCAGATAACCTGCATCTGGAATTGGCACAGGAGCTACTCCCGCGACAACATCCTCAAGCCGACGCATGGTCCAGATGCCATCCGGAAGGCGAATGCCCGCGCGCCCGGTAACGTACTGCACATCTGCTGCCTTAAATCGAACAACGCGCCTGATGGCATCAAGGGGTATGGCATAACGCGCGCCAGCACCATCCTCGAAAAGAAGCACCAGCGTAACCTCTTCGACTTTGGCAAGAGGTTGGGCCACCACTGCCGCGGATGCGTGTCCTATTCCCGCTTCGCGGGCCACGCCTTCCATATCGAGGATCAGCGAAACCTGACCATCGCCCATAACGGTTGAACCCGCGAAAATATCGAGCGACTCCAGTGCCGCATGCAACGGTTTCACCACGATCTCTTCAGGATTGCGAATGGCATCTATCACTAGACCTAAGCACCCGGAACCGCCTCGAACCACTGCCAGAAATCGGGGTGCATCTGATTCAACGACTGGCGATCCAAGCAGTTCCGCCAAGGCAACCACGGGAATAAGTTGATCCCGCAGACGGAAGACTTGGCGGTCGTGTCCCATTTCAAGACGCGCCTTGGCAGTGCCATCCAACAAAACCAATTCTTTGATGTCGCGCTGCGGAACGCACAACCGGTGCTCGCCTGCCTCAACGACAAGACATGGAATAATGGCCAACGTTAATGGCAGGCGCAGGTGGAACTTGGTGCCCTGGCCCAACTCCGATTCGATTTGCAGACTGCCGCCAATCGCTTCAATATTCGACTGCACCACATCGAGGCCGACACCACGGCCCGAAAGATCGGTTACCACTTCTGCTGTTGAAAAACCGGGGCGCAAGATCAGCGACTGCAATCTGCTGGCAGTCATGGAAACGCGTTCTTCTTCGGCCAGCAGACCACGTTCCACAGCCTTGCGGCCCACCTTGGCAGGATCGATTCCGCCTCCATCATCTTCAACAATCACATGGATCAAACTGCCTTCGTGAAGCGCTATCAGCTTCACGGTTCCCATGGCCTGCTTGCCTGCTTTCAGGCGGGCCGCGGGAGATTCTATCCCATGATCACAGGCATTCCGAATCAGGTGGGTCAACGGATCAGCAAGGCGTTCGATAACGCCTTTGTCCAGTTCCACCTCGGTGCCTTGAAGGACTAGATCGATGGTTTTTCCAAGCTGTCTGGATATTTCGCGCACCACGCGGGGGAACCGCTGGAACAGGGTCCCCACGGGCTGCATACGAGTGCTGGTAACCGTGCGCTGAATATCACTGGTGACCGTGCTAAGCCTCTGCACCAGTTCACGCTCGGCAGCATCACGCGGCTCTAGGCGCTTCAAAGCCTGGTTGCGGACAAGCACCAATTCACTGGCCAACGTCATCAACCGGTCAGCCACGGCTACCGGAATTCGGATGGTCCGACCACGGTCTGGGTCGAGAAGTAGGTGGTGATGGCTACCGGGATCTTTTTCATCTTGGCCCGCTGGCTGAATCAGGGTGGGCAGAGCCTGATGAGTCGACTCGGGTTTTGGCGCTTCTGGAATCGCTGATGGGTTGCTTTCAAGGGCCTGTTTCAAACGGTCCAGAATGGACGAAACATCGGCGGAGTTACTGGCTTCCAGATCTTCAACCAAAGCAATGAGACGGTCATTGACTTGCAGCAACAAATCAATGAGAGAAGTGCTTACTTGTTGCTGTCCTTTGCGGACTCGGTCGAGCAACGTTTCTGCAGCATGGGCAACCAGTTCAACGTTGCGAAGTCCAAGGAATCCGGCACTTCCCTTGATGGAATGCAAGGCCCGAAACAAGCCATTCACTTCTTCAATGAGAACAGCACCCTCGCAGCGCTCAAGCCTGACCAAACCGTCAGCAACGCGGGTCAGGTGCTCCTGAGCCTCGATGCGAAATTCTTCGAACAGGGCTGCGTCTTCCATCCGTCACCATGGGCAATTTGGCTAACTAAAGCATTTTGCGAAATACGGGAGGCGTTTGCCATGTAACTTGAGCCCTTTCAGGAAATAATCAGATTGGCTGGCGTGCACCTTGCTGACTTTGCCGGTTATTCTGAGAATATGAGTCCTATTTCTTTTCTCTGCCTTTACCTCGCAACACCAGCTGCGCTCCACCTGCGGATGGAGCAAGTAGAACCTTTGCCTGCCTCTTGGCGGGGGGTCATGCTGGATCTGCAAGCCCTCAGAAATTTGGCACGGCAAAACGATCAATCAACGGGTCTGCGCCCTGCTTACACCAAGGCTCTGCTTCGCCTCGAAAACCTACGCGGCTCGACAGCAGACGATATGGCTGAACGCGGTGGTTTGCTGATTCGCCTTGGG
>Ga0255125_1000278_pt1 | contig 16698 bp, 17 predicted proteins | sample Law_Cont_RepC_8d_FD_188557 | JGI IMG/M metagenome (GOLD analysis project Ga0255125, IMG submission 188557) | Freshwater microbial communities from St. Lawrence River, New York, United States - Law_Cont_RepC_8d | ecosystem: Environmental > Aquatic > Freshwater > River | place: USA: New York...
GCCTTTGGGCAGGGCCCGCTGCACCAGCTCCCCGACCCACCCCAGCGGGCCCTGCCCAAAGGCCCTCGGGCCCAGCAGGAAGGCCAACTCCACCGTCGATCGGCCAACGGCCTTCCATGCCGAACCAAAGGCCCGCTGCACCCGCAAGACCCGCCACACCGCGCCCCGCCACACCGGGAATGAGGCCATCCGGGCCAACTCCGGGAATGAATCGCCCAACCAATATGCCCGGGTTTGGTGCCTCCCGCCCTACAGCACCTGGAAGTTTTAACCGCCCTAGTGGCAACCCTGGGTTGAACAATCCCAACATCCGTCCGGGTATTAGGCCAAACCCAGGCGCACCCAACTCGCCCTCCCTTAGGCCGTCGAACCCCTCGCGTCCCGGTGTGAACCTGCCCGGAAACATCAACCGCCCAACCGGGGTGACAAACCTGCCCGGAAACATCAACCGCCCAGGTGGTGCCAACACCCTTCCAGGAAATGTCGGCATTCGCCCGGGAATCAACAATCCCGTTGGAAATCGGCCAGGAGGAGTCAACACTCTTCCCGGAACCATCGGCAACCGTCCAAGCATTAACTTTCCTGGCAACAACCGCCCGAGCATTGGCGGCAATTTGCCCACTTCCAACCGGCCTGCAGTAGGTGGAAATTTGCCCGGCGCCATCCGACCAGGTGGCGGCATCACCACACTGCCCGGCAACACAGGGGGTGGCAACCGCCCCGCCATTCAATGGCCAACCCGTCCAGGCGGCGGCTCAGGCAATGGTTCCGGCTTCAATGTCGGCAATGGAAACCGGCCCAATATCAACTGGAAACCAGGCATCAACAACAGTGGCAACATCAACACTATTGTTAACAACCAGACCCAAAATAACTTCAACCAGCAGAACAACACGGTCAATAATTTCCGCACCGGTGGCGGCGATTGGGGCTATGGCAATTGGGGTGGTGGTGGTTACGGTGGCAACGGCTCCTACATGGGGCGAAACGGCTGGTTTGGTAATGCTGCCGCCAATTATGGCAGCGCCTACTGCGGCAACTACGCACTTTTGAACCAGGGCTACCACCCTTGGTACAACGGCTGCTGGAGCGGCAACAACTGGGGCAATGCCGTCGGCTGGGGCCTTGGCTCCGCCGCCGCGCTGGGAATCGGGGCTTGGGGGCTTAACTCCATGGCCTATAACTTTGGCTACAGCAACTATGTCAATCCCTTTTACTCGGCACCGGCCGTGGTGAGCCAACCCTACATCGACTACTCCCAACCCGTGGTCAATGTGGTTCAGGCTGCACCGCTCCAAACCGATGCTTCCGCACCCCCGGCACAACCGGCTCCCATCCCTGAGTCTGCTGCCCAAACCTTCGACAAGGCCACCGAGGAATTCCGCAAAGGAGACTATCAAGCCGCCTTGGCATCCACCGAACAGGCCATGAAGGAATTCCCCAAGGACCCGGTCATGCACGAGTTCCGTGCCCTGTGTCTCTTCGCGCTTAGGCAGTACGCCCCGGCCGCTGCAGGAGTCCACGCACTTCTGGCCAGCGGGCCAGGCTGGAACTGGAGTACCCTCAGCTCCCTTTATCCAGACATCAATGTTTACGGCAAGCAACTCAACGCCCTTGAGGACCGCTGCACCTCAAACCCCAACGAGGCCTCCTCGCTGTTCTTGTTGGCTTACCATGCCACAACTGCGGGGGATACCGAGATGGCGCGAAAGGTCCTCAACAAACTGAGGAAATTCCTGCCCGATGATTCCGTGGTGAGCAACCTCTGGATGATCGCCGGCGGTGATAAACCCGTCGAGGCAGCGGAAGGCACTCCGGCCAACCCCACCGAAAAACCGGAAAAGCCCGCTGATCAACCCAAGGAGCCAGAACCCGCCAAGGATATCCAACTCGATATCACCGGCAACTGGAAGGCTCCAAAGCCCGGTGGCGGCACCATTGGCCTCACCATTCAGGCCGATGGATCTTTCGTTTGGTCCATCGAGGACAAGTCTGGCAAAAAAGACTCCTTCGACGGCACCTTCACCCTAGACGAGGATCTCATGGCGCTAAACCGTAAAAGCGGCGGAGCCCTCATGGGTAAGCTCACCGCGCTTGCGGAAAACTCCTTCCTCTTCAAAATGGTGGGCGGCCCGCCCAACGACCCTGGTTTAACCTTCAAAAAGTAGGCCGGAAACTAATCGGAATACACCCCTGAAGGCCGCGAATTGTACGATTTGCGGCCTTCGGCCATTCTCAACAAAAAACCTGATACTGATCCGCCCTGACAAATTTCCCATGGTTTTGCAATAATGGCTTTTTGGTCCGCAAGCATTTGGATTCTTCTGCCATGCCCCCTCTGATCACCATCCGCAAAGCCTGCAAAAGTTACGGTGAGCAAGTCCTGCTCGACAACGCCGATGTCACCATCTCTGACTCGATCAAAGTGGGCTTCATGGGCCGAAACGGGGCCGGCAAAAGTACCCTCCTACGCACCATTCTGGGCGAGGAACAGCTCGATAGTGGCGAGATCATCCTGCATCCGAGCCTCCGACTTGGGTACCTGCGCCAGCACGACCCCTTCCATCCCGGCGAAACCGTTCTCGACTTCCTCATGCGCGACAGCGGCGAACCCGATTGGAAATGCGGCGAGGTCGCCGGCCGTTTTGAATTGAAAGGCTCGTACCTGAACGGCCCCATCTCGGCCATGTCTGGTGGCTGGCAAACCCGTGTCAAGCTGGCGGCTCTCCTGCTGCACGATCCCAATCTGCTCCTTCTAGACGAACCCACCAACTTCCTCGACCTTCGCACCCAAATCCTTCTGGAGCATTTCCTTCGCGACTTCCGCGCAGGCGCTCTCATTGTCTCGCACGATCGGGCTTTTCTTTCCGCCACCTGCGACCAAACCCTCGACCTATCCCGCGGCAAGCTCAACTACTTCCCCGGCAAAGTTGAAGGTTATCTCGAACACCAAAAAGAGAAGCTCCTACACGAAGAACGCACCAATCAGGCCATCCTTGCCAAAATGCGACATTTGGAAGACTTCATCGCGCGCAATAAGGCACGGGCCTCCACAGCTAAACTGGCCCAATCAAAAAGTAAGCAACTTGAAAAACTCGAACTCAACGAGATCGAGGTCGATATTCCGGTTGCCAATATCCGCGCCCCCAAAGTGGACCCGCGCAAGGGCTCAGCATTGCGCTGCAAGGAAATGTCCATAGGCTACCCCGAACGCATCATCGCCAAAGATGTAAACATCGAAATCGACCACGGCGCCCGCGTGGCCATCGTAGGTGATAACGGCCAAGGAAAAACCACCTTCCTGCGCACCATTGTCGAATCCCTCAAGCCGATTGAAGGCGAGGCCCGCTGGGGGCATGGTTGCAAACTGGGTGTATATGCTCAGCATGTCTACACAAGCCTTCCACCCAAAATGACTGTTCTCGACTACCTCCACCAAAAAGCCGCCCGTGGCAAAAAAGATCAGGAAATTCTCGACATCGCCGGCGCGTTTCTTTTCCGGGGCCCCAGCGCCCGAAAAGATATTTCCGTCCTTTCCGGTGGCGAGCGTGCCCGACTGTGTATGGCAAGTCTCCTACTTAGCGAATGCAATGTCCTCATTCTGGACGAACCAGGCAACCACCTCGATGTCGATACCGTGGAAGCTCTGGCCGACGCATTGGTAGATTTCCAAGGCACCGTGGTCTTTACCAGCCATGACCGGCACTTTATGAACCGCGTGGCTTCCTGCGTCATCGAGGTCCGTGATGGCAGGGTGCTGAACTACAACGGTAGCTACCAGAACTATGTCACTCGAGTGAATGACGAGATTGAAGCCGGTGAGCGGGAAATTTCCTCCCAAAGAACGAAAGCCCCCACCGAGGTAGCACAGGCCAAATCAGCCACCCCAAAGCGTTCTGCCGATCCAGAAAAAGAAATCAAGCTAGTTGAAAAAAACATCGCCCGCCTCGACGGCCAAAAGAAGGCACTCACAGCCAAATCCAAAATCACTCACGATACCGAGGAAGGGCTGCACATCTTGGCAGAAATCGAAACCGTCTCTGCGGAGCTGTCTGCCAACGAGGACCGCTGGGCCGAACTGCACGCCCAAATCGAAGGTTACGAGCTTTAGTATGCAGCCATGCCCATTCATGACCTACCGCTTTGCACAGCCCAAAGACAAGCAAAGCAGTCAGCTCAAGCTATCCAATACAATTACTAATCTAAAATTGTCATTTCTGCTTCACTGTTGGCAAAAATCTCGGAGCGTTGCGCGCTTTGACAGCCTGCTCAAACCCATATGCAATTTTCAAAAGAGTGGCCTCGCTCCAAGGACGCCCCGCAAAAGCGATCGCAATTGGTAGCCCCCAAAGGTTGCCTGCGGGAACCGAGATGCTAGGGTAACCAGCTACTGCCGCTAGCGAAATCAGGTCGTATCCGCCGCTAGACCGATCACCTGACACCAAATCTGTCACACCAGGTGGGCCGCTACAAGGCCCGACAACAGCGTCCAGCTTCAAATTGCCCATCACTTGGTCCAAGCCTTCTTTGCGAGTCACACGCTTGCACCGGGCCAAGGCATCCTTATACTCCTTGCTGTCCAAATCGCCCCTTGTGGCAACCTTCTCCAAAAAATCCTGACCAAAGTATTGAAGCTCCCGGCCTGCATTTTTCTTATTAAAGGCAAGCACATCCTCCACCGTGCGAATTGGGGAAGTTGGCCCCAAAGTGGCAAAGTAGGCATTCAATCCCGCTTTCATCTCATAATATAAAACTATCGTTTCTGCCCCGCCAAAGCTGCCTCCCTTGGGTAAGTCATTGCTGTCAACTAGCACTGCCCCCTCGGCACTAAGCAGCTCCAGTGCCTTCGCCAAAATTGGATCGACATTTTCCTGAAAATTGAAAAAATTCCGCGCCACGCCAATGCGCACACCTTTCAGGCCGCCAGCTTGTAAAGCCTTGGTGTAATCTTTTGGTAATCCATCAGGCCGGCTAGAGACCAAATCCGCCTTGTCATCCGGGTCATTCCCCACCATACCCCCCAACAAGATGGCTGCATCCCGCACCGTGCGGGCCATCGGCCCGGCGGTATCCTGCGACGCAGAAATCGGGATGATGCCAGTTCGGCTAACCAAACCCACCGTTGGTTTCAGCCCGACAACACCATTGGCAGAGGCGGGTGAAAGGATCGATCCGTCCGTCTCGGTTCCCACGGCCGCAGCGCACAAGCTGGCGGCCACCGCCGCTCCAGAACCTGAGCTGGATCCGGATGGATTCCGGTCCAGCGCATAAGGATTTTTGGTCAAGCCACCTCGCCCGCTCCACCCGCTGGTCGAATTGGAGCTGCGAGCGTTTGCCCATTCGCTCAAATTTGTTTTCCCCATTATCACAGCCCCAGCCTGGCGCAATCGCTCCGCTACCACAGCATCCTTGGGCGGCTTCAATCCAACCAAAGCCAACGACCCTGCCGTCGTTTCCATGCGGTCACCGGTAGCAATATTGTCTTTCAAAAGAATCGGAATACCGTGCAATGGGCCGCGGGGCCCTTTGTCTTTCCTCTCGCGATCCAGCTCTTGGGCTATTGCCAAAGCCTCCGGGTTAACCTCGATCACGCTGTTCAGCATCGGCCCTTTGCAATCAATAGCCTCAATCCGGTCAAGGTAGGCTTGCACCAAGGCCCTTGAAGATACCTTCCCAGTCTCAAGCGCTACCTGCAAGCCAGCAAGGTCCCTCTCTTCCACCAAGCTTGCATCAGATTCTTCTCCTTGCGCCCACGCCCCCTCCCCGCGCGCAGTTATCAGCCCAATACCTGCCGCCAAAAAACTGCGCCGATCAAATGGGTTATCAAAGTGCAAATGGCTCATGGGTTCATTTCCATCAGTCTGTTTAGTCAACGCACCTAACACAGTTAATCGATCCCCAGCCAATTGGCCAGCCCATCAGTCATTATCAAAGTATATCATCCCGGCCTTTTTGACTCTTCCAAAAAATTTCCAAAATCCATCTCGTAACGAACCAGCTCAGCCCATCAAACCTAGGGAATGTTAGCGAAACATGCAGGGCAATTCCAACGGTAAGCCCCGGGGCAGCCCCACTACTGACTGTTCCTGGTTCTTTGACAACTTGGTAATTCACTGCCCCATTCCAACGGCTTGCGACTGGGGTTTGCCCTGATTACTTCACCCAGCCCGGGTAATTACACCGCCCAAGATATCTTTTTTGTACCCACCAAAAAAAAGAAAGCCGCAAACCATAAAAAACAAAGAGCTTGTGGCATATTTATTTCCATTCGTGGCAACAAGACGGCTATCGAACTTTTTCTGGCCGACACCCGGGGCTGGGAAGCTGGAGTTCAACGGAAACTCGAAGATGGTAAACTCCAGACTAATGATGGCCGATCTGTCGAATGCGGATGAAGGTGCGTTAGCAATGCAACGCGACCTAACTCGCCAGGACTCCGTCGAGCTGCTTGTAGTTCATCTCCATGCCGTCCGTCATTCCGGTTGACATTGCCGCATCGCGATCGACCTTCGATGCATATTTGATCGAGGTCACCACATGCGTGATCCCGTTGGTCTCGTTGAAAGTCACGGTGATAATCGACTGCTCACCTCCTATCGATCCAAAGTCGCAGTCGCCCGTGTCGTAGATTTGCGTATGCGCAATCTTCGAATGCAATGCGACCTCTAGCATCTCTCCCGTGAACCCAAACTCTTGGCCATTCGCGTTGTCTCGCCAGCGCCAGCGATACTTCCCACCCACATGGGTCGTCATCTCGCAAACCGGCATCGACCATCCGGGTATGGCCGTTAGCCAACGACGCATCAGCGCGGGATCCGTATATGCCTGCCACACAAGATTGACCGACGCATTAAAGCTGCGTTTCACCAGCACTTCTCGTTCTGACAGCGTGCCCATTTCAGCAGGTTTCATTTCTTTCGCTCCTTTTTCTGTCCTTGGTTCAACTCGGCGAGTAACGCATCGAGTCGCTGGTAGTTGCCTTCCCAAATCTCCTGAACACCGGAATAGGGTACTGGTGGAGTTTACTTCACAACCCTTGCCGCACACGCCCGCAGGTTGGATGAGCGTCGGCAATTTAGCGAACATGGCGATGTTCCAGACTCAACAGCAATCGGTTGACATCAAGGAGGGTGTAGAACGCCGAGTGATGGCGGGATTGTTTCCGCAGAAAGCACCCTACGGCCCCGAAAACTACCTGAAAGAGGTCGGTCACTGGTTTGCGTTCATGCCGAGCATGGCCGCACCGTCCGCCGTACCTTCGAGTTATACGCTTATCACGGCTGCACGCTTGATGACGCTTTCGAGCGACTTGTACGGGAGGGCTTTCGGTACACTCTATTAAAGGCTTGGTTCACCCGGAGGAAGATCGCGGACATTCTTAAGATCGGTCATACATCAGCCAGATTTGGTTCCAGAGCGAATGGTAGCCCGGCACGCACCACCACATCGTTGATGCTACGACCTGAGTGCAAGTTCAGACTTTCAGAGTCAGGGGATCTCAAGCCCATGAGTTTCTTTACGGCGGCGTGTTTATCACCTGCGGTCATTGTGGCCACACGATCACGAATGAGGCGGTCGCCAAGAAACTGAAGGGCGGTGGCGTCCGCAAGTACTTCTACTACCGTTGCGCGAAGTATACCATCCCCGCATCCGGCTCAAGCAAGCCGCCCTGTACGAGCAAATCCTTGCGATCTTCCAGACGCTTCGTATTGCCGACGATGACGTTCGGGATTGGGTGGTGGAGGTTCTGCGGAAGCGGACGCAATCCGAACAGAAGGAAGCAAGCGAGCGGGTAGTCGAGATCAACAAGCAGCTTGCGGAACTCCGATGCCAGCAAGACGAACTTCTGGACATGCGGTTGCACTAGGAGATCGAAGGCGACCTCTACACAATAAAGAGCCGGGAACTTCGGTAGCGGTAGTCACGGTTGACTCTTGAAGCCGAGGCTCAGACATGGGGTCGGCATTAAAACGCCGATCTTGCGAACAAGGCGCTTGAACTCTCGCAAAACCTTGTCGCCAAATGGGATCGGGCCGATTTCGACGCCAAGCGGCGTTTGCTGGAAATCGTCTGTTTGAACCTGGCTCTTGACGGCGCAACTCTTTATTTGGAAAGGAGAAAACTCTTCGACTCGTTGATCGAAGGGCTTACTTTGGAAAAAAGTCGAGAGTTCAGAACCCCAGTTGAACTTTTTATCGCCTCGGTAGCCGAGTTGGAATCCCTTGTCATTCAACTTATTCAGGCGGCATAACTACTTCCGCCGAGTACATTTGCCTTCACCGTCGTAAAACACTTTACCTTGGGCATCTTTCACGACCGCCGTCCATTTGTGAGTGTCTTCGTCAATAAACCTGATCGTTGAAGAATTCTTCAACCCGCCCACATCAGAGGTGAACATAAAGGTGTGGGTAGTCTCATCCCATTGCCCTTGCGTCTCCATCGAATGGCCGTGTGAGTTGAACAACCACCAGCGATACACCTTCTTTTCGGCATCGAAGGAAAACATCACGATGGCATCCCCATCCGACTGTTTAGACTTCTCCTGCACGAACCGGCCATCCAACACCCACTCTCTGGTCAGGACACCTTTCGCACGGGCTTCTACGGGCGTCCACACTGCCACTCTACTTACCGACTCAGAATTCCAAGTGCCGACAAGTCGTTCGAGAACTTTCAATTCGGGCGGCTTGGGTGCGGTTGGCTCGGCGGCTGAGGAGATCACTGAAACACAAACGGTTGCCAGAAAGGCGAACCAATTCACATTGGGGGACATTTCTGTTTCCTCGCTTGAATTTGTTGGGGTTGAGCGAGGTGAATTTTAGCTGATCGGATTTGGGAAATCATCGGGAAACCACCGTTTGAACCACAGGAATCGGTGGCAGGCAAACGACTTGCAGCAATCTTGTTCCGACTACCCTGACAGAACAGGACGCCGTTTGAACTCGGCTTGCCAGCTTCGCTGGGCAAACAAAAAGCCCACCGTCGAGAACGACGATGGGATTCTCCAGAAGAATAATCGAGAGTTCAGAAGCCCAACAGGACTTTTCCTGACCGGCATTGCTGACTTGGACGACTATGTTGTCCAACTGATTCAAGCGGCATGAGAGGCGGACTTCTCGTTTGAATATCGGACGAGGATCTCCCTCAATGCCACGGCGGCAGTTCTCGAATCGCCTTACTTTGGAACTTCCAGCGGAGAGAAAAAGTCCTTGATTTCAGAATCGTCGAGTTGAATCGTAACGTAATCCTGCGGCGTATAATTGTTGAGCTTGCTCCCGTCTTCGGTGTATTGTTTCATGAGTTCGCCTAGATCCCTGCTCAGTTGCTTGACACGCACATCGCTGTCCTTGCCCGAGAGCAGGATCAACCCGCCTTTCGCCAAGTCGTAGGTTTGATCCTTGATGGTAAGCTGCCCTTTATCGCTGTCTTGAATTTCACCGGAGAACCCGCCTCGATAGATCTGAGGCGACAAAAATATCCATTCGCCCTTAATGGTCAATACACCGCTGCTCTCATTGTAGGATGGCAAGCTGATGGATCCCTGTATGTCGTCCCATAAGACCAGAACCGGCTTGTCATTTTTCGTAATAAAACGGAGGTGAAAATGCTTGTCCGAGCCTTCCAGTATGGCATTTACATGATAGACCTTACTGACATCCTCTGCGGGCTTCGTAGCCGTCTGAGGGCCGCAGCCATACAGTGCCGAAAGAACAACAGCCACCAAGACCGTTCGTATCGCCATCGTGGACCTGTCTCGTTGTTGAATCAGAGCCATTGCCGATTTACCCATGTCCTCAGCCTCTCTCCAAGAACTCGTGTCTTGGGGACAACGCTCTTGGATTGCGATGGATTCTAGCAGAACGGATTTCGGAACGCATCAAGATCCATCGATTTGAACTGCGAGAATCCCAGGCAGGCAAACGACTTGCAGCGATCTTGCTCCGGCAACCCTGACAGAACAGGACGCCATTTGAACTCGGCTTGCTGGGCGAAAAGTCAGTGATTTCAAGCAAAAAGCCCACCGCCGAGAACGACGATGGGCTTGTGCGGAAAAATAGTCGAGTGTCCAGAACCCGAGTTGAACTTTTTATCGCATCGGTTGCCGAGTGGGACGACCTTGTTGTCCGGCTGATTCAAGCCGCTTGAAAATCGGTTACCTTGCTTGGCTCCTCTGCATGAGAAGTGGGCATAACAGCGCAGTTTCATTCCCATCATTTGCGACGTGTAGACTTGATCTTCAAGTCCTGATGAACCTTACCGGTATTGTCCTTGGCAAGAATGTGAGCAAGAACGGTATCTTGTCCGATGATCTGGTTCGTTGAGGTTCTCGTTATTCCCGGTCGTTCATTGACGACTTTCCAGATAAAGGAACGAGTCTCTTCGTTCCACTGACCAACAGACTCGTCGATCAGACCGGCGTTGGTAAAACGAACGTACCGATACGCTGCCTTGGGCGTGTCATACCCAATGAGCCAAATCGAGCGGTGAGTTCCAACCTCTGACGTGCCGAACAGGAACCGCCCGTCCAGAATCCACTTTCCCGTCATTTTGCCTGTGGATGTGCTGCCTTTAGGCGATTGGACGGACGGGCTGTTGATGAATTCCGAGTCCCACTCCCCAATGAATGGCTCAAGCTTCTTGATCTCGGCTGGCAGCGGTTGAATGGGCGTGCCGATCTTGTCCTACTGCTCACGTGTCGCCTTGGCTGCATCTTCCGGTTGTCGGTTCCGTGTCCATACCATGTCCATCAGGGTTTTGCCGCCGCCCTCAATGTACGTCAAGTTGCCCTTGATCGTTTGGGCGTCGAGGAACTGCTCCGTCATTTTGCTGGTTGTGTTTAGCGGCGGTTCGACAGGGCTGGTCACAAGGGTCTTGGTTATGGGATTCCATTCACCCGTTGATGGCCCTGTGATGCCAGTCGATTGAAAGGGCCAACCAAGATACTTATTCGTGTTCGGGTCGAAGGTCCAGAGAAACAACGATTTGGTCACTTTGTCGGGCTCGCCTGCGATGTGGCTTACTTCAATATGATGAAGGAACCAACCATCGAGGATCATTTCGGCATGGTTGAATGTCTTGTACTTCGTTCCTTTCTGGTCCCAGACGGCAGGCTTGTTGGTAACTTCGGAAGTCCAGTTGCCGAGGTACTGACCGAGGATGTCAATTTCTTTGGGCTTGGTCGTTGCCTCTTGTGCAAACACGGAGGCACTCAATAGGACGCCACAGAGAGTGATGGTTACAATTGGAGGTTTCATCAAAGGGTTTCTTCTGTACTCGATGAGTTTGCCGTCGTCCGCAACACTCCGAGGCACAATGGCATGTAAAACCTTATTTAGTGCTTCAGCTTCCTCAGCAAGGCGAATGATCGTCTCAAGGGCTTTGAACTGCGGAGTATTCTAACGGGAACCATATCGGAAAGCATCAATCAAGTCCCCGTTTGAACCGCAATACTCTGTGGCAGGCAAACGACTTGCAGCAAACCGAGTGCGGCAACCCTGATAGAACAGGACACTATTTGAACTCTGATTGCTGGGTGAAAAGCCCGTGATTTCAAGCAAAAAGCCCACCGCCGAAAACGACGCTGGGCTTCTTTCTCAAGATAGTCGGGGCAACAGGATTCGAACCTGCGGCCTCTTGGTCCCGAAGAACGGAAGTATCTTTTTATATCTCGCCTTTTTTTGTCGGCAAATTTAAATAAAAACCCTTAATATCAAGCGTTTTAAAATTACCACTCACAACCACTGGCGATCATTAAGCACCCTCTGGTGGATCTTACTGACAGGCAAATGTAGTACAAGTAGTACATTTCAAAAACCGTTTGGCGAACATATTGCTGCAAAAATATATCTAAAACAACCTTCCTTTCCAAACACAACTTTTTGACGTTTTTTAGGGGGGTCTCTCGGTGACTCTCAGGGCTTCATCGTCTATTAAAAGCTAGCTCTTTAATAGTTGGATTTTTAAACGAAACTGGTGCTCGGTTTTCATTCCATTGGCTTATTGTCACCCAGTTGGCTCCAAGGCCATTGTTGACTGACCAATCATGGCCTGGTGGGCTCTTGCAAAATAGCTGGCCTGCATGATGCCTAACTGAGCCCGAATGGCTGAACCAAAAAAACCACTGGCTGATAGCTAAAAAAAGGTCCCTGGCCACAGCCTTATGGCCGGGCTGGGACAGGCGGCTAACCGCCTTCTGGGATTACTACTTTCGCTTTGGTTGCTTCAGACGTATGTCGCCAGCGTATGTAGATAGAGCGAAAAGTACGCCGAAGGAGCAAGCGCCTATCCAGAAGCTTCCCGCAGTGAGGCCAATAAACAACGCGATTAAGATCGCGCCGTTTATAAAGGCCACGTTTAACTTTTGCCGAGCAGTAGTCATGGGTTAACCTCCCTAACGAGCGGAAACAAGAGAGTTACGCCACTTCTCGATCAAGGTGCTCGCCTGTTTGCTTGTTAAACGCTCTGGATATGTTTCAAATTCCTCCATGCATTCCTTTTCAAGATTCCGTCGCTGCATCCGTGCTAAATTTTGCAGGAAGCTCAATTGCTTTCCAGAAACCAGCTTTCCGTGGGTAGCCACAGCATCCTGCAAGGTTTGACCAGTAGGCTGGGCAGAAATCTGGACAACAGGTTTATCCTGAACATCCACGCCATCGTTGCCTAGTTCGTCCTCCAAGGACTGCTTGGCGAGTGTAAACAGCTTGTGAATGGACTCGCGCAGCTTGTTGTGGTCAAGATCAGCGACCTCGACCTCAAGGTTCACGGAGCCACCCTTGGAGCCGTAATTGGCTTGGCCAATCTTTCTCGAAAGTCCGACATTCAAACGAATCATGTTCAAACCTCCATTAAAAGAAAAAGCCCTGGAACACCCAAGGCTTGAACAACAACTAACAACCGCCCGCACACTACAGGCGGTTTCGCTCCAACCAGGCCACCTCGGCTGCAATGGCCGCATCCCGGCGTGCGAAGGGCCCAATTCTGGGCCCACCACTCACAGCGAGATCTGCCCACCACAGTCCCAAATGGTCTGGCTCCACCTGGCTGGCCCTTTGAATCAAGGGTTTACCTAGGGCCTGCCAGTTGAACCCGTCCGAGTAGATGGCTCTGATGCCGCCATTCAGATCGATAGAAATAATCACGCGACTGCCTCCACCGACCGAATAATCCGGCGCCGTGGACGGTCCACTAGCATCGTCTGCAAGGCGGTCTCAACCCTGCCGAGCTCGGTTGCGACCACCTGACGAAGGCCACCACTCTCGCGAAGGTTCCTAGGGCTCACACCACCCAGAACACCCTGCACCTGATTGATCAGGTTCTCCAACTGCTCAGCCGATGCCCCATGTATTGGCAACTGGCGAAACCGACCGAAGAACTCCCTCAGGTTTTCCACCGCACTGTCTCGGAAGACCTTCCGCTCACCTGAAACGTCATCCGAAAGACGCTCAGATAGATGAGCGACCATGGAGGCGAATTCTTCCGTGACCGCCTGCTCTGCCAGTTGGACAGCCTGATCAAACCGTTCGCTTATCCGCCGTTGTTCGCGGTGATAAAGCCCTGGATCGATAGCCATCAAGTAACTTGGCACCGAAGTTTCTGGGTACGACCAACTAACGCTGAACAACTCCTCAAGGTTGTCAGGGTAATCAGATCGGTCAAAAAGGTCACCCAACCTCTCCTGGGCAGCGTTCAACAGCGAAGGCCACACACCTTCCAACTCAGCTACAGCTGCATCCAATTCGTCACGCAGGAAACACATACGCTGCTCGAACTCAGGAATCAGATTCCTGGGCATCAGCCTTACACCGGTTTCGGTATACGGCAGAGTCATGCCACGCCATGTAGCCAGAATCTGACTGCGAATTCGCCCAAGCAGCTTGACCGTTGGATGACCGGCATCGAGTAGCTTCTTGCTAGCCCTCAACATGCTGGTGTCGGTGTTGCCGCCGTCGATCAGCTCGGCAACCTGGCCTTGGGACAGCGTCCTTGTTGTGCCAAAACTTTTCACATGGAGCCGAACCGCCGCACAGTTCCGTCTCAATTCTTCACCTGCAGTGGTGGTGTCGATGCCGCCTACAGGCATATCCAAACGTGCATTCATGAAATAAACCTCCAAACAAAGAACCCCATGAATTTGGCAACGCGCCAAGCCCATGGGGTTCAAATGAAATCAATGCATCAGTTGACCGAGGGTTTCACATTTCGTGAACGCCTCGGTTGGGTTAGTACAGGTGGTTCCATTCCAAACAAACCACCCTTGCTCACACACAGGGCCCTGCCCTTGGCCCAGTTGCGCAACGAGTCAATGGGTTCAGCACTGGTCGATGAAACCGGCACCACAAACCGAGACGCTTCTATCAGGCTTACGCCCAGTAGTGCAGCGATACGGCATGTGGATTTGATCTCGGCTCCAGTGACAGGCTTGTCTTGACTGGGACGAGGTTGCTTGTCGTCTAAGCCAAATTGGTTGATGTAGATACGCCAAATCCCTTCCATGGTGTCGGCGTCTGGGTAATCGACAAACCAGATCGAATCCAGCCTCTCAGCACGAGTTAAGGGCGCTGGCAAACCCTTGATCTCGTTAGAAGTCAGGATCACAAAACTGTCGCTTCGCCTGTCTGAGAGCCATGTCAGCAGAGTGCCCATCACACGGGTAGAAACACCGGAATCAGCTTGGCTGGCGTGACCAGCCAAGGCACGCTCTGCCTCATCGATAAGCACGATGCTCCTTCCTATAGCATCGATACGCTTCAACGACTCACGCAGCGCTCGCTCAGTTTCTCCAACGAGAGATCCATACAGCCCAGCCACATCCAGATTGAGCACTGGCCGACCTGTTGCGTTACCCAGGCATCGGGCAAAAGAACTTTTGCCGCACCCAGGAACACCGCTAACCAAGACACCTTTTGCTTTTACCTTGTTGCTGGCCAATGCACGGAGTGAATAGTCGCGTAACCCATCAAAACCACCAAGATGTTCAAACTTGTCTTCCTCACCAACTGAAAGCAAAGTCAACGGCCCAGCTTTCTTAAGTGAAGACGCTTTCACACTGAACACGGCATCAGGCTTAAGCTTTCCATGCCGAACCAGTGACAAAGCAAAGGCAGACTCAGCTTCACCAATACCCAGACCAGAAGCAGCTTCCACCACACTGTCCAGAGTTGCTTCGTCCACTTCGCCTTCTTCTACCAAGCCCAAAGCCAAAGCCTTGAGGTCCGACGGCGTTGGCAAGTCATGTTCCAGAACGATCATCTGGCGCGCCAGTTCTGGCGGTATTGCAACAGCCGGTGCCAACACGACTACAAACCTTTGACAAGCTTTGCCTTCTGCAAGTTCACGCCCAAGCAGCGCAACGATCTCTGCACTTTGCAGAAAACGGTGAAAGCCGTTTGCCACAAGCAAGGTAGTTCCGCCCATACCTGACACAGCTCGAATGGCAGCAGCAGGGTCGCCTGCTGCCATGCCAGTGGTCACGCCTGGACCTTTCAACCCAGAGGCGACATCCCAGGTCAGGACATTCCAGCCTTGGGCTTTCCCAACTTTCTGGATCGCAGCCTCGGCTTCAATATGCTCTTCGGTGACGAGCCAGATTCCGCTAAAACCACCAGCCACATACTCACGAAGTGAATCAGTCCACATGTTTACTTCTCCTTTAAAAACGAAAAAGGCGAGTAGCGACATGCCACTCGCCGTGCGTAAACCAATACCCTTCAGCTCGCCGTGAGCCAGGGTTCCCGCGTCATGTCCACCAGGTCCAAATGCTGGATTTCAGCCAGCACGGCATGGGTGGGCGTGATGCGGTTGTTGAAGTAGGAATGGCAAATATCCATCTCCCCACTGGCATCGGACCAGGTGATGCCGGTTCGGCGTTTGAATTCGTACTCGAAGATGCGGAACCACAAACTGAACGGCATTGCGATTATCTCCATAAACGAAAAAAGCCCACCGAAGTGGGCTGTGGCAACAACTTTTGGAAAGGAACTTGGTTACTGTTGGGTCTCAACCACGGAATGGCTGGCACCCTGGTCGAAGGTGGGTTTATCTGAAAGGACAACACCTAGGCCCTGCGCCAAGGCCTTGGTCGCGTCCTTGCAGGTCTGGCCCTCAAAACCATGGGCTTGCATGGATACTTGGCCAGCCATATCAACAACGATGGTGATGGTCTTCACGGTTCAGGCCTCCACTAGGACATTCAAACGGATGGAACCGTCAGCCAGGACGGACTCCTGGCAGGTGTAACCCTGCTTGCGGGCTTCGATCGTCGCCTTACAAACTGCATAAGCCTGCTGGAACTGATCCAGTTTTTCGGGCAAGCCCCAAAAGCCGCCGAAGTTGTCGTAAAGCAGGTTGCCGTCGGAATCGATGCATACGGGAAAGCGCCAATCTTCAAGTTGTATGCCGATGCCTTGGGTGATACGGTCAAAAAGCCGAATTTCACCTTGGGTGGGCTGGGGCAGTTTCAGGCGAATGCAAGCAGCTTGGATTGCCTGGATGTCCCGAATCTGAGTTCGCATGGTCACGGTGTGACTCATTAGTTTGCTCCTAAGTAAACGAAAAAGCCCAGACCGTTTTGGCCTAGGCATGAGCGATGGGTAAGGGGCGCTCAGGGGATTATGACGGATAATTTTGTCCAGTTAAGAAAAATAGTGTTATGCAAAAAATGCCAATAAATCATGGTGGCAAAAAATACGCTTACCATTT
>Ga0255125_1000302_pt1 | contig 16059 bp, 16 predicted proteins | sample Law_Cont_RepC_8d_FD_188557 | JGI IMG/M metagenome (GOLD analysis project Ga0255125, IMG submission 188557) | Freshwater microbial communities from St. Lawrence River, New York, United States - Law_Cont_RepC_8d | ecosystem: Environmental > Aquatic > Freshwater > River | place: USA: New York...
GCGATCTCGTCAAAAGGGTTCATGCTCATCTTGACGTTGGCAATGTCCACGCCCGACCCATCGGACTTGACGCGCACCTTGACGTTGTAGTCCACCACCCGCTTGACTGGAACCAGAATTTTCATGAAATCAACTCCATTGGAAGATCAAAACCCAAGCCATCGTGGGTGACGCCTTGGAAAAGGTTAACGTTGACGTAAACGTCAATTGTGCATCAAAACAAATTCGCCAAGGTCCCATTATCAACAAAAAAGCACGATCGTTCGAATTTGAGCTGCTGAAAGAACCTCAATTTTTTGCAGGACCCCCGGGAATTCACCGACCAACCGGTCGGCTACTCAGGGTTAACATGGATTTTGCTCTGATCTGTTCGGGATTAGATTATGATTTGTAACCAAATTAATGGAGCGATCCGATGAAAAAAACCCTGATCTCCCTGGCAGCTGTGGCCTTGGCCAGCGTGACCGGTCTGGCCCAGGCCCAAACTGTGTTGACCGTCTCGAGCTGGGTCCCGCCCACCCACGGCCTGTCTGTCGCCCAAAAAGAATGGTGCGACGCCCTGACCGCCCGAACATCGAACCGAGTTCGTTGCAATATTTTGCCCCGCGCAGTGACCCCACCGGTGGGCACCTATGACGCCATTCGCAATGGCCTGGCAGACGTTTCTTTCACGGTGCACGGCTACACCCCCGGTCGCTTTGTCCTGACCCAAATGGCCGAGTTCCCATTCATGGGCGACCGGGCTGAGCCCTTGTCGGTGGCCTTCAACCGCGTGGCCAGCAAGTACCCCGAGTTTGCGGCTGAACACCAGGGCGTGAAAGTCCTGGGCTACTTCACGCATGGCCCCGGCATTGTGTTCAACACCAAACGCCCCATCACCAAGGTCGAAGACCTGGTGGGCATGAAGTTTCGTGTGGGCGGCGGCATGGTCAACGAGATCGCCAAGAACCTTGACATGAACGTGACCCTCAAGCCTGCCCCAGAGTCCTACGAACTTCTGTCCACTGGCGTGATGGACGGCACACTTTTCCCTGCCGAGTCCACCGATTCCTTCAAGATCGACAAAGTCATCAAGCACGCCACCACCTTCCCTGGTGGCTTGTACAACACCAGCTTCGTGTTCATGATGAACCCCGCCAAATACAACAGCCTGTCGGCAGACGACAAAAAGGCGGTGGACGAGTTGTCGGGTGACGCCGTGGCCAGCCGGTTTGGCAAGTCATGGGACCGCGTGGACGACATCGCCCTGGGCAATATGCAGAAAAACGGCGTGAAGGTCATCAAGGCCGATGGCGCCTTCATCAGCGGTGTGACCATCCGCGTCAGCAAACTCGAGCGTGACTGGATCCAGGCCGCCAAAGCCAAAGGCGTGAAGGACCCAGGCCGCATGCTCAACGAATTCCGGGCCGAAGTCACCAAGCTGCAAAAGCAGTAATTTGTCATTGCCCCTTCAGCCGCCCGCTGGAGGCGCGCCTTCTCGACGGTACCTGTTTATGATGCAGGTACCGTTTTTTGCATGAGTCTCACCTTGAAAAAAATCTTTGAAACCGTGTGTGGCACCCTTGCGGGTTTGGCCTTGCTGGGCATCATGGTGCTCACCTTTTTCGATGTGAGCGGCCGAAAAATCCTGTCCAACTCCATTCCCGGGTCGCTGGAACTGACCGAATTGCTCATGGTGGTGGTCATTTTTGGTGCACTGCCGCTGGTTTCACTCAAAGGGGAGCATGTGGTGTTCGACTCCCTGGATGCGGTCTTGCCGGTCTGGTTTCAAAAGATTCAGCAGGGCCTGATTCACCTGGCTTGCGCCGCCTTGCTGTTTGGCTTGGCCTACCTGATGTGGCAAACCGGCGCCGACATCGCCAGCACCGGTGAAACCACCGCTCAGTTGAAAATTCCCAAAGCCCCGTTCATTCAAGGCATGGGGGTGCTGTGCGGTCTGACCGCGCTGGTGCACATCGTCAAAGCCTTCAGCCGCCAGGCCGATGCCGCCAGCGAAGGAGGCACCCTGTGACCGAAGCTCTGCTTGGATTTTTGGCCATCTTTGTGCTGGCCTTGCTGCGCATGCCGCTGGCCTTTTCCATGGGCCTGGTCGGCATCGTGGGCATTGGCCTGACCCGTGGCTGGATGCCCGCCATGGCCAGTGCCGCTCAGGTGGTGCACGAAACCGGTTTTGCCTACACCTTGTCGGTCATCCCGCTGTTCATCTTGATGGGCAATTTTGTCGCCCGCGCTGGCCTGGCGCACGAGTTGTTCCACGCCGCTTACACCTTCATCGGCCACCGCAAAGGGGGGCTGGCGCATGCCACCATTGCCGCTTGCGCAGGGTTCGGCGCGATTTGCGGCTCATCCATTGCCACCGCGGCCACCATGAGCAAGGTGGCCTACCCGTCCATGAAAAAAATGGGCTACAGCGACGCCATGTCCACCGGCGTGATCGCCGCTGGCGGTACCTTGGGCATCATGATCCCGCCTTCGACCATCCTGGTCATCTACGGCATCATCACCGAAACCCACATCGGCAAACTGTTTGCAGCAGGTGTTTTGCCTGGCATCCTCACGGCGCTGCTGTTGATGCTGGCCGTGGTGGTGATGACCTGGCAAGACCCCGAGCACGCCCCCGCAGGAGAAAAATTCAGCTGGGCAGAACGCTTCAAGGCCATCCAAGGCATCTGGGGCGTGTTGCTTTTGGTGGTGCTGGTGCTGGGCGGCATTTACGGCGGATTCTTCACAGCCACCGAAGGTGCCGGCATGGGTGCCACCGGCGCTTTTTTGTTCGCCTTGGCGCGCAAGGCCTTGAACTGGGAGGTGTTGCTGGAGGTGCTGGTCGAATCGGCCCGCACCACCGCGATGCTGTTCACCTTGCTCATTGCCGCCACGATTTTTGCCAACTTCGTCAACTACACCAGCTTGCCCTTTGAGCTCAAGGACTGGATCACGGGCCTGGGTCTGTCACCCATCATGATCGTGGCCGCCATGATGTTGATCTATGTCCTGTTGGGCACGGTGATGGAAGAACTCACCATGGTGCTGTTGACCATTCCCCTGTTCTTTCCCATCGTGGTGCAACTGGGCTTTGATCCGGTGTGGTTTGGCGTGCTGATCGTGATGGTGATTCAGATCGGCCTGATTTCGCCGCCCGTGGGCATGAACCTGTTCGTGCTGAACACTTTGCTGCCCCAGGTGGGGCTTTCCAACATCTTCAAAGGTGTCTGGCCCATGGTGCTGGTGCTGGTCATCACCTTGGGCATCTTGTTGGCCTTCCCGTCCATCAGCCTGTGGCTGCCTTCGATGATGGATTGACCACGTGCATCACCCGTTGCGGGTATGGGATCTCGATCCCGTGCTCGCGCAATGCGCCCAAGATCAACAGGTTGATGGTCGAGCGCAGGGCCAGTTGGCCGTTTTCCGGATCGGCAATCCAGTAGCTCACCGTGAACTCCAGACCGTCCGCGCCGAAATGGCTCAAAAAGGCATTCGGCGCCGGGTCTTTCAGCACCCGTTCCTGACTTTCACATGCCTCGACCAAGAGCCGCCTGACCAGGTCCACATCGCAGTCATAGGCCACCGACACCATGGTCGTCTGGGACAACCTCGGGTCCATCAAGGTGAAGTTCTCAACCCGGTTGATGATCAGGAATTCATTGGGCACGATCGACTCGCGTCCGTTCAGGGCCCGGATCACGGTGTAACGCGCCTTGATGTCCACGATGCGGCCCTCAAAGCCATCCACCAGCACCATGTCCCCGATGCGCATGCTGCGCTCGGCCAGGATGACAAAACCACTGACGTAGTTTGAAGCCAGCTTTTGCAACCCGAAGCCGATGCCCACGCCCACCGCGCCGCCCAGCACCGACAGGGCCGTCAAATCGATGCCCACCGAAGACAGTGCCAGCAGCAAACCCACAAACATGAGCAAGGCCCGCACTGTGTTGCTGATGACCTTGCGCAGTGACAAATCGCTGCCGGTGGCCGATTTGAGCAAACGTGCCTCGATGGCCGACGACACCCAGAGCGCCACAATCAACACCGCCCCGGCCGTGAGTGCCCCTTCGATCAGGGTACGCACCGACAGCACACTGCCCCCCACTTTCCAGCTGATCTGCTCCAGCTCATGGAGCACCAAAGGCAAAATGCCCGTGACCCAAAGCACCACCGCGCCCCAGGCCAGCCATGAAATCGTGCGCTCCAAGACCCGGACCACCGGGGCATTGGCGAAAGCCACTTGCAACACCTTGACCCCCAGACGGATCACCGCCAGCGACATGCAGACAGGCAACAGGACCGCGAACAAAGGCGCTGGTTGCTGCTGCGTCAGCAGTGTGCGCGCCACAAAAGTCAGACCGAGCAGCAGCACCGGGAACAACACACCGTCATACAGCTTTCGACCCAGCAAAATCGCCATGTCCTGACCGCTGAACACCCGTCGCACACCCCAGACCATCAGCCAGGCCAGCACCACACAAGCCGCAAAAGCGGCCAAGGCCCATACCGACTCGGGGCGGGCCAAGCCCTGCACCAAGCCCAGCGGATCGACCACAGCCGTGGTGTTCACGCCCGCCATGAAGGCGCCCTCTTGTCGATGAAAGCCTGAACACCTTCTTGCGCCACATCGTGCACCATGTTGCACGCCATGGTCTGGCCGGCCAGTTGGTAGGCGGACTCGATGCCCATCTCGCGCTGCTGATAAAACAAGGCCTTGCCCACCCTCACGGCCTCACGTGGCTTGTCCAGGATGGCGCAGACCAGGTTTTCGACCTGCGCATCGAGCTCGGACGCCGGACAAACGCGGTTCACCAGGCCACGGCTTTGGGCTTCAGCAGCAGAAATGAAGCCGCCCGTGAGCAGCATTTCCATGGCCTGTTTGGCCTGCATGTTGCGCACCAGCGGCACGCTGGGTGTGGCGCAAAAGAGGCCCACGTCGATGCCATTCACACCAAATGTCGCAGCGTCTGCCGACACGGCCAGATCACACTGAGCGACCAGCTGGCAACCGGCTGCCGTGGCCAGCCCCTGCACGCGAGCGATCACGGGCACGGGCAACCTCTGGATGGTCATCATCATGCGGCTGCACTGGGCAAAGAGTTGCTGGTAATAGGCCAACTCGGGCTGGGCGCGCATTTCCTTGAGGTGATGCCCGGCACAAAAGGCCTTGCCCGCGGCGCCCAGCACCACCACACGGGCCTGCTCGTCTTGCGCGATCGCGTTCAAGGCCTGCTGCAAAGCATCCAGCATGGCTTCGCTCAGGGCATTGAAACTGGCGGGGCTGTTGAGGGTCAGCCGGTGCACACCACGCGCATCGCACGCATGCAGCAACAGGGCATCGTTGGGGATGGGTTTGGAATCGGTCATGGGAGGATTGTGCCCAAACTGTTGCACCAGTCCCGCCTTGGACCGTCGGGCCTGTTGTTTTTCAAATGTCGGCCAACACGCGCAAGTGGGCTTCCACACTGCGCCCCAAAGCGCTCAGGTTGTAGCCGCCCTCCAGGCAACTGACGATCCGGCCTTGGGCGTGCCGCCGGGCGACCTCCTTGATGCGCTGGGTGATCCAGGCATAGTCCTGCTCCACCAGGCCCATCTGGCCCAAGTCGTCTTCGCGGTGCGCATCAAAACCTGCACTGATGAAAATCAGCTCTGGCCGGTGGGCCTCGAGGCGGGGCAACCACATCATGTCCACCAACTCACGGATCTCCATGCCCCGGGTGTAGGCGGGCACGGGCAGGTTGACCAGATTGGGCGCGTTCGATGTCGAGCCGCCTTCGGGGTAGAAAGGGTGCTGGAAAAAACTCGCCATCAGGATGCGCTCATCACCGGCCACGATGTCTTCGGTGCCGTTGCCGTGGTGCACATCAAAGTCCACGATCGCCACGCGTTTCAGGCCATGGCGCTCCAGCGCGTATTTGGCGGCAATCGCCACGTTGTTGAAAAAGCAAAACCCCATGGCCTTGTCTCGGCAGGCGTGGTGCCCGGGCGGACGCACGGCACAAAAAGCATTTTCCAATTCTCCTGCCAGCACGGCGTCGGTCGCATCGATGGCTGCACCCGCAGACACCAATGCCGCATCCCAAGTGTGTGCATTGAGCAGCGTATCGGGGTCCAGCGCCGTGTGCGAGGGCCCGCCTGCAGCCATGTCCTCGCGCAACATGTCGCCCAAACCACGCAAAGCCGCCACATGCATGCGCCCATGGGCCAGTTCGATGTCGGCCAGTGCCGCCGGGCTGGCTTCGCGCCTTTGCAAGGCCATGTCCACGCCGCTGATCAGCAGGCGGTCTTCGATGGCTCCCAATCGCTCCGGACACTCCGGATGACCCGCCCCCATCTCATGCTTCCAGCACGCTGGATGGGTGAAATAACCTGTCGCGCCCATGGTGTTGTCTTCCCAAATCAACCCAGCCCCATGACCGATGGTTTTGATCGGTCGGCCCTCTTTGGCTTTCAGCTTATCACGGGGTCCACCGACCCGGCTTGGCGGGGCGCTTGGCGTTTAAACTGACCACCTCATGCACACACCCAAGACCTTCACCACAGCCCCTGCCCTTCGGTGGTGGACCGCCTTGAGCCTGGCTTTGCTTGTGGCCATGGCCAGCCCCGCCCACGTCTGGGCCCAGTCCTCGGCCAAGCCGAAATCGGCCACCCCCCACAAGCCCCCAAAATCAGCAAGCAAAAAGCCCACCGCGAAAAAGCTGGCCAAACCCGCCGCAGCGGCTGGCTGGCTTTTCAGCGAATCGAGCGCGGCCATGGCCTGGTCGTCCGAGGTGGCCGAACGCCTGCAAATCGACCCGCAGTGGCTCCAAAAGCACCTTGGCCAGGCCCGCCGGCTGCCCTCGGTGGAGAAACTGGTGCTGCCCCCCAGCAGCCCTGCGGCCAAAAATTGGGCCGCTTACCGCGCCCGCTTCATCGAACCCCAACGCATCCAGGCTGGGCTGCGCTTTTGGCAAACCCACCGCGCTGCGCTGGACCGCGCCGAGCGCGAATTCGGCGTCCCCGCCTCGGTGGTGGTGGCCATCATCGGCGTGGAAACCTTTTATGGGCAATACACGGGCAACTACCGCGTGCTCGACGCCTTGGCCACCCTCGCCTTTCATTTTCCGACATCACATCCGCGTGCAGCGGCCAGAGAAAGCTTCTTCAAAGGCGAACTGGAACAGTTTCTGGCCCTCACTTGGCGCAGCGGCACCAACCCCATGGGCATCCGGGGCAGCTATGCCGGGGCCATGGGACTGCCGCAATTCATGCCCTCGAGTTGGGCCCAATTCGCCGTCGACTTTGATGGTGACGGACGCATCGACCTGTTTGGCAGCCCGAGCGACGCCATCGGCTCGGTGGCCAACTACTTCAAGGCCTACCAGTGGCGCACCGGCATGCCCACGCATTACCCCGTGACCTTGACACCGGGCCAGACCGACATGGACAGCCTGATGGCCCCGGACATCCTGCCCACCTTCAGCGTGGCCAGTTTCACGGGCAAAGGAGCGGCCCTGGAGGGCGCAGCGCTGGCCCACTCTGGCCCCCTGGCCCTGATCGAGCTGCGCAACGGCCCCAACCCGCCCAGCTATGTCGCCGGCACCGAAAACTTCTACGCCATCACCCGCTACAACTGGAGCAGCTACTACGCCATGGCGGTGATTGATCTGGCCGAAGCGGTATCGCGCGAAATGCAAAACAGTCGCTGAAGCGTGCCGTCACCCATGAACCCCCTCAACCCCAAAAAACTGTTGCTGACGAAATGGACCGCGGTCGAACCCGTGGCCAAGCAAAAGCACTTTTTGGTGAGTCGTGTGATTCAACCTGAGCAGCCCACCGACCCGATTGAACAGGTGGAAATCGAAGCGGTGTTTTCCAAGGCCGTGCAAGTGATTGCTTGGCGTGAGCTGCAGGACGACAGCGTGTGGCGGCAAGGCTGGGTTTGATGCGCTGGAGGTTCATGGCCACTGTGCCATGCGCCTGGGTTGGCTGGCAAGTGTCGTTTGACACGACAACTTGCCATGGTTAAGTTGGTTTCAGGGCCCAAAGCAAATTATTTATGGGGTGCTTTGTATTTGGCAGCTTTGGCTCCAGCGCTGGTCATGGCCGCTTTCAAGGCTTTGGTTGAAATCAATTCTTCCACTTGAATTTCAGCGAAGGCACCGGTTGACATGGTGATCATTTGTGCCTCGGTGATTTGCTCCGCTGTTCCTTCAATTAAGCAAACGATGCTGCCATTGGAAATTGAAAACAAGACTTCATGTGTTTTGAAACCCATAGATTTGAAGAGCGCTTTGGCAGCCTCTCCTCTGTCGCTGGGTGCTGCCAGCATTCCCTGAAAAGCCGTGGGTGTGTAGCGTGAACGAACCAAATACAAAGCCATGATTTGTCTCCTCCATCAAATGGGCAATTGGCGTGCCAAGTTACTGCGAACCCAGCTGCTCAATCCGCTGGCCGTCGCACGAACAGACCAAGCCTGAAATTCAGGGTCTGCATACACAGCATCTATGCATTTGCCATAGGCTTCATAGCTGTCGTAGCGAGTGGCAAAAACCATGTTGCCAATCTCTCCTGTGGAAACCGCCCAAACAGAAACATCGGCTCCGTGCTTGCGCCATATGGCAGCACTTTCAGCAACGATGGCCATAAATTTGCCCATGTCTGCACCAGGGTTGGGTTTGAACACCGCTTGCGAAATGATTTGAGACACTTTCAACACCTTGGGTAAATGAAGCGCACTTCAACGCAAAGTGCAATTTCAAATTTGACGCTGAAGTTTTGGAAATTGAAACAGGCTCGGCACATGAACTTATTGGTGTTTACCCAAAAATGCGACCGGGAGAGCAGCGAACCTTTAGAACAAAAAGTTTAAAAATACAAATCCCACGAACCCCCAAAAACGGCTGCTGACCCAACGGAACGCGGTCAAGCCCGTGGCCTAACCAAAGCACTTTATGGTCAGTCGGGTGATTCAACCTGAGCTGACCACTGAGAAGATTGAGTTGGTGGAAATTGAAGCGGTTTTCTCAAAGGCCACGCAGGCCATTGCTTGGCGTGAACTGCAAGACGACCGCGTGTGACGGCAGGGTTGGGTTCAACAAGACCTCGGCCGATTGAGCGCCGCTCAATGCTCGGGATGGACTTTGTGTTTCAGTGCATGGGTCCGTTCGGAAACATAGTCCATGTAGGCAAAGAGCAAGCCAGTGATCACAAGACCCACATGGATGCCGACTTTCCATGCAAGGGCTTGATCTGCCTCTGACCAGATCGCGGGGGTGTCGCCGCCGCTTTTGAGCAGAATGCTGAGGTTCACGAAACTCTTGAGCAACTCAATCGCAGAAATGGCCACGATGGAGGCGATCACCTTGATCTTCAAACTGGCGAAATCAACCTGCCCCATCCATTCCGGCCGATCCTCATGCCCCTTCGTGTTGATCTTGGAGACGAAATTCTCGTACCCGCTGAAGATCACAATGAGCAGCAAGTTCGCCACCAAGGAGAGATCAACCAAGGCCAAAACAGCCAGCACGACTTCGCTTTCACTGGATGTGAAAATGTGTGGCATGACGTGGATCAGTTCTTGCGCGAACTTGACCAGCAACATACAGATGCCCAGCACCAGCCCCAGATAAAACGGCGCCAGCAGCCAACGGCTGTTGAAAATCAGGGCTTCCAAAAAGTTTTCAAAGGCTTTCATACGAATGACTGATGAATCAATGAATGGCGCGTTTAATTTTTGGACAGCTTACCACCGTTGTGTGAAGTGAACAGCGGGTCCTACGCGGTTGGCGGCCGGGTGGGGTTTGGCTGGGCGTTGCGCCCCAATGGGGCCAAGAGACGGGATCGATGGGGGAATGACCCGAAGTCCACAGCGCATCGGTAAGATGCCATGTCACTTCGGGAATCGTGCATGACCATCTGGAACCGTTCACCCCAACTGGACCTTCTCAATGAACGAGGGGCGCTGTGTGCCAACGGCCATCTGGGCATCGAAATGCTGGAGGCGGGCGAAGACTTCCTCAGAGCACGCATGCCCGTGGATGCCCGGACTCGGCAGCCGGCCGGCGTGCTGCATGGTGGTGTGTCCGTCGTTCTGGCCGAAACCCTGGCCTCATGGGCCGCGTCGCTTGTCGTCGATCCAGACAAGCACCATTGCGTCGGTCAGGAAATCAACGCCAACCATGTTCGTGCCGTCTCGGATGGCTGGGTCTATGGCGTGGCTCGGCCCCTGCATCTGGGCCGGACAAGCCAGGTCTGGGATGTGCGCATCAGCGACGAGAGCGGGAAACTGGTCTGCGTTTCCAGGGTGACCATGGCCGTGTTGCACAGCGCATCACGCTATTGATGCGGGGTCTGCCACCGCCCTGCTGAGTGACATCGCGCCCATCTGGGGCCGCGCTGTACAGCCGCCGTGTGGACACATTGGACGCCGGCCCAAGCTCCCCAGTGGGTCCAATGGGGTCTCGGCGCAGACGTGCCCAGTTTGGGCCGCAAACGAGGACAGGCACAGACAGACCGGCAAGATGTTGCCTGTCTCTCCAGGCATTTCATGGCCTGCATGGCAGGTTGACCCCAGGAAATGGCCTTTGCCCAGTGCCAAACCTCCGAACTGCGGCATGCACCCTCTGGCATGGCTATTGCTTAAATTAACAAAACCGGCCCTCACGATATTCACCTTGTCATGAACAACATTCGAACGGATTATTTGACGCAAAGCGCACTCAACACCCTGCGCATCAGCGCCAGTGCCACAGCCAAGCTCACCGAACAGATGTCCACAGGCCGCAGCATCCTCAGCGCTGCCAACGACGCTGCACGCATGTCGATCGGCCACAAAATGAGCGCCCAATACCAAGGCATGTTGCGCGCAACCCAGAACCTGCATGACGGCATTTCGCTGGCCCAAACCGCCGAAGGCGTGTTGGGCACCATCGTGGACGGTCTGCAACGCATGCGCGAGTTGGCCGTGCAAGCTTCGGCCGGTACCCTGACCGATACTGAACGCAGCCACCTGAACACGGAATATCAGGGGCATAAAGACCGGATGCTGAGCACCATCCAAACAAGCACCTGGAATGGCAAGCGCCTCTTTCAAGAGCTGTCAAACACCACTTTCGAGATTCAGGCTGGCCCGAACAGCAACGATCGTTTCACCATCGACATCCCCCAAATTTATGCCACGGGTGAGTTGGTGGCCTACACCAACGGCGATTTCGAATCGGGCGCGGTCGGTGACACATCCTTCTCTGGCTGGACGACGAGCAACACCCGGGTGACATTGGACGGCAACAGCCAAATCGGGGGCTGGCCAACACCCACCGACACGAGCAAACCGAACAACAGCGCCGGGGATACGGTGGCCATGACCCGCGGCAACTTCAGTGCACAACTGGTTTCCGCCAGTGATGCCTCAAGAGGCAGCAAGAGCCTCCAACTGCAATCGACCGGCGCTGGCGTTGCCAGTGGTTTTGGGATCCTGCACGGCCCCTCCATCGTCAGCAACAATGCAACAGCGCTCAAGGTCGGCGACCGTGTGTCATTTGATTGGAAAGCAGAAGGCGGGGAGGATTCATACGATGTCTATGCCTACTTGCTCAATGTGGACAACGGGTCTACCGTAGAACTGCTGGACGCCACAGGGACCACCACCAATTGGGCGACGCAAACGGTGACCGTGCCAAACGATGGCAACTACAAATTTGTCTTTGTCTCCGGCTCCTACGACCAGACAGGCGGGCGGGCCCTGGGCGCACGCTTGTTTGTGGACAACATCACCGCACCGCCCACCGCCAATGCCACACTCAACAGCACCGACATCGCAACCCAAACAGCAGCAGGCGTTTCAATCGCTGAAATTGACCTGAACATCGGTTCGGTCGACCAGGCACGCGCAAGCCTTGGCGCATCGATCAACCGGATGATCTATGCCTCGGACCATCTCGCAGATTTCTCGCGCAACATGGCCAGGACACGCAGCACCATGGTGGATACCGACTATGCAGCGGCCGCAGCTGAGCTCTCTCGGGTTCAGACGATCCATGAAGGCGCCAGGCAGGTGCTTCAACAATCCCAGCAGGACCTTCAATCCGGCTTGAACATGATCCGCACCAACGACCAACTGTTCAAGGGTTGAGAAAGTCGATCTGAAGGGAAAACGCCGCCCCTGCGGGGATCCCCCCCACACGCGGATGCAATACCGGCGATGGGGTGGGTGCATGGGGTGAAACTCAATGCAACTTGACTGTCGGGTTGGTTTGTTTGGTGATCAAGCGCGACAGGGTGAACAGCGTGGTTTTGAGGGTGCCGTGGATGGCCAGTTCGTGCAGTTTGTACAGTGACAAGTACATGAGCTTGGCAAAGTAGCCCTCGATCATCAGGCTCTTGCCGATCAAGCCGCCCATCATGTTGCCCACCGTGCTGAACTTGCCCAGCGACACCAGCGAGCCAAAGTCTCTGTAGCGGTAAGGCTTGAGCGGTTTGTTGGCCAAGCGGCGTTGAATTTGCTGCCACATGTGGGTGGCCTGCTGGTGCGCGGCTTGCGCACGCGGCGGCACAATGCCGGCCCGTCCGCCATCGGCATCCGAACACGGGCAAGCGGCGCAGTCCCCCAGGGCAAAAATATCGGGGTCGCGCGTGGTTTGCAGCGTGTCATGCACCACCAGCTGGTTGATGCGGTTGGTCTCTAGGCCACCAAAGTCTTTCAAGAAGTCCGGCGCTTTCACGCCCGCTGCCCAGACCACCAGTTCGGACTCGATCTCGCGGCCATCGGCCAGGCGGATGCCCGTGGGCATGACCTCCATCACTTTGGAGCTGGTCAGCACCTGAACGCCCAATCGCGAGAGCAGCTGCTCGGTGGCGTGCGACAGGCGTGGCACCAAGGCCGGCAAAATCCGGTCGGCCGCCTCGATCAAACTGACCTTGATGTCCTTGTCCACATCGATGCGGTCCAGCCCAAAAGCCACCACCTCGCGCGTGGTGCGGTGCAACTCCGCGGCCAACTCCACCCCCGTCGCCCCCGCGCCGATGATGGCCACATGCAATTGGCGTTTGTGGATGACCCCTTCCTGGTTGTGCGCGCGGATGCAAGCGTTGACCATTCGGGAGTGAAACGACTTGGCGTCATGCTGCGTTTCCAGCTTGAGGGCGTATTGCTTGACACCCTGGGTGCCAAAGTCGTTGCTCAAGCTGCCGATGCAAATCACCAGGGTGTCGTAATGGATGTGCTGCGTGGGCGTCACGGGCCGACCGTCCTCGTCCACATAGGGCGAGAGTTCGATGGTTTTGCTGGAACGGTCCAGGCCCTTGAGTTCCCCAATTCGGAAAGTGAAGTGGTTCCAATGGGCCTGCGCCATGTAATCGACTTCGTGGTCACCCAGGTCCATGCTGCCCGAGGCGATTTCATGCAGTTTGGGTTTCCAGATGTGGGTGCGGTTTTTATCGATCAGGGTGATGAGCGCGCGCTGACGACGGCCATAGGTCCGTCCCAGTCGGGTGGCCAGTTCAAGACCGCCGGCGCCGCCACCCACGATGACGATTTTGTGTTGTGTGCCCATTTTCATGCTCGCGATCAGGTCGGCCAATTCGGTGCGGGAAGTCCGGCACGCTCAAACGCCGCTTCCCAGAGACACCCTGTCGAAGACAGTTTGTGTGCGCAAAGTGTAATACGCCATGCCACCGACCGATTTGAAACGTTGAATCAGCGCATCATCACCGCCTGAGGCGATTCAACCGGCACACACCCGACAATCATTATTTAATCGGCACCATCAAATAATGATGGCGGATTCCACACCATCAGCCGCCATGGCCTTTGATATAGGTTTCAAGAAACTTGATTTGATTGCCCTGAAGTTCAATGATATTTTTGACCAGGTCACCCACAGAAATAACACCCCTCACTTTGTTATTTTCAAGCACAGGCAAGTGCCTGATGTGCTTGTGAACCATGATCGCCATACATTCGTCCAATGAATTCGAAAGTGACACCGTCAGGGGGTTGGGTGTCATGATTTTAGAAACCGCAACCTGCGAAGGATCATTGTGGGGCAACAACACTTTGATGGCGCAATCTCCCTGCGAAACGATCCCCTTCAATTCGTCGTCATCGATGACCAAAATGGCTCTGACGCGAAAATCACGCATGATTTTCAGGGCACTCGCGACCGGGTCAGTCGATCGAACAGAAAATATAGTATTTGATTTTTGATCAACGATTTTTTTGACAGTACCCATCAGATTCACCTATTTAAAAACCAGATTTTTGATTATTCAGGCCTTTTCAATGAAACAGTGCCTTTGGATACCTTTTAGACAAAATACCACAAGCCTGACCACGCCAACAGTCTAACAAATACGGGCTGTCCATGGGTTCCTGAATGTCTGAGCAGACAAAGACCCTGTTCAACGGTCATCCATTGTTGCTTGCAGGGGCCACACAGCCTGACACATGACGCCACCAGCGTGGTCTGTTCATGAATCCCATGGCCTCTGGCCTGGTCCGTTGGGGCTACGGGGTTGCGATCCACGGGTTCATGACGAGTCAGGCGGGCATATCGACCTGCAAGAAGGGCATACCTTGACCTGATGCGCGCAGTGCGCGATTGGTGGATTCATGCCGATTTTGATTATAAAAAAATGAACAATCAAAAATGGGGGTCATTGGCTGTTTGGGCAACCTTGAGTGATTGAAAGAGATATCGTGTTTTGATTACTTGAAGGACGCAAAATGGCCAATTTTATTTTTAATGAGAAATTTGATTATCGTAAGTTTGTCTTTTTTGCAGACAACTTCGTGGGTCAAGATCCCGTCCGCAGCGTCTCCCCATCGCTCATCACGATCGACGACGGATTTGATTTCATGAGGTTGACCTCCAGCGTCAACGGCACCGGTAATTTTTCAATCAATGCCCAAGGGACATGGGCCGGGATTGCCTCTTCTTTTGAGTTACAGACCTCTGAGGGTTCCACGGTTTGGCGGGTTTCCGGGCTCTCTTATGACTTGTCCAGCAATTACTACGACACTGGCTACATCGTCGGCTCACAAATCCTCTTTAACGACTTGGCCGAACTGGCTTTCATTTCAAACACCGACGATCTGATCAGTGGCAGTGATTTCGCCGATCGCCTGGCTGGCTTCAACGGCAACGACACCATCAACGGGAACAACGGCAACGACTGGCTGGAAGGCTGGGCCGGTGCAGACTCCTTGAGTGGTGGCGACGGCAGAGACACCCTGAACGGCGGCGATGGCAACGACCTGCTCAAAGGCGACGCCGGCAACGACCGCCTGATCGGCGGTTCAGGCAGTGACGTCTTCTGGGGTGGGGACGGCGCCGACACGATAGACGGCGGCACGCAAATGCGCCAGCCCTGGATTGTCAGCACCTTTGGTCAGTACGATGCCATTGACACCACCACCACCACCAACTCCACCGGCCTGAAAGTCAACCTGAGCACCCGCACCATCGTCAGCGATGGCGCCACGGATGTCTACAACGGCATCGAAGAAATCAGGGGCTCCCTGAACAAAGCCGATACCGTCACCGGCCGCACCAGTGACAGCGCAACCACCGGCGATGGCAACGCCATGTACTTGTTCCTGCGTGGCGGCAGCGATACGGTCAACATCACCGCCTATGGCTACCAGCAACCTTGGGCCGATGGCGCTCTTGTGGGATACAACTGGTCCAAGACGCCCATCCAGGTGTCTTATGCCGCAGACGGTCGCACGGGCACCGTGCGGTACGGCGCCACCACAGGCACAGATGCACAGCTTGAGGGGGCCGACACCCTCACCCACGTGGGCATCCTGGGCGACAGCGCTTACAGCGACACCTTGGACCTTCGCAATTTGAAATACAACCACCTTGGCTACATCACCGACCAATCCACGGGCACCAGCTACAACACCTTGTTGATGGGCCGGGGGGGCAACGACACCGTTCAGGGCAACGGGGCCACCGGCATCCACTTTGGCGCCGTGACCACCACTGCCAACGGCTCGGGTGTGACCATCAACCTGAACACCACGACGGCGCAAAGCCTGTCCCATTTGAGCACCAACGGCGTCACGCTGGGCAACATCACGATCAGCGGCGT
>Ga0255125_1000303_pt1 | contig 16056 bp, 11 predicted proteins | sample Law_Cont_RepC_8d_FD_188557 | JGI IMG/M metagenome (GOLD analysis project Ga0255125, IMG submission 188557) | Freshwater microbial communities from St. Lawrence River, New York, United States - Law_Cont_RepC_8d | ecosystem: Environmental > Aquatic > Freshwater > River | place: USA: New York...
CACGTGCCACAATGGTGTTTGGTGGCAGCTGAGTTGCACCTGCCAGTGCCATCGGCGCTGGTGGCGCAACTGGCACCGCACCGGGTGCCACAGGTACTTGCATAAAAGTCAGCCAGCATCCCACTGCGGCATTCATCAGCATCAACATGGTTTAGTTTCCTCCGTTTGGCTCAACCGGCGGGCACCATATGCCGGACCCGCCGTTCGATAAAAGAGGAACCCGATTCGGTCGGCTTTTTAACCACGTCTGCCTTCCACCATGGCGTGTTTCATAGCCCTTACGGCTTCTACCATGCCCACCAAAATCGCCCTGCTGATGATGCTGTGGCCTATGTTCAATTCCACAATGTCAGCAATGGCTGCCACTGGCTGAACATTGTGGTAATCGAGTCCATGCCCCGCATGCACCCGCAGGCCGCATTGGCGCGCCAGACGTGCGGCTGTTTTCAGGTCGGCCAAGCGCGCTTCACGGTCTGCCGCATTTGTCGCTTCGCTGTAACTGCCCGTTTGCAACTCAATGGTGTCTGCCCCCAGAAATCGCGCCATTTCCACCTGCCGCGCGTCCGGATCGATAAACAGCGAGACAGCCAACCCATGCGCCTTCAGAGCCTTCAGGCATTGTCCTATCGCATTCTGATGCGTGACGACATCGAGGCCGCCTTCGGTTGTAAGTTCTTCTCGTTTTTCCGGCACCAAAGTCACGCACGCTGGCAAAGATGCTATGGCTATCGCGGTCATCTCCTCGGTGGCTGCCATTTCCAGATTCAGCGGCACCGTGGCCACTTCACGCAGCAGTCGCAGGTCGCGGTCTTGAATATGGCGGCGGTCTTCACGCAGATGAATGGTGATGCTGTCGGCGCCTCCCAGAACGGCCAGGGCGGCGGCATGGATGACTTCCGGCTGAGCGCCCCGCCGAGCCTGCCGAACGGTTGCCACGTGATCGATGTTCACGCCTAGATGAATCATGGGATGTTTCCTTGATTGAGAACTGGCAGCACCAAAATCAGTTTACTTTACTAAGAGTCAGGCGGCGTATGCCTCTAGCCAATATGTTCAGGAGCCCCCAGCGTTAGCTGGGGGGGTGTCATCTGGCGCGATGATGAGAGGCGTGCGAGATTCTGATGCACCCCCCCGCTGACGCGGGGGGCTCTTGCAATCCCGATGAACAATCCACAAATTACCCCCTCCATCCGATGTTCAGGAGCCCCCAGCGTTAGCTGGGGGTGTCACCTGGCGCGATGATGAATGGCGTGCGAGATTCTGAGGCACCCCCCCGCTGACGCGGGGGGCTCTTGAGATCGCGATGAACAATATTTAATGGATCGCCCCGCACCGGATCTTTATGAGCCCCCAGCGTAAGCTGGGGGGTGTCATCTGGCGCGATGATGAGGTGCGTGCGAGATTCTGAGGCACCCCCCGCTGACGCGGGGGGCTCTTGAGATCCAGTTGAACAATATTTAAAGGATCGCCCCGCTGCGGATGTTTAAGAGCCCCCAGCGTTAGCTGGGGGGTGTCACCCGGCGCGATGATGAGATGTGTGCGAGATTCTGATGCACCCCCCCGCTGACGCGGGGGGCTCTTGAAATCCAGTTGAACAATATTCAAAGGATCGCCCCGCACCGGCTGTTTAAGAGCCCCCAGCGTTAGCTGGTGGGTGTCACCTGGCGCGATGATGAATGGCGTGCGAGATTCTGAGGCACCCCCCGCTGACGCGGGGGGCTCTTGAGATCGCGATGAACAATATTCAAAGGATCGCCCCGCACCGGATGTTTAAGAGCCCCCAGCGTTATCTGGGGGGTGTCACCTGGCGCGATGATGAGTGGCTTGCGAGATTCTGAGGCACCCCCCCGCTGACGCGGGGGGCTCTTGAGATCGCGATGAATAATAGTCAAAGAATCCCCCGCACCGGATGTTTATGAGCCCCCAGCGTAAGCTGGGGGGTGTCATCTGGCGCGACGCTGATTGGCGTGCGAGATTCTGAGGCACCCCCCCGCTGACGCGGGGGGCTCTTGAGATCCAGTTGAACAATATTCAAAGGATCGCCCCGCAGCGGATGTTTATGAGCCCCCAGCGTTAGCTGGGGGGTGTCATCTGGCGCGACGCTGATTGGCGTGCGAGATTCTGAGGCACCCCCCCGCTGACGCGGGGGGCTCTTGAGATCGCGATGAACAATCCCCAAAGGATCGCCCAGCACTGGCTGTTTATGAGCCCCCAGCGTTAGCTGGGGGGTGTCACCTGGCGCGATGATGAGTGGCGTGCGAGATTCTGAGGCACCCCCCCGCCGACGCGGGGGGCTCTTAAAGAACTTGGTAATTGGTGTTACGTTAACCCCGGCTGTTACTTGCCCCCCCACATAACAAAAAACACGTCCGGTTCCCTTGCGGGAACCGGACGCCAAAGTTCTTTCGAACCGCTTCTTACTTGATGCCTTCCTTGAACTTCTTCAAGGCAGTGCCCTTCACCGTGACGCTCTCAGGCTTTGCCTTGAAAACGGTGTCTTCGCCGGTGAATGGGTTCTTGCCCTTGCGTGCTGGGGTCTTTGGACGAATACGCTTGACCAGCTTGATCATGTTCGGGATGACAAACACGCCTGGGCCCTTCTTGCTGAGCTGTTCGGTGGCCAGTTGGGCCAGCGCTTCCAGAACCGCAAGAACTTCCTTTTTGCCCTGACCGCTGTAGTCGGCCAATTTCAAAAGCAAGCCGCTCTTGTTCAGTGGCTTCTTCTTCTCTTCCTTCTTTTCTTCCTTCGCCATGTCGCACCTTCCTAGATAGGCCCCGGATCTACACCGGGGATTCCGATGGGAATCGAACGGCTGAGCATGTTGCCAACAGCCTCGAAGGCCAAGATTAGAGAGCATTGGCCGTTACGTCAACGCACGCATGCGAAAAACATCGGTTTTTCTGGCACTTTTTTTAGAGCGATCAAAAAAACATGCTTGAAACACGATAGAGCCTGCGTGACCTGCCTGTTTTCCCCGGATTTCTGTGGGTGCTTACGGATTGATCACCGGGTCTGATGCCACCAGCCCAATCAAGTGTGAATGATCTTTCCGGTTTGTTCGGTAGTACGTTGGAATTCCCGGGTAGGGACACTGATTCGATGGGTGCAAATACACGCCGTACTGGCCCCACTTGCTTTCCACCAGTGTGGCAATCCCCGGACCGGCCGCGCGAACCACGCCAGTATGGGCCACAGTGCCTTCAGCGTCGCGATAAACAGCCACGTCGCCCGGTTGGGGATCTTGCGTGTCGGTATATCCGTTATCGCGCAGAATGGCCGGCACATCGCGGCCCAAAACCCAGTGCTTGGCACCCGTGAAAACATAGCCGTGGCAATTGCATGTGTCGTCTGGCCCTTCAAGGCGCATCAGGCGAAAATCGTAATCGTGTTCATGTAACCAGGAAATATCGTCGGCCACTTGGTCGATATGGGCCGTGTACAGCTCGATGGTGGCGCCCAAATCTGTTCGGCCGGAAATACTTTCCAAGGGCAACGGAATGGAGGCGGCGGAATCGAGCGATTGAAGCAATGAATCGGAATTCGCCAGTTCCTTGCGCTCTTGAATTTCAGCTGGGGCGAGAATGAGGAAAACGCCTGCAAGCGTGACACCAACCCCATGAAAGGCCGGAGAGGTTGCCATGGGCTTGATCAAATTGAGCGATTGGCGGGCGAACTGCCACACCTCCGGCACACACATTCCTTTGACAATGCCAATGGCAAGCAGCAAAACCATGGCGTACGGAGCGTGCATAAACCAAGCAAACACAGACAACCCTAGGAATACCAAAGCGCGCACCGGTCTCCACGATGCTGACAAACGCCATGCGAACAGACCCATGGCCAGCAGCAATAAACCGAAGCCACATTCAATAAGAACAGGCGCTTTGGTGAAATCCATGGGCAAGCCTCCACCTGAGTTTGGTATTAAACCGCAAAGGTGGTGAAAGTTTCGTGATAGCTGGATTTCTCAAGATTCTTACAGAAATGAAAGGAAAAGGAAGGAGGTTGCTCTGAACGTTTTGATGCACCAGAAACGAACACGCGGGCCAATGGGCCCGCGTGCAGGAACATTGATTAAGAGGGTTGAGGGTTAGTCGTCCCAGTTGCTGAAAACTGACGAGTTGCCTTGAGTTGTAACTTTGCAAACAGCCTCAAAAACAGCTTGTGCAACGTTCAAGCTGATGTTCTTGGTGCTCGCATCAGCCATGACTGCATGAAAACCCGATGAGGTAAATCCTTGAATATAACGAACATCGGCAGCGCCTTTGGCTGGACGCATCTGTGAAGTTGGGACAGGAACAGGAGAAACTGTAATTCCTGGAAGAATAACCATACGTGCCTGAAGGATACTGCCCACTGAAGATCCGTTGTAGGTGTTGTTGATCCCATTACTACATGCGGCAGATTTTTCGAGCGCAATAAGTGAGTTGGTTGCTCCATTGATGAGGTCTTTGCTCATACGAAATGAAACTGTTGAGCTTGCCGCTGCTGTCGCAGCCGTATCCTCCTGATGATTCGCACCGGCAAAAATAACACCATTTAAAGCGTAACTGGTATGAGACGTACCGGAATCAGCCGAGACATCGGACGTAGCTTGTAAGCCTTTGAAAGGAATTTTTGTGCTGTTGATTCCTGCAGCTACAGCAGCGGGAATTGTTGAAGGTGCACTCGTGTTGGCAGCATTGTAAGCATTAATGTAGTCTTTGAAAACTGTTTCCTGTTCAAGGAATGGCATCAGGCTCATGTAGCCGGTCATGACAGGTCCACTTCGGAACGAACCAAAACCTGGTGGCAACTTATCCTTGTTCTGCGTGGCGCAGTTTGTGACTGCCAACCCGATGTTGCGCAGGTTGTTCATGGATTGCATGTTGTTCGCGGTTTCGCGAACTTTTTGCACGGCTCCCAGAAGGAGGCCCATCAGGATCGCCATGATGGCGATCACGACCAGAAGTTCGATCAGCGTGAACGCCTCGCGGCGCATGGAAACCTTCATGACACACCTCCCCTTAAAAAATGGGGCCGAGGGCACCCCCCTAAAACTTGAATGACTGATACTCCATTCTCGCTCACACAATCTTCAAAATCAACCCGCTATCACTCGAGAACCGCGAAATACGGCACAACCTCGGTGTCTTTTTCGATCTTGTAATCCAGACCTAGATTTGGCATCGGTCCCGGGTTGCCACGACTGCTGATGATCATGCTGGGGTGGGCTTTCTTCAATCGGATACCAGGTGTGCCCATGCCAATGTCGATCACTTCAACTGTTTCTTCATAAAAGGGATTGCCCGGATCAATGGTCAGCACATTACCAAATGAAATACTGAACTGCTTGAGGTTTAAGCTGTTCGATACCGAATTCGGCTGACTTAACGTTATGGGTGTTGCTGATGGGACGTATAGCGCACTCAAAGGAACGTCAATGTAATCGTTGGGGTCCATATCAACAAGCGGATCAGGGGTTGACATCGGGTTGTTAGTGGCATCCACAATGTTAGTTTTCCATCTTTCCAGACTCGTTCGATCCACCATGGCGAAAAACCGTTTCCGGATCTTTGGTTCGAGTTCTTTACCCAGTACATGCACTGGTTGGGCTGTTGGACCACTTCCACCGTTTTCGTTGATCACTTCGAAAAATCCAACAGTTAGCCAAACAGCGAAGCAGTTGCTGCGTGTTGTCGTTCGGCTGTAAATTTTGTTCAGGAGTTCCATCTTGAAAGCCGGGTGAACCGGTTGAGTGCCCAGTGGCGTAATCACACCCGCTGGGTTGGCATTAAGACCGTTGCCTGTCGAGTTGAATGGGTCCAACAGCAGGTTTCCCGCGGTGCCATCCAACGAACCCGTAACGGTTTGAAGAGACCCGTTGTTGTAGATAAAAGCGGGGGATCCGCCGAATGCTTCCGAAGCGTTGCCAATAAATGGACCTTTCGCCGGATCTGTCCTTCGGGCAACGATCTGATCGTACATGGCATTAATCTGTGCATCATTGAATCGATTACCGGCTTGGGCATCGCAAAGGGCAAAGAAAACTTCGCGGCTGACAGTGTTCAAATTGATTTTCCCGGGAATGCGGCCACCACTATTTCCAACGGGAATGTAGGAGCCTCCTCCCATGGCTACAAGGCTGCGCGTATCACCTGCTTGAACCAATTCAAGCCAGCGGTACAGACGGTTGTTTGTGTCCAGCCAAGGCGTGCAGAACGAATAACTACCGTCGTTAAGCATCATGTATTCGTGCGGCCTGCAAAATGGAGTCGTAAACAGTTCGGTTGGACTGGTCACGATGCGGTCGAGGTGAATCCGTGGTAACGGGGTTTCAAACCCACCATTACCAATGGCTTGATAGCCAGCGGGAGGCGTGGGGCCAGAATTGGAATTGATGGACCAGAATGTGTGGTTAGGCTCACCTGTCGGTGGCGTACCCAAAGCGACATTGAAAAGGCTAGCGGTTGGATCTACTGGTGAATACCTGTAGGGTTGCTTTTTGGCGGAAGCCTTACGGCTTGCTACGGCCTTGTATTCTGTCATGGGATTGTCTTTGAGTTTGCCTGGGTTGCCCGCATCTTCAATGAATTTGCGCGCATCATTGGCCGCAACCATGTCTTTTGTGATTTCGACAAAATCGACCATAATATATGGATTCGTCGGGCCTGCTGGTGAGCCCGGATCAGCCAAACGCCTTAAAACCATTGTCGGTAGTTGGGCATCTCCTAAATCGGTGGCAGCCGCAGACGACAAACTCGCAAGCGACTTGTTAATGGAGCCGGCTGAATCTTTCAACTGATACTCAAAAGGAAGATCAATTAAATCTTTCTTGGTGGGATCAGGTGTCCATCGCATGGCGGTAATCTCGGATGCCATGGAGGGAGCAGGTCCAACAATCAGAAAACCATTGTCAGCACCAGTTCCCGTTGGTATGGCACCGGGCGTTCCACCCATAGAAGCAAACATCGGCTTCAGATTTAATGTGCCGCCTCCAGCGCCAAGCCAAGTATTCGCAAGTGGATCTGTTGCAGAAAGGCGCTGACCAGCTATTTCGCCATTAGCAGCCCCCGCGGCATAAATGGGGTCTTTCAATGGATCGCGGTAATCGGCAACAGCCGTTCCACCCACAAAAGTGTTTCGCTTCACCATGTCGAGTTTGTAGACCGATTTGTTCGCGTATTGCAACGCCGCGGAGTTCTTTATTTGGGTGGCATCAAAAGGATCAAGAGGCAAAGGATTCACCAGTTCGGTGTACACCTTCACATAAAACCCGTTGGTACCCATCATGTCGCCAGCCATCTTCGAAAAGTCATCTGGCGCGTTTTCTACCTGAACATAAACTTCATTAATGGCGACTCTGGGCAACTCGTGACCAAAAACGTGATCTTTGTCTGGTGCTGGTTCCAATGGGTTCCACGCCAAAGCTGTCATCACGTCGTCGGCATCAAGGTTATCGACAATGTTTACGGCCAACTGAGCCAACCAACGCGTCGCCAAGTATCGTGGATTCGAAGCCCCACCTGCTCGTCCAGGCGAGAAAATGGCGTTGTCTGCCGGGTCAGCAGGATTTGCGGCGCCCGTTGCCTTGATGAGTGAGTTTAGGATTTCCTTGGCAAAATTCTGACGTTCGGTATTGGCTTTGGTGGCTAATGCCGAGTCCATGACAGAGTAAGAACCAGTGGCTGGGTCTATAGCCGGATACGATGTGAGACCACCCGCTTGGTTTAGGTTCAGCCTTTTGATGGCTGCCAAATTGCTATTAGAGCGGTAAAGCGGGTCGAAATCTGATCCGGGAGCCCCCAACCCTGGCGGAAAAAGAGTGGCGCCCTGCTTGGTTGGAGGATTAGGCGCGCTTCCAAGAACCAATCCTTCCGAGGCAGGATTACCGAAGCAAGGAATAACACCCGGGCGATCCAAGTCCCAGCTCATGGTGGTGATTTTATCAAATCGCGTGTCGCGACCAGTGGAAATGAATGGTGAAGAATTAGGCGAAGCAGCAAAACCGCCCCACTGGTAAATGAGGCTGTCAGAGTACTTGGAAGGACTGCGCATAAAACGCCCCATGGTCCAAGCCAAATTCTCAGGCTTTATCTGCGAATTGCCGTTTGTGGAATAAGTCGGATGCCACGTTGCACCATGAACCCGCTCATTGCCAGTGTAATTCGGATCATTACTTGAACCAGATCGTTCAAATATTCTGCCTTGTCCAAATGCTCTCGAATCACCAACAACAAATGGAGAAAATGCGGAACCGGACATACTTCCAGGAAAGTTCACGGGAAGATCGGTCATTCCGCCAGCAGCCTGTTCAACCGAGCCATTGTAATTGACCGGTGCGTAAGAGTAAGGAGCCGGGCCATTCAGGGGAATATCGAACAAGGTAGCCGCCGTGTTCAGGCCAGGTTGCCGTTGCGTGACAAATTGCTTGGCAGCTAACGGCGCGGTTCCGGAATTGAGGATCCGTTCAAGGCTGACTTCCCAAGCGCCCCATCCCTGACCGCTGGCATGTCTTTGCGCATAAGTTCCTGAGCCGTCGCGGCCCTGAACGTTGCCGTGTGCATTCACATTCACTCGGCCATCGAGATCGATGGCCAAGAAAGCAAACATTGGTTTGTAGCGTTTGCCGTTGGGAGCAGTTTTTGGCGATACGCCCAAATCGATCCACACACTGTCGTTCTGGGTTCCCCACGGCAGGTTGCGAACATCGCCAGTAGCTGAAGCAGGAGCCGGAAATTGGCCATTATGATTGACGGGTCGCGGGCGAACGGATTTGGAAGGATCTCCAGCCGGATCGGTCCAATACGGATTGGCGGGATCGAGCGTGTTGTTGGGCAAAGAAGCCAGCCGAACAAAGCTTGGCTCGGTTACTCTGAGGTTACCTGTCGCGGGATCCGTGTCGGTGTTGGCCAAGAAAACGTGGTTGCGGTCCGCGAATGTGTATGGAGGATTGAAGCCTCCAACATACGCATTGGGAATGGCTGGATTGGTTCTAACAAGCGACCCTGTTCCCACGTCCTTGCGTTCCGGATCACGTATGGAAGAAGTACCGCCAGCTTTGAACGTTGTGAAATTGACAACATCTTTGTCGGGATCTAAACGGCCAGTACCGCGAAATGGACGGTCGTTATCAGGTGCCTTCGACTGAACTGGAGTTGAACTACCAGAAGATGCCAGTGGTCCAGCAGACTGGTCGTAGTAGTACCCGTAAATGTCACGGGCGAGGCTGTGGCCTCTTAGATTCGATTGCTGGCCTGCACTGTCATCTTCGGCATCATAAATCAGTTGGCCGAAGGCGTAGGCCATCAGTTCGTCGGTAGGCCAACTAGCGGGTTGGGTGAGGGAGACGGATTTTTCACCTTCCATGGCGATGCGAGCGGTGGATTCGGCGCTATCGGAATACAGAACAAAGGTGACACCGATCACTGTCAACAGTGTGAGCATTGCCAGCACAACGAGGAGGATGACACCTCTTCGGCGTTGGGGATTAAACGTTGGGCTTGTCACGCGCATGGGAAACCCTCCCTGTCATTTGCCTCGATCAGCCGTCATTACAAGTATTCGATGACCGTGGCCTGCCAGGTGGACTTTGTGTTCAAATCGTAAAGACGAATCGTGATTCGGACCGCTAAAAGGCGTTTGGGAAGGCCGTTGGGGCCGTTTAGTGCCATTGGAACCTTATTGGCATCGGCATTATCGCGCCATTTGGGTACCCCTGAAGCGTTTGGTGTTGCAAAATCAGCGTTTACACCCGAGTTTGCATCAACTGATCGCCCACACCATGTATCGAAAACAGGTTGTCCGAAAGCTGCTTGGACACTACTGAAGTTGTTAGCGCCTTCAGGCCAAACCTCGATTGAAAACGAAAGCACGTTATCAGCAATGATTGCCCAGTCTGAAGCTGCGCCACCAGCGCTAGATAAACGAGAATTGAAACCAGAATTTGGACCACCACCTGAATTTTTCCAACCAGCCACAGTGTTTGCCGCCATAAACCGACCAAACAATCGGCGGAACGGGACATCGACGTTTGGAATTAATTGATTGGTGATTCCATTGAGCTTTTTCTTGGTTGAATCAACAGTAATTCCGGGCGGAATCACGCTGATTCTATCAAGGGTACTAGGGTCAAATGTTGGCGCGGTTGTCGTAGATGGAATTTCGCACGGAAGCATTGGAGCAGTGCGTCTGTAAAGTTTGTAGAGGGTGACACCAAGATCACCGGCTTCAAGGCGATCAAAGGAACTGGCATTTTTAGCAAAATCATACTGCGAGACAGCAGACATAGAGCTGGTATCAACACCACCCATAAACCAAGCGATTTCCGCATCTGGACTGTTGTAAGAATTGCCTGTTTCCAATCGAGAATCAGGAGCGGAAAATGAGTTCAGCCAGCCCTTAAATGTATTGAGGCTGGAATCAGAAACGGAGTGAAAACCAGTGTAATCTTGGCCCTGAAGAAAAGAACTAAGCATCAAAACATGCTTGTCGTTGGGGCCAGCAGAAATAACAGGGTCACCTTCCATTGTGGTTGTAGCTGGCAACATATTGGGATTGGTCTGTTCAACCCGGAAATAACCAGCCTTTGGCGGGCCTTGCTCCCAAAAATCTGGATCACTCAATCTACGGTTGTTTTCAAAATGATTGGCTCGAAGATCTGAACGAAGGGTTTGGGTAAGGAATCTGAGTTTCTCGGATAGCTCAGCTCGCGCCCTGAAAATACGAAAAGACTCAGTTGAATCTACAAAAGCGACAGAAATAATAGACATTATAAAAAGAATCAGAGCCATAGCTACCAACAGTTCAACAAGCGTGAACGCATGGCGGTATGTTCGCACCATGGCAATTGGCATTTTCATGGTGCTGTCCCCCGATCGAACCAGTCGATCATGTAATCAATCCAAACAGCTTTTTTGAGTTCATAATCTAATGGTCTATCAATGGATACCTTTTTTGTAGAGGTGTCCACGCTGATAACTTTGTAAAACGTTTTCCAGTTGTTCTTATCCATGATCCATGACCCGCGGTGAAAAACACGGTCTGGTCCACCTGGTCCTTGAGACGGCAATGTTGAAAATGTCAATTCTGTGCTGCCCTGTGTGTTTGCTCCATCTGTAAGAAATGTATCCAGAAGAGTTTCATGGCCAACACCAAAATCAAATGGTCTACCGGCATAAACAAGGACGATTGTTTCCATGGATGTTTCATCATCAAGGCGATTTCTGCGGAATAAGTAGGAAGACGAATATCTTTCAGATCGTCTGGATCCAGATTCCGGCGCGCCTTGGTCGTTGAAAGGATATTCATCAAGACTTACTACTTGGTTCCGATTCAAAAACGGCCATCCGGCCAATGGGACCAAAGTGCCTAGGAGTGATGTGTTTCGATTGTCATTTTTGGCTGCAAGATCATAATGAAGTATTTCGCTTGGCTTGGCAAGATTTGGGTCTTGCGGATTTGCCGCCCTATATCCACTTTCAATTCCATCAAAGTATTGCTGCACCTTTTGTCGGACGCTTGGCCCATTAGTTGTCATTGGTAGCGAAGCATAGGCACTCGCGTTAGCAGCCATCTGTGTCGCACGATCCATGTCGATAGCCATACCGATTTTGCGGGCTGCCAAAGGAAAAAGCGTCAATACCGACAGCATGCCAATTCCCATTACAAAAATGGTGATTAGCACTTCAAGAAGCGTTAGACCACTTCGCCTTTTCAAGGATGACACGATCATGGTTCCTCCTGTCATCCGTGAGTTAATTGGGGCTAATGTAGCGATTCGTCCCAGACATGCAGTCTAAAAAGATATCCGCTGTTTCTGGTGTGCCGTTGGCATCTATGGCTTCCTGTGTAACGGTGAGAACCATTGTGCCACTTGGACTGTTAATAATTGTCCCTGTAGGAAGAAATAAAATGGTGTGATTATTTAGTGTCACGCCGCCAGTAGTAACGTAAATTCCCGGTCCGTTATCTGGTTGTAGGTATGTTTCTTCTTGCATCAAAATCGGCTGTGGGCCACGTATGATCCGAAACATATGACCAGGAGCAACTAGATCATAACCTGGAGTTGCGCTAGGTGGATTGTTAATGGTGTAGTTATATCTTGTCCAATTAGGAATAGGTGTATTATTTTGACTTCCACTAGAAACACCCGTAATATCTGAAGGGATTTTGTGTGGGACATCCCCGGAATATGCAATAAAATCATTAGACTTTAGCACCGGCGGAGATGTTGGAGCTGTCTGGGTTGAAGGTTGGTCAATTTGAATGGTCGCAACCAGTGGGGAATTAGAATTGACAACACCCAAGTAATTGCGCAATGGCTGTTGAACATACTGAAAAGAGGAATAGTTCCCATTGCCATCAACGATGAACTGGAGTCCTGTTACAACTTGGTCACGCTTGGCCCACAAGCGAGCTGTCAATAATCCAGACCTAAGTTTGTCGACCGCCCGAGTCAATTGTTCACGTTCATTGAATCTTGGAAAACTAATCGCTACCAAACCCAACAACATTGCAATAATTCCGGTTGCCACAAGAAGTTCTATCAGCGTGAAGGCTGGACGATAATTTTTAGTGCGAGTCATGTCCCTGCCCTCCTTTTTTAGGGTTTAATTTGAAATACTTTCTGAAACGTTTTCACTTTTCAGTTCGAATTTAATTTTAATTCCACCTGGCCTTGTTATCGTCAATTTGATGGGGTCGCCCCAAGCATCAAGAATGACAGGCTGGTCTGTTGCCATTGCTCCTTTGGGAAGCATGTCTGTTTCAAGTTTGCTAAAAGGTCCAGCATCTAGAATCATTCGAACTAAATATGATTCTGCGCTGATTGAATTTTGTTTGTTTGATTTCGCATACTTTTGATAATTATTTGTAAGATTTGAGTGATTGGTTGGATCTGCATTCAAATCGGCTACTGTTGGGAAAGCCGCGTTAACAGTGTTTGTTACCGTGCTTGTCCCTTTCCTCTCTTTATCTTTTCCATCATCAATCACGGCTTGCAACTGCTTCGAAAGTGCAGACTTGATCACTTCCATGGTAGTCTTGGTGTTCGAGTTCTTTTGAGCCTCAATTGCCTTTACAACCACACCGGCAACCAATGCTCCTAACACAGCCATGATGGCGACAACTACCATCAGTTCTACCAAAGTGAAAGCACTGCGTTTACTTCTAAGTACTTTCACAATGTGAGATTCATTTGGCTTTATTGTTGAGATGATAATGCGCATGGTTCACCTCAATCGTTGATCGGTTTGCCCAGAGGGCTTTCCGAGAAGTTGCACTGATCATCTTCACCGTCACCCGTCAACAACCCATTGAAGGCAGTACCTGTTGCAGGGTAACTTGTGCCCCATTTTCCGTCTTTTCCTGCTGAAAATATTTGATAGCCTTTTGGCATATAAAGGATATTGGATTTGGGAGATTGGCGGCTAGGATACCCAGACGGCGTTTCAACCGAATTAGGGGTGGTTCCGCTTGCAACCATTTGTGAGCTATACACAACTAAAAAAGTATCGTTGTTCCAGTAGTCTTTAAACGTATAGTTGGAAGAGTTGAGTCGGTCTTGTTTGAAATTGAAATATGGCCCTTTGCGCTTCCCGCCAGTTGCCCAAGGATCACCACTTGTTGCATGGAAGCCTTCGTTTCCACCTCTGCCACCAAGAATAAAAACGTAGGCTTGCGTTGCGTTTAGTGGACTCGTTGGCCAAGTAGCCGATGTCCAGTTTGGAAACATCTGCTTAAGCATACGCAGTGACATTTGTTTGAAACTTTTGACGTTCGCATTTCCTTCTGCAGCAATATCACTTTGTGCATTCCCAGGAGTATCCCAAAGGTAAAGAATACTCGGAATATACGGCACCCGCCCCAAATCAAGCGCTGCTACCCCTAGCGCTTGCTCAATCTGTGCCATTTCGGTTTTGGTGCCGACTTCGCTGGCGAAGCGCATGGCGCGGGTGACACCCAAGGTGACAAGCGTCACCAGGATGCTCATGATCAGAATCACCACCAGCATTTCAACCAGTGTGAACGCCGGGCGGCGGGTCGATGTCGTTTTCATGGTCCACTCCCCTTCCCGGTGTCAGCCGGACAACTTGTCCAACAGGCTCAACATGGGCATGAACAAGGCGATAACAATGGTACCCACAATTCCCCCCAGCACGACAATCATGATGGGTTCGAGCAGGCTCAGAAGACTTTCCACCACCACGTTCACTTCTTCGTCGTAGATGTCGGAAATTTTGTAAAGCATGGTGTCGAGGTCGCCTGTTTCCTCACCCACGTCGATCATGTTCGTCACGATGTCGTCCACCATCTTGCTTTCGCGCAGTGGCTGAACAATGGTGTCGCCCTCACGGATCGATTCGTAAACACGTTGGTACATGCGCTCGAAGACTTGGTTTGTGCACGTTTCACGCACAATGGCCAACGCTTCCAAAATGGGCACACCAGAACTGATGAGCGTGCCCAAGGTGCGCATAGTTCGCGCCACCGTGGTTTTCTCGATGAGCGTGCCGATGATCGGTATGTACAGCATCATGCGGTCGAGCACGTAACCTGCCGATTTGTTGAGCCTCAACAAACGTATGGTGAGCACAAAGCCGATGGGAAAGAGTGGCAAAATATACCAGTACTTTCCGAACCACTGGCTGGTGTTCATCAGGAACTGTGTGAGGTCTGGCAGTTTCATGCCGAAGTCGCGGAAGATCTTTTCGAACTTCGGAATGATGTACAGCATGATGAAGCTGAGGATGGCCACAGCCACCGAGATCACTACCACGGGGTAAACCATGGCTCCGGTGATGCGCCTCTGAAGGCTTTGTGCCTTTTCCTTGAAGTCAGCTAGACGCTGAAGAATGACTTCGAGCGCGCCGCCTGCCTCCCCGGCTTTCACCATGTTCACATAAAGTCGGTCGAAGCAGCGAGGGTGCCTGCCGAAGGCTTCCGAAAGTGTGTTTCCAGATTCGACATCTTCCACCACATCGCCAAGAGCGCTTTTGAGAATACCGCCCTTCATTTGGCCTTCGAGAATTTTGAGACTTCTAAGGATCGGTAGTCCGGCATCCTGAAGTGTGGAGAACTGACGGGTGAAGGTACAGAGTGCCTTGCTGGAGACTCCACCAAAAGAGAATCCTTTCTTTTTGCCTTTCTTGCCGCCTTTTTTCTTACCTTTTTTGCCGGATACTTCCGTGAGTTTGGTCACGAAGTAGCCCATTTGACGGATTTTCTGTTGGGCTTCTTCTTCAGTCGCGGCCTCGATGGAGTCCTTGACTTCGGAACCGCCCGTGTCCATCGCCTCGTATTTGTAAGTTGGCATGGCAGTAGTCCTCTCCCCTCGAAACTAACGATATGGCGCACCAAATGTCCGATCAGCCATCGACCACGGTTTCGCGGACAATTTCCTCGATGGTGGTCAAGCCGTTGTTGATACCGCTGAGACCTGAATCTCGCAGCGTGATCATGCCCTTGGTTTTGGCAGCGGCCCGAAGTTCATCGGTGGAAACGCCTTTGGAAATAAGGTCGCGCAAGTCGTCGTCCATGATGATGAGTTCGTGAATGCCAAGGCGACCCTTGTACCCGGTATCGGCGCAACGGTCACACCCTTTGCCGTAGAAGAACTTCATGGTTTTGGCAATCTCGGGTGTGAGCTCGAGTTCCAGAAGTATCTCCGCGGTGGGGTGGAATTCCTCACGGCAGTTGGTGCAGATGCGGCGGACGAGACGCTGAGCCAGCACGGCTTCGACAGTGGCGGTGATAAGGAACGGTTCGAGGCCCATGTCGCGCATACGGGTGATGGTGCTGGCGGCGTCGTTGGTGTGCAGTGTGCTGAACACGGTGTGCCCGGTCAGCGATGCCTGCACGGCAATTTGGGCGGTTTCAAGGTCTCGGATTTCGCCCACCAGAATGCGGTCTGGATCTTGCCGCAGGATGGCTCTTAGCGCGCTGGCGAAGGTGAGACCAATTTCGTGATTGATCGGGCACTGAATGAGCCCTTCAATTTCGTACTCGACCGGGTCTTCGGTGGTGATGATTTTCTCGGTGATTTCGTTGAGAAAACTGAGAGCGGCATACAGGGT
>Ga0255125_1000326_pt1 | contig 15071 bp, 14 predicted proteins | sample Law_Cont_RepC_8d_FD_188557 | JGI IMG/M metagenome (GOLD analysis project Ga0255125, IMG submission 188557) | Freshwater microbial communities from St. Lawrence River, New York, United States - Law_Cont_RepC_8d | ecosystem: Environmental > Aquatic > Freshwater > River | place: USA: New York...
AATAATGTGGTTCCTTATCATTTAAAAAAAGATCGTTTACTTGATTTTTTTGAATATATATTTTATCGCCAAAATTATATTCCAGTTGCCAAGAGTAATTCATATAAATTGACACTCCTAAAAAGTTCAACTGCATTAAGAATTAAAAACACCGCATCTAAATTAAAAAATACTATTAAAAAATGTGTGCAATAACTGGTGTTTGGTCTTTTTCAGGAGAACATATCTCCGAGGGTGATTTTGAATTATTTAATAATTCCCTGTCTCATAGAGGACCAGATGGGCATGGAGTATTTTCTGATTTAGAAAATCGTATTACTCTTGGTCATCGGCGATTATCAATTATTGATTTGACTTCCACAGGTGCCCAGCCCATGCAATGTAACACTGGCAGATATTATATCACCTATAATGGGGAAATTTTTAATTATTTGGAGTTGCGTAGTGAGTTAATAAATTATGGTTATGAATTCAAGTCGCTTAGTGATACAGAAGTTATTTTGAATGCATTTAAAAAATGGGGTGAAAATTGTGTCAATTATTTCAATGGTATGTGGGCCTTTGCTATTTGGGATTCCTACGACGGAAGCCTTTTTCTAAGTAGAGACCGTTTCGGTGTTAAACCTTTGTATTATGTTCGATGTGCTAAATATTTTGCATTTGCATCTGAATCCGGCGCTTTCAATAATTTGAAAATTTTTAGAAAGCAAATAAATAATAGGAATGCCGCAGTAAATATTAATAACGTCACCATACTTGAGGGAATGGGTGAGACAATTTTTGATGGATTGCATAAGTTGAGGGCTGGTCACAATATGGTTATTTATAAAACTGGTGATTTTTCAGTCTACAAATGGTATAATTTGTTGAATGAAATTGATGTAAATAAAAAAGGTAGTAATCTAAAAGAAGATTTTTTAAATTTATTTACAGATTCTTGTAAGCTCAGATTACGTAGTGATGTGCCCATTGGTGTGGCTTTAAGTGGGGGATTAGATTCTTCAACAATTTATGGATTAATTTCTAAATTATTATCGAGTTCTACTGGGAATAGGAATGAACTAAGGGCGTTCATTGCTAGTTTTCCAGGAACATCAATGGATGAGAAAGATTACGCGGATCAAGTGGTAAAGTTTTGTGGTGGATCAGCAATTCATATTACTTCGCAGAATATTCAGATTGATAAAATCATTAAACAAATAAAGCATGAGGATTTTGTTTATATGTCGCCACCTGTTGTTCATTCAATTTATAAAGAAATGAAAATTAATGGAGTATCAGTATCTTTAGATGGCCATGGTGTTGATGAGATGCTATTTGGTTATCCAGATATGGTCTATGAGTGGTGGGCAAATGAAGAAAATTTAGCAATAAAGCATGATTTATCAAAAACTTGGGGATTGATGCAAGACGGTATGCAATTTTTAGAAAACGTATCATTAAGCAATGATAAACAGAATTTTTTTAAAAGAATTTATGATATGTCACCATTTTTTTTAAAAGAAATATATCGGAAGACAAGGTTTGAATTAGATAAGGGTAGTTTCTACTTGAAAAAGTATCCATATTTAGACTCTCAACGTAAGGAGATTGAAGAAATCAGTGATTTACAACTGCGAATTGCGTATCGTAATTTCATAGAAGATAAATTGCCAACAATCTTAAGAAATTGGGATAGAGCTTCAATGAGTCATGGAGTAGAAATCAGGATGCCTTTCATGGATTACAGATTGGTAGAATTTATTTTTTCTTTAGACGGCAGCCATAAAATAAACAAACATTACACGAAAAGTATTTTAAGGGAGGCGGCTTCTGGTTTAATTCCGGAGGATATTCGTTTGAGAAGAAATAAAATTGGCATAAATGCTCCAATGGTTGAATGGTTTAATGGCTCGTTTAATAACTTCATATTAGATATAACAAGGAGCAAGAATTTTGTTGAATCAAATATATGGAATGGTAGATTGGTTGGGTCGAAAATTGAAAAGCTTTGCTCTACTAAATCTTGGACGCAATCAGATTGCAATCAATTTTGGCCCTATATCAATACAAGTTTGTTAATGCCATGAATGGAAATTCGAAGGTTTCAATAATTACGCCTTCCTTCAATCGTGCGGATGTTATTCATGAAACGGCCATTAGTATTTTTCACCAAACATATCCTTTTTGGGAATGGGTCATCACGGATGATGGCAGTACCGATGAAAGCTGGGAGTTATTGCAAAAATATGCAGAGAAGGATTCTAGGGTAAAAATATTCCAGCGTAATCGGGAGCCCAAGGGGGCTTGTGTTTGCAGAAACATTTCGATTGAACATGCTACGGGTGATTATCTACTTTTTCTGGATTCCGATGATTTAATGGCTTCTTTTTGTTTGGAACAAAGAGTTAACACAATGGCTCAATACCCAGAAGCCGATTTTGTGGTTTTTCCCATGCTCATGTTTAAACACAAACCAGATGATCTGAGACTGCTTTGGAATGTTGATTCACCATTAGATGATATTGAAAGGATCTTACTCGGTGATCCAGTTTGTCAGGGTACTGGTACTCTATGGAGGAAGCAAAGTTTTGTAAAATCGGGCATGTGGAACGAAAAGTTATTGTTGTGGCAGGATGTTGAGTTGCATCTGCGTGTGCTCTTACAAGGTCTTCAATACATAAAATGTTTGGATCTCCGGCCTGATGTATTTTTGCGGATTTCCGATATTAGTTTATCCAGAACGCAATATCATTCTTTGCCTAAGTTTTTAAGTCGGTTGCAAGTGCTGAAGGCAACGACAGAAGCAGTTCTTCAAAAAAACATGATGAATAAATACAAAGTTGGGATACAGCACATGTTTACCGATTTATTTATGAATGCGACTGGCAATAATTATCATCGACAAGTGCAAGAGTTGCTTGAATTGCAAAAAAGCTGGTTTTTGTTTACACCTACTGAACAGAGAAACTTAAAATACTACGCGTTTGTCCGCAAGTTTAGGTTTTATAAAATTCCGTTGGTACAAAAAATGAGTTTGAAGAATTTATCAAAAGGTTTGAGTAGCAACGAGAGTAGTTTAAACCGAATTTATTACACAAAAAATATACAATTATAATAATGGCAGAAAAAGTATTAGTAACCGGCGCCGCGGGTTTTGTTGGTTCCCATGTTTGTGATCACCTTGTAAATTCAGGATATTCAGTAGTTGCGTTGGACGATTTGTCAGGCGGATTCGAAGATAATGTGAATCCCCAAGCATTTTTTGTAAAAGGGAGTATCAATGACGTTGAACTAGTCAACGAATTGTTTGCAGATCATCAATTTGATTACGTATTTCACTTGGCGGCTTATGCGGCAGAAGGGCTGAGTCATTTTATTCGGCGGTTCAACTATACCAATAATCTTATTGGCAGTATCAATTTAATCAACGCAGCCGTTAATATTGGTACTGTCAAGTGCTTTGTTTTTACTTCTTCAATCGCCGTATATGGGCGAAATCAATTACCGATGACGGAAGATTTAATGCCAGCTGCAGAGGATCCTTACGGTATTTCCAAACTGGCTGTGGAATTGGATCTCAAATCAGCGCATGAAATGTTTGGATTGAATTCGATTATTTTCCGACCGCACAATGTATACGGTGAACGACAAAATATTGGTGACCCATACCGCAATGTAGTTGGTATCTTCATGAATCAAATCATGCAAGGCAAAAAACTCACACTGTTTGGTGATGGATTGCAAACAAGAGCTTTTAGTCATATTGATGATGTTGCACCTATTATCGCAAAGAGTATTGAAATGACAGAAGCGTATAATGAAACATTCAATATTGGCGCTGATACTCCTTACACAGTGAAGGAACTAGCGACATTGGTTTGCGATTCGTTTGGAGTGCCCGAAATGTTGGAATTTTTGGAGGCGCGCAACGAAGTAGTGCATGCATATAGTGACCATACGAAAGTGCACAAATACTTTGGTCATATGATTAAGAACATTACTTTGAAGGAGGGTGTTGAACGAATGGTTGACGATGCGAAGGCCAAAGGGCCGCGTCAAGGCAGTAAGTTTAAGAATATTGAAATTGAAAAAAACATGCCCCCCGCATGGAAGAAGTTAATATAAAATGGCGATGACATACCCAAAGGTTTCTGTTATTATTCCAGTGAAGAATGAAGCACTGAAAATTAGAGCTTGTATTGACGGTATTTTACAACAAACAGTTCGCGTTAATGAAATCATTGTTATTGATTCAGGTTCTACAGATGATACTTTGGCAATTTTAAAAACATATCCACAAATTAAATTGATTGAAATTCCTGAATCTAGTTTCAATCATGGCGATACAAGAAATCTTGGGGTTCAGGTAGCAAATGGTGAATTCCTTTTATTTACTGTAGGAGATGCTCGACCTTATGATGACCAATGGATAGAAGAATTACTCAAAGGATTTTTAGATAAGGACGTCGCAGCTGTATGTGGCCAACAAGTTGTACCACATGAAAAGGATAAGAATCCATATGAATGGTTTCTTCCTATTTCAGAACCCAAAATTCTTCGTTTTCAATATGATAATCCAAAAACTTTTGAATCACTCAGTTCTGTTGAAAAAAAAAATGTTTGTTCTTGGGATGATGTAAATGCAATGTATCGTAGTTCAGTCTTGCATTTAATTCCATTTCAGAGAACATCATACAGTGAAGATGCAATTTGGGCAAAGGATGCCATATTGAGTGGTTGTGCAATAGTTTATCAGCAAAATGCTAAGGTGTATCATTATCATCAAGAAAACTCTGATTTTACCTTTAAAAGGACTTTCACAACGCTATATTTTCGATATCGCCTTTTTGGATTTGTTCCCTCCAAACCGAAGCTGACAATAAAAAAACGTCTTAGCCTTATAAAACACCTATCGAAGAGAATTGGGACTATTAGCGTCCAAGAAGTGTTGTTTTGGTACAAGTATAATTTATCCATTATTAAATCCTCAATCAAAGCTCATAATTATTTTTTTGCTTGTATAAATGAAGGTACAGATGAGCAATTAGATAACCTCCATGAGACTATATGTGGTAAACCTCCAATCCCAGTAAAATGAATCAAAGCGTGCCAATAGTCTCTGTGTTAATGACTTCACATAATCGAGAAAAATATATTGCTGAATCAATTGAAAGCGTGTTGAAATCTACCCTTATTAATTTCGAATTAATAATCGTAGATGACTGTTCGAATGATAGCACGCTTGAAATTTCGAAGTTTTATGAAAAAAAGGATTCTCGTATAAAAGTATATCAAAATGAAAAAAATCTTGGAGATTATCCAAATAGGAATAAAGCCGCAAGTTATGCGACAGGAAAATATATCAAGTATTTGGATAGCGATGATATAATGTATCCACATTGTCTTGAAGTGATGGTGTCTTCTATGGAGAAATATCCCAATGCAGCTTTTGGGTTGTCATCCATTGGAAATGAATTTTCCCCATATCCCATTTGTATTTCTCCTCGGGACGCCTATAAACAGCACTTTTATGGGTTTGGTCATTTTAATAGAGCTCCTGGTTCAGCGATAATTAAGAAAGAAATATTTGAAAAGGAGAAGGGGTTTCATGTCCCAAAATATGCAGGGGATATGGAATTATGGTTTCGTTTGGCGCAGCATTATGATTTAGTCTTATTTACCAGGGATTTAATATGGGATAGATGTCACAGTCAAACTCAGAGTAATCTTGAAAGAAAAGATAAAAAAATAATTGCATTTCGACAAGGGTTAATATATAATATGCTAACTTCAACAAGTTGTCCACTATCTAATTCCGAAAGTTTAGAAATTAGAACGAGAATAAAAAAAAATTTAATTAAAAACAAAATAAGAAAATGGCTTCACTTTTTGACCCGAAAAAATATTGGAATGATAGGTTGACGGATCATTTTGACCTTATTGGCGTAGGAGATATTTCACTAACGATGAACTATAATATTTGGAGTTATAAAGTTACAAGATATCGACTAAAGAAAATATTTCGTCAATATATTCGAAATAATGGGGATGTTTTAGATATCGGATCGGGTACTGGTTTTGTCATTGATATATTTAATCAATTTGACTTAAACGTATGTGGTATTGATATTTCGGAAACTGCTGTTAAAAGATTAGGTGTAAAATTTCCTAAACACAAATTTTATGAAATAGATGCAGGATTCGAAACGTTACCATTTGAAGATGATGTTTTTCAATTGGTAACAGCCTCTTCTGTGTTATACCATTTGATAGAAGATGATTCACTTAACTTCTTATTAAAGGAAGTTCATCGTGTTTTACGACCAGGATCCTATTTCATCTTTTCGGACAATTTCATTCATGGTGATAATTTGAACATTACTCATCAGAAATGTCGTTCCTTAGAAGATTATGAAAAAGCATTGGAATCAAGTGGATTTGAAATTGTGGATAGAGTGGCTAATTACGTGTTGTTTAATGATCCAGTGGACGCTAGAGGTAAATTTTATCCAAGAATTTGGAATTTGTTGACGAAGTTCTCAAAAAAATGGAAATTGTTTGATTTTGTCATTTGGCCTTGCTTGTTTCCAATAGAAATATTACTAACATCATTAGTTAAGGAATCGCCGGCACAAGAGATCATGATTTGTAAAGTGATAAAGTAATGCATGTATTAATTATACCTGGGGAGCAACTAAATAATAAAAATCAATTCAGCTCAGTTTTTGAAATTCATCAAGCATTAGCCTTGCAAAAATTGAATGTAAATGTTGGTTTTATTTCCATAAACTTAGTTGGTAGTATTTACAAAGACATTAAAAACACATTCATAAAAATTGCGCATTTCAAAAGCTTAATATCTTACAATTCAGCTCAAAATATCCAAGGTATCAATCTCGTAGAGCGGGCAGGTAAATTTTTAACACCTTCATTTTTAAATCTATACAAAATTGAGAAAATAAATGCAGGTATTAAAGCATATAAATATTACATCGAAAAATTCGGCAAACCAGACATTATTCACGCTCATTCTAGGTTTTTGATTTCTGCTCTGATTGCAGGAAAAATACATGATTTGTATGGAATCCCATTTATAATAACGGAACATAGTTCTTTTCATCAAAGAAACATGGTCTCCCCCAAAGAATATTTAGTCTATTCTGAACTAATTAATGCATCCAAAAAGTGGTTAGTAGTTAGTGGGGATTTAGGAAACATAATAACGTCAAAAATTGGTAACATCAAAATCAATAAATCTTTTTCAGTTCTACCAAATTTTTTGGATTCGAATTTGAAGTATTCCGTCAAAACTAGGAATGGGAAGTATACCTTTTTGCACATTGCTGCATTAGATGCGAATAAAAATCAAGAATTATTGATAAACAGTTTTAATTTACTTTGTAAGAGCAACTCAAATCTTGAACTAAGAATTGGAGGTGATGGATTGATGAAAGATAAACTTAAATCGCAGATTCAACGTTTGAATTTACAGAATGTAAAATTATTAGGTCATCTAAACCGAGAGGAAATCGAAAGAGAAATGATAAATTCAAATGCATTTGTTTTGTGTAGTAACTACGAAACTTTTGGCGTCGTTTTAATTGAATCTTTGGCAATTGGAAGGCCGATTATCTCTACAAAATGCGGAGGACCTGAACATATAGTAAATGAAAAGAATGGAATTCTTGTGGAGCCAAATAATATTGATCAACTTACTAATGCTATGGAATTCATGTATAAAAAGTATGGTGATTACGATTTGAAGGAAATTAGTGACGATTGCATAGATAAATATGGATATAAAACAATTGGTAATAAACTTATTGAAATTTATAAACAAGCATTGAATTAAAATGACCACCATCATTAATTACAACCTCGGCAATCCAAAATCCATCAAGAATATGTTGGGCTATTTAGGTATTGATTCCAGAATAAGCGCCAATCATAACGACATTTCATCTTCAGATCGGCTTATCTTGCCAGGCGTAGGGCATTTTCAGCATGGGATGGAGCAGCTAGAACAACTTGGTTTGCTAGAATTATTGAAAAAAGAGGTTCTAGAAAATAAGAAACCTATTTTGGGAATTTGTTTGGGCATGCAGTTACTAACAAAGTATAGTGAAGAAGGTAATTTAGCAGGTTTAGGTTTCATTGATGCGCAAACCAAGAAGTTTGAGTTGCAAGACGCATCTTTAAAAGTGCCCCATATGGGATGGAATACTGTGGCTTTTCAAAAAGAATCGAAACTGATTCAAAATATATCAGAGAATCCTCGCTATTATTTCGTGCACTCTTATTACATCGATTGTGCCAACCAAGAAGATATACTTTGTACCACCAATTACGGTGAGGATTTTGTATCAGGTTTTCAACATCAGAACATATTTGGCTTGCAGTTTCATCCAGAAAAAAGCCACATATTTGGCATGGAATTGCTCGCTAATTTTTGTAAAAATTAATGGCCTTACAACCTAGAATCATTCCAGTTTTACTATTGCACAAAGGGGGTTTGTACAAAACCAAGCAATTCAAAAACCCTTCTTACGTAGGTGACCCCATCAACGCGGTGCGCATCTTCAATGAAAAAGAAGTAGACGAGCTCCTCATTTTAGACATCGACTGTTCCAAAGAAAACAAAGAACCCAATTATACCCTGATTGAAGAAATCGTCAGCGAAGCTTTTATGCCTGTCGGTTACGGTGGTGGTATCTCAAGTTTGGCAGTCGCTCAGAAAGTATTTCAATTAGGCGTAGAAAAAGTGATTATCAACACCGCACTACAGAATAACCAACAACTCCTAGCCGATATCGGAGCCATTTATGGCGCACAGGCAGTAGTGGCGAGTATTGATTACAAAAAAGGTTTTGTCGGCGGCACTAAGGCCTACTTTACAAACGGCACCAAAAAGTCTGGCCACACACCACAAGAACTCGCCATAATTGCAGAAAAAGCTGGAGCGGGTGAAATTATTCTGAACGCAATAGATCGTGAAGGCACCTATAGAGGATTTGACATCAACTTACTCCAGCAAATTGTAGGTTTGGTTCAAATTCCTGTCGTGGTTTCTGGTGGAGCCAGCAACAAAGCGGATTTTGATGCTGCCAAACAAGCCGGGGCATCTGGTATGGCAGCAGGTAGCATGTTTGTTTATCAACGCCCGCACAATGCTGTTCTTATTTCATACCCAAGAAATTATTTTTACCTATGATGGTACTCGATAAAAACGACCCGAATTACCGCCAGTGTAGTATGTCTGTAATGGACAATATTGCAGATCCTGATATAACCTTCGATGAAAATGGGATTTGTAATTATTACTATGAGTACAGGGAGGCTGAGAAGAAACAAGTATTAAAAGGTGAAACAGGGGAGAAGAAGTACAATGACATCATCGCTCAAATAAAAGAAGATGGTAAAGAAAAAAAATACGATTGTATTCTTGGCGTAAGTGGTGGTGTGGATTCTACGTATCTTGCCTACCTGGCTAAACAAGCTGGTTTACGCGTGCTTTGCGTGCATTTCGACAATGGTTGGAACTCAGAGTTAGCCGTCAAAAATATTCAAAACATTGTTGAGAAATGTGGTTTTGATTTGTTTACTTATGTAATCGACTGGGAGGAATTTAAAGATATTCAGCTCGCTTATTTCAAGGCGAACGTTATAGACATTGAAGCTGTTACGGATATTGCGATTTTTTCTGCATTGAACATTATTTGCAAAGAACAAGGGATCAAACACATCATCGACGGAAGAAATGTAGTTACTGAAGTGACCTTGCCGCAGGCATGGATTTGTAAAAACTCTAGTAATTTACGTGACATTCACAAACGATTTGGGACAAAAAAATTAAAGGCTTATCCGCTAATGAGTCCCATTCGCAGGCGACTTGCTGCCCGATCTAAATCTTTTCAATCATGGCCCTTACTGAATTATGTCGTGTACAACAAAAAAGAGGCCAAAGATAAAATTATTTCCGAATTGAGTTGGAGAGATTATGGGGGTAAACACTATGAGTCCGTATTTACGCGATTTTATCAGGGTTACATATTACCCTCAAAATTTAAAGTAGATAAAAGAAAAGCTCATTTGTCGAATCTGATTTTTTCAGGACAGTTAACAAAATTCGAAGCACTAGAAGAACTCGAACAACCTATTTATCCCCAATCAATTTTTGAACAAGATTTGCATTTTGTACTTAAAAAATTAGGTTACACAGAATCTGATTTTAACAAATATCTGAATTCTCCAGCTGAAGCGCATTCAAAATATGAAATGAGCTTGAGTATTTTTGATGAGTATTTATTTTTAAAACCACTTAAAATCTTTTTTAACAAATGATAAAATTTGCCATTGTCGGTTGCGGTAGGATTGCTCAACGACACGCCGAACACATTTCAAAACGTGGACAGCTGGTCGCTGTCTGCGATATAGTTGAAGATAAAGCAAAGCAATTAGCAACCACATACGGGGCTAGGGCATATGCTAATTATGCTGAGATGCTTACCAACGAAAAATCCATAGATGTGATTGCTGTATGTTCTCCAAACGGTTTACATGCACAACATGCAAGTGACGGATTAAAATCTGGTTTTCACGTCCTTTGTGAAAAGCCTATGGGATTGAGTGTTAAGGAATGTGGTGAAATGATTCAAGCAGCTGAAAGATCAAACAAACGCTTGTTCGCCATCAAACAAAACCGTTACAATCCTCCAGTAGTTGCGGTTAAGAAAGTTATTGATGCGGGTAAATTGGGAAAAGTCACGAGCTTACAGTTGAGCTGTTTCTGGAATCGAAATACTGATTACTATGCCAATTCTTGGAAAGGTACAAAGGATCTTGACGGCGGCACATTGTTTACGCAGTTTAGTCATTTTATTGATTTACTCTATTGGTTAGTTGGAGATGTAGAAGAGGTGGCTGCTTATATTGGCAACTTCGCACATGATGGCATTATCGAATTTGAAGACACCGGAGTTGTAATTCTTAAGTTTACGAATGGGGCTATTGGCACTGTCAATTACACAGTGAATAGTTTCGACAAGAACATGGAAGGTTCGCTCACCATTTTTGGCGAAAAAGGAACTGTAAAAATTGGTGGACAATACCTCAATGAATTGGAGTACCAACAAATTCAAGACTATCGCATTGAGAATTTACCTGAAGGAAATAAGGCGAACAATTACGGCAATTATACTGGTTCAATGAGCAATCACGACAAGGTATACGATAACCTCATTGATGTACTCACGCACAATGCGCCCATCACTACGAGTTCTTATGAGGGCATGAAAACGGTAGAAATTATTGAGAAAATTTATCGAGCAGCGAAACACTGATGTACGATCCAATTTTATACAAATCTCAGATAAAAGACGTTCAGTTTGGTGCGAACGTAAAAGTTGTGGAGCCAGTGAATGTTTATGGTTGTACCATCGGGTCAAATTCTTTCATTGGTCCATTTTGTGAAATTCAAAAGAATGTGACCATAGGCCCAAACAGTAAAATACAATCTCATTCATTCATCTGTGAGTTTGTGGATATTGGTGCTCAGTGCTTTATTGGCCATGGCGTGATGTTTATTAACGATCTTTTTCAAGATGGAGGACCCGCCGGGGGTGATCAAACAAAATGGAAAACAACCAAGATTGGCTCAAATGTATCCATAGGTTCCAATGCCACTATTTTACCAGTTTCAATTTGTGATGGTGTTGTCATTGGGGCGGGGAGTGTTGTCACAAAGGATATCTCAGAAAAAGGAATTTATGCTGGAAACCCAGCGAAAAAAATAAGAACAATAGATTAATGAAAGTCCCATTTGTAGATCTTAAAGCGCAGTATCATTCCATCAAAACTGATATGGATGCTGCATTACAAAATGTAATTGAAAACACTTCATTTATTGGTGGTGAGGGAGTGAAATCCTTTGAAGCCAATTTTGGAGCCTTACTCGGTGTCGAAAACGTGGTTTCGTGTGCCAATGGTACTGATTCCCTGTACATCATCATGAAAGCATTAGGAATTGGTCCTGGGGATGAAGTGATTACAGTAGCAAATTCATGGATTTCAAGTTCTGAAACGATAGGGCAAACAGGTGCTAAGCCGGTTTTTGTTGACATCGAACCAACTTATTTGAGTATGGATGTGACTCAATTAGAACAAAAAATCACATCCAAAACAAAGGCAGTAACTGCAGTCCATTTACATGGGCAAATGTCGGATATCGAGGCCATCAAAGGTATTTGCGACAAGCATGAGTTGTTTTTAATTGAAGACTGTGCGCAATCGCACCTCTCGGAAGCGAACGGAAAAATTGCAGGTACAATTGGAATTGCTGGTTCATTTAGTTTCTATCCAGGTAAAAACTTAGGTGCCTACGGCGATGCTGGTTGCATTGTGACCAATGATGCTGATTTGGCTAAGAAGTGTCGGATGTATGCCAATCATGGAGCGTTGAAAAAACACGAACATGAAATTGAAGGTATCAACTCTAGACTCGATGGCATTCAGGCTGCAGTATTGAACGTCAAACTGCCTCATTTGCAGCGTTGGACAATCGCCCGACAAACCAATGCAGCTTTGTACAGAGGAGCTCTTTCAGATATCACACAAATTAAGTGCATTGACGAAAAACCAAACACCAAACATAGCTATCACTTATTTATCATTTTGAGTGAAGATCGCGATGCGCTCAAAATCCATTTAGAAGCAGCTGGGATAGAAACAGCAATTCATTATCCAACGCCATTGCCATTGCTCAAAGCATACGCATCTGAAGGTAATACCATGAGTGATTTTCCGAATGCATCAAACGCCGCGGGTCAAATGCTATCGTTGCCAATGTATCCAGAATTGAGTGCTGAACAAATTAATTACATTGCAGATAGTATCAAGGCTTTTTATGCTTGATTCATAGATGAAAGTATTGCTCATTTCACCTCAACATTGGGGAACTATGCGTGTTACCAAACATCATTACGCCATTGAATTAGCAAAATTAGGTCATGAAGTCTTTTTCCTAGAGCCAACCGAAGCTTCATGGAAATTGAATCAATCATCATTTAGAATAACACCATCCGATGCTGAAGGTGTAAATCTTTTACAGCAGCAAATCAACGTCCCATACAATCTGAAATTTCATTTGAAAGGATTGTTTGATTGGTTTATAAAACGGCATATCAAAAAATTAGAAAAGCAACTAGGCCCCTTTGATTTAGTTTGGTCTTTTGACCTAACGAATGCTATGCCATTGATCTATTTTTCAAATAATTCAAAAAAAATATTTTTTGCCGCCGATTGGCCATTAATATCAGATTCAGTTAAGGCCGCTGAAGGAGCTAATTTATTGGTATCGGTGGCACAAGAAATTTTAGATCAATACCCAAATACGTTCAATACCAAAAAACTTTTGATTGACCATGGAGTGGCTGATTGTTTTATTGAAGAAGGCAAAAAACCTTTTGTCAAAACGGACGAGGTCATCAGAATTGGTATGTCAGGTAACTTCCTTCGACCAGATATTGACCGTCCTGTGCTTATAGAAATCATTAAATCACACACTGATGTGCTTTTTGAATGTTTTGGTGCTTATGAAGTCAAAAATTCAAACTTAGGTGGCTCAGCAGATGCGGATACAATAGCATTTATTGAAGCTCTCCAACATGCGCCCAATGTGATCTTGCATGGAATGCTCCGCCCGGAACATCTTGCCAAAGAACTACGCCGAATGGATGCATTTTTAATTTGCTATGATGTGAAGAAAGACCAGAGTAAGGGAACCAATTATCATAAGGTGATGGAGTATTTGGCATATGGGAAACTCATTGTATCTAATGATATCAGTGCCTACGCAGATAATTTGAGTGTTTTGCAACCACAAAACTCTAGAAATCAGAGTTTAACCATTGTCGATATTTTTAAAAATATGATTTTAAATCAAAAAAAACACGTTGTAAAATCAAATTTACTAAAAAGTTATTCGGATTTATTATTAATGATTTTGAGTTGAAATTTCTTTTCATTACTTCTTCAAATATAGCATGTAACCCTAGATTATTCAAAGAGCTGCAATTAGCTCTTAAATTAGGTCACAGTTGTAGTGTAATACAATTCCAATTGGGTAATTGGACCGATTCTAAAACGAATTTATTAAAAAAATCACTACACAATGTTCAATTTATCGAATTTACTGCCTTAAGAAACCCTTTTTTTCAATGGTTTTACACCTCTTTAATTCAAAAAATACTTTCATTTTTACCTCAAACTAATCTACCAATAAGATTACTAGCATTTAGTTTAAGTAAGAGGTCAATAATTATCAATAGATTTCTCAAAAACAATTGGGGTCAATATGATTGGGTTATTGCGCACAATCCACCAAGCTTTTATCCAGCTTTAGTATTTTCCTTAAAAATCAGAGCAAAGCTTGGTATAGATATTGAAGACTACCATCCAGGGGAAACGAATGATTTAAAAGAATCACGGAAAATGTTAAGAATGATGAAAACGATAATGCCCAAAGCAGATTATTGTTCTTTTGCAGCACCACTTATAAAAGAAGAGGTACAAAAATTTATCACTCATGAATTTAAAGAATGGGTTACTATTTTGAATGGTTTTTCGAAAGATGAGTTTAATGAACCCACTGAAATAAAAAGTAAAAAATTAAAAGTTGTTTGGTTTTCTCAGAATATTGCACCAGGAAGAGGCTTAGAAAAGTTCATTTCTGTGGCAAACAAATTACACAAGGAAATAGAACTTCATTTGATAGGCGATTTGTCCGAGAAAAATAAAAACCTTTTGTTAAAATACAGCAAAGGGGTTTTTATTCATTTGCCAATGACACAGAGAGACTTACATGGTTTTTTATCTCAATTCGATGTAGGATTGGCGGTTGAAACATCCAAGGATTTAAATAATTCAATTGCAGTTTCGAATAAAATTTTGGCATATGTCCAATCAGGATTATATGTTATTGCAACTCCAACACCAGGGCAATTGAGTTTTCTTGGAGGTAGTAATTTGAATTTTAGCATTGTTGATTTGAGTGATATTGAAATAGAAAAATGTTTTTCAAAATTAATTAAAGA
>Ga0255125_1000335_pt1 | contig 14751 bp, 12 predicted proteins | sample Law_Cont_RepC_8d_FD_188557 | JGI IMG/M metagenome (GOLD analysis project Ga0255125, IMG submission 188557) | Freshwater microbial communities from St. Lawrence River, New York, United States - Law_Cont_RepC_8d | ecosystem: Environmental > Aquatic > Freshwater > River | place: USA: New York...
TGTTTTTTTTCCTGTTGTTTTGCAATCAAATAAAGCAGCCGGCGTTTTGGCGCCGGCTGTTTCCGTGGATAATAGTGTAAACGATATTGATCGCTAGGCCACAGTTTTGGCCGGTATTTCCTGAGGATACTCAGGGTGAGTGTAACCATGATTGCGCACCCTGCGACTTGGGAAAATCCCGCTAACAGTTTCCTGCACCTCGTCTACCACAAAAAACTGGCCCGGGGCTGACTGTTGAATGAGTTTTTCCACCCGGGATCTTTCCCGCCTGGGAATGATGGTGGTCACCACTTGCACAGGACCGGTTGAGCCTTCAGCTTGAACCTTGGTAGCGCCAAAACCTTGGGCCCGGAGTTGTGCCATCAAGGGGGCGCTGTCGCCGCATGCAAAGATTCGCACCCCCAGGGTGCCGATCGCCAATTTGCCTTCCAGCGTGATGCCCAAGTAATTGCCAAGGGTAAAACCAGTAGCAAACCCGATTGTGCACCAAGGGTTGGACAGGTTGTTCATCACATGACCGATGGCAAACAGCCAAATCGAGATTTCGAAGAAACCGAGCAAGGCTGCAAGCCCGCGTTTTCCACGCGCAACAAAAATGATGCGGATGGTTGCCAGAGTTACCACCAGCATTTCCGCAATAAAAATGATCAGGGGAAGCATAGTTTGCCAGCCAAAAATACCACCGGTAGCCATTAGCCCGGTGGTTTCCATTAAACCTTCCTCAACCATGAAAACAGGGCTCCTCTCGCCAATAATTGAAGTGGCCTATAGACAGAGGCGCCTATTGGAAGCAAGAGGTTTGCTGGTTGTTGTTTGAAAGGTGGACGGATTCAAATATTTATCATTACTTGGTTTGCGGTTGATTTTGGCCTTTTCGCAACAGCACCCAGCCAGTGCTGAAAGTGACCAGGCCCAAACCAAGCCAGCCAATACCATCAAGCCAGCGCCCAGTCCAAATTCCCTCGATCAGGGCACCGAAAAGAACTTGGCTGAGGCCAATCACCGAGACCACAGCGGCCCGACCACCGGTGAATGCCTTGGTAAGGCAAATTTGCCCAGCAGTGGCGGTAAGCCCTACGCCCAATAACAGCCAAGGGGCGTTCCCCCGCAGAGCGTTGACGGCGACGAACTGGGAGGGCAGGAAAAGGAGGGCAACAGCACTGAAGGTACAGGCAACCCCAGAAAAATGGACCACTACCGACCGTGTATCGAGGTGTTTGAGTTGATTTAACCCGATCATGGCAAAGGCGGTAGCCCAGGCCGCTATGAAGCTGGTGAGAAGGGGAGCCCAGTCCAGTGACAAGCCTTCCCCTTCCCAGGGTTGTTTCACCATGGCCACACCCGTCACCCCAAGAATTGCTGAGATCCAAACCTGCCAGCCGGGTTTTTCACCAATCATGGGCCACGAAATCATGGCCAGCCAAACAGGGTAGGTGTTGGTGATCATCAACACTTCAGCAAGGGGCAATTTGGTGAGTGCGTAGAAAGTGCAAACTAGGCTGATAGAGCCAGCGATGCTGCGTTGCCAAAGAAACCATGAATCATGAACAACCAGCCGAGCCCTTGCCATGAGGGCCAAGGCCAAACCAAAAACCAAGGCCAAGGCACTCCTCGCCATTGCCACCATCTGCCAGGAAACTTGGTCACTGAGCAAAGTGGTGAAAAAACCCATAAAACTGAAGACAAGGCTTCCTGCCAGCATCCAACTTGAGGCGGCTAACGGTTTTGTGGGCAAAAGGGCCATGTAGATTTCCAGCCTTAAGCAAAACAACGCATTAAGATATGGAAGGCTTAAAATCCAGCGGAGTTATCCACGGGGTTGGCCTATTCATTAGATGGGTTGGGGAAAAACACCGGCCATGACTACCATTTCAACAACCTATGAATGGTTTGGTCGGTTGATCAGCCAAGCTTGGAGCTTGAACATGACGAGGAGTGTTGGAACCACCCGGATTGTTTTTGCTGCTTTTGTACTGTTTTTGGCCTGTGGTTTTTCCCTGCGGGTGTGGTCGTTGCATTTTGAAGACAAACCCGCACGCAATTACAACTGTTTTTTCACGTTCCAAAGCATAAACCTTGACGGCATAGCAGACGAAAATGCCTGGGCCCAAAGCCCGGTGATCGATTCCTTTTCTAAAAATGGTTTAGGGGAAAAGGGTAAGGGCCAAACCGCTGCCCAATGCAAAGTTCTATGGGATGATGAGAACCTTTATTTGTGGGCAAATATTTCAGATGAGGCTATTCAACCCAGCCCCGATGCATCTAAACCGGAGCTGGGGGATGCTTTGGAATTTTTTGCCAAGCCTGCAGCAGACAAGCCGGGCTATTTCCAATGGATTTTCACACCTCAGGGTGGAGCGACTGGCAGGTTCTTACCCGATGCTGATGCACTGGTGAAATCGCCTGTAGAAGCTGTTCAAATACAGCAGCGTGGCTTTGGTGCCCAATGCAAAACGGTGATGGTTCCCGGCAAGGGCTACACCTTGGAGGCTGCCATTCCCTGGTTGGATTTGGCGCGAACTGGCGGGCGGCCAAAGCCTGGCGAAAGATGGAACTTCAACATTGGCTTGGTAGATAAATCCAGCGATGGCAAAATCACTAACACTTCGTTGGCTGCCATAGTCGAAAAAAAGATTCCAACCTTTTTCCATCAGACCGAAAATTACCAGCCTCTGCGCTTTGTGGGGCCTGATATTGGCGTGCAAACCGGTTTGGTTTCAGGGGCTCTGGATACTAGCGCCCTGAATGGTTCACCCGAACCACCTTCGCCCTACAGAGCCAGGAGGCTTTATCCGGGCTATGTCCCGGTTTTTCCCATCATGGCAAAACCTGTTCCAACTGAAGGAACTGGTAAGCCTCAGCTCTTGGTGATTCACCAGGATGCTCCCTACGGGCCGACTTTTATGTCAGTCGTGCCAGACCTGCCCGATGGGGTGGAAAAAGTTGAGCCCAAACGCGTTTTGGTAACGCCCGGTGGTGGAACAGCTTATGACTTTGCTTTTCATCCAAATTTTAAAGATAGTCCCTTCCTGTATATTGGCTGGAACGGTCCACTGGTTGGTGGGAAAAGAAAGAACAAGGCCTCGCGCATCACCCGTTACAAGGTAAAACAGTTGGAACCGTTTTGCCTGGACGAGGCAAGCGCTTTGGTTGTGATCGAATGGGAGTCGGATGGCCATAACGGCGCTGCCCTTTGTTTTGCGCCGGACGGGAAATTGCTGGTGACCAGCGGGGACGGAACGGCAGACTCAGATAACGATGTCATGGGGCAAAGAACCGATACCCTGCAGGCGAAATTACTGCGTATCGATGTGGATAAAGCTACAGGCGGAAACGCTTACACCGTTCCGCCTGACAATCCATTTTTTGCCGACAAGCGTTTTGCGCCAGAAACCTTTGCCTATGGCTTGCGCAACCCATGGCGTGTGTGTGCCGACAAATCCACGGGGCAGATTTGGGTGGGAAATAACGGCCAGGACATGTATGAGCAGGCTTACCTCATTCAAGCTGGGGCCAACTATGGTTGGAGTGTGAAGGAGGGGAGTGCGCCTTTTCATGCCAACCGGAAAGCTGGGCCCACCCCAATCAGTCCGCCAACGCTGGAACACCACCATGCGCAGTTCCGCTCATTGACTGGTGGAGTGGTCATTCCACCCGATTCAAACGGCCTCGCCGAATTGTCAGGATCTTATGTCTACGGTGATTATTCCACCGGGCGCATTTGGTCAATGAAACAAGGTGGGGGTAAATTGATATGGCATAAAGAGCTTGTAGATACCCCACTTCAAATAACCGCCTTTGGCTTCAACACCCGAGGTGAACTCATTCTGTGCGACCACAATTCAAAAGGCGGCATTTACACGCTGGAAAAACGCCCAAAAGAAATGCCCAGCAAGCCTTTTCCGGTTGACCTGATGAGCACAGGGCTTTTTGCCTCGGTGCCTAGCCACCGCGTGGCAAAAGGGGTTGTGCCTTACCAAGTGAACGCGCCTTTTTGGTCGGATGGCTTGATCAAGGAGCGTTTTATTGCACTGCCCGCTGGCAATGATGGGAAGGCTGTTTCAAAGATTGCCATGTCCGGTAAAGGGGGGTGGAATTTTCCCGATGGCACCGTGATCATCAAAAGTTTTGCCACCATTCCTGATGGAACCCAGCCCAAGGAGAGATTGTGGATTGAAACCCGCTTGCTGGTAAAACAGCAAAGCGAATGGGCCGGGTACAGCTACCGTTGGGACGATGCCGGAAATTCGGCAACTTTGGTAGGGCCAGAAGGCGCAGACAGGTCCATAACGAACACCGGGCCCGACGGAATTTCTTTCAGGCAATCTTGGCACTATCCAAGCCGGGCAGAGTGCATGGTTTGCCATACTCGGGCTGCTAACTTCACCTTGGGTTTATGCACCCTTCAAGCGAATGCGGCTGGAATTTATCCTTCTGGCAAAGCTGGGCAGATGCAAGTTTTTATGGGTTTGGGCATTCTGGCCCCCGAGGGGGATTATTCCCAAGCTTTGAACGAGCGAATTGTTTCCCAAGGCAAGGCTTTGAACCTGAGAGATCAGGCCCTTTCCAACTATGGAAAAACCATGGGGCCACAACCTGGCCAGCGTGGGCCGGATGGCGCGGGCCTTTTAACAACCCGCCAATATCCACGCTTGGTTGACCCGCGCGATACCACTCAGGATCTCGGTTTGCGGGCCCGCAGTTGGCTACACAGCAATTGTTCCGCTTGCCATCAGGAGGCAGGAGGAGGCAATGCCCGCATCAATTTGGAATTTAGCACAGCTTTAGATCAGATGAATTTGGTGGACGAAAAGCCAATTCATTCGACTTTTGAACTGCCAGAGGCCCGATTGATTGCTCCCGGAGCCCCGGAGCGATCAGTTTTGCTAAGACGCATATCAATGCGTGGCACCGGCCAAATGCCACCCTTGGCCAGCCATCTGCCCGACCCGGAAGGGGTGAAGTTGATCACGGAATGGATTCAAGCGATGGGGAAAAAGTGAGATTAAATGGGCGTCCGATAACAGTGTCGGATCACTTCTTCCAGAATCACCAGCCAAAGGCCAACCCCCACGATAGCGTTCATGGTGAAAAAAGCGGCGTTCATGCGTGTAAGATCATTTTCCTTCACCAAAGCATGCTCAACCGCCAGTAATAGTCCCACCAATGCCAAGGCTGCAAGGTAAGGCCAGCCCAATAAATCGCCTGAGAGCCAATAAAGGGGTACTAGCCAAGCCAACATCACCAAATGGCATAGTTTTGCCACCCGAAGGGAGCCGCGTACTCCTAGGCGAGCAGGCAGACTGTGTAGGCCGGCTTTGCTATCGAAATCTGCATCTTGGGTGGCGTAAAGGATGTCGAATCCAGCCACCCAAAACATCACAGCAAGGCCCAGAAAGCAGGGGATTGGCAATTCTTGGAGGGTGGCCCACCCTCGAATGGCGATCCATGCACCCACTGGGGCCAATCCCAATGCTAGCCCCAGCCAGAAATGGGCCAAGGATGTGAATCGTTTGGCTCTGCTGTAGCCGCAAAGAAAGACCAACAGCGGTATCGAGAAAATCAACGGAACTGGGTTTTTTTCAATTAAAAAAAAGGCAGTACAAGCCACAAACAGTACGCATGACAGCCAGAAAAAGATGGTTACTGCCCGCACGGAAAGCAGGCCTGCAGGGATATGCCTGCCGGCAGTGCGCGGGTTGAGGGCATCTACATCGCGGTCTGCAAGGCGATTGAAGGCCATGGCCGCACTGCGGGCTGTGACCATGCACCCCAAAATACCGGCCAAATTAATCCAGGAAAAACCATGCCTGCCCCATGCGAGTGTGGCCGCCGACAATGCGAAGGGCAATGCGAACAGGGTATGGCTGAATCGAATCAGGCCCATGTATTTGCCTAGAATTCCAGCCATTTTAGTAAAGCACCTATTTCCTTTCCAAATGTGTTAAATCGTGAGAATTGGGTTTAAAATTAAAAACTATCTTTAAATATGAAGCGATTTGCCTGCCTGATTTGATCCTGTTTTATTCAAAACTATTTGTGTTTGGCTGCTTCTTTTTACTTGACAGCATACCCTGATTTCCGTTGCACTAGATCGGTGGAGGTTATGGCATGATCCATCATGCTTGACCTTGGGTGTATCTAGGGCCTTGGAATCGCGCAAATGCTGAATTGTCAGTGCGACCTTTGTGGCTTGCAAATGGAACGAGATGAGTCCCGCTACGAGATGCGGGTTGAGGTGAGGTTGGCAAACCAGGACAGGGCACTGGCTGCTGAAGATTTTTCGGCCGAAAATATTGGAGCAGTGACTCGCCTCTTGCGTGAGCTCCCATTTGGCGAGCCTGCCCCAGTTGAGCCCGCTGGTCACCATGCGGTGTTTGACCTGTGCCCTTCTTGCTGCCGTCGGTGGAGGCGAAACCCGCTCGGCACCCGTCCGGCGGTGGATCCCCGCAGGGGTTAATCGGTCTGTTTGGAACATGGTGGCCATCCTGTGCTTTTTATGACCTTGTTTTTTAACCGGCAAAGCCATCGTCGGTGTAAAAAATATCACTACAAAGGTTAATAGCTGACTCTTTGTTGGCTTGGCAGGGTATAGGGCTTGAAAGAGCCAGATTTGCTCATGTCTTGAGGTTTTTCAGGATCATCCATGGCCTCTCCAATGCCTGGTTCGCAGGATCCCTGCTCATCTAATCCTGGGCCCCTTGGTTCACACCAAGCTGGCGTTTTACATTTGTTGCCCCTGTTTGAACGATTGATGCTGGTCACCGAGACCATGCGTGAACTCAGCCGTCAAACTGATCCGCAAAATATGGCCAAGGTTTATTTGCGTCATTTGCGGGAATTATTACCCAATGACGGCCTTGTCGCAGTAAGTCGTCGTGATTTACCTACCCCTCATTATCGGGTAACCCGTTCGAGTCAATGGAAGGAAGAGGTCGACCCTTGGCTGCAGCGGGAGAAGCTGCCGGTGGTGACAGGAGGCGTTTTGGGCGACTTGCTTTACGGTAATGAGCCCCGAATTATCGAAAATTTTCAGGTAGATAAATCCGACCCAGCATTTGAACACCTCAACGGCTTCCAATCCATGGCCGCAATCCCCATGTACGACCAAGGGCGCGCCTTGGTGCTGGTGGGGTTGCTGAGCAAAAAAGCCAACGGTTTCGACCCTGAAAAATTGCCAGATCTCGTTTTAACAGCCAACCTTTATGGCCGCGCGAGCCATAATCTTATTTTAGCACGCCAGCTGGAACAATCAGTTCAAGAGTTAGACTTCGAGCTTAGGCGCATGGAAAAGGTCCAAACCGCCATGCTGCCCAGCAAGCTTCCTGCCTTACCTTCACTTTCGCTTGAAAGGCACCACCAAACGGCTCGTCGCGCAGGTGGCGATTATCACGATTTTTTCCCACACCCGGACGGAACACTGGGGATTTTGGTGGCCGATGTCTCAGGAAGTGGTGCCTCCGCAACATCGTTGATGGCAATCGTCCACACGCTGGCTCATGTTTGTCCTGGGGAAAGCAGAAACCCGGCAGCATTTCTTTCCTATTTGAACAGGCACCTAACCGACCGATGCAATTCGGCTTTGGATACTTTTGTTACCGCCTTTTATGGCGTCTACCAGCCGGTGACACGCACCCTCAGGTTTGCAATGGCTGGGCACCCCCCACCCAGGCTGCTTCTTTCCGGCTCCGATGGCTGGCGTAGGCGTGTACTGGATATGGCAGACGGCCTACCTTTGGGCCTAGACCGTCACGAACGCTATGGCGAATCCCAGGTTGCTCTGGCTCAAGGTGATCTGTTGGTTCTTTATACCGATGGGGTGACTGATCTCGAGTCTCCAGAAGGCAAGCCCTTTGGCCTCTCAGGTCTTGATCATGCTTTGGCCTTAACCGACCCAAGTAGCGACAAAATCATGGACAAGGTTGTTCGGGCTTTGCGGCATCATGCGGCCGGACGCGTTCAGCGTGATGATCTAACCCTTGTCCTAGCCCGTGTGAAGTGACTGCCTTTGACGGTGCTTGCCGACTGGATTGTACCTTTTCATTTCCAATGAAGGCCCACACCCCTGGGGCCGGACAAAACACGTCTCATCAGGTTTTTCCTTTGCTTTTGGCTGAAGGAAAGCCTTTGGAGGCAGGATCTGCAATCTACTTGCATGGTTGGGATTTACTTCTGCACGGTTATCCGTGGGAGGCGCATGAGGCTTGGGAGCATGTGTGGAAAGTGTCGACCGGGCCAACCAAAAAGTGGTTGCAGGGACTCATTCGCTTGGCGGCAGCGCTGGTTAAAGCCCGGGTGGGCCAACCCAATTCGGTGAGGCACCATTTGAATGGCGCCCTCAATCATTGGGAGCAAATTTCAGATGATGATCATCCCCATGGCAAAGGGATGGCAGATGCCCTTAAAGCCTGGCTGGGGGGTGAAGGCGGTGCCAAGGAGGCGGAGTGTTGGTTGGAGCTGGCGGCCCAATTAGAGGAAGGCATGCCAGGGCCTGTATTGTTGGCGCCAAATCAAGGCGGAATACCACAGCCAATTATTGCCCTTTTGGTGGCTTTTCGCCAGGAAATTGCTTCCAATACCGCGCCTTGAAAGGATTCACAGCAGGACCTTGTACATTCTCGTTGACCAAAAATGGCCGGACAGATTCCCACCATCTGGCATGGTGTTTGGCGAATTGATCCACGATAGCCGGATTCTCGTGAGAGAGGTCTCTTTTTTCTTCAGGGTCATTGGTCAGGTCGAACAGTTGCCAAGGGCCGTCTTTGTTCATTTCTGGCTGGATCAGTTTCCAGCGTTGGTCTCGCACTGCTGTCACGCGTTTGGCGTGAGCATCCGCTTTTCCGGTAGGCCAGCGCCCCAAATGGCTTACGAAATAGCGGTTTTCCCACGAACAATCGCGGTCAATTAAAAGCGGCACCAGGCTTTTGCCCTCATGCTCTTGAGTTATCAAAGTCGATGCCTTGGTCCCGGTAAGTTCCAGCAAGGTGGGCATAAAATCGACATGTCCTGCCAGCCTTGAAATGTCACCAGGAGTGATCACACCCGGCAAACGCCAAAAGGAACAACCACGGGTTCCTCCGCGCCAAACACTTCCTTTGGCTCCCCGCATGTTGTCATTGAATACAGGCACGCCCACCGTTCCCCCATTATCGGTGAGGAAGATCACAAGGGTGTTTCTGTCCAGGTTTTTTTGCGACAGATAGGCGGTTAATTTGCCGATATTGTCATCAATATTGGCCACCATGCCAAAGAATTTTGCTTGTTCGGAAGTTGTCTTTCCAGCGTAGCGCGATTCGTCTTCTGGACGAACTTGCAAAGGCGCATGTGGGGCGTTGGTGGCTATCCAGCAAAAAAAAGGTTTTTGGTCATTTATTTCACCGATCCATTGAATAGCCTTTTGGAAGAAAAGGTCGGTGCAATAGCCAGTCTCCTTGACAAAAGCTCCATCACTCCAGAGCGCTGGGTTGGTGTATAGGTTGCCCGGAGCGTCGCCGCAACTCCCGGGAAAGGTTTGCCCAATTCCTCCAGCGCCATGAATGCAAACCTTGTCAAATCCGCGTTTTTCAGGCAAGTAGGCATCCTCGTCACCCAGATGCCATTTGCCAAAAATTCCTGTGGTGTATCCGCCATCACGCAGAACCTGGGGAAGGGTGGTCGCCGACAGCGCCAATCGTTCCCTCTCAAGGATGGTGTGTGTGACCCCGCTTTTGAACTCATGACGACCTGTCATGAGGGCGGCGCGGGTTGGGGCACAAGTAGGCGATACCTGAAAATTGGTGAACCGTGCGCTTTGGTTATGTAGTTTGTCCAAGTGAGGAGTTTTTAAAATCGGATTTCCATGGGCGCCAATGTCGCCATAACCCTGGTCGTCGGTGATCACCACAACGATATTTGGCTTGGACGGTTTGGGCAAAACGAGGGGCATGCTGGCTACGATTGCCAAGGCTGCAAACAGGTTCATCACGGGTTCTCCGGCGAATCGCAGTCATCTGGAAATGGTTCAATGCAGGCGATGGCATAGGCCTGCTTCTCGAATGGATTGCCATGGTAGGCATCTCCGCCACGAATCCATACCCATGTGGAGGCAAGGCCATAAGCTGGCAGAAAAAAGGGGCCCCATATCAAATATTGACAGACATGGACCCGTTCGTGGGCGCGTACCATGTTGTGGGTTTCTGGGCTCCAGGAAAGAACCGTTTGCCCAAGTGTCAACCCAATGGCACCACCAAAGAACCGTTTGAGGAATCGACGAATGGGTGGCCCGTTAAGCTCTAACACACCATCTATTAGACGGGCTTTTGCACCCCATGGGGCAAGGATGGCAAGCACCGCAATACCCAACAGGGTGTTGGGTATTGTCCATAATGTGCCAAGAGCCAGTAATATTTTATGCAATGGTGGATTCAATCGGTTGCATGATAATCGACCGTGTCAAGCTACCACGGATTGCAAACGATTTCGACTGGTTTGGAGCGACGGCTATGCACCCTTATCAGCGGAGGCCCTTGGGGGCACGCGATTCAGGGGGAAGTTGGTACAGGCGGTTGCTCCCTCGTACATCCGCTTCCTCGCCTGCTTGAATGCCGGGTGGCATGTCACGCCAAGCCAGCCCGGTTTGGCCAAGACGCCTTCCATCGGCGAATAGTTCGCGCATTTGTTTTTTGTCGAATTCTGACGATTTCATTGTGATTGGGTTGGCCTCGGGCACGGCTGCCAAATGGAAACGCATGCCTTGGAATACGCTGATTGTGTAAATTTCACATAGTTCATCGCGAACCTGTCCAGATAGCAGGGCCGCAACTGTGCTTGACCCAAGGGACATCAGGTCTTTTCCCACAGGGCCCGGGTCAGCGTAGAGCTTGCCAGCCACCAAGATGTAAATGTCAGACCCGGCAAGGCTTTCATGCGCACCATTGGGTTGAAGCGCGAAAGGGCGCAAAAAAACGCCGGCGGTCACGCCGCCATCGACATGCTTTTCCTCATAGGTTTTGCCACCAACTTCAATGGGAATGGTGACAGCGGGGAAGAGGCCAGGAATTGCCGCCGAGGCCTGCAATATGTTGCGATAAAGATCCTTGGCGCCTTTGTCGGTTCGGTGTTTCATGGCGATGTGACCCATATCCCAGATAACTTGGCGCCGCGTCTCCAAGTTAGTGGTGCCTACATACAGTCGCCTGCCCGTGGCGTGCTGGCCAGCCACGCGGTCGAGATAATCGTCGTTCACCATAGCGTCTATCAACTCGCGGAGGGGCTTGGTGTCCGCGACATGGCCCTGGGCCAAACCGACCAGTATGTTTTTCTTTTTGAAGATGTCCTTGTTGGACACGGAGGTGAAAACCGCCTCGCAAACCGAATCCATGTAGGGGCCGGGGAAAGTCATGCAGGCCACCAAGGCACCCGTGCTGACTCCTGTAATCACATCAAACTCTGGCCTGCCACCTAGATCGCCCCAGCCCCGAAGGACACCAGCCTGAAAAGCCCCGTAACTTCCACCACCTGAGAGCACCAAAATGGAGCGTTTGGGGCCGGTCGCAGTCGCGATTTTCTTTGCTCTTAGGGTCTCGGCCTCCGCAATCAATGACTGCAGGTCGAGGCCGCTTTTGGAGCTGCCCTGATCTTTTGTTTCCAGATCGACCAAACGGTTGGGATTGATGCCGGAATCTGTTGGGGAATTTCCCTTTTTGCCGGTCAGTTTGCTGGTAATCTTGTCGGTTAGGCTGCAGCCAGCCATTAAAATCAAACAAATAGCCAAGGCCACGGGCCCAGCAAGTCGATTTCGAATCTTATGGCTCAAGGTGTGATTCACGCGGTGGGATCCAGAGCGGGGTTTCGGGAGACCCCGCAAATCAACCATCGGATGACAGCCTTTGCAATCCTGAACCGATTGGGCCGAATTACTCTTTACCCGCACAAAGGATTAGCCATTTTTCGGCTAATCGTCAGTAGTTGCCTGAGCCGCGTTAACGGCAAAACCCGGTAGGCCTGTGTGGCTTCCCGGGTTTGCCGTAGTAATTTCAGTAGCAGGTTTGGTGTTACTCGCCGGAACCTTCAGGGGCTGGATCCTTGCCATCCACCCAAGGGCCTGCCAGTTTCATGTAATCATTAGGAATGATGACGCTCCCACGATCGCCACCTGCCCAGCCCTGAATCTGATTGGGTTTGCCGCGCTCTTTGCTCCGCTTTTCCAATTTGGCGGCCCAAGAGTTGTCTGCCTCGGCAGGTTTGCGAAGTTCTGGGTCCCAAAACATCACCTTTCCTGTGCGGTAGCTTTGCACGCCTAGGGCAACGGTGGTGAAGGCGGCCGCACCCAATTCGGGCGTGCTCCAGGTGTTGCGGTCACCTTTCTTCACGCAATCCAAGAAGTTGCTCCAAAGGGCTTTGGTGTCATCGTTTTTATCAACGAAGCCTGTCTTTGATTCGAATAGCTCCCCGGGGATGGATTGTTCCAAACGGGCGGGGATGCCCGCCTTCTTGTCTGGATCATCCCGAATGACCTGGTAGCCGTTTTTGACAAACTTGATGGTTCCCAGCCGGCCGCGAATGACTTCTTCAATCGGGTACGAACTGATCATTGTGGCACTAATGCTTAACTGGCAGCCTTCATTATAATCTGCAACAATGGTCGCCACATCGGGCACATCACGCCCATCGTATTCAAGATAAAGTCCGCCTGAACCTACAACGCGGCCGGGATAGCGAATCCCCATCGCTTCGAGCATGTGGGTGGTTTGGTGCACGAACAAATCGGTGAACATGCCGCCGCCAAAAGGCCAAAGGCAGCGCCACTGGGCAAATGTCGAACGGTCAAAGGTGACATCGGGCCCGAGGGGCACCCCGGGGAAGATGTTGAAATCCTTGCCTGTGAACATTGCCCAATCAATGGTTTTGGGATTCATTTCTTTATAGAGCCGGTAATAGCGCCATTGGCCCTCGATGGAATTGCGATAGTAGCTGGTTTGCCCTTGGGCAATATGCCCGATCAGGCCCGATTTGATGGCCGCATTGGCCATGCGCCAAGTAGGGTCTGCCATGGATTGAACACCAACGGTCATCACCCGATTGCGCTTTTGCATGGTGTCAACCACAGCATGCGCCTCATCGATCGTTCGCACCATAGGCTTTTCGCAATAAACATGTTTGCCAGCTTCGGCGGCATCGATGCTGATCTTGGCGTGCCAATGATCTGGCGTGGCAATGCACACCACATCAACTTCCGGCAGCTCCAGAATTCGACGGTAGTCTTTGGTCACATGTTTTTTATCGTCAGGGTTGAGGCCAACAACTTTGGCCGATGGATATAAGCCTTGGTTATATACCTTTTCCTCTTTCACGCCGCCGTTCATGCGGGTGTATTTGCCAGAATGGCCGTCCCACACATCGCACACAGCGACAGTGGCCACATCCTTCCTGCTAGCTGCCAGTTCCTTGACCACACTGAGGTGGGCTTGGCACCTGCCACCAACGCCAATGAAAGCCACTCCCAGTCGCTCATTGGCGCCAAGCACCCTGTTGTAGCTCGCTGCAGGAAGAACCATGGCGGTTCCAGCAGCGGAGCTTGCAAGAAACTGACGGCGTTGAGGCTTGGGCTTGGCCATGGCTGGACTCCTTGATTTGGATAAAGGGGGCATCCGCAGGGGGAAAATCAGCGTGGGAATAGCTTGAATTCAACCAACTTAAAAGATTTCCCGGGAGCATTCTTGGGCGCCCGGGAGAATAGCATTCTTTAAATCATCTTGCTAAATCACTTGGGCGCGAGCATGGCAGACATGCGTTTGCCTTCCATGCTTGCACCACGCTCAACCTTGGCAACATCCGCAAGGCGCTCCAACACCATATCGAGAACTTTTTTGCCCTCTTGCAGGTGCTGCATTTCACGGCCACGAAATTGCACAAGGATCAACACTTTGTCTTTGTTCTCAAGAAACTTCCGCGCAGCGTTGACCTTCACCTCGACATCATGGTCACCGGTTTTAGGTCTAACCCGCACTTCTTTCAGCTTTTGCTGATGCACTTTTGAGCGGTTCGCCTTACGCGATTGCTCATAGCGAAACTTGCCATAATCAAGAATTTTGCAGACTGGCGGGCGCTCATTAGGAGCAACTTCAACCAAGTCCAAGTTTGCTTCTCGGGCCATGTCCATGGCCTGAGAAGTTGGTACCACCCCAATGGGTTCCCCTTCGGCGCCAATCAGGCGGATTGGGCTGATACGGATCTGATCATTGACTCGGTGCCCACGATCCTGCGGTGCAGGAACGCTGCGATCAAATGGTGGTCGAATGTTACCCCCCTCCTTCAAGTCGAGTTGCAATAAAATGTTGCAGACTTAATTGGTGATAGACCATTGAGCGAATAGTCGTTCCCAAAAATCGGCATGACCTAAAGTGGTTGGTGGTTAGCAACCAAATTAGTCCCAAGTCTATGGTACTTTGTGATTTGGATCAGGGAAAGGGGAAGCGGGGCAGGATGGCGGGTTTTATAGGTGCAATCAATCTGGAGAACAGTTTGGCCCTCCTTCGCCATGCGAATGCAAAAAGTAGCGTTTGTAAAGAATTCCTGAAAACTTTTCAAAAAACGGAAAAAACTACATTTCTGGTATTGACCCTAAAAGGCCACTCAGGGCATTTATAGGTCTCTTCACGAAAGTTCCCAACCCGTCGGGGCACGCACCCCCGGCGGGTTTTTTATCGGTACCATGTATATATTTTTAAATATAAAAACAGCTTTTGATTTCTTTTTGCGCCCTCTAAAACG
>Ga0255125_1000336_pt1 | contig 14746 bp, 9 predicted proteins | sample Law_Cont_RepC_8d_FD_188557 | JGI IMG/M metagenome (GOLD analysis project Ga0255125, IMG submission 188557) | Freshwater microbial communities from St. Lawrence River, New York, United States - Law_Cont_RepC_8d | ecosystem: Environmental > Aquatic > Freshwater > River | place: USA: New York...
GCAGGGTGGGCGTCATGGGGTTTTGCTGGGGCGGCTTGCTCGCGTGGCAAGCCGCATGCACCTTGCCACAGGTATTCGCGGCGGCTTCGTTTTATGGCGGGGGGATGACGCTTGCCCCGATGCACAGTGGCCGGCCAAAGTGTCCGGTGCTGGTTCATCTGCCCTCCCATGGCGCGTGGATGACGCAAACCTCCATGGACGAGTTTGTGGCGGCCCAGCGCGAGCACTTTGCGGCGCACGGCGTGGTCAGCCCGGCTCAAAAAAGCCCCATGGTCCAAATCGAGCGCTACGAAGCCGCGTATGGCTTTGATCACGCCGGCAGCCGCCAGCACGATCCAATGGCATCGCAAACGGCCAAACTCAAAACCAGCGCTTTTCTCGACAAGTACCTGAAAATTTAGCGCCGTCAGAGGGCTGTTTCCAAGACATTCGTTGGCGACAGGTGGGTGGGCAGTTGCAGCAAATCCTGCAGCTTCAAGGGTTTGGAATAAAAAAAGCCTTGGGCTTGTTCGCAACCCAGCCGGATCAGGGTGTCCCGCTGGTCTGGCTTTTCCACGCCTTCGGCGGTCACCTCCAGCCGCAATGATTGGGCCAAAGCCAGAATGCCGGAAATGATCTTGATGTTGTCTTGCCGATCCATGCCGGCTATGAACGACATGTCGATTTTCAATTTCTGAATCGGCATGCTGGCCAGACGGAAGAGGGAGGAGTAGGACTTTCCGAAATCGTCGATCGCAATCCGAACGCCCAAACCCATGATGGCCTGAAGTTGAAGGACCAGTTCTTGTTCGCTCAGGCTGCATTCTGTTTCGGTGATTTCCAGGACAAATCCCGCCAAGCCGTTTTCATGCGCCGATGCCAAGTCTGAAAGGATGGCCAACAGCCGCTTTCCACACATCAACTGGGGTGACGAATTCAAGGCCATCGTGGCGTTGGGAAAGCGGGCTCGGATCGCGTGGCTGTCTTGAACGACCTGGGCGAACAAGTGCTGTGTCAACGCGTCGATGGCGCCCGATTGTTCGGCCAAAGGGATGAATTCTGCAGGGCTGACCATGCCCAATTCTTCGTCATGCCATCGCGCCAAGGCTTCAAACCCGATGATTTTCCCGGTCAGCAGGTCCACTTCGGGTTGGTAATGCGGGTGAATGCGGCCTTCACGAATGGCCACAGCCAGCTTGGCGTCGACTTTGGATTTGCGGGAAGTGGACGCCATCATCCGGGCATTGAGCCATTGGATTTGATTGCGCCCGGATTCCTTGGCGCTCAGCAGCGCTGTGTCTGCATAAATGAGCAGCTGATGGATCGATGGCGAGTGGTCAGGGTACAAGGCGGCCCCGGCGCTGAAGGTGGCGGTGACCTGCACGGTGTCGAAGTGTTGGACGTTGAAAACAGCCGGTTTGAAAATCTGTTGCAACTTGTCCTGGAAATCGGCGATCGGTTCATGCACATCCAGCACGGCAATGAACTCATCCCCTGATCGGCGACACAGGAAATGGCCAGCGGGCAATGTGGACTGGAGGTGTTGCGCGATTTGCCGGATCACCTCATCGCCCTGATCGTGACCGAAGGTGTCGTTGATGTTTTTGAAGTTGTCCAGGTCAATGAACAAAACCGCATAGTTGCAGTCTGTTTTTTTCTGCTGGATATAGGCCAGAAAACCCCTGTAGTTGGGCAGACCGGTGAGCTGGTCTTCGTGCAGAAGATTCTTCAGCTTTTTTTCTGCTTCACGAATCGCCCGAATGTCTGCAAATACCGCCACATGGCCCTGGCTTGTGCCATCGGCATCGTGCAAAGTGGACACCGACAGCAGCACGGGCAGCTGGATGTGCTGCTTGCTCAGAAAATAGGTCTCGCCGCGCCATGCACCATGCTGGCGGACGCTCTCGGCAATGATCGGCAGGTCCAAGCCTTTGTCATCCTGGATGTAAAGCCGTCCGGCAGGTTGGTTGATCAACTCTTCTTTGGTGTAGCCGGTCATGTCTGTCAATGCCGCATTCACGTCGACCACCAGACCCTGCTTGTTGGTGATCAAAATGGCTTCGGCCGCTGTCTCGAACACTCTGGAGAAAATCGCCTGTTTTTGTGCCGCTTGTCTTTGCTTTTGCAGCATGCGGTTCAAGGCGTTGGACACCTTGGCAATCTCATCGCCGGTGTTGTCCACGCTGGAGGCATCACCACGACCTTCTACCGTATCGGAAGCGAGTTGAACAAGGCGATAAAGACGGCGTGTGGTGCGTTCTGAAAAAAGTTCGGTCCAGCGTTTGAGGCCAAGGAACAGCAAGCCTCCGGACAGCAAGGAAACCGCCAAACCCGTCATCACAAACAGAAAGGCCGACAAATAGCTTTGCTGGAGTTGGATATGAATGGCGTGCACTTTGCCGGCATCGTCCCATTCAAATTTGAAGGCCTCGCTGTATTTGGAGGGGTCCGATGCTGAGTCGGTAAATGGGCTCAGGCTGAAGTTGACCTTCAGGTCCTCGGGGAAATTCAAGGTGTTCATGACCTTGTCCAGATCCAGCAGCAGCCAAACGATGCCAATGGTGCTGTCGGTGAAATTGGTCGTCACGGGCACGCTGGCGGTCAGGAATTTTGTTTGTTCGATGTGGACCAATTCCAGGTGCGTCAGGCCGTCCTCGATGGTTTTTTGGATGTTGTCAGGGGCATCCACCAGCACACTCGCTGTTGTGCCGCTCTGGATGAAAAATCGGCCGAGGTAATCCAGCAGCTCAAATTTGTAATATTTGCTCTGATTGGCTTTGTCGAGAAGAGGCAGGAGATAAGAGCCTCGACCTTCCGAGTCCGTCAGACCGTTCCAGACCTCGGTGGATTGGGACAAATCGTTGGCTTGGCGCAAGGCGACGCTGATTTCGGCGCTTAGCCGAGTGGCGATCAGCGCCTTGTAGTGTTTGAACTCTTCTTTTTGGTAGAAAAAAATCCCGTAGAAGGCCAAGGCCATGCACAGCGATGTGACGCCCAGCACGTAGGCCCCAAACAGCCGGAAAATATCATGGCTGATCTGGTCTTTGAGTGATTTCAGTCGACCCATGTCAGTCTTGCGGGATCAATTGTCCGGAGGGCGTCAACTTGACGAAAAGGACTTGCGATTTGTCCAGGGCGTCATGCCGCTGGTGTGTGAAGGGCTTGGCATAGTGCCGGACGGCGCCATGGAATGCAGGCAATTTCTCCAGGGCGTCCCTGATTTTGGCGGGCGATGTGGTTTTCGCTGACTCAATGGCCTTGGCCAAAAGATGCACCGTGTCATAGGCATGTGCCGCGCCCACCGGACTGGGAATGTCGTGCGGGCTTTTGAGGCCATGGTTTTTCAAGATCCAGTCGGCGAGGTAAATGGCGCGCGGTCGCTTGTTGTTGATGAAGGTGAAGGTCTGGATGAAATCGATGCGCACTTTGGGCAGTTCTTGGGTCACCAACTCGTGCAAGGTGCCCCCCACTGCGCCCCAATGGGCCACCACGGGCAGTCGCATGGGGGGCTCCTGTGCGGCGATTTCCTTGACCAGCATGGCGCCTTCCTTTTCATTGCCGACAAACAGCAGGCCTTGGGTGCGTGAATCCAGGCAGGCCTTGTAGTGCTCCTGCAAGGACGTGTCGCCCCAGTTGTACCAGCGCACCACTGGAAATCTCGCGTTTTGGTCCCCGGACTTTTCCTGAATCACGCGCTCTGCGGAACGGCCCCAAGCCGTGTTGGGCAAGATGGCGCAGGCCTGTCGCACCCTGTATTTGGAGGAAAGTCGGTTCATCATCGCTTCGACGCCCCATTCGTCCTTGAGCGAAACACGAAACGAGTAGGACGGCTTGTGGTCGTGGTCCGTGATGGGGTCGGCTGAACCCCAGACGCTGATCAAGGGGACTTTCAGTCGGTGTGCCTCGGGCAGCATCTCGACGCTGATGGGACTGAATTTGCCCGTCAAGACGGCCACCAAATCTTGGGCCGTCGCCAATCGAACAAAATTGTCTTTGCCCATGGCTGAGATGCCTTTGTTATCGGTGGTCATCAGTTTCAAGGGGCGCCCATTGAGCACACCCCCGTTGTTGTTGATTTCCTCCAGGGCGGCCTTGATCCCCCACTCGATGGCCATGGGAGAGGTGTTGGTTTTCAGGCTGTAGGCGTCATCAAATCCGATCCACACCGGTGGGTTGTTGGGATTGGCCGGGCTTTGGGCGAAAGCCTGCACGGTGCATGCGCACAGCAGAACGGCCAGCGTCTGGACGGTGTGTGCAAGGCCTGGACGGCGGGACCACATGGGGGTGAAAGGGGGTCTAGGCATTGAAGGTTTTCTCCCATAAGGATGAAATCAACCGACGGGTCGAAGTGGCGGCTGGAGCCGCAGTGGCGTACTGCCCAGAAAAAAGTTTGCAGATCATGGCGTTGCGCTGGGCCTTGCTCGCGTATTCAAAAGTGGCGGCCAGGTGGCCATGCTGGATCCGCAAGGGATGGATCCGGATGCGGCCCACACCCTGCACCGTCAGGCTGGCTGTTCCTTGGTTGAATGTGGCGTGACCGGACTGGGGCAGGGCCACTTTGCAACCATCGACGCTGATATCGATGATCTCAACCTCGTGTCTGGTTTCGCCATCGTGGGCGAGGGCCGGCTCCGCCACCAAAAAGCGCTCCTCTTTTCGCAAGCGAGGGCCTTCAAAACACAGCAAAGCCGCCAGCCCCAGAACGACGATGTTCAGCAGGGACCAAAACATGGCGATGGGAAAAAATTCGTCGTGGGGCACCACGGCCAGTTCGGGCACCACATTCATCAGCAAGCCCAGCAGGGTCAGAGCCATGCACAGCAAAATCATGCCGAGGCTGAATAAGTCCACTTGCCGGCCGTGGACGGCGTCCGAGCCCTTGGGCGTGACCTGGAAAGGTTTGCCAAAGGGTTTGATGAGCGAGGCCAGCACGGTGGGCCCCAACCTGAAGCTGGCGAACACACCCACTGGCCCCGACACCAGCGGTGAAAATTGGCCGCCCACCAACCAGCGCATGGCCAGATAAAACGACAGGAAGACAGGCAGTTGGTGGAACACCATGTCTGACGCGTTCGTGAAGTGAAAAGGCAACCAGCCCAAAAGCAGATACGCCAGCGGAATGGCGATCAGCATCAGGCGCACGGCGTATTGGGTGAGCCAACTGGTGGGGAAAAACAGGATTCTCTGGACCGCACTCAGCCCGGGACCCAAGGGGCCGGCTGGAAGAAACAAGGACTGAATGGCCCCACGGCACCAGCGTTCGCGCTGCACAAAGAAGCCTTCGATCGATTCGGCCGCCAGTCCCATGCTCAACCGTTCGTTGAGGTAAATGGTCTGGTAGCCCTTGCGCAACATGACCAGGGTGGTCAGCAGATCCTCCGTGATACTTTCGGTGGGAATGCCACCGATGGCGTCGACCGCCTGGCGGCGCATGATGCTGCATGAGCCGCAACAAAATGCGGCCTGCCAGGCATCGCGGGACGCCGCCATTTGGTCAAAGAACAAGCGTTGCTCGTCTGGATAAAGTTGCATCAGGCCCAGGTTGGTCTGAATCGGGTCCTTGTTGTAGAAGTGTTGCGGCGTCTGCACGATGCCAACCGTCGGGTCGCTGAAAAAGCCCAAGGTGCGACGGATGAAGTGGCTCGATGGCACAAAGTCCGCATCGAACACGGCGATGAACTGGCCCGTGGCATGGCGCAAGGCATGGTTCATGTTGCCGGCTTTGGCGTGCAGGTTGTCGGGACGGGTCAGGTAACGCACCCCGGCCTCTTCGCAGAACGTGCGCAACCACGCGCGCCTGCCATCGTCCAGCACCCAGACCGTCTTTCGGGGGTAGTCCACGGCGGCAGCGGCGACGATGGTTTTTTCCAGCACATCCAGGGGTTCGTTGTAAGTGGGGATGAAGATGTCCACTTCGGGCAAGGGACTGGGCATGCGGTGTTGGTCGGCTTGTGCGCTGCGGGTGTTGGTGCGGCTCATGATCAACAAGAAGACCGCCACCTCGACGAAGGCCAGCACCTCGACCCCCCATACCCCCCATATCCATGACTGCGCCCATGGGCTGTCCTCGCTGTCGGTCCATACGGTGCTGAGCAAGCGCCAAGCCAGGTATTGCAGGCAGAGCAGGGCGGGGAGCAGGCACACCAGCTGCCGGGTCTTGGCATGGCCCCGAGGGGCATCCCAGACCCACAAAAAAAATGCCGAGACCAGCAACAAGGGAACGTAGTCCATGCTGGGGATCACATCAGGAACGAGCTGACACGGCTCAGCCACACCGAGGGACGCCATTCACGCGGCACCTTGACATCGACTTTGCGGCCCGCAAAGCACAGGTTTTCCTGGGGTTTGTCCAGGTCGGCGGCTTCGATCTTGACGAAAATCCGGGCGTCCTTTTTTTCCCGCTGCAGTTGGGCCACCAGGGTCACGTCCTGCAAATTGTTGCCGCTGCCCGTGACGGCCTGGATGTGACCGGTGAGCCATGGGGTGGTGCCAATCAGGCGGTACTGCACCGGTTTGCCGATCTCGAAAGAGCCCAGCGAGGATTCCGGCACCGCCACATCGAGGAACAGGTGGTCGCAGCTGATCACATGGGCCAGGTCGGTGCCGATCACCACCTCTGTGCCGTTGCTGCCGAATTTGCGCCACAAAACCCCCTGGCTGGGGGCGCGCATGAGGACCTCACGTGACACCGCCATGTTGTCCCGCTCTTTTTGCATTTGCGTGCGGACCTCGGTGCTGCGCAGTTCGTTTTCGCGCAAGCGGGCGGCCACCTCGGTGATCTGCAGGCGCACGTCATCGAGCCGCTGTTGTGTGTAGGGCACGTCGTTGCGCCCCTCGCCCAGATAGACAAATCGGGTGACCGCCTGTTTCTCGGTTTCCAGCAGACGGATGCGGGCCTGAAAAATGTCGAGCCGGCTTTGCGTGACTTCCAGGGCGTATTGCGCCGCCTCGTTTTGGGCCGAGGAGATGAAGTTGTCTTTGAGCAGCAGGGCATTGCGCTGCGCCAGCAATTGCTGCTCGCGGATCAGACTTTCCTGGGCTTTCCTCTCGGCTTGCGCTTGCGCCAGTTGTTCCTCGAGTCGCAGAAATTCGTGGGTGCGGTGGACAGCGACCCTGCCTTGTAAATCCTTTTGCAATTGCTGCAGATTTTGCAGGTGCTGCTGCAAGCCCAGGCTTCTCTCGCTCAGGGTTTTGCGTTCCACCTCCATGGCGTGGATCGCACTTTCCTTGAACCGGCTGTTGTTGATCCTGAGGAGTTCTTCCCCTTGGCCGATGGGCTGGCCTGGCATTTTTGTAAAGCCGTCGAGGGCGCCTTCGATCGGCGATTTGATCACCACATAGTGTGTGTTCACGATCGCGTTGATGCTTTGAAAGCTGGCCATGGCCGGCACCAGAACCACCGCTGCAATCAGGGCCATGCCCAGCCCGAGGGCCCGTTTGGAAGTCTTGAAGGAGGAGAGCTTGCCCATGGTCTGAAGGAATGGTTCGGGTGGATCAATGCAGCGCGGCGGGGTGCATCACGCGGTAGCACTCACAGGCTCTGGCTTCGAGCTTGGGGCGGTCGAGCACTTCCAGTTGCCCCCGGGTGACCTCGATCAGCCCTTCCTGGCTCAGCTTGCCGGCGGCCAAGGTGACCGATTCACGCCGGATGCCCAGGATGTCTGCGATTTCCTGGTGGGTGATTTGCAACGTGTGCCCTTGCGTTTTGTCCAGGGTGTTCATGAGCCAGCGGATGATTTGCTGCTCATTGCTGTGTTTGCTGCTGCAGACGGTGGGCATGGCGATCTGCAAAATCATCTGGCGCGTGGTCGCCATCCAGATTTTGAGGAACTCCCGGTCCTGTGCCAATTCGGCCTGGAAAACCTGCAAAGGCAATTTGTAGGCAAAACCAGCGAACCGGACTTTGGCCCGGCTGAAGTTTTGATTGCCGCCCATCACCCCACTGCCCACCATGCCTTCTTTGCCAATCAGGACGATGTCGGCAGAAGTGCCGTCCGAGATGTCAATCTGCATGGAGATGATGGCGCTGACCGGGAAAAAAACAAATTGGATGGCCTCATAAGGCCGGAAGATCAATTGATCAGTTTCCAGACCTGTCAGTTGGAAATGGGGCTGCAGATGGTTGTATTTGTCAGGCCTCAACTGCTGGATGATCAGGTTGCTGGAGGGGTTGATCATGTGACGCCTTGTTGGATGTGTTTATCCATTTTAGATATTTATATCTTTTTTTATGTTCGATGCCGAACATATAATCAAAAACAACAAAATAAATACATTTTTATGAAATTAAAAATAATCTATAAATATGTTGTAAACTATTTTCGATAAAAAAAGCCTCCCGACTTGGCAGTCGGGAGGCTTGGTGCAGGCGCTGTGCGGGTTTACATCGTGTCGATGAAACTGCGCAGCTTGTCACTGCGGCTGGGGTGCTTGAGCTTGCGCAGCGCCTTGGCTTCGATCTGGCGGATGCGCTCGCGGGTCACATCGAACTGCTTGCCCACCTCTTCGAGCGTGTGGTCGGTGGACATCTCGATGCCAAAACGCATGCGCAGCACCTTGGCTTCGCGGGGCGTCAGGCTGTCCAGAATGTCCTTGACCACATCTCGCAGGCCCGCCTGCAGCGCCGCGTCCATCGGGGCGGTGTGGGTGCTGTCCTCGATGAAGTCACCCAAATGGCTGTCGTCGTCGTCGCCAATCGGGGTTTCCATCGAGATCGGCTCCTTGGCGATCTTCATGATCTTGCGGATCTTGTCTTCCGGGATCTCCATCTTCTCGGCCAGGATGGAGGCATCGGGCTCGAAGCCAAACTCCTGCAGGTGCTGGCGCGAGATGCGGTTCATCTTGTTGATGGTCTCGATCATGTGCACCGGGATGCGGATGGTGCGGGCCTGGTCCGCGATCGAGCGGGTGATGGCCTGACGGATCCACCAGGTGGCGTAGGTCGAGAACTTGTAGCCGCGGCGGTATTCGAACTTGTCCACCGCCTTCATCAGGCCGATGTTGCCTTCCTGGATCAGGTCGAGGAATTGCAGGCCGCGGTTGGTGTATTTCTTGGCGATCGAGATGACCAGACGCAAGTTGGCCTCGATCATTTCTTTCTTGGCATCGCGCGAGGAACGCTCGCCGGCGTTCATGCGCTTGTTGATGTCCTTGAGCTCGTCCAGGGGCACCACGACCTGCGCTTGCAGGTCGATCAGCTTTTGCTGCAGGTCCTGCACGGGCGGGATGTTGCGCGCCATGACGGCGCTCCAGCTTTTACCGGCAGCGGCCTGCTTTTCGATCCATTTGAGGTTGAGCAGGTTCGAGGCGATGCGCTTGCCACTCTTGTCACGGCCACTGAAATCGGCAATGAAATGTTCTTGCGGGTAGCCACATTTGTCCACAATGATGCGGCGCAGTTCGCGCTCTTTCTTGCGCACGTCGTCCACTTGGGCGCGCACCATGTCACAGAGTTTTTCAATCGTCTTGGCGGTGAAGCGGATGGTCATCAGTTCTTCGGACAGCGCCGATTGAACCTTGATGTAGGCGGGCGTGCCCCAGCCTTCCTTGTCGTAGACCGCATGCACTTTTTCAAAGTAGTCGGTGATGCGGTCAAAGCGCTCCAGGGCCTGGTTCTTGAGTTCCTCGAGCTTTTTGGTCAGCGCCTTGGAGCCGCCTTTGCCATCGTCGTCGTCGGCCTCGTCGAATTCGTCAAAGTCTTCCTCGGCCACATAGTCATCGGCCTCGTTGAGGTTGGCAAAACCGTCCACCACGGTGGAGATCACCACTTTGCCTTCGCGGATCTCGGCGGCCATGCGCAGGATTTCGGCGATGGTGGCCGGTGACGCGCTGATGGCGGCCATCATGTCCATCAGGCCGCCTTCGATGCGCTTGGCGATTTCGATTTCGCCTTCGCGGGTCAGCAGTTCCACGGTGCCCATCTCGCGCATGTACATGCGCACCGGGTCGGTGGTGCGGCCAAATTCGCTGTCCACGGTGGACAAAGCGGCTTCGGCGGCTTCTTCGGCTTCTTCTTCGGTCGAGCCGGTGGGCGCGTTGTCGGTGATGATCAGGCTCTCGGCATCGGGCGTTTGCTCGTACACCGCCACACCCAGGTCGTTCAGGGTGGCGATCACCACTTCCAGGGTTTCGGCATCGACCAGCTTGTCGGGCAGGTGGTCGCTGATTTCGCCGTTGGTCAGGTAGCCGCGGGTCTTGCCCAGCTTGATCAGGGCCTTCAGCCGGTCGCGGCGCTGCTTCATTTCGGCTTCGGTCAGGACGGTTTCGTCCAGGCCGAATTCCTTCATCAAGGCGCGTTCTTTGGCCTTGCTGATCTTCATGCGCAGGGGCTTGACCTTTTCGGCGGTTTCGGAGCCCGTGTCGACAACGGGCTCGCCTTCGAGGTCGGCTTCGATGTCCAGGTCATCGTCCAGGCTGGGCTCGGCGATGCTGCCTTTTTTCTTGGGGCCGCGCTTGGCGCCGGTCACGGCTTTTTTGGCGGCGGGTTTTTTGTCTTCGGCCGGTGCTGCGGCTTTGGCGGCTTTGGCCGGTTTCTTGGCTTGCACTTCGGCGGCAGCGTCCTTGGCGGTGGCTTTTTTCTCGGTCACTTCAGATTTTTTGGCGGGCACTGGGGCGGCTTTCTTGACGGGCTTGGCAGGAATCGCCGGGGTCGCCGTGGCTTTGACCTTGCCGGGGACTGCCTTGGCTGCCGGTTTGGCAGGAGCTTTGGCCTTGCTCACCACGGGGGCGGGCTTTTTGGCGGGTGCTTTGGCAGACGCTGGGCTTGTTGCTTTGGGCTTGGCGACGGGCGCGGCGGCTTTTTTGACAACAGCGGTTTTGGCAACGGTTTTGGCTTTGGCAGCGGCCTGGGCAGGCTTCTTCGACTTTTGAGCAGGCATGTACACCTCGGAACATCAAAACAGACAAGGAAACGGACACAGTCAGCGCCAAATACATCCCGGCGCGGGCGTGGGTGAGGACACAGATTGAAACCGTGTAGGGGCGTCCAATCTGACATGGCAAGATGGTGGGGCGAACATTTGGTGTGCAGTCCTTGCGGAGCGGTGACCGGCCCGCATGGGGCGTTGCGCGAATGGCGTTGGTCGGGCCGGAGGTGCTGCTGTCGCTCTTGCCGAAAAGCGTGGATTATACCCAAAGCGGCCCGTCAGCGGGCCGGGCGGATGGCGGTTTTGGGGCGAAAAGCCTTGCAAACCTCGTCGCGGGTTTCCAGATAGGGCCCGCCAATCAAGTCAATGCCATAGGGCACAGCGGCAAAAATGCCGTGCACCACTGGCTTGCCCTCGGGGTCTTTGAGGCCTTCCAGCGTCTCGGCGATCGATTTGGGCTGCCCCGGCAAATTGATGATCAGGCTTTGGCCACGGATGACCGCCACCTGGCGCGACAGGATGGCGGTGGGCACGAATTTCAGGCTGATCTGGCGCATCTGTTCGCCAAAACCGGGCATTTCCTTGTCGGCCACGGCCAGTGTGGCCTCGGGCGTCACATCGCGCACGGCAGGTCCGGTGCCGCCGGTGGTCAGCACCAGGCTGCATCCGGCGTCGACGAGTTCGATCAGGGTGGCGCTGATGCGCGCCTTCTCGTCAGGGATCAGGCGCGGCTCAAACGTGATGGGGTTGTGCAGCGCGCGGGTCAACCAGTCTTGCAGGGCGGGCAGGCCTTTGTCTTCATAGACGCCGGTGCTGGCGCGATCGCTGATCGACACGATGCCGATCCTGACCGGGTCAAACTGGGGTTCATGCATCTTCTGCTTCCTCTTCGGGGGTGTGGTCACTTTCGCCGCCACCCAGCACGCTGCGCACCAGCTTGAACAACTCGCGGTAGGCACGGCCCTGGCGTGGGGCCAGGCCTTGCGAGATGGCGGCGTTGCTCACCGGTACGGCGTCCTTGCGGGCCTGGCGCACCAGGGCTCGCAGTTGCTGGATGTCGGTCTGCGGGTGATGCGCAATCCATTCGCCCACGGCGGCATCGTCTGCGATCAGGCGGTCGCGCCAGGCTTCGGCCAGGTGCAGGGCTTGGGTGTCCTTGGCGCTGCCCAGGCGCTGGATGTCCAGCGCCTCGCGCACGGCCTGCAGGGTCTCGGGGCTGAGCAAGCGCATTTGCTTGCCGATGAACTGCATCTGACGGCGTTTGCCTTCAAAGTTGGTGATGCGCTTGGCTTCGGCCAGCCCTTCGACCAGCTTGTCGGGCAGGGCCAGTCCTTCCATCAAGTCACGTCGCAGGGTGAGCAAGGCGGTGCCGAGTTCTTGCAGCTCGGTGCTTTCGCGCTTGAGTTCGGTGCGGCTCGGGCCGTCAAGCCCACCTTTGAGCTCGCGCTTGTACTCCAGGTCAAGTTCGCTGCCTTCGGCAACAAATTGACCGCGTACGAAATAGCCTTTTTTGGGTTTGCGGGACATGGCTGGGGGAACTCGTTCTCTGGGACAGCGCAGGGGCTGGGTGGCAAGTATCATAGCGGCCACTGCGGGCCCAGCGCCCGCCATTTTTTTCGAGACCCCTTCCGTGAAAAGCTCCGTGAAAAAAAACGCCCCAGCCACCACTGCCCACGCGCAAGCCAACGATGGTTTCAGCTACTCGCGTGACCATTTTGAAGAACTGGTGGACATCGCCTTGCGCCACGCCAAAAAGCTGGGCGCCAGCCATGCCGGGGCTGAGGCCTCGGAAGGTTGCGGTCTGTCGGTCAGCGTGCGCAAGGGCGAGTTGGAAAACGTGGAGCGCAACCGAGACAAGTCGCTGGGCGTGACGGTCTATTTGAAACACCGGCGTGGCAATGCCAGCACTTCGGATTTTTCCAAGGCGGCGATTGAGCGCACGGTGCAAGCCGCTTATGACATTGCCCGCTTCACCGCCGAAGATCCGGTGGCCGGGCTGCCCGATGAGGCCGACATCGAAACCCACCACCGCGATCTGGATTTGTTCCATCCTTGGGCCATCCACAGCGAAGAGGCGGCCCAGCTGGCCTTGCAGTGCGAAGCCGCTGCGCTCAAAACCAGCCGCCGCATCACCAACAGCGACGGTGCGGCCGTGTCGGCCCAGCAAAGCCACTTTTTCAGTGCGCACACGCACGGTTTCCGCGGGGGCTATGCCAGCTCACGCCACAGTGTGTCGGTGGCGCCCATTGCGAAGCTGCCGGGCCGCAACGCCGACATGCAACGCGATGCCTGGTACACCTCAATGCGCTGTGCCGCGGACATGGCTTCGCCCGAGGCGGTGGGGCGATATGCCGCCGAACGCGCCCTGTCGCGCCTGGGGGCCCGCAAGATCGCCACCACCGAGTGCCCGGTGCTGTTCGAGTCGCCCGTGGCTGCGGGGCTGATGGGGGCTTTTGTGCAGGCCGTCAGCGGCGGTGCGCTGTACCGCAAGAGCAGCTTTTTGCTGGACTCGATGGGCAAGAAGGTGTTCCCCCAGCACATCGACATCGAGGAAGACCCCTTCATTTTGCGTGGCAAAGGCAGCTCGCCTTTTGACGACGAGGGCGTGCGCGCGACGCGCCGTCAGGTGGTCAAGGGCGGGCGCGTCCAGGGCTACTTTCTGTCGAGCTACTCGGCCCGCAAGCTGGGCATGAAGACCACCGGCAACGCCGGTGGTTCGCACAACCTCGCGCTGACCTCGCGCCTGACCCGGCCGGGCGATGACCTGGTCGCCATGCTGCAAAAACTGGGCACCGGCCTGTTCGTGACCGAATTGATGGGCCAGGGCGTGAACTACGTCACGGGCGACTACTCGCGCGGGGCCAGCGGCTTTTGGGTCGAGAACGGCCAGATCGCCTACCCGGTGCACGAGATCACCATCGCCGGCAACCTGAAAGACATGTTCATGGGCATGGAGGCGGTCGGTGCCGACATCTACAACATGGGGGCCAAAGCCACAGGTTCCATTTTGGTCAACCGCATGAAGGTGGCGGGCAGCTGAGGCCCGCTTGGCCGTGCAGTCTGAACTCCTGGCGGTGCTGGCCGCCTTGTCCTGGGCGGTGGGCAGCTTGTTTTCTGCAGCGGCCTCCAGCCAGATGGGCGCGTTTGCCTTCACCCGCTGGCGCTTGTTTTTTGCGCTGACCCTGCTGTGGGCGCTGGCGCTGTTCACCGGTCAGTGGCGCAGCCTGGATGGCTCGCACGTCGCCTTGCTGGCGCTGTCGGGCCTGATTGGCATCTTCATCGGCGACACGGCGCTGTTTGCCTGCATGAACCGGCTGGGGCCACGGCGCAGCGGGGTGCTGTTTGCCACACACGCCATTTTTTCCACCTTGCTGGCCTGGCTTTTTTTGGGGGAGACCCTTTGGGGCTGGACCTTGGTGGGCGGTGGTTTGTTGGTCTCGGGCGTGATGGTGGCCATTGTCTGGGGCCGCCGCGAGAGCGAGACCCATGCCTGGGAAAACACGCGTGGCACCTTGATGACCGGGGTTTTGCTGGGCCTGCTGGCCGCGGTTTGCCAGTCGGTGGCCACCCTGATGATCAAGCCCTTGATGGCCTCGGGGGTGGACCCGGTGGCGGCGTCCGCCGTGCGCACCAGCGCCAGCTTTTTGGCGCACCTGGCGCTGCTGTGGGCCGGCGTGCAGGTGGCCAGGGTACAAAGTCCGCTGAATGTCAAAGCCCTGTTCAACACCTGGGCCAGTGCGGCGGTGGCCATGGCGCTGGGCATGACCTTGATCTTGCAGGCCCTGCAAACCGGTCAGGCCAATTTGGTGGGCATTTTCTCGTCCCTCACCCCCATCTTGCTGTTGCCGCTGTTGTGGGGGGTGTACCGCCGCCGCCCGGCCTGGGGGGCCTGGGGTGGGGCG